>Ga0302319_10000317_pt1 | contig 106243 bp, 92 predicted proteins | sample Bog_T0_2_FD_203319 | JGI IMG/M metagenome (GOLD analysis project Ga0302319, IMG submission 203319) | Peat permafrost microbial communities from Stordalen Mire near Abisko, Sweden - Bog_T0_2 | ecosystem: Environmental > Terrestrial > Soil > Wetlands > Peat | place: Sweden: Abisko, Stordalen...
TCAGGTGTACCCCAACGACATCGGGGGTGAGGAAATAAACCGGCTGTCCGAGCATGCCCGCCTCGGCCTCAATGCCGCCAACGCCCCAGCCCACAATGCCGATGCCGTTGATCATGGTCGTGTGCGAGTCTGTGCCCACGAGCGTGTCCGGATAATAAACTTCGTGCGAACTCAATACGCCTTTGGCCAGGTATTCGAGGTTAACCTGATGGACGATGCCGATCCCGGGCGGTACCACCTTGAACGTGTCGAAGGCCTGCATGCCCCATTTCAAAAACTGATAACGCTCGCGGTTGCGGGTGAATTCCAAATCCAGGTTTTTCCCCAGCGCCTCGGGACTGCCGGCGAAATCCACCTGCACCGAGTGGTCAACGACCAGATCGACCGGCACCAAGGGCTCGATGATTTTCGGGTTTTTGCCAAGTCGGGCGACTGCGCTGCGCATGGCGGCCAGGTCGACCAATAAGGGTACTCCCGTAAAATCCTGCAGAATAATGCGGGCAACCACGAAGGGGATTTCCGCCGTGCGCGTTTCCGTCGCTTTCCAATTGGCGAGCTCGCGGACATTCGCCTCGCTTACTTTTCGCCCGTCACAATTGCGCAGGACGGATTCCAAAACCAGGCGGATGGAAACCGGCAGTTTGGAGATTTGCCCGACGCCGGCTTTTTCCAGTGCTGGCAGCGAGTAAAAATTACCCGACCGGCCACTCCCCAGTTCAAATTTTTGAAAAGTCCCGAATAAGTTGTGCGGTGTGCTCATTTAATCCCAAATAATTCGTAGAAAATGAAGTTTGCTGGGGACTGTGTCAAGTGAAGCATTTGACGACCGCTCTCAGGGAGCATTGCCGCCCGGGGCATGGCGCCAGAAGGAGAGCAGCGAATTATCAAAAGTGAATTGATATGCGAAGTAGCATTGGAACCCCACGGGCCCGTTGATGGAACGGCCCACTGAAAAGAGCAGGTGATGCTGGTCGCTAAGGTCATAAACGGTGCCTACATTAAACTCGGTGCCGGTATTCGGAAAATCCGGCTGGTCGGCGGTTTGATGATAGATTTCTGCGCCAACGGCTAGATTGGACCAGACCTGCTTTTGCAAAACCACGCCGGCGAAGCCCCAGTTGTGGCTGCCGGAAAAGGAGTTAGCCCCATAGCCGCCTCCGCCGTAAACCGTCCACGAACCAAGGCTTTTCTGCGCCCACACCGGCAGAAACGCCTGCCAATGACCATTGCCGAGATTATTTCCGACGCTGCCGGCAGGCACTTCCACCAGTGGAAAGATCGCGACTTCCGGCAGTCCATTGGTTTCGTGAATAAACCGGTATTTTACCCCCAGTTCGATGTCGCCCAATCCATAGTGGGCACTGGCCGCAGGCGGCACATCGTAAGCCAAGGGAGTAATCAGATGAAGCTGCACTTCAGGGACGACACCATAATTTAATTCAAAATGCGGGGCCGTGCCCGACCAATCACCGCCAAGTTTGGTATCTTGGGAGGCTACATAGAACTCCCAATGCTGGTAATCCACCGGCTCGGGATCATCAGTAACAAATGGCGGTCCGGCAGGCACGCTGCCAATACAACCGAACCAGGCGATCGCGGTAACTACGATGAAGAGCAGTCGGCTTCTCACGGGGGAAGTTAATCTGCGAGTAAATAGAAACCGATAATAAGGCCGCCAGCAGCGAAAACTCCCACCGTGATAATCTTAATCAACCTGGCCGCCGTCAGGGAAAAGCCTCGGCCTCCTTTGGTTTGCGCGAGGAGCCAGCCTAGCAGGATAAAAAGGAGGATGACAATGGTACTGTGGGTGATCCAGTGGTGACCGGTGATTTTTTTAAGGCCGGCCTGCAGCGACGGGCTTTTTTCTTTGGCGATTACCAGCAGGGCATTGATCAGGCTGCAAATTGCCAGCGCGAGGCCGAAGGAAATCGTGTATTTCGAAATGGTTTTATTTTCCATGATGCGTTTCCGTTTAATGACTCTGGGCCAATAGTCCGGCTTTTACACCCATGGCGATCACGGCGCCGTGCCCCTCAATTAACAAACCCAACAATGGGATTAACGCCGCCACCCACAACGCGAGTCGCCGGGCTGCCGGATTGCCCGCCAGATCATTGGCGGTCACGATGGGCAGATATGTAGCCAGCAGCAGCAGCATGATGACCAAATGTTCCTTGGTTTCCATGAAGTAGGAGTGCGCAAAAGGCCAGGGTCCCTTCAAGATGACCGCCTTGTCGGCTCCATAAAAAACCACGTACCAGTAACCGCCAACCACAAAGGCCAGCCACATCGAGATGGCAGCGACCAGGCTAATGCGTCTGATTCGAATCACATTGGCAGCGCTGGCATTTAAAACATCCACGAATACCCAAACGCTCGCGATGATGCAGGCTACGCCAAAAAACACATGAGTCATCAGCATGATTTCGTTCATATTCGATGCTTTAGTTCGTTGTTTTTAAAATCCAATCGAGATCAAGTCGGTGCGCCGCAGATTTTTTCCACTCTAACTCGCCGTCGGAGCAAGTAGTTCCAGTCGGAACACTTTGATGGCATTGAGCATGAATTGGATGGCGATCGCGGCCAGCAACAAACCCATGATGCGGATCGCAATGCTCATTACCATGGGGCTCAGCCAGCGGGCTCCCCGGGCGGCTACTCGCAAAACCCAATAACAACCCAGCGCGACAATCACAATGCAGCCGTACAAGGCGATATGCTGCGCGAATCCTTTTGCCTGGTTCTGCAGCAGAATGGTGGTGGAAATTGCTCCCGGCCCGGAGAGCATGGGTATGGCAAGCGGCGTGATCGCGATGTCGGTTTTTTCCGCGCCGGCCTGGGTTTCCGCCGCAGTTTCGTGGACGCGCGAGCGTTGCGCGCGCAACATGTCCAGGGCCACAATCAAAAGCACAATGCTGGCTGCGATTTGAAAGGCCGGCATGGTGATGCTGAAGATCTTGAAGACCATGGTCCCGGCGCTGGCAAACAAGAGCAGGACGGCCGCCATGGCACAACAGGCCACGCGGGCCGTCCGCAGCCGCTGTTCCACCGTATCGTTGGGCGTCATCGCCAAAAACGAAGGCACCGCCGCCAGCGGATCCACAATCACAAACAGCGAGCTGGTGGCCAGCAATATGTATTCGATTAAATCGATAGGCCTTGAATTAGAATTTATCCAATGGGAAAGTCAACGTGACATAATCACCAGGTCAATGCCGTCTCCCTGGAGGCTCGTGGAAACGGCCGCATGCGTCCGCCGGTTTATTCACTTTTGTTTGCCGGCAGCAGCTGCCAGTTCAAGCCGACAACATTCCTTTCCAAGCTCAAGCGGCTGACCAGCTGCTCAACTTGTGAATCCATGCGTTCGGCGCTCGAAAGAATGGCCCGGAGCACGACATGGGTTTGAGTTTTGCCCACCACACTTTCCAATTCATGCAACATCAGCGGTGAAACACTCGTGAGTTGGACGAGCAACGTGCGCAGTTGCACTTCCTGCCGCCCCAGACAGGTGAGATGCAGCGCATATTTGAATTCCTGTTCCGTTGGGTCAACCGGCTGCCGGTCAATCATTGAAGCCAGCGGGCGCAGGAGCGTGTTGACTCCCAGCACGCAAGCCGTGCCCAAACAGGCGAACTGGAAATAGCCAAAGCCCGCGAGTGTGCCCAAGGCCGATGAACACCAAATGGTGGCGGCCGTGTTGATGCCGCGAACATTCAAGCCGCTGCGCATGATGACGCCCGCCCCAAGAAATCCGACACCAGAGACAACATATGAAGCAATGCGCGTCGAACTGGGGTCAGGCACCAGGCAGCCGACGATGATGAATAGTGCCGAGCCGATGGCGACCAGTGTGTAAGTCCGCAGGCCAGCAGTGCGTTGCCGCCACTGTCGCTCGACGCCGATGGCGATGCCACAAAGTAGCGCGCAACCTAAACGCAAGCTGAACTCAAACAGCGTCATCAAACACAAGATGCCCGTGCAGGTGTGCCATGCCAAATTGTTTGATTTCCAATGAGCTCAAGCATGGCACGTTTCAAAAATGGAACACCAAACCAGGAATGGTTTCAACCATTTCATTCCGCCGCGACCCTTGCCATGAAAGCCATTTTTTTTGGTGGGGTGAGACTCCGTCGAGCCATGGCTTAAGTACCTCAATAAAAGGATGCTAGCATGGATTTAGAGACTTTCGCTCCACCCGGTTAAGTGCTTTGAGGACAATAAAAAAAACGCGGCGGGAATTGATTCCCGCCGCGTGTTGAATTCCCGGTTCCTCAGATTGATGGGACTTAGTAATCGCCCATGCCGCCCATACCGCCCATGCCGCCACCGCCGCCGCCGTGGCCATGTCCACCACCCGCGCCGGCTTTTTCCTTCTCCGGAGCATCAGTGATCAGGCATTCGGTCGTCAGCAACAGGCCAGCAATGGATGCCGCGTTCTGCAAGGCCGAGCGCGTGACCTTCTTCGGGTCAACGACACCGGCTTTGACGAGGTCTTCGTATTCGCCAGTGGCGACATTGTAACCTTCGTTGCCCTTGCGCTTCTTGACTTCCTGCACGATGAGGGAGCCTTCGACGCCGGCATTCGCCGCGAGCGAACGCAGCGGACCTTCGACAGCACGCTTGATAATGTCCACGCCGATCTGTTCGTCGTCGTTGGCGCCTTTGACGGCGTCGATCGCCCCAATGGTGCGGATCAAAGCCACGCCACCGCCAGGCACGATGCCTTCTTCCACTGCCGCGCGGGTCGCGTGCAAGGCGTCCTCGACGCGGGCTTTCTTTTCCTTCATTTCGGTTTCAGTCTGGGCGCCGACATTGATGACGGCAACGCCGCCGGCCAATTTCGCCAGACGTTCCTGCAATTTTTCGCGATCGTAATCCGAGGTGGTTTCTTCGATCTGGCGGCGGATTTGATTCACGCGCCCCTGGATCTCGGAGGATTTTCCGTAGCCTTCCACGATCGTGGTGTTTTCCTTGTCCACAACAATGCTCTTGGCGCGGCCGAGGTCTTCCAAGCCGATGCTTTCGAGTTTGATGCCGAGGTCTTCCGTGATGCATTTGCCGCCGGTGAGAACCGCGATGTCTTCCATCATGGCTTTGCGACGATCACCAAACCCGGGAGCCTTGACGGCGCAGACGTTGATGGTGCCGCGCAATTTGTTGACCACTAGGGTCGCCAGCGCTTCGCCTTCAACTTCTTCCGCGACGATCAGGAGGGGCTTGCCGGTCTTGGCAACTTTTTCGAGGATCGGCAACAGGTCTTTCAGGCTGCTGATCTTCTTTTCGTAATTCAGGATGTAGGCGTCTTCCAGCTTGGCTTCCATGGTGTCGGCGGTGGTCACGAAGTAAGGCGACAGATAGCCTTTGTCGAACTGCATGCCTTCCACCACGTCGAGGGTCGTCTCGATGGACTTGGCTTCTTCGACGGTAATCGTGCCGTCCTTGCCGACCTTATCCATGGCATCAGCGATGATTTCGCCGATCGTCACGTCCCAGTTGGCGGAAACCGTCGCGACCTGCTTGATTTCTTCCTTGTCCTTGACCTTTTTGCTGATCTTGTCGAGGTGACCAACGGCCGCTTCGACCGCCTTGTTGATGCCGCGTTGGATGCTGATGGGGCTGGCGCCGCTGGTGACATATTTCAAGCCTTCGCGATAAATCGCCTCGGCCAGAACCGTCGCCGTGGTGGTGCCGTCGCCGGCCGCGTCGCTGGTTTTGCTGGCGACTTCACGGACCATTTGCGCGCCCATGTTTTCATAAGGATCTTCCAGTTCGATTTCCTTGGCGACCGTCACACCGTCCTTGGTGACCGTGGGGGAGCCGAATTTTTTGTCGATGACGACGTTGCGGCCCTTCGGACCGAGTGTTTCCACCACCGCGCGTGAAAGCTTTTGCACGCCCTTGAGCAGCGCCTGGCGCGCCTGCTCGTCAAATATCAATTGTTTGGATGCCATAATTCAGTAGGTATTTCTTGGTTTAAAGTTAATGGTGTTGTTATTCGAGAATCGCCAAGACATCGTCCGAGGACAAAATCTTGTATTCCTTGCCGTCAATCTTGATTTCGGTGCCGCCGTATTTGCTGCAGAGGATGCGGTCGCCTTTTTTGACTTCGAATGGGACTTTCTTGCCGTCGTCGTCTGTTTTGCCGGTGCCGAGAGCGACCACAATGCTCTCAGTGGGTTTTTCCTTTGCGGAATCGGGAATGATAATCCCGCCTTTTTTGACTTCCTTCTCTTCGATCGCTTCCACGAGGATGCGGTCGCCGAGCGGTTTTACGTTTAGTGCCATACTTTGTTTTATGTTTGGTTGTTTCTTTGTTTCACTGCTTAATTAACTCCCGGTCCGCACTCGCGGCGGGAAAAATGACCGGCCATGCACTCTGCGGGCCGGAAAGAATGTTTCCGCCGCCGGTGCGTAAATGGGTTGGCCTTACTTCTTCTCGTCCACGACTTCAGCGTCAATCACGCCTTCGTCTTTCTTTTCGTCGGCCTTGGGGGCTTCGCCAGCCGACTGCTCGCCTCCCTGAGGCTTGTCCGCTTGCGCCTTGGCCGAGGCGGCTTTGTAGAGTTCCGTCGAAACGGTCTGCCAGACTTCATTGAGTTTTTCACTGGCTGATTTGATGGCGGCAGCATCATCGCCTTTCAGGGCTTCCTTCACCGCGCTCGCGGCGGATTCCAGTTTACCCTTGTCATCCGGAGAGAGTTTATCCGCGTTGTCCTTGAGCAACTTCTCGGTGCGATACACCGAATTGTCCGCCTCGTTGCGCATCTGGATCTCTTCCAGACGGTTTTTGTCCTCGTCGGCGTGGGCCTCGGCGTCCTTGCGCATCTTCTCCACCTCATCCTTTGAGAGGCCGCTGCTGGCGGTGATGCTGATTTTCTGTTCCTTGCCGGTTCCAAGATCCTTGGCGCCGACATGCAAAATGCCGTTGGCATCAATGTCGAAGCTCACTTCAACCTGCGGCACGCCACGGGGCGCGGGAGGAATGTCCGTGAGATTGAATTTGCCGATTGTCTTGTTGTCGCGGGAGAACTGACGCTCACCCTGCAGCACATGGATCTCAACCCCGGGCTGATTGTCGCTGGCGGTGGAGAAAATTTCGGATTTGCGCGCCGGAATCGTGGTATTGCGCTCAATCAATTTCGTGAACACGCCGCCGAGCGTTTCGATGCCGAGCGACAACGGGGTGACGTCGAGCAACAGCACGTCTTTCACTTCGCCCTTGAGCACGCCACCCTGGATGCCGGCGCCAATGGCGACAACTTCGTCCGGATTGACTCCTTGATGCGGCGGTTTGTTAACCAGCGAACGCGCGGTTTCAACGACGCGCGGCATGCGGGTCATGCCGCCGACCAGCACGAGTTCATCAATCTTGGAAGCTTCAATGCCCGCGTCTTTCAAGCAGGCTTTCACCGGCCCGATGGTGCGTTCGAAAAGTTTGTCGGTCAGCTGTTCAAGCTTGGCGCGGGTTAGTGTTTTTTGAATGTGTTTGGGCCCGGTCGCGTCAGCCGTGATGAACGGCAGGTTGATCTCGTAAGTCTGCGAGCTGGAGAGGGCGATCTTAGCTTTTTCGGCCTCTTCCTTGATGCGCTGAAGCGCGTCCGGCTGTTTGCGCAAATCCATGTTGTATTCGCGCTTGAACTCATCAAGGATCCAATCCATCAGCGTATTGTCCCAATCATCGCCGCCCAGGTGAGTGTCCCCGTTGGTGGCTTTGACTTCGAACACGCCGTCGCCGATTTCCAGTACTGAAATATCGAAGGTGCCGCCGCCCAGGTCATAGACCGCGATCTTCTCATCCTTCTTTTTATCGAGGCCGTAGGCCAGTGAGGCTGCGGTGGGTTCGTTGATGATGCGGAGGACTTCCAGCCCGGCGATTTTGCCCGCATCCTTCGTGGCCTGGCGCTGGGAATCGTTGAAGTAAGCCGGCACGGTGATGACTGCCTGGGTGATTTTCTCACCCAGCCGGGTTTCGGCGTCGACTTTCAGTTTGGAGAGAATCATTGCGGAAATCTCCTGCGGCGAGAACTGCTTTGGTTTGCCGTCCACTTCCACTTCCACGGCGGCATCGCCATTCTTGGCTTTCACCACTTTGTAGGGAACGCGTTTGATTTCCTCCTGCACTTCATCGAATTTGCGACCCATGAAACGCTTGACTGAATAAATCGTATTGCGTGAGTTGGTCACTGCCTGGCGCTTGGCGGCATCGCCAACCACGCGTTCGCCTGATTTCGTGAACGCTACGACGGAAGGCGTCGTGCGCTTGCCCTCGGAATTTTCCAGTACCAGCGGTTCACCGCTGTCCATGACCGCCATGCAGGAATTCGTAGTGCCTAAATCGATGCCTAAAACTTTTGCCATAAAATTGCTGGATTGAGATTATTTTTATTAACTGCTGGCCAATGACATGCAATAAGGATGCCGAACCGGAAAATTTGCCCCAAAAATCATGAAAGCATTATGAAACTTGGGCGAATCGCGGTTATCGAGATCTGCCGAAATCCGGCTAAACTGTGCCAGCAGTGGCACAATGGCACAGTGCAAAAGTGCTTGGCGCAGTTTGGGTGGCGCAATTGGGGTGACGAAGAACAGTATCGATTTCTTTCGCTTGGATGATTCCCGGTAAGTGGCGTGGTTCTTGAATGGGCAGACATATGATGTGCCGATTGTGGTTGCGGCACGCCTGCTCAAGCCGCTTGACAATGCCTTCTGTGCGGACCTTTCCGGGTAGGGGGAAAACTCTTGCGTCCGGATCTGAGGGGAGGGGCTGGTGGCAACGTCGTTCCTTACCCGGCCCGTAGTTTTTCCGACTAGTAGTTGTGCGACGCCCTTTTCCTTGGATAATTTAAATTAAAGTTTGAAATTGTGACCTAGGCCTTGAAGGGCGTTTTAACCCTTGTTTCAGCTTGAAGAAGATTGAAGAAGATTTTCTGGCCCCAAATTATTCAGAGCCTGAAAATAGCCGACGGCTCGCTTGACCTTCAGGTGGATTTGGCGTAAAAACTCGGATGCGCTGAAAAGACCTTGGTCCTTAGGTGGGGCAAAACATGGAAGTCAAAGCTGCAACCTTTTTGTACACATTGGCTGGCCTGATGATCACATTTGCAGGGTTCTCGGCGCTATTGTTAGCCCTCCGACCGGCGGCTGGAGCGAAGTTGTCGCTGCTGGACCGATACCTTGCCAAAACGGTCATGGCCCACATTTTCGTATTGACGGCGGCAGCGTTGCTGCCGGCCCTGTTTGAGCTCTACGGCCTCCGGGAAAAGTGGATTTGGCGGGATTCTAGTGTTCTTTTCGCTCTCCCGATGCTGTGCCTTCAGGTCACCTATCCGCGCCGCCGCCGCAAGGCGGTCGGCAATGGGCCGCCGCCCGCAGTATTCGCAGTTTTCGTTGTGCTCGGCTCAGTGGTGACCCTGGCGATGCTTGGCTATGTTATGGACGGCCGCCCATACAGCGCCGCCGCTTACATTACGGCGTTGACCATCGACTTCTTTACGGTGATTTTCGGCTTCTTGATCGCGCTTGATGTGATTATGCAACAACCGATGGAAGAGGCGGAGCGGCCAGCGACGCATTAGCTTCGAGTTTGGGATGATAAAAAGTTTTCCCACCTCAAGGTCACACCAGTTGATCATGCGAATGTGCTGGGACTCAGATTTTTGGCGCGATATCTCGTGACATTGGTTTTTCAAATTTAAAAAATGTATTTGAAACAAACAAGTGTCACTCCATTGAAAACAAGAAAGCTGTAGCACTTTTTAGACCGGCAAAGGCACCGTGAAATTTAAGCCTTATCTCTTCGCTGAGGTTCGGCTGCTAAAGACTACCGAAGGCGGCCGCGCGCAACCAACGCCGTCTGATTTTTTTGATTGCTCTGCTGGTGGCGAGCATTTCGAGATGCGCATGGATTTGCGTGCTATTGGCAGCTTGTCACCCGGCTCGACAGCACATGTTCCGATTCAGTTTTTGCATCCAGAGTTTATTCTGCCGTGGCTTGGTAAGACCACCGAGTTCACGCTCAGAGAGATTGGTTCTGGCAAAAAGATTGGTTCTGGCAGAGTTCTTGAGTTTTACGACAGTTTGGCGGCCTCCTAACAAGACCACTGTAGTCATCTTCGACCTCACAAAGTTCTCTGTTCATAATCCTCCAACGAAAGGGTCACTGGCGAAAGAGGAAAGGACTAGTCTTAGGATTTTGGTACTATTGGGGGCGGAATTGGACCTTAAAAATTGATTTTGTCCAAGTCCAGTCGCAAATTGTTTTAACGGAGGCATTATTTGCTACCTGGTTTGACCGCGGGAATTTTGGCGAGGTCGGGAGGCAGGTTGTCGGGGTCAAAAGTTTCCACTTTCAAGGCGATCAGGCTGACGGCCGGTATACCGAAATTAATTGCCCCGTTCGAACGATCCACGACCATCGCCACCCCAACCACATTCCCGGCGTGGGCCCGGACGATGTCCAAAGTCTCTTGCACACGACCGCCTTTGGTGACCACGTCCTCGACAGCGAGGATTTTTTCGCCGGGCGCGATCTTGAATCCGCGGCGCAAAACAAGTTTGCCTTCCTCTTTTTCAACAAAAATGAATCTTAAACCAAGCTGCCGCGCAACTTCCTGGCCGATGACCAAGCCGCCCATGGCCGGGGAAACCACCGTTACCGCGCCGAGTGGTTGTAGTTTTTGAGCCAGGGCCGCACCGAGTTTTTCGACCACCGGCATCTGCTGCAACGCAAGCGCGCATTGGAAAAACTGGCGGCTATGCAATCCGCTGCGCAAAATAAAATGGCCTTCCAGCAGGGCGCCGGAATCGCGAAAAATCTGCAAGGCTTGGTCCTTCGTCATGCGGGGATTTTAGTTTCAAAGCCGGAAGTTCAAAGTTTATTTTGTCGCGCGATCCCAGCGGAGATCGGGCCGGGAAAGTTTTTTTCCTGCATCCTCCGTCTGGGAACGCTAATCTCAGGCTCGTGCCGAAATGGGTCAAATTTATCCTGGCGTTGCTGTTATTGCCGGTTTGTGCCGGCGCGGGCCGGGCTTTGTGGTTGGTCTTGCGCGCCTGCGGCGGCGCTGACACCACGTGGGTGCCGCTGCTGGCCGGGGCGGCGTGTTGGATCGTCATCTTTCTGTTGCTGCCCAAGCCGATGTGGTTATACGTCCTCGGTCATGAGTTCACCCACGCCTTGTGGACCTGGCTTTTTGGCGGGCAGGTCAAAAAAATGAAAGTCACTTCCGCGGGGGGGCATGTGGTCATCTCCAAAACCAATTTTGTCATTGCTCTGGCTCCCTATTTCTTCCCGCTTTATGCCATCATCGTGATTGCCGTGTTTGCGCTGGGTCATCTGATTTGGGGCTGGCAACGTTATTTCGTGATCTTTCACTTGTTGTTGGGGGCGGCTTATGCTTTCCATCTGACCTTGACGTTTCATGTCCTGCAGACGCGGCAAACTGACATCACGTCGCAAGGGTATTTGTTTTCCTTCGTGATTATTTTTCTGGGAAATGTCTGCGTTTTGCTCTTTGGATTGCCGTTGCTCACCGCCCGGGTGGGGATTTTGAATTCAGCGGGCTGGTGGTTTGAAAGCACGGGTCAGATTCTCAACTGGTTGCAGCGGGTTATCTGACCGGAAAGGGTTTTTTGCAAAATGTCGGAAATTCGCTCTTGAATTATGGCGACTTTTGGCCGCATCCTGACGGTTAACTATGGATTTGGCCGACATCTTGGGGCGTGATCAGATCGTGCCTGAATTAAAAGCGACGAACCGATGGGAAGCCATTGATGAGCTCATCGGCAACCTTGTTGCCACGGGCAAAATCCAAACCGCTGATCGCGACGCGGTGACTGCCGCCGTGAAAAAACGGGAAACTTCCATGTCGACCGGGATTGGTTATGGCATTGGCATCCCGCATGCCTCAACCGATCTGATTTTCGAAGTGGTGGGAGCGTTGGGACGATCCACTAAAGGGGTTAATTTTGACGCGTTGGACAACCAGCCCGTGAAACTGGTCATGCTCTTCCTCGTTCCCCAGGGTCAATTTCAGAAGCATCTCCACACGCTGGCGAATATCGCCAAGCTCCTGCATAAAGCCGATTTTCGCGAAGCCCTGGAAAAATCTACCGACGCGGAAACCATGCTGACTGTCATTCAGGAACACGGAAAGAAATGACTTTCCCCGGCCGGCGGTGATTTCCGCTGGGTGTCCTGCTTCCAGAAAAACCGTGTCCGTCCCGTTTCCCCGTGGTTAAATGATTCCCGTGCTGCCTCACAAACAAATTGAACAAAAGCTGCAGGCTGGCCTGCGCCAAATCCTGCCGGATGCTGACCTCTCGATCATCCTGGTCCGCCCCTGTGATCCCAAATTCGGCGATTATCAGTCCAATGCCCTGATGTCGCTGGCCAAATCGCGAAAATTAAATCCGCGCCAGCTGGCGACCGATGTGCTCTCGCGGCTGGACTTGGCGGACATTTGCGAGAAGGTGGAAATTGCCGGGGCCGGTTTCTTGAATTTTCGGCTGGCGAATGCGCGCCTGGCCCAAACGCTGCAGGCGGCAGCGCGCGGCGAACATCTGTTCTTTGACCGGGTGATGCTGGCGAAAAGCGTGGTCATTGATTTCAGTTCACCCAATGTGGCCAAGCCGATGCACGTGGGCCACATTCGCTCCACCGGTATTGGCGACGCCTTGCAACGCACCCTGCGCCTGTTGGGTCACCGGGTGGTTACCGACAACCACATCGGTGATTGGGGTACTCAATTCGGCAAATTGTTGCTGGGCTGGAAACAGTCGCTGGATCGGGCGGCGCTCGAACAGGATGCCATTGCCGAGTTGGAACGACTTTACAAAATCATCAATGCCGAATGTGACGCCAATCCGGCCCGCCTTGAGGAGGCTAAATCGGAATTGGTCAAACTCCAGGCCGGCGACGAGGAAAACCTTCGGATTTGGCGCGAGATGGTCAAACTTTCGCAGGTCCAGTTCGACTCGATCTACGGCCGGCTAGGCGTTAAATTTGATTTTGCGCTGGGTGAGAGTTTTTATAATCCCTGGCTGGGCGAGGTGGTGGCCGATTTGCTGGCGAGCGGCATCGCCCGCGAAAGTGAAGGGGCGGTGGGAGTTTTCAGCGATGGAACGCTTCCGCCCAAGGAGGATCCGTTCCTGGTCAACCGTGATGGGGAGTGGGTTGCCGAACCGGCACTTGTCCGAAAAAGTGACGGCGGCTTCAACTACATGACCACCGACCTGGCGACGATTGATTATCGGATTAAAACCTGGTCGCCGCAGGAGATTATTTACGTGGTGGACGACCGTCAGTCGCCGCACTTTAAGAAACTTTTTCTCACCTTTGGGCGATGGAAGCCGGCAGCGGCGAAAACGGTCAAGCTGGTTCACGTCGGCTTTGGCAAAATCATGGGCGACGATGGCAAGCCATTTAAAACGCGTAGCGGCGACACGGTCAAGCTCGGGGATTTGCTGGACGAGGCTGAGGAACGCGCGATGCGATTGGTTACGGAAAAGAGCCCGGAATTAGCGGAAGCGCAACGCCGGGAGATCGCGCGCGTCGTCGGCCTGGGAGCGGTGAAATACGCCGACCTGCTGCCCAATCGGCAAAGTGATTATGTTTTCAGCTGGGACAAAATGCTCGCCCTGCAAGGCAACACGGCGCCCTATCTGCTTTACGCCTACGCTCGAATTAAAAGTATTTTCCGGAAAGTGGAAACTCCAGCACCGCCGGCAACCCTTGCGGATGTGATCCTGTCCGCCCCCGAGGAAATCGTGCTGGCAAAACAACTGCTCAACTTTGGCCTCACGCTGGAGGCCGTGGCTGATGAATATCGGCCGAATTTTTTGTGCAATTATCTTTTCGAACTGGCGGGAAAATTCACCAGCTTTTACGAGAACTGCCCGGTTTTGAAAGCCGAGGATGCGGCCACCCGCGCTTCGCGCCTCGTCCTTTGTGATTTGACCGCCCGGGTTTTAAAACAAGGACTGGAGACGCTCGGTATTGCCACCGTCGAACAGATGTGATTTCCGTGGCGGGGCGAGAGTCTATTGAGCCCTGAAGCGCCTCAATTAAAAGATTTTAGGGCCCGACAGAGTCTCGCCCCACCGACCCAACGAGGCTTCGTTCCAAGTGGCTATAATGCTTCTCGAACCGCTCCCGCCCCAATTTGTTGAACTGCTTTGGTTCAGGGAGACTCGCGCAGGATTTTTTCCAGGGCGAGGAGTTCTTCGCGGCAATCCGGGCAGAGTGTGAGGTGATGTTCCACTCGTTCGAGGGCTTCGTCCAGCGGCAATCCGGCGAGCTGGCGTTCGGCGAATTCCCCGACAAAACTTTGGCACTCACTGCAATTCAGTTCCTGTTCACGGGTTTGGGCAACCATGTGGACAATGCCTTTGATTTGTTCGGGCGTGAGTGTTTTCATAAGGCAAAAACGGTGCGGATGGTTTCCTGTGAAATGCCTTCGGCGGACAGTTGCGTCTTGAGCGCCCGACGGGCATCGTGCAACAGTTTGTAGGCGGCATTCCGGTTCGTGCCAAGCAGTTCAACAATTTGATCAAAGGGCAGTCCCTGCAACTCGCCGGCGATGGCCGCGCGCTGTCTGGCGGAAAGTTTTTCGCCGATGGCCTTTCGCAAAGTCTCGACCAGGCGTGTGCGTTCCTCGTCATCGCCGAGCGCCTTGTCGGGCAGGGTCGTCTCCTCACTGAGTTGTTTCCCGGCTTCCGTTAGTGCATCCAGTGAAACATCCTGCCAGCGTTTGCGCCGCAATTCAGTGAACGCCGTGTTGATGGCAATAGTATGCGCCCAAGTGGTGAATTTGCTTCGGCCGGCAAACTGTTCGAACCGATCCAGCACCCGCAGCAAAGCATCCTGTGTGAAATCCTCCAACTGGGTCTCACTGATATCTGATCGATCGCGCAAGGCGATTCGCAAGCCATTCAGCAAAATCCCGCGCAGTTCACCCAGCGCCTTGGAATTGTCCACCGCGCGAAGCGCCTCCGGCCAATTGATTTCAACTGCGACCATGCTGGAGAAATTAATCCACCCCGGGAAAAACGCCAGCCACTTTGAAGTGGAGATCCAGTTTAGTCTTCGCCTGATTAAATCCATCTCCGCTTCGCCAAACGACTTAACCTCGAATGCTTGCCACGTCTGATATTTAATTGGCATATTCATTTTCCAAGAGCAGAAATCAAGCTAAACTTTGAGACGTCGCAACGTTTCATAATAGGACCAGAGTTCGAGGCCTCGACCGCGGAATGGACATTAAACCGCGCGGTTTCTTCAGTGAACGGCGGAAGCGGGAGATGTGGATTCATTTTAATTCTCGTTTTTAATTTCGTGGGAAATGGTCCCTCTTAGAACTGGTATGAGTTCCTGTTCGAACCAGCGGTTGCGACGGAGCCAGATGCCATTTCGTGGCGAGGGATGTGGCAGCGGCAGGAACCGGGGCAGGTAATCGCGAAAATGCCTCACCGTAGAGGTCAGATTTTCCTTTGCCCCCTTGCCTAGATAATACTTCTGCGAATATTGGCCGATCAAAAGGGTGAGTCTGATCGATTTCATCCAACTGAGCAATTGTGGATGCCAAAGGGGCGCACATTCGGGGCGCGGCGGCAGATCGCCCGCTTTGCCCGCGCCGGGGTAGCAAAAACCCATCGGAATAAGCGCAAAAAGGTTTGCGTCGTAAAACGTCGCCTCATCCACCCCCAACCAGTCGCGTAAATTGTCACCACTGCGATCCTGCCATGGCACCCCCGATTCGTTGACAATTCGTCCAGGCGCTTGTCCAATGATGAGAATCCGCGACCCCGCCCGGCACGCTAACACCGGCCGGGGCAGGTGCGGTAGATGCGCCGTGCAAATGGTGCATTGCGAGATTTTGCCGAGTAATAGTCTCACAGATGATTCCCGGAAATATTGTTTCGAAAATGGTTCACGAACGAGTCTTTATTTGAGCTTCCAGCTCGGCAATTCGCCGTTGCAGGGGCTCAATTGCCTCACTGACCTCAGCCGCAGTGTAACGCGGTGTGATATATTTCGGGCAGTTCCAATCGAAGGAGACAACTTCAATCTGGAATATACGCTCGATGATTTTTTCCACTGCCGGGCCGGCTATTAGTCTGGCCGTTTCGGGATGTTCGCGGGCGTCCATCACGCGGCCGTATCCCATGATTTTTAACCTCGCGCGCTGTGGATAATCCATCAGGAAAATGGCCACGCGATTGTTTTCCGCCAGGTTGCCGGTGGAAAGCAGCTGTCGGTTGCCCGCGTAATCGGCGAACGCCAGTTGGTTTTGTCCCACCACTTTCAAAAAGCCGGCACTACCTCCGCGGTGCTGGATGTAAGGCCAGCCTTCGCTGGTCACCGTCGCCAGAAAAAAACTGTCCCGGCTCGCAATGAAACTGATCTCGTCCTCCGTAAACGGATCACGTTCCGGTTGGGGCAGCACCAACTGCTCCCTGCCGTAGTAGTGCTTCTGCGATGCGAGCACCTTTGGTGTGAAATGAGTTTGCAAATATTGACCGGCCATAAAATTGTGGTTTGTCTGGCAACTCTGGGCAGCCCGCGCGCGTCAGAGGCTTTTATCGCCTTTGGTTCAATTCACGTTCTTGTGCAGAAATTTGAGGATGTAATCTGCAATTTGATCACCATCCTCCTCCAGGGCGAAATGGCCCGTATCGAGGAGATGAATTTCCGCGCCGGGTACATCGCGCTTGAACGCATAGGCCCCCGCTGGTAGGAAGAATGGATCGTTCTTACCCCAGGTCGCCAGCACGGGCGGATGAAACTTGCGCAGCGCGGTGTGCCAGAGGTCGTACTGAGCCACGTTGTTTTGATAATCGTAGAATAATGCGAGTTGAACTGCCTGATTGCCTGGACGGTCCAGAATTGCCTGATCAAAGGTCCAGGCATCGGGACTGACGAGGCTCGGGTCATGGTAACCCGCTGTATACTGGAACTTGGTGGTCGCCAGTGTCAGCAATCCTCGAATCTTTGCTTCGTTTTTAGGGGATTTGTCCTTCCAGTACGCCCGGATGTCCGCCCAAGCCGGGCTCAATCCCTCTTCGTAGGCGTTGCCGTTCTGGGTGATGATGGCCTGGATGCGTTCGGGGTGTTTGACGAACAGGCGGAATCCGGCCGGCGAGCCATAGTCCTGAACATAAATGCTGTATTTGCCCAAATTCAGCGAGTTAAGCAAATCATCCGTGACCGCGGCGAGATGGTCGAAGGTGTAGCCAAAATCTGCCGCCGCCGGCTGGTCTGAGTAGCCAAAGCCTGGATAATCCGGTGCGATGACATGGTAATGCGCGGCCAGCTTCGGAATCAGATTTCGGTACATGTGTGACGACGAAGGAAAGCCGTGCAGTAACACCACCGTCGGTCGGGCCGGATTTCCCGCCTCGCGGTAGAACAGGTTCAGCCCATCCACCTTGACGTTATGGTAACTGACCGGGAAGCTTCCCGAGGCAACGCTCTTCTGCGAGGTACCCAATATGGTCACTGCAAAAATCGCCAGAGTGATTTGTTTTATGATCTTGTTCACAGAATGGATGGTTTTAGTTGTTTTGGGCGGCGGTCAAAGCCGCGTTCAGCGCGACTTTGGACTGCACACCGCGGAAGGTTTTCAACACTTTTCCACCCTTGAAGACAATCAAGGTTGGAATGGCGGTGATTCCGAACCGCGCGGCCAGTTCCGGTGCTTCATCGATATTCACCTTGGCAACCAAGGCTTTGCCGGTTTGTTCCGTCGCCAGTTCATCGAGAACCGGTGCGATCATTTTGCAAGGACCGCACCATTCAGCCCAAAAATCCACCAGCACAGGTTGCTGGCTGCAGGTGATCGCGCTGTCGAATGTTTGCGGTGTTAGTGATACTGTTTTCATAAATTTATTTGTGTTCGTTTTGTGACCAGGTTCCCCTGATCAAGGTTCAGATGCGGCGGGGTTGAAATTTCTTACCTTGAAACTGCGCGCCGAGTGGTTGCTCGTGGCGCGCAGTTCTAATTTGCCATTATTTGCAGCCGCAATCGCTGCCATAGGCTTCGGCTTCGCTTGATTTAACCGCGGGAAAATCGACAATCGTCTTGGCGACGTGGTTGATATAATTGGTATAAATGTTTAACGCCACGTGCGCCGTGGTTTCCATGATTTCGGCATCGCTCAAACCGGCCGCGCGGGCGTTTTGGATTGCGGCGTCGCTGACCTTTCCTTGTTGCACAAGAATGCTCAGAGCCAGCTTCAAAATTGCGTTGTCCTTGTCCGAAGCGCCGATTGCCTGACGAGCATCACTGAGATTCTTTTCATTCAATCCAGCTTTGCTGCCCAGGAAGGTATGAGCGCTCAGGCAATAGTCGCAACCATTGCCCTGCGCGACGGCGATGGCGATTTGTTCACGGACTTTTGGGTTCAATACGCCGCCGGCGAGGGCGCCGGAGAAGTTGAGGTAGCCTTCCAGCGCGGCAGGAGCATTGGCTAGAACGCGGGTGAGGTTGGGAATAATGCCAAGCTTTGATTGAACGGCGTCTAGTAATTGTTTCGCTTTGCCAGTTGCGTTGGCAGGATCGATTTGTTGGATTCGGCTCATAGTGTTGTCTTTCAATTTTTGGTTAATGTTGGTTCTTTTTGCGCCCCGGTTTCCGGGTTCGTGGTTCAGATGCGGTGAAGTAACGAGCTCTTACCTGAATAAACTAAAATTATGCCGATCGAATCAATGGTGCGGCCCAATTCATGAGATTTTTAAAAACTGTCACAGCTCGGTTCGCCCGTTTCATCGAAGTTTTAGATTACTGACGTATCTAATTTGGAATTAATTATTTATGAATATTGTGTTTGTTTTCAAATTGCCCCGGCACTAGCCCGGGTTTCCTCATTAGTTGGGAAATTTAATCGCTTGGCTCATTTGGTTTTGGCATCCTGCGCCGCATGATGCGCACTGGTAAGCTGCTGGAGGAACTGATCGCCCTGCCCAGCGTAAACCCCGCTTTTGCTTCAACCGCCGGGGTTGCAGCGCGTAATACACTTCCCCGTGGCGGAATTTTTGGGGAAAGAAATGTAGCGGATTTTCTGGCGGGCCTCGCAGCGCGTTCCGGTTTGGATGTGGCGTGGCAACAGGTTTTACCAGGTCGAGCCAATTTGATCTTGCGGTTGCTACCCAAAAAACGGATCCGCCAGACCGTATTGCTCGCGCCGCATCTGGACACTGTAGGCGCCGACGAAAAACAATTTCGCCCGCAAAAAAAGCACGGTCGGATATACGGGCGCGGCGCTTGCGACACCAAAGGTTCGGTGGCCGCGATGTTCATGGCGTTGGTCGAGTTGGCAGCCGCCAAAGCCCGGCCGGAATCGACAGAAATTGTATTTGCGGGCTTGGTCGACGAAGAGAATATCCAGGCAGGATCGCGCGCTCTGGCCGCGAGCGATTTTAGGGCGGATCTGGCGATCGTGGGTGAACCAACCAAATTATCCTTGGTGACGGCACACAAAGGCAGTTTATGGCTGCGAGTGGAAACCCGCGGTCGCGCCGCTCACGGGGCGACGCCACAACTCGGTAAAAACGCCATCTTGGAGATGGCCCGCGTGGTGGAGGTTCTGGAAACGGATTATGCGCGGAATTTGCGGCGTCGAAAACACCCTTTGCTGGGTGTGGGTACGGTGAATGTGGGAAGAATCGACGGTGGCCGGCAGCCAAACATCGTGCCTGATCATTGCGACATCCTCGTGGACCGACGTACTTTGCCGGGTGAGACCGTGGCGGGTGTCCGGCGCGAAATTGGTACACTCCTGAAAGCCCAAAAACTGACTGCTCGAATTTCCAACGACAAATCGGTGCCGTGTCTCGCACTGGAGACAGATTTTCAGCTTCCACTCATTCGCTCATTTTGTGCTGTCACGGGTCAAACTCGGCCGGTTGGTGTGCATTATTTTTGTGATGCGGCAGTCCTGGCGGCGGCGGGAATCCCGAGCGTTGTGTTTGGTCCGGGAGATATCGCGCAAGCGCATACTGCCGATGAATGGATCTCGCTGAACCAACTTGAAAGCGCCCGGACTTTACTGGTCAATTTTCTCAAATCATTGCCGTAACCATCCAATCCTTTGTCAGCCTGGACCCTCAACAAACGTAGAAAAATGGGCCCGAGTCATCCGGGGGGATGATCATGAAACCCAGCCGCCATTTTAAAACATCCACCAATTTATGAGTTCCGAAAAAGCTGAGCCGATTCCCACCATAGACCACAAGCCGCACGCGGCATTTTTCAGGCAAAGCGGCTGGTTGATTATTACCGCGGTGGGAGGCGGGGTGCTCACTTACTTGGTGCATTTTCTTAATAAAGTGATCAATCCGGCGGAGTACACCGCATTTGGCGTGTTGCTTACGCTGGTGGCCTGCCTTCCGGTGGGGCCGGTGCAAATGGTATTTGCACAGCAGTCCGCGCTGGCGCTGGCGACCGGGCGGCTGGGTCAATTATCCAACCTGATCCGCCAAGCTTATTTCTGGATTCTAATCCTCTGGGCGCTGGGTGCAACCGTGGTGCTTTGTTTCCAGCACTCGATTGTCACCGGTTGGCATTTGCCCGGAGCCCTCAGTTTGTGGGTGACGGTTGTTTTGGTCCCGCTGACTTTGTGGCAACCGATATTTGGCGGTGTCTTGCAAGGAAGACAAGATTTCTTCTGGCTTGGATGGTCGGCGGTGCTTGGCGGTGCCGCCAGGTTATTCGGAGCTGCATGCCTGGTCATTCTGTTCAAGCTTGGGGCCACGGGAATGATGCTCGGAGTGTTGTTTGGGGCGGTTTTAGGGGTGATCATATCTGTCTGGCGAACCCGAGACCTTTGGAGGTTGCCGACGGAAAAATTCGATTGGATGGCCCTGTTGCGGCAAGCCACGCCGATGATGTTTGGCTTTGGTGCATGTCAGTTCTTGTTCACTTCCGACACCATGTTTGCCAAACCCTTTTTTACGGACGCTCAGATGAAACCCTACGTAATCGCCGGGACACTTTCCCGGGCCTTGTTATTTTTGGTTATGCCGTTGGCCTCGGTAATGTTTCCAAAACTGGTCCAAAGTCAGGCGAAATCTCAGAAAAACAATCTGTTTGGTCTGGTCGTTCTTGGCACCGCAATCTTGTCCGTCTGCGGCGCTATTGGATTGTGGATCGTCGGTCCTTACGTGGTGAGATTTCAGGCGAACTCAAGCGACGTGGCCGCAACCATGGCTTTGATTCCTTGGTACGCGGGTGCCATGGTGCCGCTAGCCATGGCCAATGTTCTGGTAAACGATCTGCTGGCGCGCGGGCGTTTCAGCGTGGTTCCGTTCATGGTATTGCTCGCCGTGGCTTACTGCATCGTCCTCCCGCAAATGTTGAGGCATTTCCCCGGACACATTGAGTTGGTGCTGCAAACACTAGCGGTGTTCAACTTGCTCCTTTTTGGCTTGTGCGCATGGTTCATTTGGGGAAAGCCCGGGCAACGCCACCACTAAATTAAGGAGCTTTGATATCGTTTTTCGCCGTTAGCCTGCCGTGGCTCCGGATTCGTGTCGCCAAATCCGAACCAGATTTCAGGTTAAAGCAGTTGGCCGGTGGTATCGTTCTCGTCTGCGGGTTCGGACACTTCAGGTGTTTTGACGGGGGAGGCTGAATCATTTTCTTTATCGCGTAGCCGCACCAGGGCGGGCCGGATCAAGCGGCCTTGCAACGTCAGGCCCGGTGCAAGGGTTTCAGCGGTCACGGCATTAGGGGGCGGGGTCTCCATACCGTGGGCCCGATGCCGCTCGGCGTCAAACGCTTCATCCACTTCGGCAACATAGGGGATAAGTCCGACGCGGCGGGCCGCATCCCGGCAGGCGTTCTGAAAATGTCCAATCTGCGCGGCGAGCTCGGGCTGTCCGGAGCGTGTGGCGGCGGTATGCAAGGTAAAAATATGGTCGAGAATGCGAACAACCACCTGTAGCCAGTCACCTTCAATGCGGCGAAGTTTTTCGACCTCAAGACGCAGTGTGGCTTTTTCTGCGTCGTTCATCTTTTTCTGAAATTCAGCAAAGTCCTCCACTTCAGTGCTGATGCGGTCCACAATTTCCCGGGAAGCGGCCACGGTTTTTTCCGCGTGACCTTGCGTGGTCTCCTGGACACGTGCCCATTGGTCGGTGGCGCTGGAAACCTGGGCCGTGAATTGTTTCAGGTCCTGGATTTTCTCAACCACTTCGCCGAGCGCATTTAATTCAATCAATTTGGATGTCGCGCGGTATTCCAGGATGAATGGCAGGCAAGCCAGCAGTGTGCCAAGTGCCACCGCTGCCATGACCCAGCTGACTTCGGTGGCCGAGATCGGGTGGCGGGCTTGGTAAACCAGCCCGGCCGCGGCTGCGATCAAAATCGCGTCCGCCAGCCAGAACGGCCATTTAGGAACTCTCCATTCGGAATCTTTGTTCATGTGAAGAGTGTCGGAAAAATGCGATGTTCACGCAAGCCAAGGGCTCAATTTCTGCTCGACTAAACAGTTCCCTCCTAAATCATCTTCCCGTGCGAACATGTGTCATCTTCAATCCGGCGGCGCGCGGAAACCGGGCGCGCCATTTTCGCCGCCACCTCGGAACGATGGCCGGCGATTGCGCGTTCAAGGCCACGGCGGCGGCAGGTGACGCCCGGCGCCTGGCGTCGGAATCGGTGGCAGAAGGTTTCGAACTTATCGTCGCCGTGGGCGGCGATGGCACGGTCAATGAAGTTTTAAATGGCATTGGCGATGCGCCGGAGGGATTCGATCGCGCCCGCCTCGGGGTGTTGCCCTTGGGGACCGTTAACGTTTTTGCCCGCGAGATGAATATTCCACTGCGCCTCGAGCGCGCTTGGGAGGTCCTAAGGCGGGGCAAAGAAGTTAAGATTGATCTCCCCCTGGTGGAGTTTAGCGTGGCTGGAAAAAAGGAACGGCGCTATTTCATCCAATTGGCCGGGGCTGGATTGGACGCTCGCGCCATCGAACTCGTTAGCTGGAAACTGAAAAAGCAAGCCGGGCCGCTGGCATACGTTCTGGCCGGTTTTCAGGCCCTCGCCGAGCGTCAGGCCAAAACCACCGTGCGGGTGGATGGCAAGGTTTTTCAAGGCGAACTGGTCCTCGCCGGCAACGGCAAGTTTTACGGCGGTTCCATCGCAGTTTTTCCGGAAGCCGACCTGGCGAACGGCTGGCTGGACATTTGCATTTTGCCGCAGGTGAACCTCGGAACGCTCCTGCGCTTCGCGCCGGATTTCCTGCTCCACCGCCGTCTGCCGGAAAGACATGTAAAGCGCATCCGGGCGCAAAAATTTGAGTGGCTCAGCGATTCCAAGGTCGCTTTCGAATTGGACGGCGAATGGATTGGCCATCTCCCCGCTACCTTTTCCATCGAACCCGGCAGACTTCGGGTGGCCGCGCCATGATTCCCGGGCCCATCCGGCTTGCGCTTGCCGCATTCGCAATTCACCGCTATCCTGCCCGCCTCGTGCATGAGTGAAATCCTAGTTATTGGTCATCGCAATCCCGATACCGACTCGATCTGTTCATCCATTGGTTATGCGGAATTCAAGCGCCGCACCGGAATGGAGGAAGCCATTGCCGCGCGGTGCGGCGATACCAATGATCGCATCGATTTTGTTCTGGAGACCTTCCGGCAGCCAGCCCCGAAATTCGTTGCCGACGTCTCCCCAAAGGTCGCGGACGTCATGCAGCGCAAAATTTTGAGCGTGCGTCCCGAATCCACCGCGGCAGACGCGCTGCGGCTGATGGACGAAAAAAATCTCCGGATTTTGCCCGTCATGGATGATGACCGCAAATGTCATGGCCTCCTGTCGCTCTTTAAGCTCAGCAAATTCCTTTTTCCGGCGGTCAACCGGGGAAAAAATTCGCGCGAAGTATTATCCTCCCTCTCGGGTCTGGCTCAGACCCTGGGTGGCGAACTCGTCCTAGGCTTTCATTCGGATCGTGAGGAGGAACTGATTCTGACCATTGGGGCGATGGGTTTGGAATCATTCGCGGCGCGCCTGGAAAAATTCCCGTCGGAAAAACTTTGTGTGCTGGTGGGTGACCGCCAGGATATTCAAAATTTCGCGATTCTAAGCAGCGTGCGAGTCCTGATTATCACCGGGGGCGGATCGGTGGATCCCGCTATTCTGGAGACTGCCCTCCGAAAAAGAGTCAGCGTTATCGTGTCTCCGCATGACACTGCCACGACCGCCTCTTTATGTCGAGCCGCCGTCATGGTTCGCCACGTGTTGAACGAAGAGTTCCTCTGCTTCCGTGAAGCTGCCCCGCTGGCGGCGGTGCGCGAGGAGGCTTTGTCCTCGGGTTATTTCGTCTTTCCCGTGCTCGATTCTGAGGGCCAGACCGTGGGGATTTTGTCCAAGACCGACTTTTTAAAAACGGTCACCCGCAAGTTGATTTTGGTGGATCACAACGAACTCTCACAGGCCGTCCAGGGTGCGGATGAGGTGGAGATCATCGAAATTATTGACCACCACCGCATCGGCGCGTTTGCGACCCAGCAACCGATTCTTTTCCGCAATGAACCGGTAGGATCCACAAGCACGATCGTGGCCGACTGTTTTTTCCGGCATAACGTGGAATTGCCTGCACCGATCGCAGGCTTGCTTCTCGCTGGTTTGGTCTCGGATACGCTGAATCTGACCTCGCCCACGACCACCGAGCGCGACGGGGATATCTTGAAACGGTTGGAGGCGATTGCCGACATTAACGCCCGCCGTTTCACCGAAAAACTTTTTGCCTCCGGATCTTTGCTGACGCTCAAGCCCGCTCCGCAGGCCGTGACAACCGATTGCAAGGAATACCTGGAAAACCGGGTGAAATTCAGCGTCGCCCAGATTGAGGAGGTCGGCTTCGAGCAGTTTTGGAAGCGCAAAGAGGAGCTGCTTGCCGCGCTGGAAACATATCGGGAGGAGAATAAGTATCATTTTTCGGCGCTGTTGGTGACCGATGTGACGACTCAGAACTCCCTGCTGCTCCTCGTTGGCGACGAGAAGTTCGTTAAGCGCATCGATTATCCGCGACTGGAACCCGGCGTTTATGAACTTCGCGACGTCGTCTCGCGGAAAAAGCAGTTGCTGCCCTATCTGACGCATTGCCTGCGCAGCGTTGAAAAAGGGGTTAAAGCCAAAGCCTGATTCACGCTGGCAAGGGTCCGCCAACACTGATGCCGTGTTTCAGACAATAAGCTGCATTGTTCACATATTTTTCGGCCCACCACTTCAAACCCGCCCGTTCGGCGATCGTTAGTTTGCGAACCACTTTCGCCGGTGTGCCCAGCACCAGCGATCCCGGCGGAATTTTTGTTCCCTGCGTCACCAGCGCCTTGGCGCCGATGATCGATTGCTTGCCGATGACGGCGCCATCCAGAATCACGGCACCCATGCCTACCAACACTTCATCGCCCACTTTGCAGGCATGGACAATGGCGCCATGCCCGACGGTGACCCAATTGCCGACCACACAAGGAAAATCATCCGCCAGGTGCAAGACGGCATTGTCTTGGATGTTGGAATGATGGCCGACAATGATGCGGTTGATGTCACCCCTTAAAACCGCCCCATACCAAACACTCGATTCAGTGCCAAGGGTCACATCGCCAATGACGGTTGCGGTTTTGGCGATAAATACCTTTTTCCCGATTTTTGTCGGCTTGCGCAAAAACAGGTTGAGTTGTCGGTCGAGGCTTCCCATGAGACAACCATAACGCGAATCGGCTAGGGCAACAATTTTCAATTTGCTGCCTTTGACGTTTTTTCTTTTGCAACCGGCCCAACGTGTGGCAAGTGTTAAGGACTAATTGCTGATTATGCAGAACCGTACCAAGCATCCGGCTCCGCGCCGGAGATTGCCCCGCTCTTTCAAGGATCTGACGCCGGCAAAACATTTCAACCCGGCCACCTTCTTCAAGGAACTTATCTTCAAGGGCTGGTTCACGCCGCGGCACGGTCGTGCCAAACGCCCGGTCTTCCCCAAATTGAAATACGGCGAAGTGGCCATCACTTGGATTGGTCATGCCTCTTTTCTAATCCAGTTCACAGATTTGAACGTCCTGATCGACCCGAATTTTGCGAACTGGCTTTTCCTGTTGAAACGGATCAAGCGCGCCGGTCTCAAGATGCGGGATTTGCCTCCGATTGATCTAGTGTTGCTCACGCACGCCCATTTCGACCACTTTCATAAGCCGACTTTGCGTCGTCTCCCGCATCCGAAAATCGGTATCATGCCACGTGGCGTCGGCGATCTGGCGCAGAACCTTGGGTTTAGCCGTGTTATTGAGCTTGAATGGTGGGAAAGTTTCTCGCAAGGCGATTGGAAGGTCACTTTTACTCCCAGCAAACATTGGGGGGCGAGGACGTTGCATGACCAGCACCGGGGCTACGGCGGGTTCATTCTGGAACATCAGGGGCGCCGGATTTATCATGCCGGGGATAGCGCCTACTTTCACGGGTTCAAGGAAATCGGCCGGAAATTCGCCCCGGAAATTGTCTTGCTCCCCATTGGCGCCTATCACCCGGAAACCTTTCGCCGCGTGCACATCGGGCCGGACGACGCGGTGCGCGCTTTCAAGGATTTGCAGGCAAAATTCTTTGTGCCCATGCATTACGGCACATTCAAATTATCTTTCGAGGAGATGGATGAGCCGCCGCGCTGGCTGATGGAAATCGCCCGTCAGGAGCATTTGACGGAGCAAATCAAAATTCTGGAAGAGGGCGTGCCCACAGTTTTTTGAAATTCCGCGTGCGCTAATTCGCGGCCAGCGCATCGCACCGCCTGGCCAGCGCAAAATCTTTCTCCGTCAGTCCCCCGGCGTCATGGGTCGTAAGAGCAAGTGTCACCTTGTTCCAGCGGATGTCCATGTCGGGATGATGCTGGAATTGCTCGGCCAATTGTGCAACCGCATTCACAAATTTCATGGCGGCTGGAAAATCTTTAAATTGAAAGGTTCGGGAAATGATTTGTCCCTGCCGCTGCCAGTTGGTCAGCGTGGCGAGCGCCTGTTGAACCTGGCTTTCATCAGGTTTCATCTGTCCTGCCGAGAAGAATTTGAGCGATTCCACCTCTTGTTGGGAGACCTGCCGCTGCAGGCTCAGGCTGGTCACGAGTGACCAGATCCAGGCAGCGGCAAATAGGCCCGCTCCCAGCCCAAGCATTTCCAACCCAACCGGAGTGCGGGGGCTGTCGTTGAACATTTCGCCGTAGTAAGGGATCATCTCGCGGACAAACCAGACGACGACCAAAATAAACCCTGCCACAGACAAGAGAAGTTGGGCGATTCCCTCAAACCAGCGGCGGGCGACCAGCGATCCGAGTCCAGGCGTGGCTAGCAGGTTCAGTAGCGTTGCGTTTCGCGCCGCCGTGCGGCTAATGCTTTTTGGCGCTGAAGATGATTTCATAGCCTAACATCATGATGGCGAAAGCAATCGGTATCGTGAACAACACCCCGATACCGCAGCCAATCAACCCGCACACGCCGATCAAGGCTCCCAGTAAGGTCAATCCGAAGACCTGCCACCAATGCAGGTTGACGCGCTGCCAGCCGAGCTTCATCGCTGCACCCACGCTCAAATTCTTGTCGATTATCAGTGCGACTGTGAATTGCCAGCAGACGGAAAGATAAGTCAAAGGAATGGCGCAAATACACAGGATCGGCAGGGAGGAGGCGTAAGCGGACAGCATCTGGGGCATGATCTTTCCAATTTCGGCCGGCGCGGCCCCTTGCGCCTGCAACGCTTGAAGTTGATGCAACAATGGATTGATCTTGGCCGCAATGACGTAGCTGGCGGGAGCCATGCACAGCACGTTGATCAAGTTGACCGCCAATGATCCCAGAAACAACGGAGCCCAACATTTTTGGAAACCGACGAAGAGTTCACTGATGGCCGCCGTCTCCCCACGAATGGTTTTGAGAAATATCAAATAAACGCCGCCCAGCAGGGGACCCATGACGGGGGCATCCAATGCAACCATGAGAATTCCCAATGCCACCGTGGCTGTGGCGGAGGTGAAAATCTTGTTTAGCGAGGCTATCAGGACAAAGTTGATTACCGAGGACACGGCAACTTTCACCCCGAGCAGTACCAAAACACTGGCGAAGAGAGTTCCATAATTCTTCTTGGTAATTTCCCAGCCTTGGGAAATACAACCTCCGAGATCGATTTCGTAGTCGCCGCTGATTTCGGCGCTGGAAAAGAGGGGGCCGATATTTGACGGGGCGCCGCTAGTCCAAGCATCGGTAAATTCAGGGAATTTTTCGAGCGGCCTGAATTCCGCGTCGGCCACTGATTTGGCAAGCGACTGGGCGCTGAGCCGGCCCTCGGCAACCCATTGCCTCACATCAGCCGCGGTGATCGGTCCGTACTCCTTGCCGTCCCCCCCAATAATAATATAGGTGCCCATAAACTGGTTGCTTCTTGCTGTTTCTAATGGATTGAAAGCATCGGCGCAAGGTTTTGCTCAAACATTTCGCACGAACAACTTGCCCGGCAACTGCCTGACGAGCCGTTTCATTTCCAAACCGAGCAAAGCCACGCTGACGGTCGAGCTGGGCAGGCCGCTGCTGCGAATGACTTCGTCAATCGAAGACTCGTCGCCGGCATTGACCGCGTCATAAACCTTCTGCTCGTTCAAGGAAAGCTCCAGTGCCGGCAAGACACCGGTTTCTGACACTGCTGCCGGCCGATTGCTGGCAGGGAACAAGTACTCAAATTCGCTCAGGACATCCTCCGCGCCCTCGCAAAGTTTCGCTCCTTTTTTGATCAATTCATGGCAACCCTTGCTGCGCGGAGAATTGATGCGCCCGGGAACGGCAAAAATTTGGCGGCCAGATTCCGTTGCAAAATTTGCCGTAATCAGTGCGCCGCTCGTCAAATTGGCTTCCACCACCACCGTCCCCAGCGTCATCCCGGCGACGATGCGGTTGCGGATCGGGAAACTCTGTTTGTCCGCCGGTCGGTTGAAGGGGAACTGGGTCATCACCGCGCCGTTGGCCGTAATCCGCTCGAAAAGCTCTGCGTTTTCCGGCGGAAAAACCAGGTTTAGTCCCGTGCCAAGCACGGCAATCGGCCGGCCTTTGGAACTCAAGGCACCCTGATGTGCCGCCGTGTCAATCCCGCGCGCACCGCCGCTTACGATTGTCACTGCAAGATACGCCAACTGGTAAGCCAGCTTACGTGCCGTCTCGATGCCGTAGTGCGTTGACATCCTGGAACCGACCAGAGCAATCGAATTCTTATCCTTCGCCGTCAGGCCGCCCTTCACGTACAACACTATGTACGCTCCAATATATTAAAACTCAAGAAACGTCTGATTTTAGAGCCGTTTTCTTGGCAAAAACCCTGTCGCAGCCCCGTTTGGCCTATGTTTTGGACGACCTTAATCACTTGACCGATTGGATACAAGGGTCCACGCTGCTATCATTCTGCCGTAGCCAACCGACACGCTCTGTAAATCGCAGGATCGGAATCGTCAGGCGGCAATCGGCCAATGAAGCATTTTGGGTCTCTATTGAGCTGATTGATAAATTCGTTGCACAAAACAATAGGCCTAAATTATGAGGAAAAAGTGCAATTATTTTTTAATGCATTTATCAATCAACACACTGGCGATGATCCTGTTGTTGCGCTGCGGCCCGATCTCCTGTTTTGGCCAAACGTGGACACTGACCGGTACCCCCACCAACTTTAACTGGTCATGTATCGCGGGATCAGCTGATGGGACAAAACTGGTGGCGGCGAACCATGACGGGACGATCAATGGCACCAATGGCGTCTGGGTTTCCACAAACTCGGGTGCGACTTGGTCCCTGACCGGGGCACCGATCACAAATGATTGGTGGGCTGTGGCTTCTTCGGCCGATGGCAGTCAGCTGGCCGCGACGGATGCTTATTACGGCCTCATTTACACTTCAGCTGATTCGGGAACCACATGGACACAGGCCAATTTGCCGATTTGGACATGGCGCTCCATTGCCATGTCCGCTGACGGAGCCAAACTAGTCGTTTCCGCCGGGAATCCGGCTTTCAACCAATATATTTTCACCTCGGAAGATGCGGGGGTAACCTGGGTTTCCAACAGCGTGCCGGGCATGTTTGCAGTGTTTGTTGCCAGTTCAGCCGATGGAAACAGTTTGGTGGCAGCCGCTAATACCGGTTACATCCTCACTTCAACCAATGCAGGTGCGACCTGGCAATCGGTGCTGTCGGGATTGACGTTTGGTTTTTATTCCGTCGCTTCCTCGTCAAGTGGTTCCACGCTGATGGCGGGGGGAGAAGATTATATTCTCGTTTCGACGAATTCGGGCGCGACATGGAACTCAAACAACTTTTCAGCCCTCGTGGGGCCGGGGACTGTTGGTTCCTGTGCTTCATCTGCTGACGGAGATACGCTTGTGGCGGTCGTGACTAGTGCGAATCTTGATCTTAAAGGCGCAGGCATTATATTGATTTCGACCAATTCCGGGGCTGCTTGGACCCAGGCAAATGCTCCGATAGAAGAGTGGAGCGGCGTGACCGCCTCCGCGGACGGGTGCCAATTGGCGGGTTCGGCTTATAATGACCCATTCACGCCATTCCCCACGGCATGGTACGGCGGCGGCGTTTACACCTCAAAAAGCACGCCGGCACCCTATATGAACATCATGCAACAGAAAAGCAACCTCACTCTTTCCTGGACCGTGCCTTCGATGAATTTTGTAATCCAGCAAAGCCCTAATTTGGTTGGCTGGACCGACATGACCAATCTGCCGGTGCTGAACCCCGCCAATTTACAGGACGAAGTGCTTGCGCCTTTGCCTTCCAGCAAGGAATTCTACCGGCTCACGGCGTTCTAAATATGGCGATGCATTCTTTTCTAAGACAGACTCTAATTCTATTTTGTTAGTCATCGGCGATGGTCTATTGGATATTAATGCTTTTTGTCTGGGCTGAATCGATGGCTTTTTGCCTGGCACGATGACATTGCATCCTGGCCGCCCAAATTTCCTCCAACGTGTATTGGCGGCGTGGTAGATATATTTCCAGCAACTCCACCACATCGCGTACGGTCAATAATGTGCCACGCCTCGTCTCGAAAGTCGGAGCGCCGCTGGGCGAATTGGCGCACCCGGCCCTGGTTCAGTCTATTTAGTGTAATTTTGGAATGTGGGCTGTGTGTTTTTGGCCAGCCCTACCAAGCATCGGCTCACGAACTCCGGAAGAACCGGTTGTCCCGACTGGCCGGATACCCTTCAGCTGTTCCGCACGAACAGTTTTCCTGGCAACTGTTTAATCAACCGTTTCATCTCCAAGCTAAACAACGCCACATTCACCGCCGAGCTGGGTAATCTGCTCGCCCGGATGATTTCGTCAATGTCCGTCGCGTCATCCGCCTTCACGCCGGCGAAAACCGTCTGCTCATTCTCGCTCAACTCAATCGCCGGCAGCACGCCGGTTTCGCTGACGGAAGCCGGCCGGTTGCTGGCGGGAAAAAGATACTCGAACTCGCTCAAGATGTCCTCGATGCCTTCACACAGTTTTGCGCCTTTCTTGATGAGATCGTGACAGCCCTTACTGCGCGGCGAATCAATCCGCCCCGGCACGGCAAACACCTGCCGCCCGTATTCCGTGGCGAAATTCGCCGTGATGAGGGATCCGCTGGTCAGGTTGGCTTCCACGACCACGGTGCCAAGGGTCATGCCGGCGACAATGCGGTTGCGAATGGGGAAACTTTGTTTGTCGGCCGTGCGGTTGAAAGGAAATTGCGTGATCACCGCGCCGTTCGCGGCGATACGCTCAAACAGCTCCGCATTCTCCGTCGGGAATATCAAATTTATTCCCGTGCCGAGGACCGCAATCGTGCGGCCCTTGCCGCTCAACGCGCCCTGATGCGCCGCGGTGTCAATGCCGCGCGCCCCGCCGCTTACCACGGTGACGCCGGTGTAGGCGAGTTGATAGGCCAGCTTCCGCGCCGTCTCGATTCCGTAGTGCGTCGTCATCCGTGAGCCGACCATCCCCACGGCGTTCTTGTCCTTTGGGGTCAGATTTCCCCGAACATAAATAACCAGTGGCGGATCATAGATTTCCCGCAGCGCGGCGGGATAATTCTCGTCGGACTGGATCAACACATGGCAGCCGTAATTCGAGATGCGTTTAAGTTCGGCGGCGAGGTCGATGGTCTTTTCCCACTTGGCAATTTTTTCCGCGGTGTCGGCGCCAATGTTACGGACACGCAGAAGTTTGGCTTGCGACGCAGTCAGGATGCTGGGTGCATCACCAAAATGTTCGAGCAACGACCGGGCGCGTACCGATCCCACACCCTCAATTAGATTTAAGGCGATAAACGCTTCGCGTGAATCCATCCGCCAAATTAAAGGCGGTAGGACTCTTTTATTCAAGTGCCAACTATTGAGGTGGTTGTGCTAATTTGAGTCGCGGTGGCGAGCCCGGGTTTTCCCTTGATGGCGATCTAAGTAACTCAACGAGGTTTTGGCGTCTCCTGCGGGACGATTTCCAAGCTCGTCTGAAATTGATGGCGAATAATCTTCAAATCCGACTTCCTGCCGATCTCGGAACCAACCAGTAAGCGTTGCAATTCATCGATGCCGCTGATCGAGTTGTTCTTAAACCCGATCAAGAGGTCGCCCTCGCGCAACCCCGCCTGCGAAGCCGGACTGGTCGGTTCCACCTGCAAAATCAAAACTCCCTGGGTTTGTTTCAAACCCAAGTGTCTTGCGATGCGCGGATGGATTGGTGCAGTCTGGCCCTGGATACCCAACCAGGCGCGTCGAATCCGGCCTTCCTTGATCAACCACGCAGCGACGAATTCCGCCGTGTTGCTGGCGATGGCAAAGCAGATACCCTGCGCCGACGGAATCATTGCCGTGTTGACGCCAATGACTTCGCCGCGTGAATTCATCAACGGACCACCGGAATTACCGGGGTTCAAGGCTGCGTCAGTCTGGATGATGTTCTCCATTAAGCGTCCCGATTGTGCGCGCATGGTGCGTCCCAAGGCGCTAATGACACCCGCGGTCACGGTCTGCTGAAAGCCGAGCGGGTTCCCGATGGCCACGGCGATCTGGCCGGGGCGCAAGTGGCTGGAATCGCCAAATTGGATGGTTTGCAACTGCGGCGCATTGACTCTTATTACGGCCAGGTCCGAGTCCGGGTCATCACCGGCCAGACTCGCGGAATAGGTTTCGCCCCCGGCGAGCGTCACCTTGATTTCTTTCGCGGCGTGCACCACGTGGCTGTTCGTCACGACATACCCATCCGGTGTGATGGCAAATCCCGAGCCGCTGCCGCCGCCACGACTATTGTGCTCTGCCTGCCGCACGCTGATATGAACCACCGCATCACCAACATTTTCGACGACCTCTGTTACAGTGCGCGAATAGGCATCGAGCAACTCTTCGTCGGCCGCGGGCAAAATTGTTTTGCGCGGCCCGGTCCCAACCGAGTTGCTGCCGTCCAAAAGTAATTGAACAGGACTTTTTCTCCGGTCTTGGAAGATGTCCAAAAGTTTCATTATCAGGAAAACTAACACCGAACTTTATTTTCGCAAACGCACCCCGGGGATAGTGTGCGCCGCCGCCAGGGGCTAAAGCTTCAGTTTCGCTGCGGCCAACCTTGTTTTGCCTGATCCACCCCAGTCGCACAGCGCCCGCATCGTGGGCCGCAACGCGCGGCCATGAGGAGACAATTGATACTCAACATGCGGGGGGTTTTCCGATAAAACTTTGCGCTGCAACACGCCGTCACGTTCGAGCTCGCGCAGTTGCTGAGTCAGCATCTTTTGCGAAACATCAGGTAGTAAACGCTTTAGCTCCCCATAACGAACCTTGCCCTCCATCAATCTATAAATAATGACCGGTTTCCACTTGCCGCCGATGATTTTTAGGGCGGAGCGCACGGGACAATCTTCCAGTTTCATGTTTTGGATTTGGGTGCAGGCACCAAAAAGTGCCTACTTGCGGAATTAATTTTGCGGGTTAATTTTCCACTCGGCAATCGGGAAATATGAGGAAGCCAGTATCGTTCATCGAGGGCTTTGAATGGGAGTTCGGCTTGGCTCTGAAGCGGCTTTATTCAATTGTCCCAACAGACTAAGGAAAAGCTTAAACCGGAACTCGTTCACCGCTGATTCTACGAAACATAAACCTTTATCAAAAATTATGAGCACCGCCATTCATGCCCTTGCCGCCTCCGGCGCCAAACAACCACTGAAACCTTTCCAATTCGACCCGGGTCCGCTCGGTAGCGAACAGGCCGAAATCGCTGTCGAAAGCTGCGGCATTTGCCACAGTGATCTCTCAATGCTCGACAACGACTGGGGCATGACCAAGTATCCGTTCGTTCCCGGCCATGAAATCGTTGGAAAAATTGTCGCCCTCGGCGAACATACCAAACGTTTAAAGATCGGCGACCGCGTTGGCCTTGGTTGGTATTCGGCGAGTTGCGGCGAATGCGAGCAGTGTCTTTCCGGCAACCAAAACCTCTGTCTCAAGGCGGAGGCCACCATTATCGGTCGCCATGGAGGTTTCGCCACGAGGGTGCGGGCGCAATGGACTTGGGTGAGTCCATTGCCCGCAAAAATCGACGCAGGCAAAGCCGGGCCGTTGCTCTGTGGCGGCATTACAGTTTTCAATCCCATTGTTCAGTGCGGCATCAAGCCCACCGACAGCGTGGCCGTTATCGGCATAGGCGGGCTTGGACACATGGCGTTGAAATTTTTGCGCGCGTGGGGTTGTGACGTAACGGCTTTCACCACTAGCGACTCGAAGCGCGATGAAGCTTTGCGCCTTGGCGCGCATCGTACGCTAAATTCGCGTAATGCCGACGAGCTTGCCAAAGCAGCCGGCAGTTTCGATTTTATCCTCAATACCACGAACGCCGACCTCGACTGGAACACTTACATCGCCGCGCTAAAACCCAAAGGGCGTCTGCATACCGTCGGGGCCGTGCCCTCGCCGATGGCGATGATCGCCTTCCCGATGATTCTCGGCCAGAAATCGCTCTCGGCCTCGCCCCTGGGCAGTCCAGCAACCACGGACACGATGCTGGCCTTCAGCGCCCGTCACGGAATCGCGCCGACAACCGAAACCTTTCCCATGTCCCGCGCCAATGATGCGCTGGAACATTTGCGTAGCGGCAACGCTCGTTACCGTGTCGTACTGACCAACGATCTCGCTTGATCGCGCCATCAGCAGGCGATTTGCCTAAAAACCACAACGAGCCAAATGAAAATCATTGTTAATTCGGGAAACATCGGAACGCCTCTGGCACTGGAACTCGCGCAGACTGGCCATCAAGTCACATTGACGGTGCGCATGCCAAAGCCAAATCCAGCTTGTGATAAACTGGGGGTTAAACAGGTCCCCTTTGATATTAACAAACCGGATTCGATGGTCGCCGCTTTGGCAGGGCACGAAGCTTTTTTTTCACTGACACCACTTGTCGAAAACTTCATCGCCGCCGGAACCAGCGCGATTCTCGCCGCGAAAAAGGCCGGGATACTTAAAATCGTCCGCTCCTCCGCGCAAGGAGCGGGGCCTGCCGCCGGCATTCAATTAGGCCGGTGGCATTATGCTGTCGAGAAGGTCTTGGAGGATACCGGGATTCCGTTCACTGTCCTGCGGCCGCCTAACTTTATGCAAAATTATTTGGGATTTGGTACGCCCCAAACCATTAAGTCGCAAAACGCCTTTTATAGCGCCCAAGGCGATGGCAAAGTCAGCCAGGTTGACACTCGCGATATCTCAGCCGTGGCTGCCCACGTGCTGGTTGAATCCGGTCACGAAGGTAAATTCTACGATCTAACCGGCGGAGAATCTTTTTCTAACGCGGAAGCCGCCGCGGTCTTTTCCCGGTTGCTAGGCAGGCAAATCCAACATGTCAGCATTTCCGATGAGCAGGCAAGACAGGCCATGCTCGGCGCGGGAACTCCCGTGTGGCTGACCAATCTGATCGTCGAACTTGGTATGATCGGGCGGGCGGGTTATCTTGCCGCAGTCAAGCCTGACGTCGAAAATATTCTCAAGCGTAAGCCAATTACCTTTGAACAATTCGTCCGGGACCATCTGCCTGTTTTTCGTTCTTGAAAGCAAAATCCAACCCCCTAAACCATGAAAAAATCTTTGCCCATTCCCGCCAAGGCGGACCCGGGATTAACCCTAGCGGAAATGAAATCTTTCGTCCGGAAACATTTTGACGACTTTGTGAACCGTAAATTGTCAGGGGTTGCACTCGACAATTTCAGTGAGGATTTTCTGGATCATGACGAGCCCGGCGGAGCCGTGATCGGCCCGCTGGCAGCCAAAACCATGATGGAAAACGCCTACCAGCGCTGGCCGGATCTGCAAGTCAGTGTGGAAGACATCCTGGCGGAGGATGACAAGGTGATGGTTCGCAACGTCTGGACAGCCACCGAAAAATCCAACGGCAAAAAGATCCAGTTTCGCGGCTTTGTCCTCTGGCGGTTCGCGAACCGCAAGATCGTTGAGCGATGGGCGACGCTGACTGCGCCGGCCGAGATTTGACGGAATCCTCCGGGTTTTTCCGGAGATTGATTGCCGCGCGGCTTTCTGATAATCAATGGCGGTGCCCGAGCCCAGCCTGTTGATATTAATCCCGGCTTACAATGAAGAAGCGCGCATTGAACCTGTGTTGCGCCAATACGCGGAATTTTTCAGGCTCAATTACGCCGGCAAAGTTCAAATCCTGGTCGTGCTGAATGGCTGCCGCGATAATACGCTGGGTGTGGTGCAGCGGGTGGCCGGCGATTTCCCCGAAGTCGGCTGGATGGACTTTCCCGCGCCCATCGGCAAAGGCGGCGCCCTGATTGAAGGTCTCAAGCTTGCAGCCAAGGCGGATCTGGTCGGTTATGTGGATGCAGACGGTGCAACTGGTCCTGCTGCATTCTTCAAATTGTTTCCGCTCTTGGCCCAGGCGGATTGTGTCATCGGCTCGCGCTGGCTGCCGGACAGTGTGCTGGTGCAAAAGCAGCCAACTTTGCGCCGCTTCGTCAGTCGTTCCTTTCATTTCATCGTGGAAATGCTCTTCTGGCTGCACATTAAAGACACTCAGTGTCCGTGCAAACTAATCCGGCGCGAGGCGGTGGAGAAAATTCATTCCAAACTGCGGATCGCGGATCTGGCATTTGACGTGAATTTGCTGGTGGCTTTGAAACAGGCAGGGTTCCGTATTTGCGAAGTGCCAATAGAATGGACCGATATGCTGGGTTCAAAAGTGACTTCGTCGCTGTTTCGCAGTTCACTGACGATGCTGCTCTCCGTGATTCGCGTGCGCTTGATTTACTGGCCCTTGGTATACGGCTGGCTGCGACCCCTTCGACCGTTGGAAGCCTGGGTTTACAAAAAACTTCGATCTCCCAAGCCACTCTCCAATGCCGAAAGCCAGCAACAAGATTTGACTGGTTAAATCAAACTGAGCGGATCCAAATCGTCTCTTCGGGCGTCAGAAAATACAGGGCGCACTTCGTTACGGGTCGGGTAAAGATCTTCTGGAGTGCAGCTGCATAAAGTTGCAGCTGTGGTTCGTACATTTGCTTTTTCTCCGACAAACCACGTGCAAATACCTTGTCGGTTTTGAAATCCACCAGCCAGACTTCTTCTGCGAGGACAGCCACAAGGTCGGCCACCCCCTGCACCACGATGAACTCATCGCCAAATATACTGCCTGACGAATCTTTGATGATGGCGCTGATCTCGGTCTGCCTGAAGCCGGCTGTAAACGGCATTTCGCGTATCACTGACTCGGGCGGGAGCGCACGAATGCTTCGGCCAAGCGATGAATCCCAGAATTTTGCCAGCGCCTTAAAATCCAAAGCCGCGCGTTCCTCGAGGGTCAAAAAATGTTCCCTCACCAGCCGTTCAGCTTCCGTTTCCAAATCCCCGGTTTCCTCCAGCGAAACTTGCTGCAGGAATTTGTGGTGGGCGGCGCCTATTTCGGCCGCGGTTAATTTGCCGCTGCTTTTGGCAGGAAGCCGTCCGGTCCCGCTGGTGCCGCTGGTAAAAACCGCCGCCGCAAAAAGCTGGCTGGTCTCGTCATCCACACGCTCTGCGGCACGGCGCAATTCCGTGACCGAGGCTTTAGCGGCGCGAGTCGTTGCGGCGGCATGCGAATATTCCCAGCTCAGCACAGTGTGTAGTCTTTCGGCTGCCGCGGCGCTGCTTAGATCTAACGGGCCGGGCATGAGATCAGGCGTACCGCCAGTCTGGTCAAACTGCGCCGCGGGGGGTTCATCACACCATTCCGATTCCTCCACCAAACGCCAAGAAAGTTCCGCGATTCGTCCGCCTTTTCCACCCAATTCCGAACCACCCCCATGGTGGGCAAACCAGATTCCCAGCCATTCGGCGAAACTTCCGGCCGCGGCGATGGATTCCGCCGTCACCGGCACGGGATGCTTCCACACTGTTTCCCATTTATTCTCCGCGACGCTGCTGGACAGCACCAGCAGATCCCGCGCGCGGGTCATGGCCACATAAAGCAGTCGCAATTCTTCGCCTCGCAACTCCCGCTTTTGATGTTTTTGGGCAAGCCAGTGAGGCAGGCTGGGGTAATGTCTTCCGGTTGTCGGCGGTTTGATTCGTGGACACAACCCAAACTGGTCGTCCAGGATGATTTCCCCGCGCAAATCCTGTTCGTTGAATTTCTTGTCAAGGCCTGCCACCACCACTACCGGAAACTCCAGGCCTTTGCTTTGATGGATGCTCATCAGACGAACGGCGTCTTCCGGTTGGACAGCCGCAACTTCCGGTTCGGCCTCAGTCTCCCGCTGAGCCTCGACGAATTTTAGGAATCGGAACAGTCCCTGTCTCTGGAATTGATCGAATTGTTGCGTTAGCCTTAGAAACAGTTCGAGATTGGCGGCTCTTTGTCCCCCGCGCGGCTGCGTTTTCAACCAGTCATCGTAAGCTGTTTCGGCCAGCACCTGTTCGAGACATTGGGAAAGCGAGACCTGCCGGGCAAGCTTCCGCCAGCGGGAAAAACGACTTAGAAACTTATATAGTTTATGACTCAACTCTGGAGCAATCTCGATAGTTGCCTGGCGACTACGGACCAGCGCGGTCCAGAAATGGCCTTGTTTTAAGTTCAAACGGATTTTCGCCAATTCGTTTAATGAAAGACCGACCAAGGGCGACCTTAAGACCGCAATGCAGGGTGCGTCTTGCAGTGGATTGTCCAGCAATTGTAACAGGCTCAGCAGATCCAAAATTTCCGGGCTCTCATAAAATCCTCCCGGGGCAATCGATAAGGGCACGCCGGCCCGTGCAAATTCCCGGGTAAAGATGTCTTCCTTTCCTCTCGGGGAGCGCATCAGGATTGCCATGTCGCCAAATTTCACTGCGCGAAATTCCTTGCTCCTGTCATCACATATCAGGTGCTTTTGTCGAACCAATTGCATTAAGTGCCGCGCTATCACCCGCGCCTCCTTGGCGCTTTCCTCCAGTGCGGTCATGTCGCCGTTTTCCTCGCCGCCGGCCGCCTCATCCGGTTTGATTTTGAGGCGCAATAGCAACTCCGCCAGCGGCTCGGGAGACGGATCCGACTTTCGTTGATGGCCACTCCTCAAGGCGGATTCATCCTCATATGTGACGCCCCCTATTTCCTCACGCATCACGAGGCAAAACACGGAATTCACGAAATTTAAAATTCCCTCCCGGCTCCGGAAATTTTCCGTTAATGCAATTGTCCGGCCCCTGTCTCCCTGCCATTCGCGGGCGTATTGCCGGAAGATTTGGGGGTTCGCCAGGCGAAAACGATAGATACTCTGCTTGACGTCACCGACCAGGAAACGATTGGCCTCCGTGCCATCGCGCGCCAGGGCTGCGATGATTTTATCCTGCGCCGCGTTGATATCCTGGTATTCATCCACAAACACAAAGCTCAGTGCCTGCCGCCAATAGGAGGCGATTGCAGATGGCCGCTGCGTGAGCGGGTTCCACAGAAGTTGCAGCGAGGATTGTTCAAGGTCGTGAAAATCCATGACTCCGGTCGTGCGCTTGCGTTCGGAAAAGATTTCGGCAAATTCCACAGTGAGACGCAAGAGTGTTTCCATGGGGCCGCGAATCCATTTCCAATCCTCAACGAGTGGATCCGCGTCTTTGTTTAAAAATGCCAGCGAGTTTAAAAAGGCGGCATCCCCAAAAAATGTCTCTAGCGATTTCCTGGGGCTGTCTTTCTTGGGCCAATCGTTGTCAGCAGCCAGCACCTGCGCAAGGCATTTGGCGGCAGCATTGCGTGCAAAACCCTCCGGGAGTTGTCGCAGGATGCCCGCCAATTCCGCAGTTTTTTCGCCCGAGATACTTCCTCTTTCAAGAAATTCTCGCCATTGATCCCGCCAATTGCCGACCGCCGTGAGTAGCCAGTCCAGCCAGCGGGTGGGCAGGGGCGCGGAAAATGACTGGCGCTGTCTGGCGAGCCAGTCCGCCGCATCCTGGCGCGTTTGTGAGTAATGGTGAAGCCGCAAGACCAGGTCACGAATGCTTTCATCCCTTCCGTTGCCGTGCGTTTGAATCAAGTCCTGGACGGCCCTGGAAAATTCATCTTCACCGGCGTAATGGGTTTGAAATTGCTCTTCAAGCGTTTCCGAGGCCAACTGCCTCGCCTCGCCCTCGTCTAGTAGTTTGAGCTGCGGGTCAAGACCGGCTTCGTGAAAATGTTCGCGCACCAGCCTGAAGCAGAAACTGTGAAGCGTTCCAATGTGAGCCGTGTCAAATAAAGCCAATTGCCGCGGCCAATGATCGTCGCCGGGCGAAGTGATGACCTTTTTTTCCAATTCGCGGCGCAGCCGCAACCGCATTTCAGTGGCCGCCGCTTCGGTAAACGTGACAATCAGCATTTCATCCAGGGAGGCACGTTCGCGCTCCAGGCAATCGAGGCAACGAGCGACAAGGGTTTTTGTCTTGCCCGTTCCGGCGCCGGCCATGACAAGAACATTTCCGCGCGCTTGGACCGCGGCGGCTTGCGCATTGGTTAGCGGATCGGTTTGGGTACCTGCGGGTTCCATGATGACTGAGATTAGCCGCAGCCGGGTACGGATGAAACACGGATTTATGGGCTCCGGGGAAACGAGGCGCGGGCATGGATAGTGATCCAACACGAAGGCCCGAAGGTAGGAAGGTCCCACGCCACCTTAAAATTGTGTTTGTTTTTGGGTTTTTATTTTTATAATATGTGTTAAGTGGTTGTATTTATATGGTTTAAATACGATTTTAAATTGGGTTTGGTTGGGGAGATTTTTTTTTGGGGAAGCCCCCGGGTGCGACGCCGCACAGGCGGTCAGGGATGAACTCTGAACAGGGGGCAAAGGAGGTATCGGAACCAACCGCCATTGGCGCGTGCCGTTCCGCTGGCGCGAGTCTTTGGTGGCTCAGTTCGTTAAGCATTATTTCGAGCCATGCACATACTCAAATGCACAACGGCAGTTGCGATTCTGGCAGGACGATCGCGCATTTGCTAGCTGCGGCATTTTAAGCAAGCGACTAACATTAAAGGAAGATTATGAAAAGTCGCTGCGGTTGGGCTGAAGGGGATCCCATGATGCGGGAGTATCACGATGTGGAGTGGGGAGTGGCGGAATATGATAGCAGGGCACTTTGGGAAAAGCTGATGCTGGATGGGTTTCAAGCCGGTCTTTCCTGGTCAATTATTCTGCGAAAGAGAGATGCCTTCCGAAAGGCATTCAAGAAATTCGATCCTGAAAAAGTTGCCCGCTTTGGGGAAGCCGACGTTGGACGGTTGATGAGTGATGCTGGCATCGTTCGTGCACGCGCAAAAATTGAAGCCACAATCGGCGGTGCCCGCGCATTCCTTTCGATGCGCGAATCCGGGGAGGATTTTGCCGAGTTCGTCTGGGGTTTCGCTGGCGGAAAACCCATCCAGAATTCCGGCAAGATTCAAACCCAAAGTCCACTTTCTGAAAAACTCTCCAAGGAACTTAAACTGCGCGGCTTTAAATTTGTTGGCCCTGTCATCGTGTATGCATGGATGCAAGCCGTTGGAATAGTTAATGATCACTCCGAAAACTGCTTTCGGAGAAAAGCCGTTCGAATATTTGAGAGAGACCTTGGGGGTGGGTGAGAGTTCTTTGATATTCGTCCAACATTTTTTTGCATTGAAATGATCAGTAGGAATGGCGTAAACATTTGCATGGCAGAGAATTCCAGGCTAAAAGACCAGCCGGCAAGCGAACGTCCACGTGAGCGCCTTGCAGCGTTGGGGCCCGATGCTTTGAGCCCCGCCGAATTGGTCGCCATTTTGTTGCGGACCGGTTTGAAGGGTATGAATGCAGTCGAGGTTGGCAAACAGGTGCTGCAAAAGTTCGGCACACTACAGGCGCTGGCACAGGCAGCAGTGCAGGATTTGCAAAAAGTGAAGGGCATCGGGCGCGACAAAGCGGTGACACTCGTCGCTGCCTTTGCGCTGGCTCGTAAAATGGCCGGTGAACTTCAATACGAATCGCCAGTATTGGACAAACCGGAGGCGGTGGCGCGCCTCTTGCGCGAATCAAATCTCGCTAAACAGGTTGAGACGCTGCAGGTTCTGCTTTTGAATACCCGCCGCAAACTGATTCGGATCGAGGAAATCTCAGATGGAACGCTGGACACCATTCTGGTTCATCCCCGAGAAGTCTTCAAATGTGCCATCGCAGCAAATGCCTCGGCGATTGTTCTGGCCCATAACCACCCAAGCGGCGATCCGACTCCCAGCGAAGCGGATGTGAAGGTGACCCGGGATTTGATCCGTGCCGGGCAGCTTTTGAAAATTGAGGTGATTGACCACATTATCATGGGGCGTGCCACCACGGAACGCGCCAGGGATTACTCTTCGCTTCGTGAATTGGGATATTTCTTTTAGCTCCGGGTAATGCCGAGTTCACGGGGTGATTCTTCAGAACACTGAAGAATCACCCCTTTTTTATTTCTTCGACTCGGCATTATTAGAGGTTTTGCAGGAACGCCATCAGTTGATCGGGCGGACGGTATCGCGGTGGCCGACCGTAGAACGGCTCGGTTTTGGCGAGCGCCTTTTCTTTGAGTTCAAGACTGGCGTGGAGATAAATCTGCGTTGTGTCCATTCGCTCATGACCCAGCCACAGCGCAATGACGGAACGATCAACGCCGCATTGCAGCAAGTCCATCGCGGTGCAATGTCGCAGGACGTGCGGAGTGACGCGTTTATTTTTTAGAGACGCACACTGGGGGCGCGCCAAGGCCAGATGCTTGGCCAGCAGATATTGAACGCCGTCCCGACTCAACGATTTGCCACGCACATTTGGAAAGAGTGCCTCGCCGGGCTGGGGGTTTCGCTCCCGCAGCCACGCACGAAGTGTCGTCACCGTTTCTTTACGCAAGGGAACGCAACTCGATTTGCGTCCCTTGCCGACGCAGCGCACATGCGCACCGGCTTCCAAAACAATGTCCTGACAACACAGGCCGATGATTTCCGAAAGACGTAGCCCGGTTTGTAGCGCCAGTAAGAGTAACGCATGATCACGGCGACCTGACCAGGTTTGCTGATCCGGCGCGGCCAGCAATGCTTCAGCTTCTGTCCGCGTGAGGAAGTCGATCGGTCTTTTGATGTGTCGCTTGCTCTTGATTGCCAGGACACGTTGGGCCAACGCGCCGAGCGCGGGTTCTTGCAGGGCGACATAATGGAAAAAGGAGTGGATGGCGGCCAGACGCACATTGCGACTGCGTGCGCTCACGCCACGGTCTTTTTCCAGATGATCAAGGAAGCGGCAGACAAAGGAGGCGTCCAAGTTCTGCATGGCCAATGCAGTTGGCGGCTTTTTCAGATGCCGGTGGGCAAAGCCGATCAGGAGGCGGAACGTATCCCGATAGTTGGCGATGGTGTGTGGGCTGGCATTGCACTCGTGCATCAACCGTTGCGTGAAGTAGGCTTGCAGCAGTTCGGAGAAGGTGGCTTGTGTTTTCATCGACCAGCCTCCTTGGGTTGCAGACGTTCCGTGGCCAGTTGCAACAGTTCCGGCACTGCCGACAGATACCAATACGTGTCGCGCACATGAACATGGCCGAGATACGTGCTCAACTCCGGCAACCGCGCCTCGACGTCCGTGCCGGTGCGATACCACCGAAGCATGGTCTGGATCGCGAAGTGATGCCGCAAGTCATGCACGCGCGGGCCGTGTTGGTCGCCGGGTTTGCGCAGGCCGGTTTGACAGGCCACCAACAGGAACCAGCGATTGACAGAGTCATAGCCCAGCCGTCCGCCACCGTCCCAGACAAAGAAGGCCGGACTTTTCCGCTTTGGATAAATGGTGTCGCGAGTCGCGGTGTAACGCCGGAGCGCTCCGACGGTCGAGGAATGGAGCGGTGTCAACCGGGTCTTGTTCCCCTTCGCCAAGCGGATGGTCAACTGCTCGCGATCCCAATCCACATCGCCACAGTCCAGCTTCAGCGCCTCACTCACCCGCATACCCGTTGTTGCCAACAGACCCAGTAACGTTCCCAGCGTCGGGCCTTTGACCGGATTGGCAGGAGCGATTTGATACGCCATCTCAACCAATCTGCGCACGTCCTCATCGCGGTAAAACTGCGGCGGTCGCCGGCGAATATGGTAAGGCAGCAGCTTGGGCGAAGGCACTTCCGTGCGCGGATCAACCGTGCTCAGGTATTCGGCAAAACGCCGCACCGTGGACAGTCGGCTGCCACTTTGTTCCCGCTTTATGTTTGGTGGTTGTGTTGCCCAACGCAGCGCGAGCTTGGTCGTAACGAACCGAGCCTTTTTGGTTTCAGCAAAAAGAACGAAGCTGCGAAGCAGCGTCTCTGTGCTGTCCAGTTTGAACCCCAGCCCCCGCCGAAGTTTCAGGTAATTAACGAGATGAACACGCAGGTGGTTCATTGTGCACCTCCCGGCCACGGTTGTGCCAAGGCCCGCAGCGCAGTCGCATCCACTTTTGCGTAAATCTCCGTGGACGATGTTAGCTGATGTCGCAGCACCTGACCGATCTGAGCCAGGGAAGCTCCACCCCGCAGGAGATTCGTGGCCAGCGAATGGCGCAACAGATGAGCGCCGTGATTTAGCGGATTTAGCCCGGCACGCGCCAAAGCCCGATTCACAATGCCACTCACGGCATTGGGCGGACTGCTGAAGCCCGCATAGGGTGCCTTGCAGTGGACGAACACACGCCGAGTTGAGCAACGTGGGCGGCCTCTTTTCAGATAATCCGCTATGGCTTTGCCAATGTCCTGAAGCAGCGGCATCCGATCCACCCGGTTGCCTTTGCCCCGGATCATCAACTCCCCAGCAGCCCAATCAATTTCCTCCAACTCAAGATTGGCCACTTCGCTGGCACGCAAGCCAAGCCGCGCCAATAGAACCAAGACGGCGTAGTCGCGCCGCCCCACATTGTGCCGCCGGTCACAGGATCGCAGCAACTTCTCCACGTCTGCGGCCTCCAGATAACGGGGCAGTTCCGACAAGCGCCCACCCGCTGTGGCGGGGACTGCCGCCGCCAGATTGGTAGCGGTCTTGCCTTCCTGAAACAGGTAATTCAAAAAACTCCGCAGCACGGAGGTCATCAGTTGCGCAGAGCGGCGACCGCGAATGGACGAGTCTTTTAAAATAAAATCACTTACATCCCTCGTGCCGAGTTCATTCAGCCGGATTTTTCCATCCCGAAACCGGTGCCACAAAAACCGTCTGGCGACGGTCAGATACTGCCCGACGCTGGCAGACATATAGCTGCGCTCGTGTCGCAGATAATGTCCATAGGCCCGCTCGATTACATCAATGGGAGTCAGCGGCGCAGGTGTCGGTGGCGGGATAATGTCCAATTGGCGCAGGTGTTGGAGCAGCAACGCCGGCGTGCATTTGTCGCCGCTGTGATAAACGTAATGTCGCCAGCGCCATTCAAGGAACTTTGCCACGCGTCGTTCGTCGAGGTCTTTTAATCGAAGCTTTGTTTGATCCATCCAATGGCTCAGGGCAGCAACCAACCGGAGTTTGTTCCAGCCGGTCGCATGACAATAACGCTGTTGCATCAACACCCCGGCAAAGCTGGCGAGATGCGGCGCAAGCGGGCCAGTTTCTAACGGTCGTAGGTTTTGGACATGGAGACGAAACGCCTTAATCATAGATATTTTCCTTTCGGTTGTGGTTTGAACCATCAGGAATGGCGTCCCGTTAATGCCGAGTCGAAGAAATAAAAAAGGGGTGGTTCTTCAGTGTTCTGAAGAATCACCCCGTGAACTCGGCATTACCCGGAGCTAAAAGAAATAGCCCTTATGCCGAGCTCGGCATAAGGGATAATTTTATAGTTAAACAGTAGATCAGAACAAAAAACACCCCCACCACCAACCAATAAAGCATACCCATTGCAAAGGGAGGGCTGTTAACCGGAACATCCACAGAACCGACGATAATTGGGTTCATTCTTTCCGTAATTTGAATCTACTCATTTTTCAACTATTTTACTTTCGGGTTGAGGTTGGAGGCGTGAGGAATCGAACTCCTCTAACTTTTCATTTCACGATTAGGTTCTTTTCAGCACCTCGGAGATCGACTCAGCCAAGGCTGAGACCATTTGTTTAAGCTGCTTTGGGGTGGTGCAATAGGGGGGCATCAGGATGATGACGTTGCCGATGGGACGGGTGAGGACGCCGCGGCGGGTCATGGCCTCGCAAATGCGGATGCCGATGCGTTCGCGCAAATCGAAGGGCTGGCGCGTTTGCCAGTTTTTGACGAGCTCAATTCCCGCCACCAAGCCGGCTTGCCGGATGTCGCCAACGCCGGCCAATGACCAAAGTGATTGGAGTTCCCGGCGAAGTTGGGTTTCGAACTTTTTACGAGCGGCAATCGAGGTTCGGGTTTGGAGGAGGTCAAGGCTCGCCAGGGCTGCTGCGGCGCCCAGTTGATTTCCGGTGAAGCTGTGGCCGTGAAAGAAAGTCTTGAATTCCTCATATTCGCCGAGGAAGGCGTCGAAGACCATCTGAGTCGTCAGGGTCGCTGCCATGGGCAGATAGCCACCGGTGAGCCCTTTGGCAACGCACAGAAAATCCGGGCGCACCTTTTCCTCCTGGCAGGCGAAAAGTGACGGCTGAATATTCTTTACCATCGAATTTGTTCGGCCAAATCCGGTCATGACTTCATCGGCGATGAGCAAGGTGCCGTGGGCACGGGTGATCGTGGCGACGCGCGGCAGCCAGCCTTCCGGTTGGGGGATGACTCCGGCCGCGCCTTGGAGTCGTGGTTCGAAGACAAAGGCGGCATAGGGATTTCCCTTTTTCTTTTGGGCGGCGCAGGCTTTTTCAACCTGGCCGACACATTCCCAATTGCAGCGGCGATAGTTGCGGGCGTCGTCGCGTTCGGGCCTGGCCCGGTTGAATGGGCAACGGTAGCAATAGGGCGACATGACCGAGTCGGTGGAAAAGAGCAGCCCGTGATAGGCCTGATGAAACAAGCCGATATGTCCGAGCGAAACCGCGCCCACGGTATCGCCGTGGTAAGCCCCGGTAAGCGAAAGAAAGCGGGGGCGCGAGCGTTTTCCGCGGGTGCGGCGGGTGAATTCGTAAGCGAGTTTCAGGGCCACTTCGAGGGCGGTGGAACCGTCGTCGCTAAAAAAGACCTTGTTGAGGGTGGGCCGCCCGGACGCGGGGTTGGCGGCGCGAACGAGACTTTCCGCAAGCAGGCTGGCGGGTTCATTGGCCAGACCCAGCGCGGAGGAATGCGAGATCTTTTTTAGTTGACGGGTAATGGCGGCGTTGATTTTGGGATGACGGTGTCCATGGAGGTTGGTCCAAATCGAGGAATTGGCGTCGAGATATTCGCGGCCCCGGTCGTCACGAAGTAGCGCGCCCTGGCCGTCGACGATTACGATGGGGTCGTGCTTGAGCCAGTCCCGCATCTGCGTGAAAGGATGCCAGACAAATTGTTGATCGATTTTAGCGAGCGACTTCATTTGGAAGATGCGTTTTGCGGGCCGAGGCCACTCAAGGCTTTAATTAAAGTGGCCACGTCCGCTTCGGAATGGGCGGCGGAAAGGGTGATGCGCAAGCGGGCCTCGCTGCGCGCGACGGTGGGGTAACGGACAGCGGGAATGAAGAAGTTCTGCGCGCGCAGTTGAGTCGCGGCGGCGACGGCAGCTTTTTCATCGCCGATCATGAAAGGAATAATTGCGCTCGCGAGGGAAACTCCCGATTTAAAAGAGGAAGTCAATTCGCTCACGCGTTGGAACAAATCCTTTCGCCTTGTGTCTCCCTCGGCGGATTGGACCAGCCGAATGCCGGCGGTGGCGGCGGCGGCGGCGGCTGGCACGGGCGCGGTGGAAAAAATGAAACTGCGGGCGTGGTTCACGAGGAAATCAATCAGGAGGCGTGAACCGCAAATATAACCGCCGCTGGCGCCGAGCGCCTTCCCCAGAGTGCCCATTTGAATTTCAATCTGCGAGGATACACCCAGTTCATCGGCGAGGCCGCGGCCGTAGCGGCCGAGGATTCCAGTGGCATGCGCCTCATCCACCATCAACCAAGCGCCGTACTGTTCCTTGAGGGCGACGATCTCGCGCAACGGCGCGCGGTCACCGTCCATGGAAAAAACAGATTCGGTCACGATCAAGCATCGGGATTTTGGATTTTGCGCGCGGTGTTCGCCAGCCCACCATTGCAACTTTTCGGTCAGGTCAGCCGAATCATTATGATCGAAGATGCGCAACTTGGCACCAGGGAGCCGGGCGGCATCGACGATGGAGGCGTGGACCAGTTTATCGAGGATAATGACATCGTCGCGCCCCATGAGGGCGGCGATGGTGCCGAGCGCAGCGGTGTAGCCGGTGGAGAATACCAGGGCGGCTTCGGTTTGCTTGAAGGCGGCAAGGGTTTCCTCCAGTTCATGAAATGGGGCGAGCGAGCCACAAATCAGGCGAGACGCTCCCGAGCCCGCGCCAAAGGTTTCGACGGCGCTGATGGCAGCTGTTTTCAAAGCCGGATGGCTGGCCAGGCCGAGATAGTCGTTGGACGAAAAATTCAGCAACGTCTGCCCGTTGACAGTGATGCGCGGGCCGGCGGCGGAATCCACCGGGCGCAGTTCGCGAAGGAGGTTTTGTTCGCGACGGGCGGCGAGGCGCAGATTTAATTCGTCAGTGAACGAATCCATTTCGACATAGGTAACCACAAATGGTGGGCGATAGAAAGCAAACGGGTGGATTAAGGGAATTGGATTGCGCAGGTTTGATTGGACCCCGTTGGGGGAGGGGGAAATTATGAATTGGCATTCCAGGGCAGGGTGCTTTAAGAAAAAATGTAGCCGTCGAGGTGTTGAGGGCTCGAAGGAGTCTCGCCCCACCTAGTCAAAGTTGAGACGGATTCAAGGCGGTGGGACAGTCCAATTGCCAGCGATCATTCCTGCGTGGATGGGGCCGGAATGTTCGATGATGGCTTCAAAGACGTTGGCGGTCTTTCCCCGAAAGGGGATGGCGATTAAATCGGCGGCGGCATTTTTGGCCAGTTGACCCAGTTGGGTGGTCTGGCCCAGGGCGCGCGCGCCGTTGATCGTGGCCATCTGCAAAATCGTGGCGGGTGAAACTGAGGGATCGCGATCGGCCAGGAGACGCATTTCGGCGAAGAGATTGAGCCGCGGCTTTTCCTTGCCGGTCTGGCGGGTGGTGGCGAGGCTGTCGGTACCGAGGCAAAGGTTGACGCCAGCATTGGCGAGGCGCTGACGCTGAAAGGGCGTGTGTTTGAAATAATCGTGGCTGCGCGGGCAATGGACGACGTGCGTCCGATTTTTGGCGAGGAGGGTGGCGTCGCCGCGGGCGAGGTAATTGACATGGATCGCGAGGACGTTTTCCCCGAGCAGCTTGTTGCGCGCAAAATGGGCGACGGGCGAACCGCGGCCGCAATCGGAATTATCGCGGCCGTTGCGCCCGAGCCATTGATGCATCTTGCCGCCAGCCGACTGGAACATTTCAAACTCCTGCTCGGATTCGCCGATGTGGGTGCTGACGCGCCATTGACGCCGGCGGGCGACAGTGGCGGTTCGCCGGAGCAGCTCGGGCAGGGTGGAGTAGGCCGCATGTGGCGAGAGCATGGCGCGATTACGCGGATGCTTAAGGGCGCCAATTTTGTCAACGGCCTCCGCCAGAATTTCCCTTGGTTTCCGCCGGGAAAGGATGCCGGTCATTTCCAGAAACGAAAAAACCCGCAAGGGCGTCGCGAGCCACACCTCGGGCAGCAAATCGGGCATGGCCTCGATGTCAGCGACCGTGGTGACCCCGCTGCTGAGGAGTTGGTGGGCGCCGTTCAACCAGGAGCTTGCGTAGTCCGAGTAGCACCAGCCGGTTTTGGCGGCGGTGATGGAAGCTATCCAGTCGGTGAAGGCGCGGGGCGGCGGCAGTTGACCCGCCATGTCAGTGTAGTCGAGGTGACAGTGGGCGTTGATCAAGCCAGGCAGGATCGCCACATCGCCGAGATCGATGATTTTCTCCCGCGCGTTCGGTTTTAAATCGATAAATGGGGTCACCCGGGTGATTTTGCCCTCGTTGATGATGATGGCGCCGTCCTCAATCGGCGGCGCGCTGATGGGCAAAATGACACGGGCGCGCAGGATCATCCGACTTCTGCTTCCTGGCGCGTGCGTTTGTTGCGGGAACCGACCTTGTGCTTATTGGCCTTGGCTTTGTTGTGGCGTTTGCGGATTTGCTGCTCGATTTTTTTGACCACGCGCTCGATGGCTGCGTAGAGGTCGCTCTCACGGTCTTCGGCAAAAAGGTCGGGGCCGCGCACGCAGAGGCGCAGGGAGCAACTGAACTGTTTTGCGGGGACGCGAGAGTGGTCGTGTTCCAGGGTGACGCGGGCATCGACGGCCCAGCGGTTGAAATGTTCCAGCTTATCGAGCTTGGCCAGGATGAAATCTTCAATGGCCTGGGTCAGAGTGACATTATGCGTGGAAAGAATCAGTTTCATAATATTAAAGATGCAAAGGGGTAAGGGTAAAATCCAGTTTTAGTTGCGATAAAGATGCTAACAGCGAGATTCATGCCAAAAAAACTTGCTCTCGGTCAAACTTTGGTTATGCTATTTCGATAAATGGCATTCGGACTGCAACTTTCGCAACGGTTAACGCAATCGCTGGTACTGGCGCCGCAACTCCAACAGTCACTGGCATTGCTACAGGCACCCACGCTTGAACTCAAGGCGTTGGTGGAGCAGGAGCTTCAGCAAAATCCTGTTTTGGAGGAGATTGATGAGCAGGATAAATCGGCGTCTGACGAGAGTGAATTACCGGAGGTGCCCGATCTGGCGGAACCGCCGGATGACATGAAGTTTGACATGGCGGATCCGGCGCCGTCGAAGGAATCAGCGGAGCCGGTGGATGATTTTCAAGCCGAATTTGACAAGCTGGTGCAATTGGACCAGGACTGGCGCGACCATTTTGCGCAGGCCAATTCTCCGATCCGGACCTCCACTGAAGAAGAGGAAAAGCGCCAGTTCATGTTTGATTCGCTGACGACCGAAACTTCTCTGGCCCAGCATCTTATTGAACAGGTGCGCGATACCAAGCTGGATGACGAAGGGCAGGGTATCGCCGAGCTACTAATCGGTAACATTGATGATTACGGCTACCTTAACACCACGATAGATGAACTATCGGCTTCGACGCAGCTGCCGGCTGAAAAGATTGCGGAAGTTTTAAAGATCATCCAAACGTTTGAGCCGGTTGGGGTGGGGGCGCGGGATTTGCGCGAGTGCCTGTTGCTCCAGCTGGAGCGGGCCGGCCAGAAGGAATCGTTGGAGCATCGGATTGTCCAGGATTACATGGAGGCGCTGGGCAAGCGCCGGATCCCGGAAATCGCCCGCGGAACGGGCCGGACCATTGATGAAGTGCAGGAATCGCTGGCCAATATCGCGCGGCTGGAACCGCGGCCGGGCCGGGCGTTTCTCTCGATGGTGGAACAGTATGTGGCTCCGGAAGTTTTTGTGCACAGGGTGGGGGACGACTTTACGGTGACGACCAATGATGAACAGATCCCGCATTTGCGCATCAGCAATGTCTACAAGGATTTAATGTCCCAGGGCGAAAACAACGCGGAAGTGAAGAATTACATCCGCGAAAAGATTCGCGCCGGAAAATTTTTGATCAAAAGCCTGCACCAGCGTCAGCAGACGATTGCGAACATCGGCCGGGAAATCGTAAAACGGCAGCGGGAATTCATGGAAAAAGGGGTGGCCTTTTTGAAGCCGATGACGATGGCGCAGGTGGCCGAAGTGGTGGGGGTTCATGAAACGACGGTCAGCCGCGCGGTTTCGAGCAAATACATCGAGACGCCGCAGGGCGTGTTCGAGATGAAATTTTTCTTCACGGCCGGCCTGCAGAGTTCCAGCGGCCAGGATGTATCCAACACTAGCGTGAAAGACATGATCGCGGAGATTTTTAAGAGTGAAAACACTTCCAAGCCGTTGTCTGACCAGGAAGTAGTTAAAATGCTGGGGGACAAGGGCATTTCCATCGCCCGGCGCACGGTGGCCAAGTATCGCGACGAGCTAAACATCCTGCCCTCAAACCTGCGGAAAGTTTATTGAGCCAGGAACGGGATGACGTTAAACATCGTGGTGGATCTTCGAGGGTAACTTTTATTCGCGCAACCGGGAGGGTATGATAATTTTAACCGATGGCCAAGACTTCCAATTCTGACGCCGGCATGGACATACCCAAGTTCGGCCGCTTTTATTTGAAGGAGATGTTGAACCAGGGCGGGATGTCGGAGATCTGGCTGGTTAGCGACGGCCGCAATCGTCCTTACGCGCTACGCAAACTCAAAAAGGAATTGCGTTTCAATTTCACCGCCCGGCGCCGTTTTCTTCGCGGCTGCGAGATTCTGGCCAAACTAACCGACAGCGAGTACATCGTTGGATACGTCGAGCACGGCAAAGCGGAGGGGACCTGCTACCTGGTGATGAACTATGTGGAGGCGGAGAACCTGAAGATTTTGCAGACTCGGCAGGATCCGCTGCTGGCGGAGCACCTGGCCCAAATCCTGATTGATGCCGCCACCGGGTTAAGTCATGTGCATGAGAGCGGGTACATGCATTTGGATTTCAAGCCGGAGAACATTCTGATCACTCGCAACGGCGCGGTCCGTTTGATTGATTTTGACATGGCGCAACCGATTCCGGAAAAGCCGGTGAAATTTTCCAAGAATCCCGGTACCCCGGGTTACATGGCACCGGAACAGTTAAAACGCGAACCGATGGACGCCCGGGCGGATATCTATGCCTTTGGCGTGGCGGCGTATGAACTGTTGACCAACCGGAAGCCTTTTCCCGGAGATACGCCGGCGGAAATCCTGGCCGCGCAAATGCAACCGGAGGGACCGATTGCGCCCACCGAGCACAATCCGAGTGTGCCGTCGGCATTGGAAACAGTCATTCTAAAATGCCTGGAGCGCGATCCGGACCGGCGTTATCCGGGCGGCGGAATCCTGGTCCGCGACCTGCAGAGTGCGCTGTATGTTTAAGACTTGGCAGGCGTTGTCGACCGCTCCGGCATAAGGCCGGAACTGCTTTCCGGACAGGCATTAAAGGTGGTTGGACGGCATAATGGCACTGGTTAATCATGAGGATTGCTGCTCAAGCAGCATAAGGATTCCTTCGGATTCGACTTGCCTTTGCGGCGGTTTGCCGGAACAATTCCCGACCGTATTTTTATGGATACCCAAGACGTTTCAACAGAAGTTCTTTTTAAGCTCTGGCCCTGGTTGGAAGCGAATAGAAACCGGCTGATCGGCGGCGGCTTGGCCGTTGTGCTGGTGGCGATTGTTTATTCCTACATCAATTGGGAGCATGGCCAAAACGAAATCACCGCCGGCACTGCCTTCACCCAGCTGATTTTTGCAAATCAGGGCAACACTGATCCAAAGCAGCAAGCGGATGCGCTTTTGGCCATGGCGTCAAAATATACCGGAACGGCGGCGGCACAACGGGCACAGCTGCAGGCGGCGTCGGTTTTATTTGAATCCGGCAACTATGCCGATGCGCTGGTGCAATTCCAGAATTTTGCCGATAATCATAGCGGACCCCTGGCAGCGATCGCGAACCTCGGAGCGGGGGCATCACTGGAAGCGCAGGGCAAGCCGGACCAGGCAGCCGTGGCATATGAAAAAATAGCCTCCACCCACGCCACCTCACCGGCCTATTTGCAGGCGGAATTTTCCCTCGGCCGGATCGCTGAACATGGTGGCCAGCTGGCGGAGGCGGAAAGTCACTTTGAAATCGTGGCGCAAGCCGGACGCGCCGGCGGCAGCATTGCGCAAGAGGCGCAAGGCCGGGCTTACGAGATCAAAATGAAACTTAGCGCCGCCCAGAAAACCTCGTCCACGACTCCCAGCTCATTCTTAACAACCCCAAGTTTAATCTCGAAATGAAACTCTCCATTATCGGCACAGGCTACGTAGGACTGGTTACCGGAACCTGCTTTGCAGAGGTTGGTCACCACGTGATATGCGTGGATAACAACGCGGAAAAGGTAAAAATGCTGCAAGCCGGGGGAATCCCGATTTACGAACCCGGGCTGGAAGAATTGGTGAAGAAGAATGTCGCCGCCGGGCGGCTCTCGTTCACGACCAGCACCGCGGAGGGGGTTCAGAAATCCGACGTGGTTTTTATTGCAGTGCCGACGCCGCCGCAGCCGGATGGCTCGGTGGATTTGAGTTACATCGAAAAAGTGGCGCGGGATATTGCGGCCGCAATCACGAGCTATAAGATCGTGGTCGACAAGAGCACGGTACCGGTCAAGACAGGTGAAAAGGTGACCGAGACGATCAAGCGGTATTGTCCGGCCAAGGCTGAATTCGACGTGGTCAGCAACCCCGAGTTTTTGCGGGAAGGTTTTGCGGTGGGCGATTTGATGAAGCCGGACCGGATCGTGATCGGAACCCGCACGCAGCGTCCGGTGGCGGCGATGAAAGAAATATACACACCGTTTAACGCGCCGATCATTGTGACGGACATCAATTCGGCGGAATTGATCAAGCACGCGGCCAACTCCTTCCTGGCCCTGAAGATTTCTTATATCAACGCGATTGCCAATGTCTGCGAAGCGGCCGGGGCGAACGTGCAGGAGGTGGCCAACGGCATCGGGCTGGACGACCGGATTGGCCGTCGTTTCCTGAATGCGGGTCTCGGTTTCGGGGGAAGCTGCTTTCCGAAGGATCTCAGTGCCTTCATCAAGATTGCCGAGCAGATCGGGTATGATTTCAAGCTGCTCAAGGAAGTGCAGAACATCAATGCGAACCAGATGGAGCGCTTCCTCAAGAAAATCACCGACACCCTTTGGGTGCTCAAGGACAAAAAGATTGGTGTGCTGGGTCTGGCGTTCAAGCAGAACACCGACGACGTGCGGTCGTCGCCGGCGATCGATTTGTGCCAGCGGTTGCTGAATGAAGGCGCGACACTGCGCGTTCATGATCCGAAGGCGATGGACAAGGCAAAGTCGCTGTTGCCAAACGTGACCTATGTGGATGACATGAACGCGGTGGCGCAAGGTTGCGACGCCCTCGTGTTGGCCACCGAATGGGACGAATTCAAACAACTGGACCTTGCCAAAGCCAAGCAGAGCCTGAGCCATCCAATCCTGTTTGACGGACGCAATTTGTTTGATCCGGCGGAGATGGAAAAGCTTGGCTGGATTTACAAGAGTGTGGGCCGCTAAATCCGGCTTCCGGTTTTGGACATGCCGGATAAAAAGAATCAACGCCCGCCACAGACTGTGGCGGGCGCTTCCATTAATAGTTCCGGCGTAATTGAGGTTGCGGCTGCACTTATTTTTCACCGCGGAAAATTGTTGATTACGCAACGTCATGCCAAGGCGCACTTGGGCGGACTCTGGGAATTTCCCGGCGGCAAGCTTGAAGCCGGGGAAACCTATGAGCAATGTCTGGCGCGTGAAATTCGGGAGGAATTGGGGGTGGAAATTGCGGTCGGTTACTGTTTCGCCGAGATCACCCATGAATATCCGGAAAAAAATGTTCGATTGAAATTTTTCCGCGCGGAGCTGACGTCAGGCGAACCGCAGCCGCTAGACTGCGCGGCGTTTAAGTGGGTAACCAAAGCCGGGCTCGATGATTTTGAATTTCCTGCCGCAGACCAGCAACTGCTGACGAAGCTAAAAAAGACCCGACAGGGATGGGGTTAAAGCGGTACAATGAAAAGTGAAGCCAGTTTGGGCGAAGCCCTGTTGAATTGCCCTAACTGAAGTGCCTAAATAAAAGTAATTTATGGATCGATAGGTTCTCGCGCCTCCACGCGTAAGGAGTCTCCTTCTGCCTCAGGGTAAGCGAACTATTTTAAGTCCTTGGTTTTATCCGAGTGTATCCACTCATCCTGCAGCGCGCGCTTGCCGGAGAGTTGGTGGCGTCATTTCTTCTTTAAATTAGCTTTTGTCTCGGCCTGCAAGGCATCCAATTCGTCCTGAACCCCGGCTTTGACCTTTTTTTCCATCCGGTCGATGAACAAGATGCCGTTCAGATGATCGGCTTCATGTTGGACAGCGCGGGCGAGGAGCCCGCCGCAGCGAAATTTGATTGGTTTTCCCTTGGCGTTGAGGGCGGTGACCTCCACGGATTCCGGCCGGGAGATCTCCCCAAAAATTTCCGGGAAACTGAGGCAGCCTTCACTTCCATAAACCGGTTCGCCAACAGGTTTAACGATGGGATTGATGAGGACGAGTGGCATGATGGTCTCCAGTTCCGCCGGCTGGCCGTCGATTTCGAGCGTTGAGGGCCGGTCCTTTTGGGCGCCACGGACATCGATGACCGTTAAATGAAGGGCGCGTCCGATTTGCTGGGCAGCGAGACCAACACCGTGATTGGCCTCCATGGTCTCAAACATATCGTCGATGAGTTTTTTGATTTCCGGGGTTACGGATTCGATCTTGGCGCCTTTCTGCCGGAGCACAGGCTGGCCGTACTTTACAATTTCGAGGATCATGAATGGTTAATCTGCGGAGATACTCAGGATTTCCAAAATGCGCTGCAAGTCATCATCGTTGAAAAACATGATTTCCACGGCGCCTTTGCCTTGGGCGTACTTCAAATGAACTTTGGTGCCGAATTTATCACGTAGTTTGTCCTCCAGACGGCCGATATTGGAATCGACCGGGACGATGGCAGCGGGTTTGGTGGCAAGGGCAGCGGGATTTTGGGTGCGGGCCTGGAATTTGGCGACCAGCGCTTCGGTTTGCCGGACATTCAGGTTTTCCTTCACGACGCGCCCGGCGGCAAGCTGCTGGCTTTTGTCGTCAGCCAATCCGAGGATGACTTTGGCATGGCCAACCGACAGTTTGCCTTCGCGAATCAGACTCTGCACGGCGGCCGGCAATTTCAGCAGGCGGGTGGCATTGGCCACGGCGGCACGGCTTTTGCCGACCTTTACTGCGATTTCCTCCTGGGTGAGCTCAAATTGCGAGGCGAGTTGGGAGTAGCCAAGGGCTTCCTCCAGTGCATTGAGGTTCTCGCGCTGCAAGTTTTCGATCAGTGCCAATTCCAGCACGGAGCGGTCATCGGCTTCGCGAGTGATGATCGGGACATCCGTCAAGTTCAATAGCTGGGCGGCACGCCAACGACGTTCACCAGCGATCAACTCGAAAAATCCGCCGCGTTCCCGAACGATGAGCGGCTGGACGATGCCTTGTTCGCGGATGGAATCGGCCAGCTCCTGCAGGGCTTCAGGTGCGAATTCCTTGCGCGGTTGCAGGGCGGACGCGCGGACGCGATTCAAGGGGACACGCTGGACCCGATCACCGGGTGTGGGCGGGGGAATCGGCGCCATTCCAAGCGGGGGAACGACGGTTGTCGGGGATGAGGAGGAGAGGGGTGAATTGCTTCCTAACAATGCGCCCAAACCCCGTCCCAATGCAGGCTTTGCCATGCAAGCAGAGTGTCCCAGGGCCGCTAAGTTGTCAATTTGAAGCGTGCTGGACGTTGCGAGGTCCGCCGTCGAGCCTGTTCAATCGAGCGAGGAGAAATCGCCAAGCGGACGGGTAAAGGTCGCGGCGGCGGGTTGCCCGATCAGGGTGTCGGCGGTTTCGTGAACGCTGCCGGAGGTGGCGGCGATGGGCAGTGCCACGACAAAAATCACCGAACCAATCAGCGTGGCCAGAAAGCAGGCAGGGCGCGCGAGCACCACATCGCCGGTCACCATGAGTGCATCCTGGCTGGCGCGGCTGGGGGTTACACCACCCCAACTCATCAGGCAGATAAAGACGATCGTCATTAATTTAGTTTTCATAATGGTCCTTTTTTAAAGAACGTGCACCTCGTCGGACCGGCTTTCAAGTTATTTGTTTTCCCGCGTTGAACCGATATCTTGGGGGGGTGAGTCACAAAAGCGCGCGGATTGCCCAAATGATCGAGTCGTTTCAGGGTCGGGACCTGGATGCCCACTACCTCGGGTATTTTGACTGTTTTAACCGCCAGTTATTTTACGAGGCGCATGATGTCCTGGAAGATTTGTGGCTGGCGGATCGGAAGGGGCCAGACGGGGATTTTTACAAGGGGTTGATCCAACTGGCGGGCGCCTTTGTGCATTTGCAGAAGTACCGCCTGCAACCCTCGGCCGCCTTATTCAGACTGGCGCGGCAGAACCTGGAAAAATATCCTTTGCAACATCACCAGCTCGATTTGATGGTGGTACGGCAGCAGATCGAGTTTTGGTTGTACCAATTGGAGCAAGGCGAGTTCCAAATCAATCCGTTGACCCCAAGTCGGACGCCGCAACTGGTTTTGCAAAGATAAATCTCCATGAATGACAAACCAATCGTGATCGCTGGTGGTCGCGGGTTTATTGGGAACGCGCTGGCGAAGGAATTTGTGGCGGCCGGCCGGCCGGTGTTCATCCTGACCCGAAAGCCGCGTGAGCGGAACGATGGAATTCGGGAGATTCAGTGGGACGGTGCGCAGCCGGGGGCTTGGGTGCAATCATTAGAAACCGCGGCGGCGGTCATCAACCTCACGGGCCGCAGCATCAATTGCCGACACACGTCCGAAAATCTGAGGGAGATCATTGCTTCGCGCGTCAATTCGGTGAAGGCTATCGCTGCGGGAATGGCACAGTTGAAAGCACCGCCGCCGGTATGGGTGCAGGCGAGCGCGACGGGTTTTTATGGAGACACCGGGGACCGACTCTGTGATGAGACGTCACCCAATGGCACCGACGCACTGGCTCGCCTTTGCCGGGATTGGGAGCAGGCGTTGGAATCGGCCTGCCTGGGCGGCACGCGGCGGGTGGTGTTGCGCATCGGATTTGTCTTAGGACGCGAAAGCGGGGCGTTGCCTGTTTTGGCGCGGCTGACCAAGTTGTTTATGGGAGGAGCGGCGGGTAGCGGCCAGCAGTATATCAGTTGGATTCACCTGGTCGACGTGGTCCGGATCTTTGCCGCGGCAGCCACAAACGAGGCGATCACGGGTACATATAATGCCGTGGCGCCAGCGCCAGTGACAAATGCGTCGTTCATGCGGGAATTGCGGCGGGCGCTGGGGCGACCTTGGAGTCCGCCGGCGCCGGCGCTGGCAGTTAAACTAGGTGCGCGACTCATGGGAACTGAGGGTTCACTAGCACTGGTTAGTCAACGCTGCTCCGCGAAAAAAATACTGGGAACGGGTTTCCAATTTCAATTCCCGGAACTGGCCCCGGCGTTGCACGATCTGTGCCAAAATAATTAATTTCATATGAACACTGTTGCAATTATCGGGGCCTCGGCCGACCGGAATAAATTCGGGAATAAAGCGGTGCGGGCGTTTGTGCAAAAAGGTTGGACGGTTTATCCGGTCAATCCGAAAGAAGCTGAAATCGAAGGGCTGCCCGCTTTCAAGAGTATCCGGGAGGTGCCAGTCCGCCCGAAGCTGATCAGCATTTACCTGCCGCCGCCGGTGGTGTTTAAAAGCCTGACGGATATTTCGGCACGTGGATGTGATGAACTCTGGCTGAACCCGGGGACTGAGTCGGACGAGGTGCTGGCAGAAGCAAGCAAGTTTGGGTTAAAGGCCGTTCAGACGTGCAGCATCATCGCGTTGGGAATATCGCCAGCAGAACTCTGAAGTTCACCGGAGCAGGATCTGGTTCTAGAAGCACTGCCTAAATCAAAGCATCAGCCAGGATCTCAGCGATGTGACGGGTGCGGACGGCGGCGAGGTGCTGGACCTGATGGCGGCAACTGGCACCGGAAAGAACGACGGTGGTGCCGTAGGGTTGTTGCTTGATCTCCTGGATAAGGGGTTCGGCGATTTTTAATGAAAGCTCGTATTTCGAGGCAATCATACCGAATGCACCGGCCATTCCGCAGCAGCCGGTATCCAAAAACTTGACGGTGCGATTGGGAAGATACGAGGCGAGCTGGGAGCCCAATTTGGGGTCGGTCAGCGCCTTGGCGTGGCAATGGGTATGGACCAGGATAGTGCCGGGTTCCTGGTCGAATTGGAGCGCGGTGGGGTCTACCTGGAGGACTTTGACCAGAAATTGTTGGAGGAGGAAGCTGCGCGCGGCAACGGCTTCAGCCCCGGGCAATTTTAGTTCACGGTAATCCTCGGCGAACATGGAGTAGCACGAGGGTTCCAAGAAAATGATCGGGGCGTCGTCGTCGGCGAGCAGGGCAAGGTTGTAGCGGCCAAGCGCGGACGCTTCAACGAGGTTGCCTTGGCTGAAGGCCGGGCGTCCGCAACATTTGCGTTTTTGGGCGAGGGTCACACCGAAACCGGCGGCGCTCAAAACCTTGACCGCGGCGATGGCGATATGGGGTTCGTGGTAACGGGCGAACGTGTCGTCCCACAGGATGACGTGTCCGCGTGGGCCGTTAGCCGACGGGGCATGTTTGGCAAACCAGCGGTCGAAGCGTTTGGTGGTCAATTCCGGCAGCGGACGTTCCGGGGCGAGTCCCAGGCATTTGCCAATGATGTGCCGGATGGAGCCGTTGCGGAGCATGAAATTGGTGGTGCGCGGAAAAACACAGCCGAACTTGCCAAACCAATCCACGGAGCTCAGGAACTTTTCCCGCCAGGTCATGCCGTTTTCGAGGAGGCGGGCCTGCAGCAGCTCCGCCTTGATCAAACTCATGTTGACGTTGGAAGGGCATTCGTTGGTGCAGGCTCGGCAACCAAGGCAGTTCTCGAGGGCATACTCAAGCTCCTCGGCGACCAAGGGATCGCGATGGGAGCCTCGCTGCTCCAGTGCAGCACGGATCAGGTTGGCCCGGCCGCGCGTGGACATTCCTTCCTCCCCGGTTGCCTGATAGGTGGGGCACATGGTTGGGGCAGCTTTGAGGCATCCCCCGCAGCCGTTGCATTGTTCCAGATTTCCGATGAACGATTCGTCGCGGGCAGCAAAGGCAAGTTGCGGGACGAAGGGCAGGGGCGACAGCTTGTCCGCGCCCTGCCGCAAATTGAGGTCAATTTTATAACGGTCGTCCCCAATAATTTTGCCGGGGTTGAAAAGATTGTTGGGATCGAAGGAATTCTTGATCTCCCGCATGATACGATACAGCTCAGGCCCGACCTGTTCCCTGAGGAATTCGGTGCGGGCGATGCCCACGCCGTGTTCACCGGCCAGCGAGCCCTTAAACTGGAGAACCAGGGCGGCCACTTCATCGGCGATGACGCGAAATTTTTTCAGGTCGTCAGCGCGATGCAAATCGAGCACCGGACGAACGTGCAGAAGACCGCCCGCGGCGTGGCCGTAAAAAGAAGCTTCGACACCGGCACGAGACATCAAGGTCTGAAGCTCGCCCACGTAGGCGGGCAAATCGCGCGGTTGCACGGCGGCGTCCTCAATGAAACAGACGGGCTTGGCGTCGCCTTTACGGCTGGTCAGCAGGGACAGGCCGGCTTTGCGCATGGCCCAGACCAGATCGGTCTGGCGGCTCGAACGCAGAATCATCCGGCGTTTGCCGAGCCGGGATTGGGAGAGCAGCGACAACTTGTCTTTTACGTGGTCAAAGAATTCCACAATGAGGATGGATTCGCAGGGATGGGAATCGAGCTCCAGCAGGTCGCGGACGGCTTGAAATTCGCGCTGGCCGCGAGTTTGATCGAACAGCGGCCGGTCAACATGCTCGATGGCGGCCGGTTGCAGGTCCAGCAGGGTTACGGCGGCCTGCAAGGCTTCCGCAACAGAATCAAAAAAAAGCAGGCCGACGCCGCGTTCCTCGGGGAGGGGAACCACCTTCAGTTCGGCGGAAAAAATGGCCGCGAGGGTGCCTTCGCTGCCGCACAAAATTGGGATGAGATCGCCGGGAGATTTCAGCGCGCGGGCGATGCCGTAACCCGGCCAGCGTTTCAACAAGCCGACCGGAAAACGTTCGGTGATGATCAGCGAATTCAACAAAGTGAGGTCTTCGACGAGGTGGCGCTGTTCGTGGAGTGATTCAAGGTGCGGGCCGACACGTGTGGATTTGCCGTTGGCAAGAATGATTTCGATCTCGTTGACGTGATCGGCGGTGGTGCCATAGAACGGGGTGTGGGCGCCGGAGGAATCGTTGGCAATCATGCCGCCGAGGGTGGCGCGGGAACTGGTGGCGACGTCCGGTCCGAAACAAAATCCCTCGGCGCGGAGGAAAAGATTCAGGTGATCCAACACGGCACCGGCGCCGACGCGCACGGTGCGCTTTTCCCGGTTGAAATCCCAGATATGGCGGTTATGGCGCGCGAAATCGATGACCAGACCGTCGCCGATGGCGCCGCCACTCAAGCCGGTTCCGGCCCCGCGCGGGGTGATGGAAATGCCGGCGGTAAAAGCGGCCTGGATGAGCGCGGTGGCCTCGTTGACACTTTTGGGCACCGCAACTGCTGCGGGCACAATCTGATAGGGAGAAGCATCTGTCGCGTAAAGCTGCCGCGTGCGATTGTCAAATGCGACCTCTCCGTTGGTCGCCTTCAACATTGCCATTTGTTGCGTGGACAGCATGGCTTAATCCTATCGGCGTGACAGCCGGTTGACAATTTCATTAAATCATTCCGTGAGCGAAATTTCGCGACAAAGATCCGAGCAATTTCTAAAGATCAGCTCCCAATTCAAATTGGGAGCGTTGGTGACCGAGGCCTCGCATCCGGTGACTGCCAACTTAAGCGAGACAGCAGAGGCAGACATTTCCTCTGCCTTGGGCCTGCTGTTTCAGGTGGACGGCGATGTCGTGAACAAATTCCGCGAGGTCGTGGCTTCGGGCGCCATGGCGAAAATCGCCGCCGAGGTGCAGGAAAGGGTCAGGAAAGGTGGTCGGATTTTTTTCACCGGCTGCGGGTCAACCGGGCGGCTGAGCATTTTGTTGGATTCAGTTTGGCGTGATTTTTGGCGGCGGCAGGGCGACTTTGTGGCTGGCGCCCGGGATTTTGAGAATCGGACTTTCAGCGTGATGGCGGGTGGAGATTATGCGCTGATCAAGTCAGTGGAAGGATTTGAAGATTTCACTGAATTTGGCGAAAAACAGATGGCCGAGCTGGGAGTGGGATCAGGGGATCTGGTCTTTGCGATCACAGAAGGCGGAGAGACTTCGTTCGTAATTGGCACCGCCTGGCGGGGGGTGGCTGCCGGCGCAAAGGTCTATTTTATCTACAACAACCCCGACGATATTCTCTGTGAGCACGTTCAGCGGAGTCGCGAAGTGATTCAAGATGGGCGAATTCAAAAACTGAACCTTACCACGGGGCCGATGGCGATCACGGGCTCGACCCGGATGCAGGCCACTTCGATTCAGCTGTGTGTCCTGCTGACGATCCTTGAAATGGTGGCGCGGGACCTGACGGGGATTGAGTCGGCCAGCGTGCCGGAGGCTTTTCTGTCGGGGTTGGTTAAATTGCACGAACAGCTCCGATCGCCTGGATTTCGAGCGAGCTTGGCGCGTTTGGTGGCCCTGGAGGAGCAAGTTTATCGGGGCGGCCATAAAAATAATTATTACGCTGATCGTTTCGGCATCGATGTGCTCACTGATACAACTGAGCGGTCGCCAACTTATTGCACGCCGCCCTTTCGGAAATGGGACGATGCCGCCGCCGCGGAGTCGTGGGCGTTTCTGTTTCTTCCGGAAGAAGATACCGATAGCGCATGGCAGAGCATATTGCAGCGGAAACCGCGTTGCCTTGCCTGGGGCGAAGCGGAAATTCGCGGGTTGGTGGAGGAGGACAAGTTTGCACGCACGCGGGAAATTGTCGCGAAAATCGGATTGGCGGAACTAATGCGTTATAAAATTGATGCCGGTGGACTGCGGCATCGCCAACCCGCGCCGCAGGATGGCGGGATTGGAATTGTCGGCGCGACGGAACGCGGGGCCCGGGCTGAGTTTGTCCAAGCGCAGCTGGCCTTGGCGCGGAGAAACCAGGCCCAAACCGGCCTGATCGTGTTCGGTGGGACGGCGGAAGGAACGGCTGGCTGGGAATCCCGCGCCGATAATTACCTGCGGGTGGCAATGCCGGCGGGTGAATGGTTGTTGGATGGTTTTATGCGCGTGGCGGTCAAGCTGGTGATGAATGCGCTTTCCACTTGCACGATGGTCCGGCTGGACCGCGTGATGGGCAATTACATGATCTGGGTGGTGCCGAGCAATTTGAAGCTGATCGACCGGGCGACGCGCTACATAACAAAGCTGGCCGGCCTGAACTATGAGGCGGCCAATGAGCTGCTATTCGAGATCATTGAGTATGTCGAGCCGCGCATGAAAAGTGACCAGGCGTATCCGCCGGTGGTGGGCATGGCGGTACTGCGGGCCCGGGAAAATCTGACCAACGAACAAGCGGAGAAAAAACTGATGGCGGGTGCGGGGTAAGGCGGCGGCCCGTAGGCTTTGCCTGGCAGATAATAATGCGGTGGACTTGAAAGCGGCATTGTTTAGCGTACCTTGCGGCGTGACATGTTTTTAGCAACGATTAATAAACCCAAGCACCTGCTCTACTTTTGTTATATCGGGAGGGTCACGATGACGGATCTTCAACGAGGCGCGGCGGATGCGGAAAGATTGCTGGCGGATTTGGAACCCGGCTTTCGGCTCCTGGCGGATTTCAGCCGGCTTGAATTCATGGACTTGGATTGCGTGCCGGAAATCGGCAAAATGATGGAATTATTGGAACGGCATCAGGTGGGCCTGATCGTCCGCGTCGTGCCCGATGAGGACAAGGATATCGGGTTTAACATTATCTCGGCCTTTCATTATAAAAAACGGCCCCAGGCCGCAACCTGTGAGACGATCAAGCAGGCGGCCAAACTGCTGACGCTCTGATTGCCCCATTTATTTTTCTGGAAAGACGCGGTTTTTTCGGGCATTTTATCGATTCGATTTTATGGATTTAAAACTTCCCAAACTGGGTGAGGGCGCCGATTCCGGCATTGTGGTGAATATTATGGTCAAAGAAGGCGACACCGTCGCCAAGGACCAGACCGTACTGGAACTCGAAAATGAGAAGGCTGTGGCGTCCATTCCGTCCACCGCCGCCGGTGTGGTGACCAAGATTTATATCAAGGCGGGCGACCGGATCACGGTCGGTCAGCGCATTCTGTCGCTGGAATCTGCCGGGGCACCCGCAGCTGCTCCCGCCGCTCCCGCTCCCAAGCCCGCTGCCAAAAAAGTGGCGCCGGCAGTTGCGCCCGAGCCGGAACCGGAAGAAGTGGTTGATGCGTCCGACAGCGAAGAAGTGGAAGAATCCGCGGAAAACAAGAACGTGGCGGCATCCCCCTCTATCCGCAAGATCGCCCGGGAATTGGGGATTAATCTCGGCAAAATCAAGGGCAGCGAATTGGGCGGTCGCATTGTCATTGGCGATGTGCGCGCTTTCGTACAGCGCTTGATCAAAGCGGCTGCCCGGCCCGCGCCGGTGGCTGGCGGTGCTGCCGCCCCGGCCAAACCGGTGGCGGAATCGATTGATTTCTCTCAGTGGGGACCGATCCTCAAGAAGCCGGTTTCCCCGTTGCGCAAGGTCATTGCCCGACGCATGTCGGAGAGCTGGAATACTGTCGCCCGGGTAACTCAGTTTGATGATATTGATTTCACGCGGGCAAACGAGTTGCGCCAGAAATTTGGCGCGGATTACCAAAAGAAGGGCGCCAAGCTCACGCTGACCCCGTTCGTTTTGAAGGCAGTTGCGGAGACTTTGAAGAAGCATCCCATTTTCAACTCCAGCCTCGACGAGGCGGCGAGCGAAGTGATTATCAAGGAATACATTCATCTGGGCATCGCAGTGGACACCGAGCAGGGCTTGATGGTGCCGGTGATTCGCGACGTGGACAAAAAAACGATGCTGGTGTTGTCCGGTGAATTGGAAGCGCTGGCGGCCAAAGCGCGTGACCGGAAAATATCCGCCGACGAAATGAAGGGCGGCACCTTTACTATTTCCAATCAGGGTGCCATCGGCGGAGCGCATTTTACGCCGATCGTGAATCTGCCTGAAGTGGCTATACTGGGCCTTGGCCGCGGCGTGATGAAACCCGTCGTGCGCGAAGGCAAAGTCGAGGCACGCCTGCTCACGCCGGTCGCGTTGAGCTACGATCATCGGGTGATTGATGGCGGGAGTGCCGCGCGGTTCATTGTGGATCTGGTGAAGGCCTTCGAACAATTCAGCGAGGATCTGGTCAAGCTTTGATCCTTGTCATCCCCTTCCGACTGGGGAGGGGAATAATTAAAATTTAATATATGGATTCGATTAAAACAGAAGTGGTGGTAGTAGGTGCCGGTCCCGGCGGTTATGCAGCGGCGTTTTACGCGGCCGACCTTGGCAAGCGCGTGATTCTCATCGAAAAAGACAAACGCCTTGGCGGCGTCTGCTTGAATCGTGGTTGTATTCCGTCCAAAGCGCTGCTCTACGCCACGCACCAGATTATCAATGCCCGTGAATCTGCGCATCGCGGCATCTCCTTCTTCGAGCCCAAGGTGGAACTGGAAAAGCTGCGCACCTGGAAAGAAAGCATTCTCGCCAAATTGAGCGGCGGCGTGGCCACGCTTGCGAAAATGCGCGGCGTGGAAGTCATCGCCGGTCGCGGTTACTTTGAAGGCTCCAATAAATTGCGGGTGGAAACGGAAAACGGCCAGCAATTCATCGAGTACGAACAGGCCATTCTGGCGGTTGGCTCGCTGCCGGCCATGCCCAAAGCGTTTGACCTGGGCAATCCCCGGGTCATGACTTCCACGGAAGCATTGGAAGTTGAAGATATTCCCGAAAACCTGTTGGTGGTGGGTGGCGGTTACATTGGCATGGAAATGGGAACGGTTTACGCCGCGCTGGGCAGCAAAATCACACTGGTTGAGGCCTTGGATTCCATCCTCGCGGGTGCGGATGCCGACCTGACGCGGCCGGTCATGGCGAACGCCAAAAAATTGTTCAAGGAAATCCGGCTCGGCGCGAAGGTCACCAAAATGGCCACGGTTGGGAAACAGATCAAGGTGGATTCTGATTACCAGGGCCAAAAGCTCAGCGAACTTTATGATCGCGTGCTGGTCTCGGTGGGTCGGGTTGCCAACAGCAAGGATCTCGGCCTGGAAAACACCAAGGTGGAACTGGACGAGCGAGGATTCGTGAAAGTCAATTCACAGCAGCAGACCAATGATCCCAGCATCTACGCCATCGGCGATATTGCCGGCGGTATATTGCTCGCTCACAAAGCCCACAAGGAAGCGCGGATCGCCGTGGAAAATATTCTTCTCGATAAGACCATTTTTGACAGCGTTATCCCGGCCGTGGTGTTCACCGATCCGGAACTGGCTTGGTGCGGGCTGACCGAAATGGAAGCCAAGGAAAAGGGGATTGCCTATCAAGTGGCGAAATTCCCCTGGTCCGCTTCCGGTCGTGCATTGTCCTTCGACCGCACCGACGGGATCACCAAGATCCTCGCCGATCCGGAAAACGATCGCATCCTGGGGGTGGGCATTTGCGGCGCAGGGGCCGGTGAATTGATTGCGGAAGCCGTGCTGGCCATGGAAATGGGCGCAACGGTGGAAGATGTTGCCTTGACGATTCATCCGCACCCGACGCTTTCAGAAACGCTCATGGAAGGCGCGGACGCCTATTACGGCCACGCCACCCATACATTCACGCGCAAAAAGACGGCGGAGTAATCCGGCGGTGGAAAACATTTATGGCGTCAGGCAGCTTTGCCTGACGTCTTCTTGTTTTTGCGGGGGCAGTTTTTGGGGACCAAAACTTATGAAGTAAAATACAAACCCCAGTCACTCCAGAAGCAGTCAACGCTGGCAAGCATGTCGGTGACGGCGAGGCTGTATCGTTCACGGCGGAAAAGAGCGATGACCAAAATGAAGGGCAAGGAGACGAGCCATACAACGGGGAAAAGAATAATCCACCAGAAGAGTCCCAAAAGGCACTCAATGATGAATCCCAAGATACCCTCTACCATGGTTAGTAGCATGTGACGCCTATCAAGGTAGATAAACCGTTACCCCTGAACTGCCAACTAGATGGCGAACGGGCGGCCTTTTGCACTCGTAGCGCAGCGTGAAAAGAACCACAACGATTCTAATTTTCGCTGCCAATTATCATGGACGGTTTTGCATGGCGCGACTAGAGTTGCCAGCAAAACCATGAGCTTTCTCCGCAATCTTTTCGGACCCAGCCGCGACGAAATCTGGCAGCAGGTGGCTGCCGCCGTTGGTGGAAACATGACTGAGGGCGGTTTTTGGACCGGGGGCAGCCGGGTGGATGCCGCACATGGCCAGTGGATGGTCACGCTGGATACTTACACCGTTTCCACGGGTAAATCCTCCGTCATCTACACCCGGATCCGGGCGCCGTATGTCAACCCGGATGGCTTCCGGTTCAACATCTACCGGCGCGGTATCTTCAGCGATCTTGGAAAGATGCTGGGCATGCAGGATGTGGAGATTGGTGATCCGAAGTTCGACGAGGATTTCATCATCAGGGGGAATGACGAGACCAAGCTGCGCCAGCTCTTTGCGGATGCGAGGCTCCGCGAGCTGATTAGCGAACAACCGGACATTCATTTTTCCGTGAAGGACGACGAAAACCGGTTCTGGGGCAGCCGCAATTTTCCGCCGGACGTGGACGAACTGTATTTCCAGGTAATCGGGGTGATCAAGGACGTGGATCGTTTGAAGCGACTGTTCGATCTTTTTGCCGAAACGTTGGATCAGCTTTGCCGGATGGGGTCAGCTTATGAAAAAGATCCTGGCGTGAAGGTCTGATCGCCAAGGCGCTAAGCCGCGAGCTTCTTGCAGGCAGGTTTTGATGCATTCAAGAAGATTCGGCCGATAAATAACTTGAACGTTGTTCCAGCGCATGGGTCAATTAGGCATGACCCGACCGATTGAGCTTTCGTTTTTGAAAACTGCCTTTGCTTTCATCTTGCTGCCCGGTTTGGTTTCGCTTGCGGGGGCGGAAATCCTGCAGGGTCCGATCCTAAATCCGGCCAACGGACACGAGTATTATCTGCTTGCGCCCGAAAGCTGGACGGCAGCGGAAACGGAGGCGGAGAATCTGGGCGGCACGCTGGCCATCGTCAAGAACGCGGAGCAGCAGAAATGGATTTTTGCCAAAATCGGCAACGAAGGTGAGAAGGAACGGAGCCTGTGGCTCGGCCTGCGCCGGCAATGGTTGGGGGGACCGTTCGTTTGGGTGGACGGGTCCAAGCTCGACTATGCTGACTGGTGCGGCGGACAGCCGGACAACAGCGGCGGCGTTGAAAACTGCGTTCACATGTGGGCAGACGCTCATAACGGGGGCTGCTGGAATGATGCGGTGGAGGGCACCTCGCTCTACGGCGTGGCGGAGGTTCCGGGCAAGGTGGATGAAAAGGCGCTCACGGCCAAAGAAAGAGCCTTGATCGGCAGCTGGTATGAGGATGGGCAGCCGGACCGGGAGGCGTGGATTGTCGGCACCGAAAACAAGCTTTTCCTCATTACCCACGACCGGCATGCCGCGCGGCTGGTTATGAAAAGCGATGATGTGATCTATAATGCCGACCGGCAGTACGGAGAAATCTTGAAGGATCACATTCTCTGGAGCGATCACACGTGGTGGTCGCGTCATCCAGCCAAATATCTCAATGACCCGAAGGCTACGGATTGAGATGACCGAAGGAGGCTCGAAGCAGATTATGAAGACAACCCTCGCTTGCATCCTTGCCACCCTGGTTCTGGCCTTGGGCGGAACCGCAACTAACGCTGACATCATTGCCGGCCCCATCACGAATCCCGCGAATGGGCATGAATATTATTTGCTCACGCCAAATACCTGGACGGATTCCGAGGTGGAGGCGGAGACGCTTGGCGGCACATTGGCCGTGATAAGGAATGCGGCGGAACAGGACTGGGCGTTTTCCCAGTTCTGTGATTATGGCGGCACGAACCGTTCGCTTTGGCTTGGCCTGCACCGGAATTCGCCGGGCGGCGCGTTCGGTGCAGTGACCGATGTGCCGGTAAATTACTTCAACTGGAATGACGGGGAACCCAATAACGTCGGCGGCAACGAGAATTTTGTGCAAATGTTGACCACGGGAAAATGGAATGACAATCAGGACGGGGCGAATCCGGTTTGCGGCCTGGTGGAAGTACCGGGCAAGTCGATGGAGGCGCGGCTGACCGCGCAGGAGAAAGCCTTGATCGGCGACTGGTATGATAACGGCAACCCCAACCAGCGTTGTTACATTGCCGGCACGGAAAATCAATTGTATGCCATTGACGAAAACCGGGAGACCAGCCGCATCATTTTAACGCCGGAGGGCTTGCTGTTTTCGCCCCATTGGAAACAGCATATGGTGGTTCAGGGCGACAAGATCCTTTGGAGCTGGGGTAATTGGTGGTCACGCCAGCCAGTGCAGTTCAAAACGACGGTTAAAGATCCGGCACCTGCGGCCGTTGGGACTGGTTTGAAGACGGAGGATCGCTAGAAATAGTCATATCAGGGTGGCTACTGGACCGGGATGTCTGCGGTGGCAAGCGTAGCGCGACACCGCTTTCCGGACGCACAATGACTGGCGAATGCCGTTGGTTATCCGAAAGCGCCGTCCGCCGACCGATGTCAGTTACCGATAGCGCTTTGCTGCGCAGTCCAAAGGGCCGCCTGCGACGTTGTCACGTGTTCCAGCGGAGAAGGGCGATAAAGGCGCAACGGTGAATAACTTTTCCCATTTGACCCGTTGACAGTGTGTTGAACTGGAATACTGTTCATTTGAACAGTATGAATGGCCTGACGCCCCGACAACAAGAGATTTTAGACTTCATCCAGCAGCATCAGCAGCTGCGGGGGGGGACGCCGACGCGCCGTGAAATTGCGGGCCATTTTGCTTTCGCCAGCCCGAATGCGGTCAATTCGCACCTGCGCCTACTCGTGAAAAAGGGGGTGCTTCAGTTGGAAAAGGGCAGGGCGCGGTCGCTCCGGATTCTCTCCCCGCTGCAACAGTGGCGCGGGCCGGTCAGTCATATTCCCCTGTTTGGCTCGATCCCCGCCGGTTTTGCCGAGGCGCGCGAAGCGGACGCGGAGGGTTGCGTGACGATAGACGTGACGACGCTCGGTTATAAGCCGACGAAAAACAGTTTTGCGTTGCGAGTGAGCGGATTATCAATGATTGGCCGGCATATCCTGGATGGCGACCTGGTGATTTTGGAGCATGGGCCGGAACCGCGGCCGGGTGACGTGGTGGCGGCGTTGATTGACGGCAATTGCACGCTCAAAACCTATGTGGTGAAAGGCGGCAAGCCGTATTTGAAGGCGGAAAATCCCAAGTATCCGGATTTGATTCCGGCCCGGGAACTGGTGATTCAAGGAGTGATGCGCGCGCTGATTCGGCCGGTCCATTCTTAAATTTCAAAACCGCCACCGGGGGTACCCTTGGACCGGCTGTGTCCCGCCCTGCGGGTTAAAATTCCCGCCGAATGACGATGCGAAATATTGTTCATCTTGATGCCGACGCGTTCTTTGCCTCCGTGGAGCAGGCGGCGGATGTGCGTTTGCGCGGCAAGCCGATTGCCGTGGGCGGGGAAAGCCGGGGGATCATTGCGTCGGCCTCGTATGAGGCGCGGCGGTTCGGGGTTTACACGCCGATGCCCACGGTACGGGCGCGCAAGCTGTGTCCGCAATTGATCGTGTTGCCGGGGGATTACGAGCGTTACGAGGAGTTTTCCAACTGGATGTTTGGCTATGCCTATGACTTCACGCCGGACGTGGAGCGGACGTCGATCGACGAGGGGTATTTTGACGTGACGGCGAATCACCAGAAGTCGCCGGTGGAAATTGCCGACACGATCCGCCGGGCAATATCGCAACGGCTGAAAATTTCGGTGAGCCAGGGGGTGGGGGCGAACAAGTTGATCAGCCAGATTGCGTCCAAGCTGAACAAGCCGGCGGCGTTCATGGAGGTGCCGCACGGGCAGGAGACAAGTTTTCTGCATCCGCTGGGCAATCAATGGCTGCCGGGCGTCGGGCCCAAGACCAGCCAACGGCTGAAGGCGGCAGGGCTGTCGCTGATCGGTCAAATCGCCGCCACGCCGGTGGATTTGCTGGAGCTGATGCTGGGCAGCCAGGCCCCGATGCTCCGGCAGTTTGCCCGGGGGATTGATGAAAGGCCGATTGTCCCGGCGCGGGAACCGCAGAAATCCTACAGTTGCCAGGAAACGTTCGCGGAAGATGTGACGGACGAGGATTACATCGAGGCCGTGCTTCGGCGGATGGCCGACAAACTGTTTGCCAAGGTGCGCGAGGAAAATCGCACGGTCCGCACGCTGACGGTGAAGGTGCGTTACAACGACCGTGACGAGGGGCAATGTGCCGAAAGCCTGCAGGAGCCGTCCGACCTGGAAACGGAGATTTACGGGCAGTTGCGCAAGCTGTTGCGGCAGGCGTGGTCCCGGCGAGTGAGCCTGCGCCTGGTCTCGCTGAAATTGTCGAACGTGTATGACTGCTATTTTCGCAGCGAGCTGCCGCTGGCGGGGAATGCCGCGAACCACGACGCCCGCGAGCGGCTGGCGGCGACGATTGACGGTTTGCGGCGCGTCAAGGGATGGTCGGTGGTTTTGCGAGGTCACGATTTGCGCCTGCAAACTCCTCCGCGCGACGGGGTGGCGGCCAAACCCGCCGTGAAACTGATTTTTCCGGCACGTATCTGCCGGGCGGTTCGGCCGGTGCCGGCGGATTACGTTCCGTTGCGGGTTCGCAGTTACTATTCATTCCTGGACTCGACGCTTTCGCCGAAGGCCGTGGTCGATTTTGCCCGGGCGCAAGGGCTAAAGGCGGTTGCCCTGACGGATCTGGGCAATCTGCATGGTGCGGTGGAATTTGCGGAAGCAGCCAAACGCGCCGGCATCAAACCGCTCTTTGGCGCGGAGTTGTGCACGGGCGCCCATCCGCTTTTGCTTTATGTCCAATCGGCTGCCGGTTACCGCAACCTAAACCGCCTGCTGACGCGCAAGGCCGAGATGGCGGATGATGAGGCGGCCGTGGCCACGCGCCAGCGGCAGCCGGTTGCCCGTGAACTGATCGCGGCGCACAGCGAAGGGTTGATTGCGGTCAGCAGTGATCCGGGGATTGCCGAATATTTTCCCGGTCGATTTTATGCCCTGGCTGGCAGGAACCTCATCCCCGGTGGTCATCCGGTGGTGGCGTGTCCGGCGATTCATTACGCCACACCCGCTGACCGGATCAAATATGATATTGTTCAATCCATCCGCACCTTGACGCTGCTGCGACAGGAACACGCGGAGAAAAAGACGGGTGGCCGTTTGCACTTCCGGACGCCGGAGGAAATGCGCGTGGCCTGCCGGGAGCATCCGGAATGGTTGTCGTATTCCGCCGAACTTGCCGGACGTTGCGAGTTTCAAATTCCCTTCGGCAAGCCGCAATTTCCCGCGTTTATGCCGCCGGATCAGTCAACGCCGAAGGCCTTCCTTCACCGGCTGGTCAGGGAGGGATTGCAGCGGCGCTATCGGGAACGGGCGGGCCAATACCGGGCGCAGACTGAACTGGAACTGCAAATTATTAGCGCGGTGGGTTACGAGGAATATTTCCTCGTGGTCTGGAATTTTCTCCAGGAATGCCGCCGGCAGGGGATTGAGTGGATTACGCGGGGCAGTGCGGCCGACAGCCTGGTGTGCTATTGCCTGGGCATTTCGGACGTTTGTCCGATCCGTTTCGGCCTCTATTTCCGGCGCTTTCTTAACCAGGAACGGATGGCGCTGAACAAGTTGCCGGACATTGACGTGGATTTTCCGCATGACCGGAAGGATGATGTGGTGGACTTGATTTTCAAAATGTACGGGCGGGAACATTGCGCGGTGGTCGGGGGCTTTGCCACCTTCCGGGCGCGTAGCGCCTTTGCGGATGTGGCCAAGGTGCTGGGGCTGGGGGAACGGGAGGTGCGGCGGTTCACGCGGCATTTTCCGTGGAGTTTTGGCGGCGGCTGGATACCGGATGAGCCAATGCCCGGCGGCGGGACGAAGCTCCGGGATCTGCTGGCGGCGAGTCCGGAAAATCGCGACCTGCCGCTGGATGAGGAGCCTTACAAAACTGCCATCGACATGGCTGAATTCCTTGACGGCTTTCCGCGCAATCCAAAAATGCATCCGTGCGGCGTGGTGCTGTCGCGCCAGCCCATCCACGAGTTAACGCCCACGTTCATTGCGAACAAGGGTTGCCCCACCACTCATTTTGACATGGATGCGGTGGAAGCCATTGGCCTGGTGAAAATCGACGTGCTGGCGCAGGGCGGGCTGGCGGTGATGCGCGATGTGAAGGAGAGCCTGGCGCAGCGAAACATCCGGGTGGATTTCGGCACGCTGGAATCGTGGGAGGATCCCAAGATCTGGGACATGATCGCCAGTGGTGGGGCGCGCGCGGTGCATCATATTGAAAGTCCGGCGATGACCGGCCTGTGCCGGCAATGCAATGTGCGCGACATTGATACGTTGATTGCCATTGTGAGCGTGATCCGGCCCGGGGCCGCCAATGAAGGCAAAAAGCTGGCCTTTACCCGCCGTTATCAGGGATTGGAGCCGGTGGCCTATCCGCATTCGTCGCTGGAAACGGTGCTGAACGACACGTTCGGCCTGGTGGTGTATGAGGAACATGTCTTGCAGATGTGCGAGGCGTATGCCGGACTGCCGCCGGGCCGGGCGGATGTGTTGCGGCGGGCCCTGAACAAATACAAACGCGAAACGATCGCGGAAATTCGCGAGGAGTTTTTCGCGTGCGCGAAAGCGGCCGGCCGGCCGCTGCCGGTCACGGAGGAAGTCTGGCATCTGGTCACGGGCTTTTCCGGTTACGCCTTCTGCAAGGCGCATTCGACGGCCTATGGGGTGGAGGCGTATCAATCGGCCTGGCTGAAATGCAATCATCCGGCCGAATTCATGGCGGCCGTGTTGTCGAACGGCAAGGGATTTTATGATCCGTTGGTTTACGTGCTGGAAGCCTGCCGGCTTGGGCTGACCTTGTTGCCGCCGACGGTGAATGAACCCGGCAAGAAATTCACGGTTCATGGCCGGGCGATTCGCGTGCCACTGACCTTGGCCAAGGGGTTGACCGACCGGATGGCCAAACGATTGCTTGAAGAACGGGAACGGGCGCCGTTTGTTTCGCTAGCGGATTTTTATCGCCGCGTGCGGCCGTTGCCGGAAGAGATGGAAATCATCATTCGCGCGGGCGGCTTCGATGAGTTTGGCCAGCCGCGCACCCGGCAGTTTTGGGAGGCGCAGCATTTGCACCGGACTTTCGATCCGACCGCGCCCGCAGGGCAGGGCTGGCTGTTGCCGCCACTGGCGCCGGACCGCTTTCCAGAGGTTGTCTTGAGTGAAAGCGGCCGCCGCGAAAGGCTGGCGGCGGAAGCGGAATTATTTGGTTATCCGGTGAGCGGCCATCCACTGGAGCTTTTTCCGGACATTGCCTGGGACACCTATTGCCCGGTGCGCGAACTGGGCCGGCACGTGGGCGAGACGGTGGTGACCTGCGGCTTGATTGTGGAACAGCGGGTGCATCACCAGATCACCGGCGAACCGATGAAATTCCTGACGCTGGCGGATTGGACCGGAATGGTGGAGACCGAATTATTCGCGGCCACTTACAAAACCTACGGGCTGGCGACGGTGCGTTACCCGGTCCTGGAAATCATGGCGACGGTTGAGCCGTATGAAAACGGGCGGGGATTTTCCCTGCGGGTGTTGCGGGCCAATAAACCGAGGAGCAAAAATTCCAAGCTTCCCATTTCGGTCCCGGTAAAGCATTAAATGCGTCGTGGGATTTGAAAGGCAAAGCGTCAGTAATCAATTATCCGAGCTCGCCTGCGAGGGCGTGTATGTCGGTACATCCTCGTGGAAATATCCGGGCTGGCGCGGGAAACTTTACGACGATGCGCGGTATGTGTATCGCGGAAAATTCGCGGAAAGCCGTTTCGAACGGAATTGCCTGGCGGAATATGCGGAAGTATTCAAAACCGTTTGTGTGGATGCGGCTTATTATAAATTTCCCGATGAGAAGTACTTGAGGGAACTGACGGCACAGGTGCCGGCGGACTTCCGGTTTGCCTTCAAGGTTACGGATGAAATCACAATCAAGCGCTTTACGAACCTGCCGCGATTTGGCGTGCGGGCTGGAACGATGAACGCGCATTTTTTGGACGCGGAGCTTTTTAAGGATCGGTTCCTCAGACCCTGCGAGCCCTTTCAGGAGAGTGTCGGTTTGATGATGTTTGAGTTCTCACGCTTTCATGCTTCGGATTATGGTCGGGGAAGGGAATTCCTGAACGACCTGGATCGTTTTCTAAGTGCGCTTCCCAAGGGACTGCCTTACGGCGTGGAAATGCGCAACCGGGAGTGGCTTTTGCCGGAATATTTTAACTGCCTGACGTGTCATGGGGTCACGCATATCTTCAATTCTTGGGAAGCCATGCCACCAGTCAGTGAACAAATGGATTTGGCGAACAGCATCACCAATCCGAACCTGGTAGCCGCCCGATTTCTGTTGAGGCCCGGGAGACGATATGAAGAAGCGGTGAAAATGTTCCAGCCGTATCAGGAACCGAAGGAACCCAACCTCGAGGCGCGGGGGGCAGGCCGAAAACTGATCGCCATGGGGAAAGCCAAAAAGAATGCCGGCAAAACTCTTATCTACGTCAACAACCGGCTGGAGGGGAATGCGCTGGAAACGATTGCGGGGATGATTGGGTAGGGTGTGAAAGCATCTTGCCGATGGACTTGGGAGGGGGGGGGTGACGATTTTGCAGTGCGGTAGCAAAGCATAGCGCGACATTGCTTTTCAGATGTGAATTGACTGCCGATCGTCGCCTGTCATTCGAAAGCGCCGTCGTCGCTTCGCTATGCCGGCGCAATCCAAATGACTTTTGGAGTTATATGGTGGTGACTTGAGACTCGCACATCTCTGTTTTAGTCAGGTCTGCCGGCAAGATGGTCTGAGGCCGGACCGGCAAGCAACACTTTGGAGCAAGCTGTAAACCATTTTACACGGTCGAATTCAATAGTATACTGGCTGTCGGTGAATACGGCAAAAAAACCGCGGGTGGTTTGCGGGATGAGCGGCGGGGTTGATTCCTCGGCGACGGCGGCGCTTTTGCAGGAACAAGGCTTTGAGGTCATTGGCATCACGCTAAAACTCTGGCCGCAGGATTGCGTGAACCGAGCGGAAGACAAATGTTGCGGGCCGCAAGCGGTGACCGACGCACGATCGGTGTGCGACAAGCTGGACATCCCCTACTACCTGATTGATGAGGCGGCGGAGTTTCAGAAGCATGTCATTCAATACTTTGCCGACGAGTACAAGGCTGGTCGGACACCGAACCCTTGCGTCATGTGCAACCAGAACCTCAAGTTCGGCCGGCTGATTGACCGGGCCAATCAATTGGGGGCGGATTACATTGCCACGGGTCATTTTGCCCGGGTTGAAAAGAGCGCAGATGGTTCACGGCATTTGCTCAAGCGCGGACGGGATTCCCGCAAGGATCAGAGTTATTTCCTGTTCTCGCTCCGCCAGGATCAGCTGGCGAGGACTATCTTTCCACTGGGCGACAAGACCAAAAGCGACACCCGGGAAGTGGCCCGCCATTGCCAGCTCAAGACTGCGGATAAAGAGGAGAGCATGGAAATCTGTTTCGTGCCGGACAATAATTACGGCGGCTTTCTACAGCAGGCCGGCCTGGCGGAGAAGCATCGCGGTGAGATTGTGGATCTGCACGGCCACGTGCTGGGCCACCATGACGGGATCGAGTTTTACACCATTGGCCAGCGCAAGGGACTCGGCATTACCACCCCCAAGCCCGTTTATGTGGTTGAACTGGATCCTGATAACAACCGGGTGGTGGTTGGGGATGATTCAGCCCTGGACCGGGATGAATTCATTGCGGACCGATGCAACTGGCATCCGTTTGATCGCTTGACTGAGTCGATCCAAGTGACGGCCAAGATCCGTTATAATCATCCGGGAACCGCGGCAACCTTGACGCCATTGGAGAACGGCCGGACCAAGGTGAAATTAAATGTTCCCCAGCGCGCCATAACACCCGGGCAGGCGGCGGTGTTTTATCAGGATGATTTGGTGGTAGGCGGCGGCTGGATTATGCGTTGAATGCTGCGGCGGCCTGAGTTGCACCTGATTGCGGTCCGGGAGTTTGGAGACGGCATTTGACAATTAATTAACCGAAAGGCATTGTTCGGTTTATGAGCAGATTAATATTATTAACTACAATCTTATTTGTCTCCCTTGTTTCCATGAAAGCCGCTGAATCCATTTACGACATTCCGCTCAAGGACATTGACGGTAATGACACTTCGTTAAGTCCCTACAAGGGAAAGGTCATTCTGATTGTGAACGTGGCGTCGCGGTGCGGCTTTACGCCGCAATATGCCGGGCTGGAAGCCTTGTATCAGAAATACAAGGATCAAGGCCTCGTCGTGTGCGGTTTTCCATGCAACCAATTCGCCAGCCAGGAGCCCGGCACGGACGCCGAGATCAAGACATTCTGCACCTCGAAGTACAATGTGTCTTTTCCGATGTTCGACAAACTGGAGGTCAACGGAGATGGGCGGCATCCCCTGTATGTGTTGTTGGCGGGCAAGGATTCGCCGTTTCCCGGAGACATCGGCTGGAACTTCACCAAATTTCTAATCGCTCGCGATGGCAAAATCGCAGCTCGGTTTAGTTCGAAGATTACGCCGGAATCCGATGAGGTGACTAAGGCGGTGGAGGCTGCTCTGGCCACAAAATGACTTTTCGGCTGATTGACCTTCGTTACCATTTGGGCATGAAATCCTTGTTTTTTCAAACGGTTTTTCTCTGGGCGATTTTTGGGTTGCTCGTCAACGCACGGGCATGGTCCGCGACGCATGATTTCGCGAAATGGGAGAACGATATTTCCGCGTTTGAACGGAGTGACGCCACAAACCCGCCACCCAAGCATGGCATCCTTTTCATCGGATCCTCAACAATCCGTTTCTGGACCACATTAGCGCAGGATTATCCCGGGCAGCCGGTGATTAATCGCGGTTTTGGCGGCTCGGAGATTGCCGATTCGGTCTACTTCGCAAATCGCATCGTATTTCCCTACGAACCGCGAAAAGTATTCCTGCGTGCCGGGGGCAATGATTTGTGGGCCGGCAATAGCGTTGACGATGTTTTCTTCGACTTCAAGTTGTTCGCGGAGACGGTGCATTCACATCTACCGTTGGCGAAAGTTTACTATATTGGCTGGAGTCCCAGTGTGGCGCGCTGGAGCCAGCATGAAAAAGAGAAGCAATTGAACACGCTGGTTTACACATACGCCGTGGGCAAGCCCTGGCTGGTGTATATCGAAACCTATGATTTGCCTCTCGGTCCTGACGGGAGACCCATGGCGAAGTTATTTCGCCCCGACGGATTACACTTCAACGCTGACGGTTACCGTTTGCTCGCCGAGCGGGTCCGGCCATTTGTTACACAGTAAAATCACTTCGTTTGGGGCTCGGCTTGGATCACGTTCTTGTGCTCCAGTTTTTCCAGCTTCGGCGCGATGACCACCCGACAGTAACCGTTGCCGGGATTATTATCGTAATATTCCTGGTGATAGTCTTCGGCCTTGTAAAATTTCTTGAGCGGGACAATTTCAGTCACGATAGGATCGCGAAAATCGCTTTGCGCCTCGAGCTTGGATTTTTCCGCGATGAGCTTCTGTTTTTCGTCGCGGTAAAGAATGATAGAGCGGTACGACGTCCCTTCATCCGCGCCCTGGCGGTTCAGAGTGGTCGGATCGTGGGCCTGCCAGAAAACCTCGAGCAGTTTGGCATAGGAGATTTTGGCGGGGTCAAAGGTGATTTCAGTCACTTCCGCATGACCGGTGGTTTCGGTGCAAACTTGTTCGTAGGTGGGATTTTCCGTGGTGCCTCCGGCAAAACCGCTGGTCACGGAAATGACACCCGGCAGGCGTTCAAAGACTGCCTCCATACACCAGAAGCAACCCCCGCCTAAATCGGCGATCTCAGTCTTGTTTGTATTCATAAAATTTGTTGTCTGCGCGCTCGTGGTCAGAGAGAAGGTGCCGGCGGCCAGCAAAATTAAAATAAGTTGTTTCATGCTGATTTGAGGTTTCGCGGCGCCTTTTATTCCCAACAGAATAATGCCGATGACATTCTTTATCCTCCGGATTCCGGTTGGTCGAGATGGTCGCCCGGCGGGAGGTCGGCGAATTTTTCGAAATGTTCCGGGCGCAACGGCTCGGAAATTGCGTGTTCGCCACCCAGCCACTTGCCGAGGTCGACCAGCCGGCAGCGCTTTGAACAAAATGGACCATATTCTCCCTCGAACCAATCCCCGGATTTGCGGCAGGTTGGGCACGTGTTCCGGGCCATGGGAAACTACTTGGTCTCTCCGCCAACGGTTTTCAAGTCGGTGACCACGTCCACCGCGTTGTCTAAGGGAACGCCCGCGTCGGTCAGTGTTTTCTGAACATTGTCATAAACCGACTGTTGCTGAGTGGACGTGAGATGGGAACTGTTGAAAACGGCGTGAATTTCGCGTGCCAAAACAAGTTTTTGCGCCAGCAATTTCTTATTGCCGGCCATGGCCGTAAAAAGATCCTTGGCCAATTCTTTCACTGATTCCGAGGTGGCTTTGGATCCCTGGGCGGCCACGGAAAGGTCGTTCATGAGCGCGATCTTTTGGGACGGGTCCGGATGGTCTCCATCGGAGCCGATTAATGAGGCGAGGTCTGACTGTAAATTGCTGATGTTTTGCAGCGTGGCGGCCAGAACGGGATTGTTTGCCGGAGCATTTTGCCCGGGTGCCGGGGTGGACGAGGCGTTGCCGCTTTCCTGATTTGCCAGTCGACTCTGCTCGGCGTCATTTTGAGCGCTATCGCGCCTGGCCTGTTGGATGGCCATGGAGTAAGGATCAGCCAGCGCACCGCTTGCCGCGGCTAGCAGGCAAAAGATGGCGAGTGATTTTTTCATAACTTTTAATGGCTCACAATTTGGAGCGAGGTATGGTCATTCAGGCTTATATAATCTTCGAGTATATGTTCGGTTTCGTCAAGATAGGGATCGGTTGGCACCCGGTCCAATTCCACTGGATTGGTGATCGAAAGTGAATTTCCGACGAGGCTGACCCCGGTGAGTTTTGCCGGGTCGGCTGGAAACCCAAGGTCGGAGAAATTCGTCCAAGTCGCCACCACGTTAGCACCTTCACCCGAGATGACTGCTGATTTGCCGGGAAGGGCCAGCAGGTTGGTGCCGTCACGATAATAAATCGTCGGCGGGATACCCACATAGGAAGTGCTTACGACATTGGTGGAGTAATAGGACTGGGGATCAGGCAACCCCGGGTCGCCGGAATTTTCTACGGTCAACTCATAAACTTTTGCTTCCGGCACTGGACGGGCTTGGCGCTCATTATTGCGCATTTTATTCCGGGCGAGGCTGTCCTTTCGCTCCTGGATGGCTTGAGCCTCATTGACCGTCGCCGTCCGGTCTTCGTGCATTCTCTCGTAGTCGGCAATATCCTGCTTGATATATAGGAAATCCTCATTGGTAGCCAAACGCGCGGCAGAGCGAGACTTTAATTCCGCGAGATAGGGCTGGACGCGATTGAGTTTGGTGAATTCCACCGGGTCAATGGTGTCCCAGGGGAGCGGATAATCAAGCGAGCTTTCGCCGACAAAGGGGGAATAATCCAGGACATCGGGCAGGACAATATCAGAGACCACGCCCTTCAGCTGAGTGGAGGCGCCGGTGATGCGGTAAAACTTGCCTTTGGTGATCTTTAAGGTGCCCGGGTCGTTGGTTGCCGAGGGAACGGCGGGCCAGACATAGGGCCGGAGCAGATTCAAACTCTGGACCGTTCCCTTGCCGTGGGTGGATGTATCCCCAACGATGATGGCGCGCCCATAATCCTGTAAAGCCGCCGCAGCGATTTCCGAGGCTGAAGCGCTAAACCGGTTGATCATGACGGCCAGGGGACCGTCATAAAGCACATTTGGATCGGGGTCGGAATCAACGGCAACTTGCCCATCCGCATCGCGGGCCAGAACCACGGGGCCATCCTTGATAAAGAGGCCGGTCAACTTGACAGCTTCCTCCAGCGAACCGCCTGGGTTGCTCCGCAGGTCCATAATGATGCCGTCGACTTTCTCTTTCTTTAACTTTTTGATCAATTTAGCAACATCCACGGAGACGTAACTTTGCCCGCCGGAAACCCCGACCGGCGCATAAAAGGACGGAACATCGAGCACGCCCAGGCGCTTGCCATCAGGATAGACGATTAATTGCGCCTTGGACTCGCCGTTTTCCAGCTTGATCTCATCGCGAACCAAAGAGACAACATGCCGACTGCCGCGATCCGTCAGGGGGCTGATCGTCAGGCGGACTTCGGTGTTTTTGGGCCCGCGGATCAGTTGGACCACTTTCTCAAGGTCCATGTCCACGACATCGACCGGCTTTTTGTTTCCCTGGGCGACGGCGATAATGCGATCTTCGGGATTGAGGAGCTTGCTTTTCGCGGCTGGTCCCCCCGGGATCAGCTCTTTAATTGTGCAATAGCCATAGTCCTCCTGTAGCTGGGCGCCAATGCCGAAGAGGGAAAGACTCATGTCGATCGAGAAATCCTGGGCGTGAGGCGCGCTGAAGTAATCGGTATGGGGATCGTAGGCGTGGGCAAGGGCCTCTAGATAGGTTTGCAGAATGGCGTCGCCGTCGGTGTTGGTGGTCATGTGTTGCAGCCAGGAATAACGCCGGGACAGGATATCAATGATATTGGTCGTCGCACTGGCAGGCAGATTCACGGCGATCGTCCCATTGGTTTCGACGATTTCCATCGGCAATTTTTCCTGCAAATACTCGTAGCGGAGACGCTGTTTCCAAAGCGCCTTGGCCTCAGTCAGATCCGCCGGAAACGGGGCGTGGCGACGGCCGACCTCAATCGTTTCGTCCGTGATGAAGTCAAAATTAGTCTCCTTTAAAAGCTCCCGTACATAATCCGTGTGCTGGCCGGTGCGCAGGAGATAACGTTCATAAATGACGTAAGCGGGGGTCAGGTCGGCCACGCCGCGACCACCGGTGGTCAGGGTGTCGAGGTTGGTGCGATAAACGTTAAATTGCTCCAGGTCGGATTGCAGAAAATTCTCGTGCCGCGGATCAAGAGAATTGATGTACAACTCGAAAAACCGCTGCGAAAATTCGGTATCAAGGGGATGCTGGAGATATTGGAACTGGCCCAGCAACATGGCGGTGGCATATGCGATCCGGGGATTATTTGGGTCGGATTTGAATTGAACCCCCCAATTCCCCGTGGGGGAGCTGGAATCCAGAGAGCGGGCGGTCTGGCAACCGATCCATAGGACAATTGCGGCGGTAAGGAGGATGGCCGGAAGCGAAATTCGTTTGTGATGCATCAAAATTCGAAACATTTGACTAAAAATACCCCAAGTCGTTCAGATATGGAAATAAATTGCGCGAATCCACTGAAAGGCGATCCGGGGATTCGGCGCGATCCAGCTTGATTTTCTTCGTGTCCTTGGCGCCGGCTTCGGGTTACTCTGGGCGAAATATTATGGCTGGATTCCTGGACGAAATTGAACCGCTGAAGCAAACGGCGATTGCAGAATTGAAAGTTGCGCCCGATCTGGCCGCGCTGGAGCAGACCAAGGGCAAATGGGTGGGTCCCAATGGCAGTTTCACCGCTTTGATGAAGCAGCTTGGGACTTTGACCAAGGAAGAACGTCCCGCCGCCGGGAAAATGATCAATGCGGCGAAAGTCGAGCTCGAGGCGGTACTGGCCACCCGGCGGGAGGAATTGGAGCTGAAAGCCGCGTTGCCCACTGAGCCCACGGACTTTACGCTACCAGGACGCCGCCGCACGCCCGGAAAACTGCATCCGCTGACCCAGGTAACCGATGATATCGTACGCGCCTTTCGCAAAATCGGGTTTGCCGTGGCTGACGGACCGGAGATCGAGGACGAATATCACTGTTTCGATGCGCTGAATACCCCGGCTGATCATCCCGCGCGGGACTCGCAGGACACTTTTTATTTGGGCACGGCGGACAAGCGCCTGCTCCGCACCCATACTTCCTCGGTGCAAATCCGGGTGATGGAAAAGCAACCGCCGCCGGTACGCATCATCGTGCCCGGGCGGGTATATCGCCGCGACAACGCCGATGCAACGCACAACCCGACGTTCCACCAGATTGAGGGACTTTATGTGGATAAAGGAGTTACGGTGGGCGATCTGAAGGGCACGGTCGAATTCGTCTTCCGGGAACTGATGGGCTCTGACGTGAAAATCCGTTTTCGCCCGCATTACTTTAGCTACACCGAGCCGAGCTACGAGATTGATTTCACGAATGCGCTGGTCAAAAAAATGGGCAAAGACTGGCTCGAAATTGCCGGTTGCGGCATGGTGCATCCCAAAGTTTTTGAAACCGTTGGCTATGATCCCGAGGCTTGGACCGGCTGGGCATTTGGTTTCGGCATCGAGCGCATCGCCATGCTTCGCTATGGCATTAATGATATCCGGCTCTTCTACGAGAACGACGTGCGGTTTTTGAGGCAGTTTTAGGTTGATGATCTTCTCCACATGTCATTTCTGACCCCCGGGTGAGATGCTGCATCGCCGGCCATAAATTTAAATTTCCATTTGATTTGATCTGCCGGCGAGACGTCGGCAGCACTTTGCGGGATAAAACGACATTCACATTTAACGGTAATCTGATTAACTTATCCATCTAACATGAAAGTCACACTGAATTGGCTCAAACAATACGTGGAGTTTAACTGGTCGCCGGAAGAATTAATCACGCGGCTGACCTTGCTCGGACTTGAAGTTGAGGGGGTGCAGAAAATTTCCGGGGCGTTTGAGGGCATCGTGGTGGCGCAAGTGGTGACGCGGGACAAGCATCCCAGTGCAGACAAGCTTTCGCTGTGCCGTGTCAACGATGGCACGGGGGAACGTCAGATCGTTTGTGGGGCCCAGAATTTCAAGCCGGGGGACAAGGTGCCGTTGATCCTGCCCGGCGCGTCGCTGCCGTTAAAATCTGGCGAGACCGAACCTTTTACGATCAAGGTCGGAAAAATCCGCGGCGTGGAATCCCACGGCATGCTGTGCTCCCCTCAGGAATTGGGCTTGCCGGAACAAGTGGACGGCTTGTTAATCCTGCGCGAGGACGCCAAGGTCGGGCAACCGTTCGGAGAATACCTTGGTCGTAGCGGGGCCGATGTCATTTATGATCTCGAAGTCACACCTAACCGGCCGGATTTGAATAGTGTCATCGGCATTGCGCGCGAAATTGCGGCGCTGACGGGGAATCCCCTGAAGATTCCAGTGTCAATGGAAGCAGGGCATCCGCTGGAAAAAGTCACGGGTGTTTCCGTTGATGAATTGGTCGCCGTGCGGATTGAGGATTCGGAGAATTGTCCGCGGTATACTGCCCGGATTATCAAAGGGGTGAAGGTCGGACCCAGCCCCGACTGGCTAAAGAGTACGCTGGAAAAGGCCGGTATCCGCAGCATCAGCAACGTGGTGGACGTGACCAACTTTGTCATGCTCGAAATGGGTCAGCCGTTACATGCGTTTGATTATCATCTCATCGCGAAGGGGGCTGGCGGGAAGCCGACGATCGTGGTGCGCCGAGCGGTGGTCAGGGAAAAATTCCGTACGCTCGACGAGGTTGAGCGGACGCTGGCGGATGACACCTTGCTGATTGCAGACGAGCAAAAGGGCATTGCCTTGGCTGGTGTGATGGGCGGCGCGAATACGGAGATCAATCAGGAGACGCGGGCTGTCCTGGTTGAAAGCGCCTATTTCAATCCGGTCAACATCCGGCGCACCAGCAAGCGCCTTGGTCTCCGGAGTGAATCTAGTTATCGGTTTGAACGAGGTGCGGATCCTGAGATATGCGAGGCTGCCAGCCGGCGGGCGGTACAATTGATTTTGGAGACGGCCGGCGGTGAATTGGCAGCGGGAGTGGTCGATGTGCGGCCGCAAACCAAACCCGCACCTGAAATTACGCTGCACTTTGCCAAAACGGATGCACTGCTCGGCGTGGGGATTTCGCATGCGGAACAGCTTTCTCACTTGACCAAGCTCGGGCTAACCGTGACCGCGCAAGCCCCCGGCGACGCGACGTTCAAGATTCCTTCGTGGCGGGTGGATTTGAAGCGGGAAGTGGATTTGATTGAGGAAGTCGGCCGTTTGTATGGGGTGGATCGCCTTCCGAGCACTCCGCCCCGCGGCGCGATTGGTTCAAATGAATTCGACACTGTTTACGATCAAATCTTTGAGGTGCGGCGGATTTTGACCAGCTTGGGCTTGCATGAAGCACAGGGACAAACACTGATTTCCAAGGATGAAGTGCGCGTCATCGACGCCGGGGAAATTGTGTCGCTGGCCAACCCCCTTAGTTCCGATATGGATGTGTTGCGACCAAGTTTGCTGCCGGGGTTGATTCATTCGCTTCGTCACAATGCGAGCCGCAAGAATAATGAGGTGGCGCTATTTGAAATTGGCCGGGTGTTCGGCCAGACGGGTGGCGGGATGAAAGAGGGGCGCCGGGTAGCCATTGCCATCATGGGCCAGCGGGCGTTGCCTTTTTGGAGCGGCTCCGAACGTGACGCCAAATTCGACGCCTATGATTTGAAGGGGCTGGTGGAGGACTTGCTGGAGCAATTCGGTTTGCGAGGCATTATGTTCACGAAGCGCACCGAAAGCACGCCACTGATGCTGGAGTCCGCCATCGTCACGCTCGGCGGCAAACTGCCCCTGGGTGAACTTGGCCAATTATTGCCCACGCTCGCGAAAAAATACGATTTGCGAGAGGCCGTTTTGCTGGCTGAATTCGATCTTGATCTATTACTCTCCAAGCGGAATCCGGCGAAAACCTTCAAGGCGCTTCCGCAATTTCCCTCTAGCCGCCGTGATGTGGCCATTCTGGTGGCAGAGGCGATCACCCACGACGCCGTGCTGGCAACCGTCAAACAGGCGCGGCCAGCCAACCTTGAGGCCCTAGAACTCTTTGACGTGTTTCGCGGACAGGGCGTGCCAGCGGGGCAGAAGAGCCTGGCTTACGCGTTTACCTATCGGGCGGCCGACAAGACTTTGACCGATGCCGAAGTTAATTCCGCCCATGAAAAAGCCGTCGAGAGTTTGTGCCAGAAATTGGCCGCGGTCGTCCGCTAGTCTTCTGGATCAGAAGTTCCTCACAAAGTTGTCAATGCCGCTTGACCAACGCGCCAGCGGGTAGGGACGCAGCGTTGCGGCGTCCAGCAGGCGGCAGCCTGCGTCCTAATTTAACAAGAAATCAATGATTCAGGAGACTCTAAGTAATTGGCGTGGCCAGTCCGAAGTTGGCCAACATTCTGCCGAAGAACTTAAAAGTTCGTAGGCTCGCGGAATTGAAGTCCGGCGTCGAACAGGTGGTGACGAATTTGGATTGCGGTGACGGAGCGATGCGCGGCTCCGCTTTTCGGGTGCGCATCTATGGCCGAATGTCGCCGGTCATCCGAAAGCGCCGTCGTCGCTGCGCTTTGCCGGCACAGTCCAAATAGCCCTGCCGGAGATCCAGCAACAACTTTTCGCCACCACGCTGGAGGATGGCGTTGGTTTCACTTTGCTGTGGTGCGCTTCGCGCCACTGTGCCACTCAAGAACCTCTGAAATACCGCATCCTTTAGGGTCCCAAACATAACCCCAAGCTTAAACAGTGGCGATCATCAACAGATAGTTATGCCGAGCCGTGGTTTGAATGAGGGCAGTATACGAGTCACGCAGGAACCGTCTGGAGTGGTGGGATGGGACAATCCAAGGTGTCGGCGACACCGCGCAAGAGTTCGGCTTCACTCTCTTGGATGATGCCGTCAGCGCCGACGACTTGCGCACAAGCTTCGATCAGGTTTTTCTTGATGATGGGTACGGCGCGGGAGAGCCGGTCAAGGGCGTTGTCGAGGGCGGCCACGCCACATTGTCCCGGCGGAAGCAATTCCATGGCACATTCGTCCGGGGCTCGTAGATAAGGTGCGCCGGCGGCAAAAGCCTTTTGGACCTCGGCAGGGTCGCAGCTGCCGACTTGCGCCAAGGCGGACAAAACCACCACGCAATCGGGCACCAACGGTTTGAGGGTGTAGTATTGGACGCTGGTGGCTTGGGCGGCGCCAAATTTTGGCCCCAAATTACGCATCACAATCCTCTGCAGGATAAACTCGAAGAGCTCCACTTCGCCGTCGCTATTGATCAACCACTGGAGGGTGGTTTCAAATTGGGCGAATTGCTGCGGGGTCAATTGTTTCAGCGCGCCCAGGGAGAGATTGACGATGGGCAGGCGCGCGTGGGTGGCAATGGCGCTTACTTGTGGATATAGGGCGACGGTTTGGTCGGCCACTCCGTTTGAAAAATTCTTGCCAATACCTTCAATTTGAGTGGCGCGGAGTTTTTCCTCCGGGGAGAGCAGAAGCGCATAGATCAAAGCGGCGGCGGCCAGTGGCTCGCGGGCGGTGTTGCTCAGGTTCTCCGGTAAAGCATCGCGCAATTGCTGGGCATATTCCAAATGCAGTGGCGTGGGTTTGCCGAGGTTGGGTAAAATGGTGTGTGGTTTGATCAGTGGCGGTTCCTCACCGGCTCCGGCCGCAAGGGTGATGCCACCCACCAGTATTTGGGAAAGATCGGGATCGGCCTTCCGGACAGGAGGTGGGGTATCACCGGTTAGTGACTCGCCTTTGACATAGCGGACGTAAGGAAATTTCCCGTCAAAATTAGGTTCGAAGGCGCGAATGCGCTGGACGAGCGGCGGATGAGTTTCAAAGAGGTAGGCCAGCGGCTCGCTGACACCGTCGGCGAAAAACATGTGCGAAGCCTCGCCAGCGTGGGCGCTGGCCAGCAAAGATCCTGATTCACCAAGGCCGCCGATTTTTTTCAACGCCCCGGTGATGCCGTCGGGATTGCGGGTGAACTGAACAGAAGAGGCGTCGGCCAGAAACTCGCGCTGGCGGCTGACCGCCGCTTGGATGATGCGCCCGAAAAACACACCCATATAACCGATGATTAACAACAGCAAACCGAGGAGCACCGGCGGGGCGCTGTTGCGACCCCGCGTCTGCATCAAAATGCGGCCGATGGTCGCCAGGCAAAGAATGCCAAAAAGGATGCCAATCAGCCGGAGGTTGAGCCGCATGTCGCCATTCAAAATATGGCTGAATTCATGGCCGATGACTCCCTGCAATTCATCGCGTGAGAGAATCTTGATACACCCGCGCGTCACGCAAATGGCCGCGTCACTGGTGCTGTGCCCGGCGGCGAAGGCGTTGATGCCATCCTCCCAATGCTGGACGTAAACCTGCGGCATGGGTACGCCCGACGCAATGGACATTTCTTCAACCACATTGAGTAGTTTGCGCTCGTCGGGATCGGCGGTGTTGCTGGCGACGAGCCGGCCGCCCATGGACTCCGCAACGACGCTGCCGCCGCCAGCCAGCGCCATGGTTTTATAGGTCGTGCCGCAGAGAATCACGGCAAGGGTGCCGAGGGCCACTTCCAGGAAAAGTTTTCCATCCCAAAAACCGGCCAGCGACGGCTCAGAATTGGAATTGAATATCAGACCGTCAGCGTATCGATTGTGATGGGACCCCACGTAGTTGGTTGCAAACCAAGCAACGGCGTAAATCATCAGGATCATGCAGATGACCGCGAGGGAGAAATAAATGACGAGCCACTTGGTTTTGCGGCGGGCCTGATCTTGTCGCTGGAAAAAATCCATTGAGTGGAGGAGGGCAGGGTGCCGTTCGGAAAATTAAACGAGGGACGACGCCAGGCGGTGCCTGTGGGGCATCAGGAAAAGGAGACCTTGGGCGCGTCCTTTTGTTCCGGTTTGTCGATCACAAAAAGTTCCGCGGCGGTAAAATTAAACATGCCGGCGATCAGATTGCTCGGGAACACTTCCCGGTCGGTGTTGTAAACCATGACGGAATCATTGTAAGCCTGGCGCGCAAAGGAAATTTTGTTTTCCGTGGAGGTCAATTCCTCTGTGAGTTGCATCATGTTTTGGTTGGCCTTCAGGTCGGGATACTGCTCGGAGACAACCATCAAACGGCTGAGCGCGCCGCCTAGGCCGGATTCAGCCGCCGCCAGGCTTTTGACCGCGTTGGGATCACCGGGATTGCTCGCGGCTGCGTGAGAGGCCGCAAACGCAATATTGCGCGCCTGCGTGACGGCTTCCAGCGTGCTGCTTTCGTGCTTCATGTAGCCCTTGGCAGTTTCGACCAGGTTCGGAATCAGGTCGTAACGGCGCTTCAGCTGTACGTCAATCTGCGCGTAAGCGTTTTTGTAACGGTTGCGCAGGGTGACGAGTTTGTTGTAAATGCCGGCGACCATTGCGATGGCCACGACCACGATTAAAACCAAAACTCCCAAGGCGATCAGTAATGCAATCATAGTGTTTGTTGGTGTTTTTAAACTCGCTTATAGCTTCGCAAAATCCTTCGGGCCAGCAATGATAATTTGCCCTGAAAATTGGAATGGGTTTGGATTTCGGTTTTTAATGGTTGGCTGGTTTGGTTGAAGTCGTTTAAAGCAAGAGGGCTGTGCGCGTGCCTGGCCTTGGGACAGGGAGTCCGATTCCGACCTCCGCCTCCAGTTCCAACTGCGTGCGCAGCAATGGTTTTGTGGCGTAGGCGTCCGCAACGGACACCAAAACGGACACCTGATTTACTACTCCGTCAGAACTAGCGTATACCCGGCTTAACTCGGCCACTACTCGCTTACTTCACGGAAACGGTCAGAATTATTCTTGCGGTTGCAATGAATAATATGAAGCACCGTTACCGTTTGACCCGTCGCGGCAGTCGCGGGGGAATGTTTTACTGCGTGGACAAAACCACCGGCAAACGCAGCAGCCTTGAAACCACCAACCCCGACGAGGCCCGGCAACTTGTGGAGGCCAAGAACCAAGCCGAGCGTCAGCCCGTGCTCAATCTCCAGATTGCCAAGGCATACCTTGCAGGCACCGACAACGGCCTCACCACCCGAACATGGCGGGAAGCGCTGGAAAGCCTCACCAGCACCAAACAGGGTGCCAACCAGCAGCGCTGGCGAATCGTGGCCAAAGACCCGGCGCTGGCTCCCGTGCTCACCCGCATCATCATCGAGACACCCGGCGAACTGCTGCTGAAGGCGATGCAGACCGGAACCGTTTCCACGAATGTCTTCCTGCGCCGCTTGCACAACTTTTGCTTGGACATGAACTGGTTGCCGTGGTCGCTGTTACCAAAACGCCAATGGCCGGAGGTGAAGTTTAAGGAAAAGCGGGCAATCACCCTTGAGGAACACCAGAAGATCATCGTCGCCGAGGTGAATCCAGAACGGAAGGCGTTTTACCAGTTGTGCTGGCACTTGGGCGGAAGCCAGGGCGACATTGCCAATTTGAAAGGCGAGGACGTAGACTGGACGCACGGAACGGTCAGTTTCAGGAGGCAAAAGACCCGTGTGCCGGTGATCGTGCACTTGGGCACCGAGACCTTGAACGTGTTCAAAGACCTGCCCGCCGAGGGCGTGCTGTTTCCGTACCTGTCGAGCGTGAGGGCCAACGACCGGGCAACGGAATTCAGATCACGCTGCCGGCACTGGGGATAGAGGGCGTGACGTTGCACAGCTACCGGTATGCGTGGGCGGAACGGGCGAAGGTAGCGGGATATCCAGAAAGATTCGCCCAGGAAGCTTTGGGGCATAATAGCAAGGCCGTGCACCGGGCGTATGCGAAAAGGGCGTTGATGAAAATTCCGTCACTAGAAGATTATGAGCATCAGACTACCACAAAAACGGCAGTGGCAATTTGAAAACCATGAAAGTTATCGAGGAATTCCGGCAATCTCATGCGGACGCTGGTCGTCGCGTCTGCGTGAACAGGTCCGCAAGCGTGATGTCCTCTCGCCAAGAACCGAGCAGGTCAACTCCATATCGTTTTTGCAAGCGTGTGACCAGTTCTTCTAATTCCATACCGTCCGGCTCGCCGCGAATTGGATATCGAATGCGGTAAAAATCCATCACGCGGTCATCGGGTGCAAAGTACAAACGCCAATTTTGCCTGTAATCAAAAGCTTCAACAAAATCAGCCACAATATTTCTGAGCAATCAGCCGCCTGTGCCAAACCAGCAAGGTGCCAGGCGTGACCAGACTCGCAAATCGATCCAGCGTCCTCCGGCCTAACCGCTTGCCCTTGGTCGCCAGTCGCCGGCGTTGGTCGTCGTTGAACCGTGGCTTTTTGCCCATGAGCTCTTTGAGAACTCGTATTTCCTCTTGCAAATACTTAATCACGTCCTGTTGGTTACGATTCATCCAACCAGCCAGGCAGAGAAGCACAAACGCTAACGGATTCACCGCCAGATCATCTCACTTTTTCCTCGAATTCGCCAGCATCACAAATGCCCCCATCTTCAGCATCGGAATCTGGGACAATTTCAGTACGAATTCGAATATTTGGAAATTACGGCGTTAGGATAATATCAGGCGCGTGTTTCTTTGAGGACTTCTTCTACCGCCAACGCGCGATAATCCGCTGCGGCAATCTGAGGATGATTTTGCAGTGAAAGGGTCGCCCTAATGGGCGACCCTTTCAATTTTTGCGAGATAGGCTGAACAGTGGCGAGCTGCAACTATTGTAAAGATACAGTTTGTTCGAAACAATAATGATATTGTAAACCGAGCGAATAATTTTCACCATGAGCATAGAAAAATACCTGCTGGCCCGCCAACTCATTCAGAATGCTGGCGGTAGAGACTTTGAGGGGGCAAAAGCAGAGATTAAATGAGCGAGGCAACAGTTTGGAAGGAATCAAATTTATGAAACATTTGACAAAGTGGAGTTTATCGGCTGGATTGTGGCAGTTGGCAATTACGGCCCCAGCAGCATTGGTGGTGCAAGTTGCCCCACCGAAATCAACCGGCAGCATGGCCATCGTCAAAATGGATTTGCAAAATACCTACAGTGAGAAAATCCAGGGAGCGCGTGCGGCCATGTTCCTGATTAACGACCAAGGCAAAGTGGTCGGCCAGTTGGCAAAGTGGATAATCGGGGGCGGCAAGGACACGAAAGCCCTCGATGCAACTGCCAAAACCTCCTACAACTTCGTGGTTGCCACTGACAAACCATTCGTCAAAGCCAAACTGATTGTGACACAGATCCTGCTAGATGGCGGCAAACCAGCAAGCCTCAAAGAGGTTCAGATCCAATATTTGGCCAATTGACAGCATTTATCCATTGACCAAGCGCCCTAATGGGCGACCCTTTCACTTTCACTTTTACGTCCGACCTCGGACCTGTGTCGCATTGTTTCAGCTTAAACGACACCTGCAAATGCGGCTTGGATTGAGATTGATCTGTCTTTAATCTTAATCTGGCGGTCGGATTGCGCAGGCTCGCGGTTAATGGAATGGGCAGGTATTGTCAGTCTTGATTCAGCACGGACGGAATCAGAAACTTAAAATGTCAGACTTTATGGAAAAAACTATTTTAACCCTCTCCATTTGCATGGGCATCTTTGTATTAAACCTTTCTGCCCAGGTCGCCCCCTCGGTTCCGGTTTTGCGGATTAATGCTGATCAGGTTACCTCGGAGATCGGTCCGACTTTTTCCGGGATGATGACCGAGGAGATCAATCATTCCTACGATGGCGGTCTGTATGCCGAGTTGGTCCAAAATCGCGTTTTCAAGGACAATCCAACTGCTCCCGTTCATTGGTCGCTCGTACAAACGACAGCCGCCATTGGCAGCATAACGCTCGACAACACCAACGCCTTGAACGACGAACTGGTGTCCAGCCTGCGTTTGGACGTTGGGCAGGCGGACAAGGACAACCCCGTTGGAATTGCCAATGACGGTTATTGGGGTATCCCCGTGAAACCCGAGACTGCTTACCAAGCTTCTTTTTATGCCAAGACTTCCACGGGATTCAAGGGGCCGGTTGTTGTGGCCATCGTGAGTACGGATGGCTCGACCATCTTTGCCCAGGCCACCGTCGATCTACTGGGAAACGATTGGCGGAAATATTCGGTGAAATTGATCACCCCGGCTAATCTGACGCCAACCACCGCCGCACGTTTTGAACTGACCGTACATTCACCTGGCACGGTTTGGTTCAATCTGGTTTCCCTGTTTCCACCGACCTGGAAAAATCGTCCCAACGGCAATCGCATCGATTTGATGCAGAAGCTGGCTGATATGAAGCCGGGTTTTTTACGGTTTCCGGGCGGAAATTACTTGGAAGGTTCAAGCATTGCCAACCGCTTTCCGTGGAAAAAGACGCTCGGAGATCTGGCGCAGCGTCCCGGACATCCGGGCTGTTGGGGGTATCGTTCATCCGATGGTCTGGGTCTGCTTGAATTTCTTGAATGGGCCGAGGATTTGAATGCCGAGCCCGTGCTGGCGGTGTACGCCGGTTACAGCCTGCCCCCTAAAAATGAGCTGGTTCAACCCGGACCCGATCTGGCGCCCTATGTTGCCGATGCCCTGGACGAAATTGAATATGTGATCGGTGCCACCAACTCGGCGTGGGGCGCCCGCCGTGCGGCGGATGGTCATCCGGCACCTTTCAATCTGACTTACATCGAGATCGGAAATGAAGACTGGTTCGATGGTTCAGGCTCTTATGACGCGCGTTTCGCCCAGTTTTATGATGCCATCAAGGCTAAATATCCGCGGCTGCAGTGCATCTCCACCGTCGGTAACGAACAGCCGGAAGCAAAGAGGGTGCATAGCCGCAAGCCCGATGTGCTGGATGAGCATTATTATCGTTCGGCAATGGATTTCGAAACGCAAGCTGGCTCGCGTTTCGAGCATTATGACCGTAGCGGGCCCAAGATCTTCGTCGGTGAATGGGCTGCTTATGAGGACATTGTGCCTTGGAATGCAAAGTCCCGAAAACTGCCTCCAACACCGAGTCTTAAAGCTGCCTTGGGAGATGCGGCCTGGATAACGGCGATGGAACGCAATTCAGATATTATTGTGATGCAATGCTACGCCCCGATGCTGGTAAACGTCAACCCGGGCGGCCGGCAATGGCGTCCCAATTTGATTGGATACGATGCCTTAAGCAGCTATGGCAGCCCCAGCTATTACGTGAACGCCATGTTTAATGCTAATCGCGGCAATGTGGTGGTCCATAGCTCCCTCACCGGAATGGCGGTCGAAAATGTTGCTCCCTTAAATTATTCCGTAACCAAGGACACCGCGACGGGTGCGATTTATATTAAAGTGGTGAATATCACCGGGTCCGCTCAATCTTTACAAATTGATTTAGAAGGTGTGGGCAGAGTCGACTCAAGAGGAACCTGCATTGAGCTTAAATCAGCCCGTCAGGAAGATACCAATTCTCTGTCCGGGCCGACGAAAGTTGTGCCCGTCACTGGATCAATCGATGGACTGGGTCGGAACTTCACGCGAACGTTTTCACCTTATTCTGTGACTGTTTTAAGGATTCAGACCAGCTAGTTGCGGTAAAGTTCCAGCGGCAATTTATGAAACAACGAGCCTTGTAATTCACGGGAAGTCCCCGGGATTACCCGATTTGGTTTAAAACTTCGATGAAACCTGCTATTTTAGCCATATCACCCGTTGGATTTTAGACGATCGTGTTGGAGGCACTATTCGATTAAGAATGGGCCGTATAATGAAAATCGTTCGCATTTTGCCAGACCATATTCGTCCAACCTTTTAAAGTGATTCAAATTATGACTCCGCGATATCACTCGGCCCTGCTGTCAATCGTGCTCGGTGGCTTCATCGCTCATGGTCGGGCTCAGACGATTTTCGACCAGAACTTTGATGGAGCATACACCGGTTCTTTCAGCACATCGTCTTATTCCGGAGGCAGCCCAAGCGGTGGCACTAACTCGGTGCTGAGCAGTGGGGGGAATCCGAACGGTTGCTGGCGCGAGTCCATGACCGCGACCACCTGGAGTGACTATTACACCGGGCAACTGGCTTTGATGACGGTCGCAGGGATCACAGATCCAAATCCTGCGGACTATGTTTTGTCCTTCGACGCTTACGGCAGTCAGGCGGCGGCCATACAACTCTGGGTTCAGACCTGGCCGAACGATTACTTTGGAGGTACCGGGCCGGTCATCAATGGGACCACCAACGAACTGTTAACCAAGGCGAACGCTTGGCAAACGTTTAATGTGAACCTTGGAAATCTTACCACGAATAGCCCCATTGCGGCCACCTGGCAGATAGAGTTCCAGCTTAACTCCTGGCTTTGGGGCGGCCCAGTTTTTACCGACGCCCTGAGCATTGACAACTTGATCTTAACTCAGGTGCGCGGACTCGCGATCATACCTTCAGCCCGGGCCTCAATTTTTGGCGGCAGCGTCACCTTTGCCGCGCTGGTGCAAACAAATGGCATCACTGCGGGCGACGCCTCGGGCCAGGTGGTGTTTTCTTCCGCGAGCGGTCCGTTCAGCACGAACTTGGTCGTTGGCGGCAATGCCACCAGTTTGGCCATTGCCAATCTGCCAGTGGGCTTGGACCCGGTTACAGCCAGCTATTCCGGTGGCAATTATCCAGCCGTCACCAATACGATCATTTACGAAGTCTTTGCCCAGCCTCAGGATAATCTCCCGATTTACACCGATGATCTGGTCAATGGGTTCCAAAATTGGAGTTGGGCCACGGTCAACCTGACGAACATGACCCAGGTTAATTCGGGAATTAATTCCATCAGTGTCTTCGACAGAGGCAATTACCAGGCACTGGTTTTTGAGCGGTCTGAATTCAATACAGAGCCGTATGCCAGTTTGAGCTTCTGGGTGAACGGTGGTAGCAGTGGCGGACAACGGCTGCAGGTCTGGGCAAGGTTGGATGGAACCAATCAAGTTAGTTACCCTTTGGCTGCATTGCTGACGAATGTCTGGCAGCGAATTACCATACCGCTTTCTTCCCTGAGAGCAGCGGGCAAACCCAATTGCACGGGTTTTGGGATCCAAGGCAACGATGGTGGCGCGGCCCAGCCTGTATTCTATGTGGACGACGTCCAATTGGTCGCCGCGCCTGTGCCAGCGTTGATTCATTTGGGAGTCGATGCGGGTCAGGTTCTGCAGAGGGTGGACGCGCGTCAATTTGGAGTGAATACCGGAACTTGGGATGCCAGCTTGGGCGAAACTCAGACCCTGCCAATGCTTGAAGCCGCCGGTTTCATGGCCTTGCGCTGGCCGGGTGGTTCGACATCTGATCAGTATAATTGGGCTGCTGATCCGGTCGGGAATGCCACCTTCATGAATGTGGCCACGAACCTGGGAGCCCAAGTTTATACCACTGTCAATTACGGGACCGGCACGCCCGCTGAAGCCGCTGCCTGGGTGCTTTCGGCCAACAAAACCAATAATTGCGGTTTTAAATATTGGGAAATCGGCAACGAATGTTATGGCACCTGGGAAACCGATAGTAATGTGGTTCCACATGATCCTTACTCTTACGCCACCAATGCGGTGGCCTATATCCAACAGATGAAGGCCGCTTACCCGGCGATGCCTATCAAGGTGGGTATCGTGGTCGCGCCGGGCGAGGATAGTTTTTCCAACAATTCAACCCACTTTGCAGTAAATCCGCGGACTGGCGCAACGCATTATGGCTGGACGCCGATTGTCTTGGCGCAAATGGCCAGCCTCGGGGTTCTGCCGGACTTCGTCATTGATCATTTTTATTGGCAGTACACTACTTACGGCTGGACGCCTTCCGCCGGCTCGCCTGACAGCGATGCCTTGCTGATGCAGGTCGCGGGCAATCCCAGTCCAGTGGATTGGAGCGACTGGGCCAGCGCTGCCGCCAACTTGCGCCAGCAAATCACGGATTATCTCGGGCCGGTCGGTACCAACGTCGAAATGTGCGTGACCGAAAACAACAGTGACGCAGGTGCCATGGGGCGGCAATCCACCAGTTTGATCAATGGGCTCTATCTGGCTGACAGCGCCTGCCAGCTAATGAAAACTGAATTTCGATCTTACTTGTGGTGGGTCATGCATGACGGCGGTTCAACTGCCGGGGATTTTGACCCAACGCTTTACGGTTGGAGGCAGGATGGGGGGTATGGAGTTTTGAGCCCTTTGAACAGTCCTTTTCCAAATTATTACGCCGAAAAATTGCTGCAATATTTTGCGCGCCCCGGGGATTCGGTCCTCAATGGCACAAGCGACAACCTCTTGCTTTCTGCCTATGCTGTTCATCGCACCAACGGCGCGTTGACGATGCTGGTCATCAACAAAGACCTGACCAATACACTCAATGCGCAAATCGGGCTCACGAATTTCGTGCCGTGGTCAGGCGCAACGATTCATTCGTACGGTATCCCTCAGGATCAGGCGGCGGAAAACAACGAGGCCGCCGCACTACAGGACATCGCCACCACCAACTTTTCAGCCGCCGGCACGAATTTTAGCTATTCGTTTCCGCCTCTGTCGTTGACCCTCTTTACCTTTGTCCCGGGTCCCTCGGCACTTGCGGTGTCCGGTATTCAACCGGGACAGGTGTCACTTATTCTGAAAGGCCAGACCGGTACGCCTTATGTCATTGAAAGTTCGCCGGATTTAAAGACATGGATTCCGGTTTTCACGAACACGCTGGCAGGAAGTTCCTTGAACATAAGTCTTCCAATGTCGATAAATTCCCCAAGTCAATTTTATCGAGCTATCTGGCAGCCCTGAATTCTGGCTGCACAGAAACAAATGGCAAGATAGCAAAGGCGCGAGTGCCATGCGATGCGAGTTTACTTGACCTTCAGGACCTTCTCCTGACCAGCATAGGAAAGAGTGACGCCATTTGAGCTAATCGCCTCGACCAGCACGTCGTTGATACTCTGACCGACGGAAAGGGTATTACCGTTAAGAATGGCGCTCGCACCGGAGTCGTCCACTAAAATCCCCTCCAGCTTGACGGAATCAAATCCGTTCGTCACCACTGTTGACGGGCTGCTATTTGTGGTTTCCAACGATGCAGACTTGGGAATGATCGCTACCGTTGCTGCGTTTGTATCCGTAACTACAAGGGGTGGAGCGGGCACGACATCCGGCGTAGGATTCGTCACGACGTCGACGGCTTGAGGTGCCGGTGTGGCAACTGCATCGGTAGCCAAAAGGTTGTTGGTGCTGTCCGGTGCAGCCTTCGCCTGGACGATGATGTTGGATTGATAAGCGTGTTGCCAGAAGAAGATGATGGACACGCTGACGACCACGGCGGCGGCGGCTGGTAGCAGGAAATTGAAAGGCGAGTTTTGCCCATTGGCAACCTCGGTAGGCAGCGGCGGGACTAGGGGGGCGGAGGGCGTTGAGCTCCGGCGGGCAGCCGGCTTTTCTGCTTTGCCGTCCTTCTCCAGGGGGACAATTTCGCCGGCAAGCATTTTTCTCCAAACCTCCGGTTTTTCTTCAAGACCCAGGGCGCTTAAATAGTTTTGGTCCAGCTTTGGCAGGAGGAGTTCGGTTTTCCCCTCCTCTTTTTCGTGGGAAAACACATCGGCCACATGAACAGCCGTCAGCAGTGAAAATTCGTGGGCAGGGGTACGGCTTGGGTTGTGATGCAAGGCTGCAGCTTCAACCACCGTCGCGGGCATACCCCACAATCCCATCAGGTAGGCCCCGACTTGGGCATGATGCACGCCAAATTGCGCAGCTTCCTGCACGTAAAGTGGTCGCTTCTGTTCTTTGGCGGTTTTCACTGTCTCCGCATACTCCTTGGGCAAATTGGCAGCCATGACGATTCGTCCCACGTCATGCAATAATCCAGCCGTAAACGCCTCGTTCGCCAGCAAGGTGTCTCCTGTATGAAACAGGGTGATTTCGCGGGCCATTTTGGCGACGCCAACGCTATGCGACCAGAGTTCTTCGAGTGAAATCCCCGATTGTTTGGCCGCATCGTTTTGGGAAAAGACTTGCAGGCAGAGGACAAGCGATTTGACTGTTTCCATTCCCAGCAACGAGACCGCGTCCAATGGATCGGTGACTTTTTGCGCCAACGCAAACGCGGCAGAATTAATCATCTGCAGAAGCTTGGCGGTCAGGGACGGGTCGCGCATGATTACTTCTCCTACGGATTGCACGGTCGCGGTGGAAGACTCCACCTGCTTGAGAACCTCAAAATAAGCCGTGGGCAGGCTGGGCAGTCGGCGAAGTTTCGGCGCCAGCGAACGGATCTGGTCGCTGGACATGCAAGCATCGAGCGCCAGGCCACGCTGGACAATCGCGATCAAGTCCTGGGGTTTGCAAGGCTTGGAGATAAACTGATGGGTTGCTCCGATGCAACTAATCATCAATTCCTGTTCTTCCACGTCGCCCACAATAAAACGCAAGGACCGGGGTTGCTTGGCGGCGGCCTGATGCATGAAATCCGCGCCGTCCATGCTCCGTTTGCCGGCACTGACCACCACGGCATCAACGGGTCCCGCGCCCAGAGCTACCAGCGCCGCGGCTCCGTCGGTAAAGAATACGAAGTCCCACGACCCCGCCACGCGGGCGAGGACAGATTGCAACAATTCATATTCCTCGCCGCTGAATCCGACAAAACAAATTTTCTTTTTCATAGGTTTAAAAGTTTCTACTGACGCTGATTTGTGCAGCCCCGTGATGAATTACGGTGAAGCACCCCTCATACCACATTGGTTGTCAAGGGGGAAACTTGCCGGCGGAGATTTGTTGCTAAACACAAGCGTCAATTTGGCAGGGATAAGGGGGTCTCACCTAAGAGCGGCGGACTTCTTTTGTAAACCATTGTAGATTAAAAATATGCAAAGTTAATGTCGTAACCCTAGCGAGATTGCTCGATGTCCTCTTGGCTAGTTCGACCATTTACTTCTGGCTAAGCAAGGTTTAGGAGGTGGTTGCGTCAAACCGTACAATCGGGCCTAGAAATGAGGCAACCAAGGCACTATTTACGGATTCGGATGGTCAAAAACCAGTCTGGACGATGGTCAGAAACGGTTTGATTTTGCCTTGGCTTTGGCACGCGGATTCTGCGTTTTTGTTTACGGCACGCGTAGCGTATAGAACTGCCAGTGGTTCGTTCCAATGGCGTTGGTGAGAGAGAATCTCCCGGCGCTGTCAAAACTTGAATTCGCCAACACTGTCCAGTTGGATCGCGGTGAGAGGAGATTGGTCCAAGTTAATACGTGGTACGTGCCTCCCGGTCCGTTGTTATTCGTCCCGCTCAAAGTGATGCTTGCGCCGCTAAGCGCGATGTACTGGATCGTCGGGGCGGGCAGCGTGTATGTAAATTTGTCTGACGGCGTCAAGACCGAGGTGCCATATCCAAAAATGGGGGCGTGGACATTGGCGCCGGGGCTACTGCTGATGTTATCCGTTTCGATGACTCCCGATTGAACCGTCACGTCGACGGTTCCGGAACCAACCGGGGCGGAGACGAGGATCTGAGTGTCGCTGAGCAAGTTGACTGCGTTGGCGGTGTTGGCACCAAAAAACACAGACAGATTACCAGCCGCGCCGGAAAAATTCTGGCCGTGCACGTCGAGCACACTGCCGGCTGGACCGTTGGTTGCACTCAAGCCGGTGACGATCGGAGTAAGGTTGACTACGTCAAAGTTGCTGGCAGCCAACTCCTTGATCCCACTGGTGGCGAGGATATCGTTCATGTCCCAAGTCAGGCTGATGCCGTTATTGGCGTTCTGCGCAGCGGAGGCGCCGGTGACGAACATGGCACTGCCGACATCCGCGACAATCAGGCCGAATTGCTGCATGGCGCGAGCGATAATCTGTGACTCGGGACCCATCGCGCTGATCAAGTTGTTCACGTAAGGCGTGTTTTTAAGACGCAAGCGAGTGCCAAGCGGTATTGAGCCGCTCTCACCAACCATGTGCGAGGCTGGGTACACATATTGGTCGCTGACGGCCGCGGACGGCAAGGTCATGCGCAAGGCATGGCTAATGGTGCCTTGGCCCCCCTGCGAAATTGCCAATCCTTCATCAGGACGGGTCAACCCTGCCAGGATCGACAATCCTGCAGCGTCCGCCGAGGTTTCGCCGAGGACGCGGAAGCTGTCGATGTTATAGTTCCAGACGGTTTCCTGGGCGGCGTGCCAATGGCCATCGGTATGAGAAAGTTCAACCCCACTCGTATTGGGAAACAAAGTCGGGTCGCCCGGCCGGCTCGCTCCAAATAGCTCGTAACCGATGTTATTGTCCTCATCCCAAACGATAAGGTGAGAGTCGCCGCGTTGCCCTGTATTATATCCGCCTCCATTGGGATTTGGTCCGTTCTGGTAATCGCCTTCAATTACGGCGTTTGTTGGAATCGGCATCGGTGTGAGGTCGCTCTCACCCGGATAATTGTCGATAATGACATTAATTTTAGTGGTGCTGTTGCCGTGGACAACGTTGTAAGGAATCCCGTACAAGGGGCTGTTGCCGTTGGCAGGATTATCCTCCCCCCAATCGGGATGGACCTTGGTCGCCCCGCCGATAAGGTTGATGAACGCCGCCGAGTTTTCCGCCACCGGCGCGTTGGTAACGTTCTGGTTCCAAGGATAGTCTGAGGGATAAAGCTGGCTGCCCAGTAGTGAGGCAAGCCCTGAACAAGCCGGTAGTAGCGAGGCACCCGCTACACATACCGCCGCGTGTTTTCTTCGCTGCCTTATTTTCCGCATTGCTTTAAATGTTGGAGCGACATTGGCAACAATAGCACTAATTCATCCTGAATTAAAGGTCGATCAACGATGCCCTAACGGGTGCTTCCGGGTTGGCGCGGCGGTGCGCTGGACGCAATGGAAACGTGGTTGATTCATGCTGTGGAGGACGGGACCGTCCAGAAAGGCTGACCTGAGTCCTTTTCCGCTGCTGGCCCGGAAATATAAGGCGACAATATGCCCGGCAAAACCTGAATGTCGAATATCTCTTCCACTCCTGTGCAAAATTCCAAGTGGGCGGTGATGGTTCCGGTTCGCAAATCGATGACCCATACTCCACAGCGCAGTTGGTCGCGATGAGTAACGATGGGGACCCCTTCCAAAGTCGGTCGGGCTTTGGAAAGGCCTACAAAAGCATAGCCCCCGTGGAGTGCCAGGCCGCGTGCAACGCCCGGGACGGGAACCACGTGGGTAACGTCGCCGGTTCGGGAGTCGGCGGTGGCCAGATAACCTTGGCCGGAGTGCAAAAAGTAGATCTGATTGCCTTGCACGCGTGGGGAGTGAGGGAGGGATAACCCGCGCTTGAGCAGCCTTCCTCCGGGGACTTCAATCAGACAACCGGCATTGTGTTTGACAGGCCGCCAGCCGGAAGGAGTGTCGGTTTCCGCCAAGGCAGTAACGTAGCGGGGTTGGCCGTTCACGACAGCCAGACCATTGAGATGGCAGCGATCTTCTGGGCGCAAGGTGGAGATGAATGGTGGTCGCCAGCGCAGGGCAAAACTGTAATGTGGATGCAGGGCGGACAGACAGGAAAAACGCGTGTTGACGATCCAGAATTCACTTCCGTGCGCGGACCGCGCACTCCCTGATTCCTCAATCCAGGCAGCTTCGTGCGCATGAATATCATCCGTAAAGTGGCAGGTCCGCGCCAGGAAACAGGCGTCATACGGGTCCGATTGCGGGAGTTTGGCGGCAATATCCGGAGCGTTTCGCAGAAACCACACTTCCTGACGCGTGCAGACGGCGATAGTTCCATTCTTCACGGCGATGCCCATGGCGCGATCAAATTGGTTAAAGGATAGGGTGAGCCGATCTTTCCGGGCGGACACCGCCACGAGATGCCCGGTCTGATAAGTGGAAATGAGCACGGAAAGACGAAGTTGCTTGAGGATCGCCGGGAAACCGTCCGAGTGGGAACAACGGATGTCGCGGAATACCTGCACCGGTTCAGAGGCACGCGCTGTCACAGGCATTCTTGGCCAAACCGGCAGTTAATAGTGAATGTTTTTTGTTTAAAAAAGCAAGATGCGGAATTGTCAGGAAGCTAAATTTCAGCGAACCCGCCCGCGCCGGCCTTTGCGCGAGTGACGATGAATAGCTTTTGATCGCACCAAGCACGGCGGCTTATTAACAGAGCTGAACATCTCCAGTCAACTGCTGGCGCGCGGTTTTTTCCCTGCTTTCTGTCCTCAAACCTCATTCCTCTCTTTGAGTAACCTTCTGTCCGTATCCCCGTCTGATATTCCGTAAATGGCCTTGAACATGAGACCAACGTTTTTGAGCAGATTGAAAAATATGTTCCTGGCATGGTTTTCTACCTTAATGGTTTACAGCGTAGTATCGGGTCAAACTCTGCAACTGGTGCAACCGAGCGAAACGGACACGAACATCACCCTTTTCAATAATTATCATTTCATCTTTTTCAATACCAATGTGCCGCCGAGACCGCAGTTATTCGTGTTTCTGCCCGGTACCGGTGGAACACCTTCCGGCTATCAGGATGTTTTAAAGACCGCTGCCAATCTGGGATTTCCAGCCATCGGACTCATGTATGATAATCCTCTGACCATGAACAGGCTGTGCGGAGATTCGACCAACGCCAATGCCTACGCCGAGGCCCGCTCGGATGTGATCGATGGTGGCACGAATACGATTATTGACGACGGCACCACCAATATCATCAGCATCGCCAACGCCGATTCCATCACCAACCGGTTGGTCAAGGTGCTAACCTATTTGGAGACCAATACTCCTGCGGTAAACTGGACTCAGTACCTTTCTCCGCAAGCCGATCTGAACTGGCCGATGATTATCATCGCCGGTCATTCACAAGGCGCGGGTCACGCCGGATTCATTGGCAAGACCCAGCCGGTGGCACGGGCGTTGATGTTTGCAGACACGGATTGGTGGACGCCCGACGGCCAACTGCCTGGTCAACCAGCCGATTGGATTCCAGGTCCTAGTCTGACCCCCGACGAGTATTTTTTCGGCTTCGTGCATATAAAGGATCCGTTGATTCTCTACCCCGAGGAGATTGCGACCTGGAACGGCTACGGCTTGATGCAATTCGGCGGCCCGTTGCTGGTGGAAAGCAATAGCGCGCCCTATCTTGGTTCACATGAATTCACCACGGACTTGACGCCGCAAGACGGCACCAATTATCACGGGGCGACGGTGGTGGACTCAGCCACTCCTCTTGAGCCTGACGGCATCACGCCAGTTTATCAACCTGTTTGGCAGTACATGATGACCTGTCCGCCGGAACTCGCGCAGATGCAAATCAACCTACAATCTTCAAATCAAGTGGCAGTTGGTTTCAGCTCTTTTACAAATTGCACTTATCAGATCCAAACTACTACAAATTTGATGACTGGCTGGATTAATGGCGGGTCACCGATTGCCGGCGATGGGACCATGAAAGTAACAACATTCAATCTGTCCCAATCGCTGGAGTTTTTCCGCTGCACCGTGCGCTATTGATGAAAAAGTCTCAATTGCTTACGCCTCAAAAGCAAAAACCCGGGAATTGCCTCATTTTATTTCGAATAATGTTTATCGGGTGGAAATCTGCTCTGACTTATCAACGGCAAAAACCTGGTAGGTGTGTGGCAGGATGTGGACTTTAAAAGCGACACGATCTTCAGCAGGGTTATTCCGGCGGTTCCAATCATGCTGGGGCGGCGGCAGCCGGCCAGCTAGCGTCTCGCCGGTTACGAGATTCTTCAATTTGGTCGAGTTTCCGCTTATGGAAATGGTCACATCCGTCGCCTCCGGCAAATAGGATTCAACGATGAATGAGTCATTGTCATAAGCGAATAGGGCAACTCGGGGCGGACCATCCATCCGCACCGGAAATCCGCGCAGGACATAATTCTTGATCGCGCCGGTGACCTCGGGCGGTAGAGCATAGAGGTCGTTGAAGTTGTCCGGGATCGTCCAGACATAGAGGA
>Ga0302319_10000320_pt1 | contig 105946 bp, 71 predicted proteins | sample Bog_T0_2_FD_203319 | JGI IMG/M metagenome (GOLD analysis project Ga0302319, IMG submission 203319) | Peat permafrost microbial communities from Stordalen Mire near Abisko, Sweden - Bog_T0_2 | ecosystem: Environmental > Terrestrial > Soil > Wetlands > Peat | place: Sweden: Abisko, Stordalen...
CTGCAGGGGAAGCTCCAGCCGGCAGCGAATCCCCAGGGAAACGATGTACTCCTGCGCAAAGTTCCCGAGGTAGCTGGCCAGGCTGTCCAAGGTGTCATGCACCGGATTCACTGCCCAGACAATCTCATCCATCGAACGGGTTAATTCGCGTGAAGTGTCGTAAATGCGATCCAGTTGGACTGCTGCTGGCGAGGAGTGGTCGAGGTCTCCGTGCGCCGACTGGCTCAGGAGGGAAATGCGGGTGAGGTTCGCCCCCAGATGGTCGTGGATGTCTTTGGCGATCCGCGTGCGCTCGCGCTCAACGGCCTGCTGGCGTTCTGCGGCTTCAAGTTTGCGGTGCATCCGGCGCCGGGAAACATACCAGACCGTACGCGTCACAATGGCCATGCAGAACAGCCCGCAAATAAGGTAAAACCACCAAGCCTGCCAAAAATGTGGCAGTACGACGAAGGCAATTCTTGCATCGTCATCCTGCCAGGCGCCCTCCTCGTTGCGGGCCCTGACGCGAAAGACATAACTGCCCGGCGGTAAATAATTGTATTCCGCCACCCTTTTGGTGTTGGCATCCACCCAGCTTTTTTCCCAGCCGTCGAGCCGGTACTGAAATTGAATTTTTTCAGGCGCAACGAAACTCAGGGCCGTGTAGCGAAATTCAAAACCCTGCCAGCCGGCAGGGATCTTGAGCGGTCCCCGGTTGGTTGGCCCCGTCAGCAGCGTGCTGCCGTGTGCCAGCATTTCCTCGATCACAGCCGGGGCGGGGCGGATCAGGCGACGGGTTTCAGCGGGATCGACCACCGCCAGCCCCTTGCTCGTGGTGAACCACAGACGACCGTCTGCCGTCTGGCAGGAGGCGGGTTGAAGTCCGCCGGAGCATTGTTCCGTGGTCATGCCCTCGCTCCGGTCATACGTCAGGCAGCGCAAGGGTTCACCGTGATCGGCGCACTCATTCAGCGCATCCTTGGCGATGCAAAAAATGCCCGCCGTGGAACTGATCCAGAAATTACCCATTTTGTCCTCCTCGATATCGCAGATGAAATTGCTTGGCAGTCCCTCTTGGGAAGTGATTCGGGTGAAGCGACCGGCCTTGAATCGGCTCATGCCGCCGCCGTAAGTGCCGATCCACAACGTTCCGTCTGCATCCACGTGCAGGCTCTGGACGTAATCGCTCGCCAATCCGTCTGCCCGGCTGAATTGCTTGACGGTACCATCCTGCAGTCGGCCCAAGCCCCCGCCGAGCGTCCCAAACCAGACGCTGCCGTCGGGGGTTTCCGCAATCGCCCGCACATCCGGCAATTTGACCCCCTCCTGCTCGCCGTATGTTTTAACGTCGCCATTTTCGTAACGGATCAATCCCGACGCACTGCCGATCCAAGTTACCCCGTCCGGGGCCTGAAACAATGCCGCCATTGGCACCCGTATATTTTCCAGGCCGCGTGGCATGACAAACCTTCCGTCCTTTAGGACGAACATGCCGCTACCCCAAGTGCCGGCCCACAATTGCTTCCGGGTATCTTCCGAAACGCACCAAACAAAGACGTTGGACAGGCCGGAGCTCGTATCATAATGATTCCATGCCCCTTGCAAATACTGATATAAACCCGCACCCTCCGTCGTCACCCAAACCGAGCCGTCGTGCGTGACGGCCGTCGACAACGGCACGCGCCCCTGAAAATGATCCGGTGGCTCATACATCTGTACTTTGCCATGTCGCAACGCCACCAGTCCACCGTTCCCGGCACCCGTCCATAATGTCCCCTCGCGATCCTCGCACAGACAGCGGATCCAATCATGGGGAAAGCCCTCCGCCCGGCCGAAGTGCAATCTTTCACCCTGCGGTCGCAGCAGATATAAACCGCTTTCCACCGAGCTCATCGCCACCGTTCCGGACCAGGTCTCGATCATGGCCGTAATGGTGGTGGGGCACGGATTCGTGCCCAGGTCCGCCACCCATTGTTTGTTCTTCCACTTGCGGATTCGTCCATCGCTGGCAATCCACAGTCCGCCATCATGGCTGGCGCAAATGCCCGCGACATAGTATCCTCCAAAGCCGTTGGTGCCCGAGTCTGTTAACGGATGAAGTTGATTGTTAATCAAGGGGGCCAGTTCGCCGCCACTGGCCACCCAAAGCTGGCCGCTGGTGTCACATGCCATGGCCGCAATTCCAATATTGTTTGGCAGGGAACAGCTGGTGCCATCCCGCACCCGGACCAGTGTTCCCTCTTCGTTCAACATCCAGATGTCCCCGGTGGCATCCGCTCCAATCGCGCAGATTTTTCTTCGCGCGCCTGTCTCGTGGAAGCCTAGCGATTCGAATTTGCCGTCGCGATATCGGGTCAGGTCACCGCGCTCATGGCCAATCCAAAGATTCCCATGGGCATCCTCAAACAGGCTCGTCAACCGGTCGCTTTGCAATCCCGGAGTATTTGCGCTGTTGAAAACCGTGAAATGAACGCCGTCGAAACGTGCCAGGCCGGCGTAGGTCGCCAGCCAGAGATAACCGTCCCGCGTTTGCACCACCGCCGTCACGGAATTCACCGGCAGGCCGTCATCTGAAGTCCACAATCGCTGAAAATAATCCGACCTGTCCGCATCCGCACTGTTCCCGAGCGCAGTCAACGACGACCAGAATATCACCGCCACGAATGCCGCCTTTATCAAAGGTGCAGTCGGTTTCCGCCAGCATGAGGATGATTGGAACACCGTCGGATTCTGGCTCCCCTCAAAATTTCACGCAAGCCAAACCCATCGGCGAATCCGCCTCTCTCTGAAGCGCGGTTCGTGCCGGATGGTTTCAAAGCCTCCCTTCGCTCATAATGGCGATCTTGTGAGGGTACTCCAGCCGACAGCAACGAGTCATGCTTCTTGAATCGCTAAACCACCGGAGCCTGCTTAAAGTCTGCTGGTGAACAAGCCGACCCTGATTGTTTTTGTTTTGGCGGGCGCAGTGGTAGTCCTTTTGGCGGGATGCCAGGCCGTGCGTGCGGGTTATGAATCCGCGCCGTACTTGGTGGTGCGCACCGACGCCAAATTCGAGCTGCGCGATTATGCGACGTTGACAGTCGTCGAAACGCCGATGAATGAGGGGGGAAGCTCGTCGGACGGCAGCTTCATGCGCTTGTTCCGATTCATCTCCGGTGCCAACGAGGCGCAGCAGAAAATTGCGATGACCACGCCCGTCTTCATTTCCAGTGGTGGTACGAACACCACAATGGCCTTTGTCCTGCCGGCAACATTTCAATCCGGTGGGGCGCCGGCGCCGACCAACCAGCTCGTTACGCTAGGCCAGCTCGCCGCCGGACGTTTTGCGGTGATGCAATTTAGCGGCGGACGCAATGCTTGCAACGAAGCGGAATCGCTCCACCGTTTGAAAACCTGGATGACACAACAGGGCTTGAGTGTATTGTCACCGCCGTTGTATGCATACTTTGACCCGCCGTGGACTCCCACCTTTTTGCGCCGCAATGAAGTGATGTTGCACACGGATGCAGACAAACCTTGAGCACCGGCGATACCCGCTCAATTGCCGTCTGATCGTTCCATCAACTCCGCAATCGCTCGGCTATCGGATTTTTCAAAATGTTTCAATGGGGTAAACACCCCATATCAAGCATGGGGTACTCTGAATTATTCTCGGGTCACGAAAAAGAGCACCTCCAGAAACGCTCCTCAATTGTTAAAGCATTGCGTATTTGAATTTCATCCGCAAACGCCAAGGTCGACCACCCTGAATCGACTAGACCATGTGCAACAAACTCCGGTGAAACCGCACAGGGTCTCCCGCCGCAGATTCGATTCAAAATCTAGTTCGTGTGTTAATGCAGCAATAAAATACAAACCCATTTCCGCGGCAAATACCAGCCACCTTTTGCTCCCGGGCTTGCGCCCTGCCCCCTGTGCGGAAAAGTCAATTGGGCAAAAAATGTTCATCAAATGGCAACCAATGAGGAGCATGGTAATGGCCTTTAATTAATTTTGTTCGCAGCAAGAAGTGGTTGGTTCAGCCAGACAGTTGTGTGGAAATCGAACCTGGGGACAGAATAGAAAAACGGGAAAAAATATGAAACAGATCAAATTTACAGGTTTATTGGCCGGTCTCGGCGGCGTGTTCGCCGCCGCCCTGATCACCGGTCTGGCTTGGATTCCTGCTCATGCCGACCCTCCGACCGCCGGGGTGGCCCAAACCAACAATGTGGCTGCCACGACTCCGGCCGTGGCGCCGTTGGCCGCCCCGGCGGTACGTCATCACCTCACGGGAGCGGAACTTTACTCCATCCACTGCAATCGCTGCCATCCTGAGCGATATCCGACGGAACGCACCGCCGCCCAATGGAAAACCATCATGCTCCACATGCAGGTGCGTGCCAATATTCCCGTCCAGCAATCCAGATTGATCCTAAAATATCTCCAGGATAACAGCGGCCGCTAACCCGGGCCAGAACCCTCAAAAGGCAACTACGATGCAAATGAAAACCAATGTTATCAGATACGGTATGGTGGCCACCACCGGCCTCCTTTGTCTGGCCCAACCCGGTCAGGTCCGGGCCGAGGTCAGCGACGCCGATTTCAATGCGCTCAAGGCGGCGGTCCAGCAATTGAGTGACCAAGTCCAGAGCTTGCGCCAGACCAACGCCATCGAGGCGCAGACACACCAGGCTGACCTGCAGCAAATTCAGGATCTACGCTCCAAACTCGCGGAAACCCAGCAGACGGCGGCCGACGCGGAGCAAAAAAGTACTGCTGTCGCCCAAATTCAAAGCCAGCCACCCCCGCGAGCTCCAATCGACGAGGCCACCGTCAACCATAACTTCCAGATTCTGGGTGATGCCGAATTTCAATACCAAAAAGTCGACGGTCAAAGCGGGGGGTTCTTGCTCGCCGATTTCGCGCCAATTTTTCTCTATCGCGGCGGGGACAATATTCTCTTTGAGGCCGGCTTTGATACCACCATTCAGAATGGCGGCACGGCACCCGTCAACAGCGGCTACGGCACCACGTTTAATCTCAGCTTCGCTCAATTGGATTATGTGGTGAACGATTACGTCACTTTTTGCGCCGGGGAACTTTTGTTGCCCCTCGGCACTTATTCGCAACGCGGCGCGGGTTGGTTGAATAAAATCCCTGATGATCCGCTGGCCGTGGATGAGCTGATTCCCGGGACTGGAGTGGGGGCGGAACTTCAGGGAGCTGTTCCCTTGGGAGAAACGGGCCAGTTTGTCAATTACGCCGTATATGGCGTCAATGGCCCGAGTTCATCTGATGGCACTGGTAACGCTGCATCGCTCGACTTGGGCGGGAATGTGGGTCTGCGCTCAGATGGCGCTGTGGCCAGTCTCAATGGCAAGCCCAGTGGTGGCGCCCGCGTCGGTTACTTTGTGCCTTTTAAACCTCACTATGACCTGGAAGTCGGCGTTTCAGGCATGGCCGGGGAATGGGATAACGCTGTCGACAGTCACATCTGGTCCGCTGGTGTCTTCGATGCTGCCCTCCATTTGGGCCCGAACTTCGAGGCCAAGGGAGAATTTATCCTCAGTCGCTATGGTAGCGACGACCAGGGTGAGGTTACCCAACAAGGTTGGTATGCCCAGGCCGGCTATAAGCTGGCTGGATTAAACTTGGAACTCCCCGGCATCAACAACATGGAACTCATCGGGCGCTATGATTCCGTCCATGACGGCCTTAACCCCAGCGTTCAGCGGTATACTGCGGGTTTTGTTTATTATATTACAAACACCCTGCTGTTTGAGGGCGACTATGAGTTTCTGCACACTCAGGATCCGTCCCAGACCGATGCTTTGATATTGCAAATTTCTTATGGCTTTTAAATCAACCGCTGAATGTTGAAATCAATCATCAAAAGAAAACCAGCCATGCAAACATCAACTTTTTTCAAACTCACGCGGCGAATTTCAACTCTCGCGCCCGCTGTGCTCGCGGCCCTGGGTTGCTTCGCAACTGTCGGCGCCCGGGCCCAATATACATCCACCAACCAATCTCCCACTTACCTGCGCGATGTGTTGCCCATTTTCATGGGCAATTGCTCAAGCTGTCACAACCAGCAATCGCGCTTCGTGTACAACTGGCTCGATTACAAGACCGCCTATGGCGATCGCTGGGAAATCCGCCGGCGTATTTGGGATAGTTGGAAGGGCCGTTACTACAAAGAGGCCATGCCGATTGCCAATAGTCCGGAATCGCTTGCGCTCAACGATGACCAGCGGCTGATCATCCGCGACTGGGTGGATAATGGCGCTCCGATCGGCGTCGCCCCCGCCGAGGGTGGTCCCAAATCAAAGGCCGAGCGTATTCAATTGGGTCAGCGTTTGTTCTCTTCCATCTGTGCCGCGTGCCATCAACCCACAGGTCAGGGACGTCCCAATATCTTTCCTCCCCTGGCCGGTTCGGATTTCTTAAATGCCGACAAGAATCGCGCCATTCGGATCGTTATCTCGGGTCGTCAGGGCGAAGTTGTCGTGAACGGGGCTAAGTATAACAATAACATGCCTTCGTTTCCGCTCACTGACTCGGACATCGCGAATGTGTTGACCTTTGTCTACAATTCATTTGGCAATTCCGGGCTCGAGGTTAAGCCGGAGGAAGTCAAAACTGTCCGCGCTCTACCGGCGATGCCCGTCGCGGCTCCGACCACCGTGGTACCTGCCGCTAAAAGCGCTTTTGAGTGAGCAGCTGAAACAACTCCCGGTTTAAAAGTTGATCAAAATACACGCGCGGATTTAGTCCACGCGTGTTTCGCTGTATACAAATTGGGAAGGTTTGATTTAGGAGCCAATCACGCCGCCACAGGTCGTGTAGCCGAGGTATAAGGCGGAAATCCGGTTCTGTCGAAACAGGCGGTAACCGGTGATCTGCACGTTGGCAAATCCCGAAATGTGATAGTAGATATGACCTTTCACTCTTTCGGAAACGTCCCAAACCGGCACCGTGATGACCGTTGTTTCGAGCACATCCAGCGCCTTGCGCACCGCTCTTGTGTCCGCCGGCCCCGGTTTGCTCTCCACCCAATCGCCAACTTGAATCACATTGTCAGTCGGATCGAGCGGATTGACATAAAGTTCAGAGTCGCCACCCGGTACCAGGCTCGCGACCAAAGCCTTGTCACTCTCGTCGCCCGTCCAAGTCAGCCAGCCGAAATTATTGCGGTTGGCGCCATTCAGGATGTCACTGACTTCCGCCCCCGGCTGGACGTTGTCCAGCGTGTTCGCCGATAATGCAATGGGCAGCAGGTCGCATTGCGCGCGTGCACTTCCAGCATAAGCCAAACTGCCAATCACCAAAGGTAGTGCGAGAATTTTTGAATAGATGGACGTTTTCATGTTTTGTTGAATTGAATCGTTGCAAGTTGAACTGTACATTATGCAGACAGTGGGACGAATAGCATCGGGCGTGCCAAAGGTGAAAGTGGGCATTCTTTTGTTCCTGCGTTTTTTCGGGATCGCGCTTAAGGCATTGTGGTTATTGGAGATTATGAATTCAGTGGGCGATTCTTCGCCGCGTTCTTAGTCTTGTCGTGTGTTAGAATGAGGCATTCGTTTGTCGCTTCTGCTCCTAACCGGGACAATGGCTCATGACTTTGGTTTCAAGCTCCGCTTCCTGCCTGCCAGAATAACGGACACCCGTTTCACAGTTTCCCCTCCAAGTTTTGACGGCGCGGCGGTCGCCAAGCCGCTGGATTACAATCTTTTTTGCAGCGCAACCGAGGTGGTTCTCGTTATATTTGACTTTATATAACGAGGTTGTTTTAATCACCTTCATGAAGGAGTCGGAGTCTTCGTTCGCGCCGGAAAATCCCTTCCGGCATTCGCGCGATCGACGGGCGTTTACGCTCGTCGAATTATTGGTTGTCATTGCCATCGTCGGCATCCTCGCGGCCATTCTGCTCCCGGCTCTTGCGCAGGTGAAACAAAAAGCCCGGGCAACCCAATGCGGAGCAAACCTCCGGCAATGGGGTTTGGCCTACCAGCTATATGCTAATGACTATGGCGACTATCTGCCGCGTCGTGGCCAGGGCGTCCAGGCACTCACCCAAATTGACCGGCCGGAAGATTGGTTCAATGCACTGCCGCCTTATTTCAAACTCAACTCGTTTCAAATGATGGTCTCCAATAATTTGGTGCCCGCAGCCCACAGTCAGTCCGTTTTTATTTGTCCGTCGGCCGAGAATCCGGGCGGAACTTATTTTCTGCCTTACGGAATGAACATGAACCTTTGTCCGTGGAACCTTCCACTGCCGATCAAAATGAGCGCAGTGACTCAACCCTCTTTTGTTGTCGCCCTGGCCGATGCCCCCGGAGCTTATTCCTCCACTTATCCCTCCACCCAGCCTTACAGCATCGTGGCCCGCCATGCCAATCGGATAAACCTGCTGTTTCTCGGTGGACAATGGCAGTCGTTCGCCGGCTCTTACGTGGGCTGCGGCATCGGTGATCCCAAATTGGATGATGTGCGCTGGCTCACCGGCACCATCAGCGATTTCAGTGACCATTACTGAGTTTGAACATGACCAAGAAAATAATGGGCTTAGCCCTGCTGCTGCTTTTGGCCGTCTCCTGCCAAAAGCAGGGTTCAGTACCCGCCCATCCTCACGTCGTCCGTTGCGCCGTGATTGGCGGCATGACCATGACCGGTCTCTGGCAGCAAATTGCCAAAATGTTCACCGCCGACACGGGTTACCAGATCGAAGTTGTCGCGACCGGTCCGCGACCCATTCTCGACGCCGCCATGCGCGCCGGCAAGGTGGACTTGCTCACCATGCATTCCGGCGACATCACCACCGATCTCGTGGCGGATGGTTATGGGATCAATATGCGGCCCTGGACCCGCAACGAATTGTGCGTCGTCGGCCCGCCGGACGACCCGGCGCATATACGGGGGATGACCAACGGCGCGGCCGCCCTGCGAAAGATTGCGGCGGCCAAAGCCCGTTTCGTCGATTTTGAAGGCATCGGCAGTCGCGAATTGGTCCACACCTTGTGGCGCCTCGCCGGTGCGGAACCAAAAGGCGATTGGGTTCTTCGGGATGATACGCTTTCCAAATTCAACATTCTCCAATTTGCGAAAACCAACGATGCTTATGTCGTGGTCGGTTATATTCCGGCTGAGACCGGCTTCATGCCGGCGAGCGGCATGGAGATTCTCGTCCGGGGTGACCCCATCATGCGGCGCCCTTTTATCGTCATGGAGGCTAATCCCCAAATGATTGCTGCTGTGAATTATGACGGTGCCAGGGCCCTTTCCGATTACCTGTTGTCAGCCAAGGTGCAGAACTTCCTGCTCGAATTCGGCCGCTGGTCCAATGGGCCGGGCCCGCTTTTTTTCCCGATTCCGGCTGCCCAACCTTCGCCCTGAACCAGGATTCATTTAGCTGGGTCTTTTTGTTATGAAACAATTCCTTCTACTGCTCTTATTGGTCACCCTGGCCAACTCGACCCGGGCCTTTGTCTTCACCAACAACGATGATGCCGACACCTTCGTTCGCTCCAATTCACCGGTGGCCAATTATGGGGCTGCAGGCGCCCTGACGGTTTCCGGATCGCTGGCCACCAATACAGTCTACGGCTACACCAACGGAATCGCCGACACCTTCATCCGCTTCAACACGGCGGGAACAGTGACAAATTTTAATGCGCTCTTCGGCACGAACAACTGGGTCATCACCGGCGCACTCTTGCAGCTGACCGAGTCTGGCAGCCCCAACAACAGTATCTTCGATCAGGGTATCGGCGGATTCCAGGTCTACTGGGTTGCGGATGACGATTGGCCTGAAGGCACCGGCACGCCCATGCTTCCCACGAGCGATGGAATCGATTACGACAGCGAGCCGGTGCTGCTGACCAACACCGTGTCTCTCGGCACTTTCACCAATACCGTCACGAGCGTGACGCTTCAGTTCCCGCTCGCGTTGTCTCCGGTCTTTACCACCGATGCCCGGGCGGGCGGCGAAGTGACGTTGTTTCTTACCGCCGCCGACCCTCTCACCGGTTTCACCTTTTACTCCCGTAATTTCGGCACCGCTGCCTTCCACCCCTATCTCGAGATTTCGGCATTGCCACAACCGGTAATTGCCAGCTTGAAGCTTTCTGGACCCGATGTGGTCCTGACGATTAGCAATGGTGTCGCCGGCGAAAGCTACAACGTTCTGAGCACCACCAACCTCACTTTGCCGCTCAATCATTGGTTACTGGTGGCAAGCAATACCCCTGCGACCACTGGTAGCTTCAGCGTCACAGCCACAAACACAGCCGCAATCGCCCCCGGCCAATTCTTCACCATCGAGGCCCAGCAAGAATGAAATGCGGACTTAGTTTATCTCTGCACTTGAATTTCCCCAAAGGTGTGTTTTAGTGTGCTGTTATAATCAAGCCATTTGTGAGGTCAATGGCTGGGGTGTGTTTTCGCAAACCAGCTACGCTAGTCGGATCCATTTGGAAGTCATTAAATTGTCACCAAGAATTTTGTCCGTTACAGGAGCCCTGTGCTAAAATTGAACCTGCCTCCCATTCACAAATGAAAAAAGGAACGCTCAAAAATCAAATGACTGAAAAAATCTCCGCGGTTCTTTTAACGCCGTGTTTCCGGGCCTGTTCATTCCTCATGTTATGCGTGTTCGGTTTCGCCGTCTCCGCGGGCGCGGCGCCATTACAGGTGTTGCACGGGCAGGTTCCTTCCGGGGTCAAACAGTTGCGCTCGGCTGGATCTCTCCCGGATACCAATCGTTTGGGCTTGGTCATTTCGCTTCCCTTGCGCAATCAGGACGCGCTCACCAATTTGCTCCGGCAGATTTACGACCCGGCCAGTCCCGCATATCACCATTATCTGACCCCGGCGCAGTTCACCGCGCAGTTTAGTCCGACAATGGACGACTACCAGGCGCTCATCGCCTTTGCGAAATCAAATGGCTTCGTCATCACCGGCACTCATTCTAATCGCACCCTCCTCGACGTGAGCGGCGCGGTCGCCAACATCCGGCAAACCTTTCACGTCAATCTGCGGCTCTACCCGCATCCCGTGGAGAATCGAAATTTCTATGCGCCGGATACCGAGCCTTCTTTGGACCTGGCCGTGCCGGTCTTGGCGGTCAACGGGCTCGACAATTTCAACCTGCCCCGGCCGATGGGGCTCGTCACCAATTATTTGAATCAGCCCCTAAGTGCGATGCCTTACTCGACGGGGTCCGGGCCCCGTGGCAATTTTATCGGCCGGGATTTCCGTGCCGCCTATGCCCCGGGCGTGGCGTTGAACGGTTCGGGTCAGGCCGTGGCATTATTTGAGTTGGACGGCTATTTTCCGAGCGATATTGCCGCTTACGCAAGTTTGGCTGGATTGCCTTACGTGCCCCTGACCAATGTGCTGGTGGACGGTTTTAATCAAAGTCCTGGCAGCGCCAATGATGAAGTCGCCCTGGACATCGACATGGCTATCGCCATGGCGCCGGGATTGTCCAGGGTCTTCGTTTACGAGGGGATCACGCCGGACGACGTTTTGAATCAGATGGCCATGGACAATTCGGCTCGCCAACTAAGCTGTTCCTGGGGCTTCGGGCCGGCAGTGGATCCCACGCGGGAACAAATTTTCCAGCAGTTTGCCCTACAAGGCCAATCCTTCTTTCAAGCCTCCGGGGACGTTGGCGCCGGATCGATTTACCCTCCCTCCGATGACCCGATGGTGACCGTGGTCGGCGGAACGTCCCTGACCACCACCAATCCAGGCGGCGCTTGGCAATCTGAATCCGCGTGGCCGGACAGCAGCGGCGGGATCAGTGGCAATTATTCCATACCCGTCTGGCAACAGGGAGTGAACATGACCCTTAACCAGGGCTCAACCACCATGCGCAACGTTCCCGATGTCGCTTGCCTAGCCGTCACCGTGATCTGGCTCATTTATAATCAAGGCGATCAAGTTGTGGTGGGCGGCACCAGCGCAGCCGCGCCCCTTTGGGCGGGCTTTGCTGCTCTTGCCAACCAACAGGCCGCGATGAACGGGCAACCGGCCATCGGTTTCCTGAATCCTGCCCTGTACGCAACCGCGGAATCCTCCGCTTATCCCGCGGCTTTCCACGATATCACCACCGGAAACAACACCAACAGCTCAAGTCCGACCGCCTTCTTTGCCGTTCCCGGTTACGATCTTTGCACCGGGTGGGGTACGCCGACCGGAAGCAACCTGATCAACGCTCTCGTCGCCCCTCCTGACGCACTGCAAATCAGTCCTGCGACCATTCTCACCTTTACCGCTACCAACCATGCCGCTTTCATGCCTGCGACCCGGACCTATTCCCTCACGAATGACGGCCCGAACTCTCTCAATTGGGTCCTCATCAGCACATCAGTCTGGTTCAACGCATCGCCCTTGAGTGGCGCGCTCAGTTCTGGCGGTCCAGCCGCAATGGTCACCCTCACCCCGGCCCCGGTTGCCACTAACTTGCCGGTGGGCGCTTACGGAGCCACATTATTGTTCAGCAATCTGAACGATGGTTTTACTCAATCCCGTCAGGTCATTTTCAATGTCGATGCCTTGCCCGTGATTAATTTGCAGCCCACCAACCAGTCCGTCTTTCAAGGTGTGACCGTGAACCTTACTGTGGGCACCACCGCTAACGCAACTTTGAGCTACCAATGGAGGCAAGGTACCGGCAATGCGCTGACCAATTTGACGGACGGTGGCAACATTTTTGGTTCCGCCACCAGTACACTGACCTTGAGCAACGCCTCGCCGGCCAGCGCAGGGACTTATTCGGTTGTCGTCAGCAATTCGGCGGGATCGGTTGCGAGTTCAAATGCCATTCTCAGCATCGTCTCCTCGCGGCCGGTGATCATCGCGCAACCGGCCAGTCAATCGGTCTTGCCCGGACAATCCGTCATCCTGCGCGTCACCGCGGTTGGCAGCCAGCCACTTTACTATCAATGGCAGCAAAATGAAACCAACCTGGTTGATGGCCTCGGTTTCACCGGCTCTCAAACAGCCGGGTTGACCATTATTAACGTCAACCCGGCCTACGCCGGCACTTATTCCGTTGCCATCAGCAATTCACTGGGAAATGCCGCCAGCACCGGTGCCGTGTTGACCGTCGTCGCCCTGACGGCCCCGGGGGTGAGCGCTGCCAGCCTGCACTCTTTCACCGGTGGCAATGACGGCGCAAATCCCAACGGCTTCCTCCAAGGAACAAACGGGATGCTCTACGGCACCACGGTAAATGGCGGAACCAATTTTGCCGGTACGGTCTTCCAATTGACCGCCAATGGCCTGTTCGGCAGCCTTTATTCTTTTACCGGCGGTGATGATGGCGCGAATCCCTTCGCCACCCTCGCGCAAGGACCGGCCGGTAATTTTTTCGGAACTACTTTCCAGGGCGGGGCGGGTGACAACGGCACTGCCTTTAGTCTGGGCTCTTCCGGTGGATTGAACAACCTGTTGTCCTTCGCCTCCACCAATGGCGATCTGCCTTACGCCGGACTCACCTGGGACGGGATCGCAAGTTTTTACGGCACCACGTACCAGGGTGGTGCCTCCGGTCGCGGCGCCATTTATCGGATGACCACCAACGGCGATCAAACCGTTTTGTATTCGTTTTCCGGTGGCGCGGACGGCAGTCAGCCGATTGCTGGCCTTCTGCTAGGCAGCGATGGCAATTTTTATGGCACGACTTGGAAAGGCGGAAATTATGGGGACGGAGTCGTCTTTAAGATCGCCACCAATGGCACCTTCTCCATGCTGCTCTCCTTCAATGGGGCCAACGGAGCTTTCCCGGCTGCCGGACTCGTGCAGGACAGCCTCGGCAATTTTTACGGGGTTACCTCTGCCGGGGGCGCGTTCAATAATGGAACAATTTTCAGAATCACCCCCGGTGGTGTGGTCACGAACTTGTATTCTTTTACCGGCGGCGGCGATGGCGCCACTCCCTTTGCCACCCTGGTGCAGGGGGCGGACGGGAACTTCTACGGCACGACTTGCTTTGGCGGCAACTACGGCGACGGCACCGTGTTTGTTCTTTCACCCGATGGCATCCTGACCACTCTGCTTGAATTTGATAGTTATAATGGTGCGAATCCGCAGGCCGCCCTGGCTCAGGCCAGCGACGGTTATTTTTATGGCGCCACCGCAAACGGCGGGGCTGATGGCAGCGGCGTGATTTTCCGGTTGGGCATCACTTCCGCGCCGCAAATCACCGCCCAGCCAATTGGTCAATCGGTTTTTGCCGGCGCGAATGTGCAACTTTCCGTGGCCGCCCTCGGCCAGCCGCCCCTGTATTATCACTGGCAGAAAAATGGCACCAATCTGACCGACAGCGGCACAGTCGCCGGTTCGACCAACCGCATCCTGACGCTCGCGAACGTCGTCACAAATGACGCCGCCATTTATTCCGTGGTGGTCAGCAACGCGTTTAGTTTTGCCCTTAGCAGTAACGCGCAACTTTCCGTTACCTCTTCGCCGCCTTTTATCATCGTGCAACCAGCCAGCCAGACCGCTGTGGCAGCGGCCACCGTTGTATTTGGCGTCACGGCTCAGGGAAACCTTCCGCTGATATACCAATGGCAGATGAATGGCACCAACCTGATTGATGGCGGCAGTATTTCCGGTTCCGCGAGCAACCTCCTGACTCTGTATAACGTCACCGTGGCCGATAGCGGAACCTATTCCGTGGCGGTCAGTAATCTGCTGGGCGGGGTGATTAGTTCCAATGCGCTGCTTACCGTGACCTCGGTTAGTTCAAATGGCACTGTTTTGTCCGTTTTACATTGGTTCAGCACCAATGGTGCTGCTGGAGGCCAAACCCCCAACGGTTTGATGGCGGCCGCGGATGGCAACCTTTACGGCACCACCCAGTCGGGTAACGCTGGTGGCGCTGCCGGACCTGGCACCATTTTCAAACTGACCACCAATGGCGTTGTGACCACCCTGATTTCTTTCAGTGGCACCAACGGCCTGACTCCCGGATTGACTCCCCAGGCGGCTCTCGTTGAGGACATGAATGGAAATTTCTATGGCACCACCTCGGATGGGGGCTCGAATGACTTTGGTAACGTCTTCGAATTGTCTCCCGGCAATTTCTTCACCAACCTTTACTCCTTCACCGGCACCAGCGATGGTGCTTATCCTGCCGAACCGCTGGTTCTGGGCAACGATGGTAATTTGTACGGTGTCACCACCAACGGCGGCGCCTTTGGCAAGGGCAACATCTTTAAATTAAGTCCCGATGGCGGGTTCACCAACCTATATTCATTCACCGGCGGTGCGGATGGGAATGCTCCCTCCGGGGCTCTTTTACCTGATGCCGGCGGGGATTTTTACGGGTTTACTTTTTATGGCGGGGCTTATTCCAAGGGCGTGTTTTTTAAACTGCCTTCCTCCGGCACTCTGACCAACCTTTACTCATTTACCGGAGGCATGGATGGTTTCTTGCCGGTCGGCGCGCCGGTTTTTGGCGATGACGGCAGCCTTTACGGCGTGACCGAACACAACACCATCCATGGCTTCCTGTTCTACGGAACCATCTTCAAGTCCACCACCAATGGTGCGCTCACCACGCTTTATGCCCTTAACTTTACCGATGGCGCCCGGCCTTTGGCCGGGCTGATTCAAGGCAGCGACGGCAATTTTTACGGCACCACTTACACCGGCGCTTATGCCTCCAACGGCAGTGTTTTCCGGATCACGCCGTCCGGCGTCCCGATGGATCTGGTGATCTTTGACGGTTTCGATGACGGCGCACATCCACAATCTTCCTTGGTGGAAGGCGCCGATGGTGCGCTCTATGGCACCGCCGCCACCGGCGGTCCCGGCGGCGGCGGCACCATCTTTCGCTTGAGCTTTACCACCGCCCCCCAAATCACCAGCCAACCCGCCAATCAAACCGTCTTTGCGGGTGGTCACACGACCTTCAGCGTGGCCAGTTTTGGTGCGCCGCAATTGGTGTATCAGTGGCTCAAGAACGGCACCAATCTGGCCAATGGCGGCTCGGTGTCCGGTTCCACCGCACGCGTCCTCACCCTGACCAATGTGAGGCTGGCCGATGAGGGAATCTATTCCGCCATCGTCAGCAATTCGCTCGGATCCGTCACCAGCAGCAACGCGCTGCTGACAGTCATCCCTTCGCCGGCCTTCCAGACGACCTCGCAGGCCAACGGCGCGATCACCTTGGTCTGGAGCACCGTGTCCGGTCAGCAATACCAGGTCCAATCCAATACCAACCTGCACTCCAGCGCATGGATCAGCCTCGGCCCGGTATTCCTGGCCACCAATGGCGTGTCAACTTATTCCGATATCATCTCCTCCGGAACCCAGAAGTTCTATCGTGTGGTTTTATTGCCTTAGTGTGTGCTTACTTGCGAGCGAATCCGCGGGGCAATCGCTGGCATTTTCGGCCCCGCCACCCTTATAGTTGCCCGGATGAACTGGCGGAACCTTGGCTCATTTTTTCCTGCGCGCGCCTAGACTTGGCTGGTATTGCTGCTGTTTTTGTCATTAAATTTCGCCATCCGCTGGCGGCTGCGCGACGTGCCTCTCGAACGTGACGAGGGCGAATAAGCCTATGCCGGGCAGCTCATCTTTCAGGGGATTCCACCTTACAAGCTGGCGTGGAACATGAAGTTTCCCGGTGTCTATTTCGCTATGCCGCGTTGATGTCCGTTTTTGGGGAATCGTCCGCGGTCATTCACCTCGGGCTCATTTTGATAACCTCCCTGAGCATTGTGTTGGTCTTTCTGATTGGATGCAAATTATTGAATGATGCCGGTGGTTTGCTGGCCGCAGCCTTTTTTGCCGTGCTTTCCGCGCTGTCTTCCGCCTACGGACTTGCCGGTCACGCTACTGGTTTTTTTTCGCACGCCCTATCGCCGCGCCGCTATTATCGGCACGGGTTTGCTGCTGGCTGGTTTGGCGGCCAACGTTCCCGGTTTTTACTTTCGCGGCCACTATTTTTTGATGGCCATGCCGGCAATCGCCCTGCTGAATGCCGTCCTCCTGCTCGTGCTCGCCGACCGAATCAAGGGAAGTGCACAAGTTCAAATGTTGAAACTCATTCCAGCAGGTATTTTTGTGGTTGTGATGGGCGACCTAATGGCGAGAAACATCGCCGTCTGGCTTGAAATGACGCCCGCGCAGGTTAGCCGGGAACTATACACTTATAATCCGTTCCTGGAATCACCGGGAATCGCCCGCTATCTCGCCGCGCACACGAATCCTGACGCCACTATCGCCGTGCTCGGCTCCGAGACGCAAATCCTTTTTCTCGCCGGACGGCACTCAGCCTCCGGCTATCTCTATGTTTATCCGCTGACAGAACCCCAACCTATGGCGGCAACGATGCGCGCGGAATACTTCCATGAAATTGAAACCGCCCGGCCTCGCTACGTGGTTTATTTCAACCAGTTGTCCTCGTGGCGCTCGATCACCGTGCCCGGCCAAACCCAGCAAGCAGTGGATGAGATTAACGCCTGGTGGCACGCCTACTCTGCAACATTCTATCAAAGAGTGGGTGTGGTGGACATGATGGCAGACCAGCCGTCCCAATTCTTTTGGAATGAACAATTGTCCGACCGCACCAACAAACTGCCGGCGGGAATTTCAATTTTCCGGCTCATGCAGGATTGATGAAAGCTGGGCGCCAGTTCCTTGTCACGCTTGCAACCCGGCCCGGTTGGGGCTAAATCACTCGGGTGAAATCGCTCACTGAACATTTATGGTTTGAAGTCCCCAACCGCCGCGGATTCGTGAATATCACCCCCACGGTCGAGGCGTTGGTCGCAAAAAGCGGCGTGAAGGAAGGTCTTTGCCTGGTGAACGCCATGCACATCACCGCCAGCATTTTTATCAACGACAACGAAGACGGTTTGCTTCACGATTACGAAGTCTGGTTGGAAATACTGGCCCCGCACGCCCCAACCTCACAATATCGCCACAATCTTACCGGCGAAGACAATGCCGACGCACATTTAAAACGCCAGATCATGGGCCGCGAAGTCGTGGTGGCCATCACCCAGGGAAAACTCGATTTCGGTCCCTGGGAACAAATTTTCTACGGCGAATTCGACGGTCGCCGCCGCAAACGTGCCCTGGTAAAAATCATAGGCGAATAAGCCGTGGATTTTTCAAGCGTCGGTCTTCAAGTTCAGCCCTCAGCCCTTAGCCTTTTAAAACCTACCTGCCATGGCCACCGCCCCCGCCACCATGGCCGCCCCCACCATGAAAACCGCCATAACCGTGACCGCCGCCATGAAAACCATGACCACCGCCTCCGTGGAAATAATTCCCCCTGCCATGATGCCACCCTCCTCGCCATTGGTATGGAGGGTACCAGCCGAAGCCCCAGCCCCAGCCAAATCCGTAGTTAAATCCCCAACCCCATTCGGGCGACCAGTAATCATCAAATCCCCAACCCCAGGTCGCTGGTGGTCCATACCACTCCGAGCCAATCCATGGGGCGTAGTCATATCCTGTCCCGTAAACCACGGTTCCATCGTCAGCGACCTCTGTGCCCATGTAACCTGGGGTGTAGCCCTCATAGACCTCAGTCGGGGTTGAGCCAAAAACTTGAACATATGTCACATAGTGCAAGGGTGCACTCGGGGGAATCGAATAGATCAAGGTCGGGACCGAAGTTGCCACTGTCCACGGACCAATCCCGGCAGCGGCCTCATACCACACGGCATCCTGGCAGGCATACCAGGATTGCGGACTCACTTCGATGATCGGGGTGGCGCTATTGGCAACATAATGCAACGGCGTGCCTTCAATCGGTGCCAGTTGCATCGCGCCGTCGATTTGCGGATTGGACATCCGGCGGTTTCGCGCCACAGCCGCGCTCTGCGGGATGGTGTTCGCAATCAGGGCGTTTTCCGCCTGGCTCGTCCCTGGTACACTGGCCTTCACATTTGCTTTTGGGCTTTCGTCGGGGATGTTCGCAAAATCCGCCGGCAATTGGTTGCCCGGCACAAATTGCCAGGGACCATTCAGGGAAGAGGCGCGGAACCAGCGGCCGGAAATCAATATGTAGGTCTGCTGGTCGGTTAACCATTTAAACACGTTGCCCGAGGTGTTGACCACATAAAGCAGGTCAGTGCCTTCAATGGCTACAAAATCGGCAGGGCCGCCAAACTCAATCAGTTCGGTGGGCTGGGTGGCAATGATGACATCGGGCACTGGCGATGCCTGTAACGACGGTGTTTTCCCCGTGGTTCCATCCCGCCATCCTCCCATCAAATCCACCACCGCCAGTTTTTCAGCGACGCCTGCTCCTGCCGGTGGCTCGCTGACGATGCTCCAAGGGCCGTCCAGTGAAACCGCTTGAAGATAACCGTCGAAGAGGTGCAAATAATATTTCCCGTACTCATCTTTCAGCAGCAACATCCGGGTGTTGATCACGCGCTCAAGTCCGGTGCCGGCCACTGGTCGCCAGGCCGCTGGTCCATCCATGTAAACGAGCACCGCCGGCCGGGGGGCGAAAATGATTTTTGGTGGCCTATTGTCCAAGCGTACTCCCTGTGGTGCCTCCGGCAAAGCCAGTCTTTTAGCCAAACCGTCCAAAGCCAGCGGCGGCAAATCCTTTGAATAACGGATCAAAATCGGCACCAGATAATTTTGCATCTGACTGCGTGCCCATGGAAAATCCGCACTTACCATCTTGAAATTTGCCAGCATGACCGTGCGGGTGGTTTTGTCGACCAGCGTGATGGCGTCGAACGAAATCACGCCTTCGACTGTCTGCGGCTGGCCTCCAGGCTGGACCGCCAGCGAACTGTGGGCCGCCATCTCGTGGCCGTTCCAGGAGTCACATTCCGGTTCAGCTATGGTATAGCGCGTGGTGCCATCCTTGAAAATAATGGGCCAGCCTTGACGGTTCACCCCCGTCTCGGTCTCTGGATAAACGTCACTAGCCGTCACGTTCCCATACAAACCCGGCCCTTCCGCCGTTTCCACGCCGTTGTTCGTGGCACAGGATGGAAGCAAGGCAGTCGTGCCAATGGCCAAACCCAGTATGATGATGCGTTTCGCCATGCTTTTCTCCCGATCTGAAAAATCGCTTTTCATAAATAATTGTGCCGTTCATTTTTCCGGAGAGGCGGCAGCAGTCGAGATTTCTCAGCCCGCGCGCTTGGTTGAAACGGGAATCCGGACCGCAGAAGTTGACCAATCAGCCATTTCGGCAGCACGGAAGCCATTTTCTAACCAAGCTTCACCGCCTAAAACGCACGTTACACCCGGGATGTTAATTTGTCATATCAGCCACCTAAAAATCCGGGATTGTATCTTTTATAAACGATTGGTGTGGTGGGGAATCCACGCTGCTAATGCTCCAATGTTCAGCAGCAGTGGTCTATGATCAGGAAACTATTTTACGTTGCTTGGTGACCTGCCACAACAAGCCCGGGCGACTTTGAACCACCCTGTTGGCAGATGCCGGTTGGAGCAGTCCCAGAAAAGATGTGGCGATGAGCAGCGAGGGTCTCGGGATTATGCCGAGTATTGCCTATAATCGACCTGCGCCGCAGCGCCTCGGTTTTTGGCATTTAGCATTCAGAATTTAGCATTTCCCCGTCTTACTCCCACTCAATTGTTCCCGGCGGCTTGCTGGTGATATCATAAACGCAACGGTTCACGCCTTTCACCTCGTTAATGATTCGGCTGGCCAAGCGCTCCAACAGGTCGTAAGGCAGCTTCACCCAATCTGCAGTCATCCCGTCCTGCGACTCCACCGCGCGAATGGCGATCGTATAATCGTAAGTACGTTCGTCGCCCATCACCCCCACACTGCGAACGGGCAGCAGCACGGCAAAACTCTGCCAGATTTTGTAATACCAGCCGGACGATTTCATTTCTTCCACTACAATCGCGTCCGCATTCCGCAGTATCTCGCAGCGCAGCGGCGTGACTTCGCCCAGAATACGCACCGCGAGACCCGGACCGGGAAACGGCTGGCGATTCACAATCTCTTCCGGCACCCCGAGCTCCAGGCCCAGTTGCCGCACCTCATCCTTGAACAGATTTTTCAGCGGCTCCACCAGGGCAAACTTCATGTTTTTCGGCAAACCACCCACGTTGTGATGACTCTTGATCAGCGCCGCCGGATTGCCTCCGATGGGCACCGATTCGATGATGTCGGGATACAGGGTTCCCTGCGCCAGGAACTTGGCCTTGCCCGCGCGCTTTGTCGCGGCCTGGAAGATTTCAATGAAAGTTTTGCCGATGATCTTGCGCTTCCGTTCCGGATCCGTGACGCCCTCCAGTTTGGAGAGAAACTGTTCGCCCACGTCCTCATACTGCAATTTGATTTTGAAATGGCGCCCGAAAACCTTCTGGACCACGTCGGCCTCGCGTGCCCGCAACAGGCCGTTGTTGACGAAAATACAGGTCAGTTGATCCCCGATTGCCTTGTGCAGCAGGGCTGCCGCCACGCTCGAGTCCACGCCCCCGCTCAAGCCTAGAATAACTTTCTCCTGGCCCACCTGGGCCCGGATTTCCTCCACCGCCTGGTCCACATAATTCCGCATCGTCCAATTCCGGCCGCAGCCGCTAATACCATGGACAAAGTTGGCGATGATCTCCTTGCCGCGCGGCGTATGCGCCACCTCCGGATGAAATTGCAGGCCGAAGAATTTCTTCTGGCGATGCTCAATCGCCGCATATTCCGAATTTTCCGTCACCGCGACCGTTTGAAAGCCCTCCGGCATTTTCGTCAGCTTGTCGCCGTGCGAATTCCAGACCTGCAGCGCCTTCGGCAGCTTGGCAAACAGCGCGCAGCGCGCGTCCTTCACCGTGAGGGTGCCCTTGCCGTATTCGCGCTTGAGGCCTTTCTCCACCTTGCCGCCATGAAATTGCGCGAGCAGTTGCACCCCGAAACAGATGCCCAGCACCGGTAAGCCTAGTTGAAAAATGTTCTTGTCCGGCATCGGCGCATCCTTGGCATATACGCTGGACGGCCCGCCCGACAGGATGATCCCGCTGGGTTTAAGCCGCGCAATTTCCGCCGCGCTGGTGTCGTAACGCAGGATTTGCGAATAAACACTGCACTCGCGCACGCGCCGCGCAATGACCTGTGTATATTGCGATCCGAAATCGAGAATAATGATTTGTTCGTTCATGAATGTGAAAACGAAAGGGGATTCTCATTTGCCCGACACGGTTTTGCGAGAGAAAAATGTATCCCCACTCCTAAAGGGATACATCCGGACATTGTACCCGTGAAAAAACTATCGCTTTCCTCGATGGTGTACCGCAGACCTCGCCTCCGAGCCTGCCGTATCGCGGGTTGGCACAACGGCCCCTGCGCAGTTAGCTCTGTGGCCTCGGTGACTCGGTAGCAAAAAGTTCGCGAAAACGGGACGGTAGCGTTTTCTTCCTTCCCGCCTCCGCTAGACTGGACTAAAAACCCAAAAGGGATGCTCCGCCTTCGTCGTATCCGCTTCGGAAAATCTCCCCACTGAGATATAATATGTACCCAATCCCAATCATGCTGATCCAATGCACCGAAATTCACTCCAAGTTGGGGCGAGACTCCGGCGAGCCCATTTTTATCCCGAAAACGCCATTTAGCCTGGCTTTTCTGCCAACTCAAGAAGTCGACTATTTTTATAACTCTATTTGGCTCTGGTTGTTAGTCCGGCCTCGGACCTGTGGCCGATTCAAATCCAAAAACGAACCCAATTCAAAACCCCCATTTTTGCAAAAACTGGCAGCCAAAATCTTTCAATTTCCCTTATTTTCCGCCTTTTACCATCTCGGTGTTCTCTGCGCCTCGGTGGCCAATCAGAAACAAAAAACCGGCAAACGAACCCAATTTAGAAAACACTTAAGATTCACAAAATGAATGACTTGTGTAAATATGGTGGAAAATAAAAAGTGAAAACGAACCCAATTTTTCCTCTCCTGATGGTGGTTTTGTCAAAGATAAATATTTTCCCGGGATGCTAACTGGACTAAATAGACGCGGCATGACTGATAAAATTCAGCGATGGGTGGCTGCTCATCCCCGCTGGACGCTCACGTTCGCTACCGTCGCCGCGCTGGCGCCATTCCTTGCCAAACCCTTCAACATTGATGATCCCCTCTTCCTTTGGGCGGCCCGGCAAATTAGGGCCCATCCGCTGGATCCTTATGGCTTCAATGTCGAATGGGGCTGGACCGCCTTCCCCATGTGGAAGGTGACCGAGAATCCCCCGTTGGTCAGCTACTTTATCGCCCTCGCCTCAATGTTCGTTGGCTGGGGCGAAATCGGATTGCACCTGGCTTTTTTGTTGCCCGCCATTGCCTTGATTCTGGGAACCCATCGGTTGGCCATCCGATTTTGCGCCCGTCCGGCGCTAGTCGCATTGCTGACCCTCTTCGCCCCAGTGGCCATGGTTTCCAGCCTCACGCTAATGTGTGATATCACCATGCTCGCTTTCTGGATCTGGGCCGTTATTTTTTGGACCGAAGGAATTGAACAGGGAAAAATCTCTCAACTGGCTCTTGCGGGAATCCTGGTCTCCTGTGCCGAAATGACCAAATATTTTGGCGCGTGCCTACTCCCTTTGTTGGCGGTTCAAGGTTTGGCCAGCCGCCGCCACTTCAAACGATGGGCTCCGTTCCTATTGATTCCCGTTGCCGTATTGACCCTTTATCAGCACGAAACTGCGGCTCTCTACGGTGTCGGGTTGCTGGATCGGGCTGCCGATTATGCCGGATTTTCGCGGCAGCTCTTTGGCTTTTCCAAATTCCAAAACGCGCTGGTCGCACTTTCCTTCCTGGGGGGATCCTTGGCCTCGGCGGTCTTCTTGCTGCCGTTGCTCTGGCGTAGAAGGGATTGGCCGGTTCCGGTCGCAGCGATGGTTTTAATGGCGGCCATCATTTTGCCCGATGGCGCGCTCTGGCAGAAATATGGCGCCCTGCAGGGCGCGCAACTGGCCTCGGTGAAAATCCAAATGATTTTCTGGGCTGCCAGCGGAATCTGCCTCTTGGAATTGGCGGTAACGGACCTTTGCTTTCACCGTAACGAACGCTCGGTGTTATTGTTTTTATGGGTGGTTGGCACGTTCGTTTTCGCCGGTTTGTGTAATTGGACTGTCAATGCCCGTTCCATTTTGCCTCTTTGCCCCGCCGTGGCCATTTTGGTTGCGCGCCGTTTGGAGGCAAGATTCCCCGGATTGGAAAACCCCTGGCCAGCGCGCATTATCGGCGGTTTGCTCGCCGCTTACGCCCTGGCTTGGGGGGCGACCATGGCGGATTTTTCGCAGGCCAGCGCCTGCCGCCAGGCAGCGCAGGAAATCTGCGATGATTTTGGTCACAACTCCGGCACTGTCTGGTTTCAAGGCCACTGGGGATTTCAACTCTATATGACTGAATTCGGCGGCACCCCGCTGGATTTCAAACAATCGCTCGTCAAGCCGCACGATCTGCTGGTCGTTCCCTCAAACAACACCAACCTGCTGCCTCCCGACGCCCGCAAAGCGACTTTGCTAAAAACCTATATATTCACCGGGGCGCAGTATCTCTCCACTCTCAACGCCAAAACCGGCGCCGGATTCTACGCCTCCGTCTTTGCCCCGCTGCCCTTCGCATTCGGGCTGGTGCCACCTGAGATTTTCCAGGTTTACGCCCTTGAATTCCCCGCTGGAATCCTAACCTTAAAACCGAATTAAATCGGCCCGCTTTCTATTGCCATTCTTGCGGTATTAAACTAAAACAAAACCATGAAACGATGTCGCTGCACCGGTTTTTCGCTCATCGAATTGCTGGTTACGGTGGCTTTGATCGCCATCCTTTCAGCGATGATGTACGGCTTCGCCTCCGGCCGGCACCAGCGCAATCAGAAGGAACTTTGCGCCGATAATCTCCAGAAAATTTACCTGGCCTTCCAGATTTATGCGAACGATGACAAGAGTAATCTACCTTACGCGACAAATGCCCAAACTTCCGAAGAACCGTTGAATCTCCTCGTGCCACGCTACTCGGCGGACACTTCAATTTTCATTTGTCCCGGGGGGCGTGATTCGGACATTCCGTCTGGCGAGCCTTTGACCTCGCACAAGATCAGTTACGCCTATTATATGGGCCGGCAACTCAAGGAGACGCAGGATTCCACTCCGGTGGTGCTGTTGAGCGACCGGCAGGTAAACACTGACGCCAAACGGGCGGGTGAGTTTGTTTTCTCGCCCGATGGCCGGTCGCCGGGCAACAATCATCACAAATTCGGGGGTAATTTTCTGATGATGGACGGCAGCGTGCTGCCCAGCGGTTCGCAACTCAATTTTACGCTTGGAATTCCGCCGGGGGTCGTATTATTGAACCCAAAACCATAGTGCCATGAAGATCCAATGCCCGTGCGGGGCAAAATATTCATTCGACGTGACTCCGGCCATGGCCAGTGAGCCGATCAAATTTGTCTGTCCCCAATGCGGATTGGATTCATCCGAAGTGGTTAATCAATTGGTGCAGGAGCAATGGGCGGAACAAAATCTGCCGGCCGTTCCCGCACCGCCTTCCATCTCGCTGCCGCCCTCGAAGCCTGCGCCCGCACGCCTGAAAATCTCCCATTACGAGGCTCCCGTGGCGCCTCCCGCCGGGGAACCCGCTCCTCCGCCGGGTGGTTATGTCTCGAAATATTGTCAGCGGCACTCCGGCATCCTCGCTACCGAAAAATGCGTTGTATGCGACAAACCCATCTGCCCGAAGTGCATGGAAATGTTCGGCTATTTTTGCTCACCGCTTTGCAAAAACAAGGCGGACTTGCAAGGCATCGCCGCACCAGAGTACGCCGGCCAGCGCTTCGCGGTGGAAAAACGTTTCTGGCGCAAGACAAGTTCGATCTTTGGTTCCTTCTTCGCCCTCCTAGTGGTGGCTCTTGGTATTTGGATTTGGTACGCCTGGTTTGGCTCGGTGCCGCATACCCTCTTTTCCGTGCGCTTTGCCGATGATGACAGGGCTTATGCCGGCGGCGCGCAACTGATTGATGCGGATCAAATCGTTTTTCTCCACGGCGGTACCCTCGCCCGCTACGATCTGAAAACGCAAAAACAAATCTGGTCGCGCGAGCTCGTCAGCAAAGACCAGATTGATGCCATCGTCAAGGAAGTCCAATCCGCCCGGGCGCTCGCGAACCAGCAGGCCGACGGCGATGGATATGCCCACACACCCGCGGCTGGCGCGGACGAACGCAACGCAAAAATCGAGCTGCAAGAATCGCTGACCTTGCGTACCTCGGGGCATGATATCTGGGTCGCCTCGTCAGACGAAATCACGCAGTATGATTGGGACAGCGGCAAATTGCTGAAAGTGACTCCTGTCTCCGGGACCGCACCCGTCCATCGGGATGCCAGGGGCGGCGGCATTTATGCCAATGACGGCAAGCCCATGGATCCGAATGTCGTCGCTCAACAGGTCCAGGGACTGAACCTGCCAGCCCGCATCGCACTGCCTTCGTTGCTAGCCAATGCCGATTACGAGCAAAAGCTTGAGACAGCACTGCGCGACACCGACGGCGCCTCGCACCCGCAGCCATCCATTTCCAGTTCGTCTCCCTTGGACATTGAAAAGATGTCCTTGGTTGGCGGCCAGAGTGGCCTGTTCGAGTTCAAGGTGAAAATGGTCCAGCAAAATTTTGTGAGTCGTGAAGCCATGAAGGCACCCCCGAGAAAATCCGCCCTCAACGATCCGAACCTCAGTGTCGCCCAAACCGCCGACGTGGCCAACGAAATCCTCAATGAAATGCAACGTAACAAAGGCGGCGACACAGTCACTGAGGATGATAGTCGCTATCAAGTCACGGTGCATATACCTGGCGACAGTACTGCGAACGATTGGACTGGTGAGGTGGTTGGTCCGCCGGCGCTGTTTGCCTTGAAAACCGTCAACGTCATCGCGGCGGGCAAAACCGTGATCGTGCTCGATCCAACTAACAAGAAACTATGGGATACCACGACGACTTACCCCATTACCACCGAGCGTGGCGACGCGGAATCCCAATATGGCGCCGGTCCGGTCGTGGAGCATGACGGCACACTTTACGTCTTTGATCAGGCGGTTCTGGGCGCCTTTGATTTGATGAGCGGCAACGCCCGCTGGCGCGTGCCCTCGGTCGGTGTGGTCGGACTATTCTTCGACGGTGACGGCAAGTTGTACGTGAACACCACCACCGGGAATCCGGATGACATCAAATACTCAAGGCAGATCGACATCAACAAATCCACCCAGGCGGTGTTGATGAAAATCGACCCGAAAACGGGAAGAACGTTGTGGAGCGTTAAACCCGGCGGTTTCGTATCCTGTCTCTCGGGAAAATTCATCTACACCATTGAGTCGTATGATCCCAATCCAACCGATGAGGATGTCTTGAACGATTCCCTGGTGGATTTGCAAAAACCACCTTACCTGCGCATCACCCGTATCGACCCCAAAACCGGCCGGACCCTTTGGGATCATGAGCAAGACCGTTGCCCCGTGGCCGTCCAATTTGATCAAAACCAAATCCTGCTCATCTTCAAGCGCGAAGTCCAAGTCCTGAAATACTTGACCCTTTAATTCCAGGCAACTTGCTCCCTACACAGTGCTTCATTCCCGTCCGGCTCGCACCAAAGTGCTTCCTGCCAGTCCGGCCTCGGACCATCCTGCCGGAAGATCTGACTTTTCTTTCAAAGACGCTCCCTTCTGCCAAAGGATTGATAAGCCTTTTAAAACCAACCCTTCGGGGCCTCCCCCAATGGGCCTAGCGGCATCGCTCCTCTGTGCCTTGCTTGTCTCGCATCATAATGCTTTGGATTGCACCGGCAGCAGGGTTACCAGAAGCGGTTCCAATAAACTAAAAGCGTGACACATAAAAGCCCTCTACACGGCGGAGAGGGTAGGGTGAGGGCGGGCAAATCCTTTCCCAGGTTGTTGGCTAAACTGTTTCTGAAAACGTCTTCGCCACCAAATCACGCGCCTGCCGGATCAAATTCAAATCAATGGCCAGATTCCCGAACCGCAAATCCGGCAAACCGCTTTGTTGCTGGCCCAGCAACTCGCCCGGCCCGCGCAGGCTCAAATCCGCCTCCGCAATTTTAAAGCCGTCATTGCTCTCCTCCAGGATTTTCAGCCGCGACTGAGCATCGGCCTTTTTGACGTTGGAGATCAGGATGCAAAAACTCTCGTGCGCGCCGCGACCGATGCGCCCACGCAGTTGGTGCAGCTGGGCCAGCCCGAAATGCTCGGCATTCTCGATCAACATCACCGTGGCATTCGGTACATCAACCCCCACTTCGATCAACGACGTGGCCACCAGCGCCTGCAACTGGTTCAGGCGGAAAGCCGTCATGACGCGTTCCTTTTCTCCCGCCTTGAGCCGTCCATGCAGCAGTCCGATTTTAAAGGGCGCCAGCGCCTGCTCCACGTTCTTGAATTCCTTGGTCACGGCCTTGATATCCAGTTCCGTGTCCGCCACCTCCACTCGCGGATAAACCACGTAAGCCTGCCGTCCGCCGGCAATCTTTTTGCCAATGAAATCAAACACCTTCGGCAGCTTGTCGGCGGTCCGGACAAACGTTTTGATGGCACCGCGTCCCCCGGGTAATTGATCCATGACCGAAACGTCCAGATCACCATAAAGCGTCAGCCCGAGCGTGCGCGGAATGGGCGTGGCCGTGAGCACCAGCAAGTGGGGGTAACGGCCTTTGCGCACCAGCGTCTCCCGTTGTGTCACGCCGAACTTGTGCTGCTCATCAATGATTACCAGCCCGAGATTGGGCAGGTCGAAACCGGTCGTGAGCAGGGCGTGGGTGCCGATGGTCAGCGTTGAACTTTGATTTGCCGTTGAGGGATTCCCGTTTAACAGGTCCGCGCTGATTTGTTGGTCATCCCCCTTCCGGCTGCCCGTCTCCAGTTGGACTTTGATACCCAGCGGTTCAAACCATTTCGAAAAGTTTCGGAAATGTTGTTCCGCCAGGATTTCCGTGGGCGCCATCAACGCCGTGTTAAATCCACCTTCGATCGCCATCAGCGTGGCACAGGCCGCCACCACCGTTTTGCCCGAACCGACGTCGCCTTGCAACAACCGCCGCATCGGATGTTTCCCGCCCATATCCGACCGGATTTCGCGCAGCACTTTTGTCTGCGCGTCCGTCAATTTGAATCCAAGCTCCGCCAGGAACGGCTTCATCAGGCGGTTATCGCCTCCGCACGGTAGGGCCTGGGCGCTGGCTTCGAACTTTTTGCGGCGCGATTGAATTTGGAATTGCAGCCCCACAAATTCATCCAGCGCCAGCCGCTGCCGGGCGCTTTCCACGTCGGCTAGCTCCTCCGGGAAATGGATCATGTGAACCGCATTGGCCCGTGACGGAAACAATTTCAGGTCAGGGCGGATCGCCGGTTCTGCGATGGCGCTTTCAAATTTCTCCAGTGAGCGCCAAATCAGCGTGCGCATCACCCGCGCGGTCAGGCCTTCCGTCAGCGGATGCACCGGCACGATGCGGCTGACATGAATGAACTCATCGTCGCCGGGTTCCACCAATTCGGTTTCCGGATGATCGATGTTTCTCGGTTTCAAGGAATCCGGCTTGCCGAAGACTAAAAACTCCCGCCCGACCACATACCAGCCCTCCATCCAGGGCTGCGCCTGCCACCAGCGACAGTGCAATAAGGCCGAACCGTCATCGAAGACGCATTCAAACATCGCGCGCGCTCCCCGGCGAAATCGTTTGACGCCGGCTGCCACGATTTTCCCTCGCACAGTCGCGGCCTCCTTCAATTTCAGATCGCGAATTGGGAGGAACTTTCGACGGTCTTCATAACGACGGGGCGGATGGAGCAGCAGATCCTCCACGGTGACAATTTTCAGCCGGGCAAGCAATTTTGCGCGCTCCTCACCCACACCCCAGACCGAAGTAACCGGTGAGCTGAGCAAGGCGGCTGAATTTTCCGGGAGCGACATCCCGCGAACGATACAAACGGGCAAATTTGGCTTCAATGGGAAAGGATAATTTATTGGCAAGCGCATCATTGCGCCCCAGCCGGATTTGCGGAACAATCGGGCGCAAAAACTGATGCTGAACAAACCTTTAACCGCCAAAAATTCAAAGCCTTCCGTGATGATTCTTGGGGTGGGCTCTTTTGCGCACAGCTTGGGTAAGGCCCTGTCCGACACGGGCGCCAGAGTTTCAACTTATTTGACGCGGGATTATGGTCATTTTCCCCCCACCTTGGTGGGCCCGGTCTTTCCGCGGGCCAATTTCCCCAGTCCGGTCCCGCTTATTCGTCACCATAAAATCGACGTCGTCATCCCCCAATCCATTGATTGGGCGCAGCAACCTTGGGCCGCTGATTTAATCGCCTCCGGTGCCGCTGTTTTTTGCCCGGTTGGAGAGGGCATGCGCATTGAACGCGAACGCGATTTTGCCGGCCAGCTATGCGCCGAATTCAAAATTCCGTTCCCGAAATCATTCGTCGCGTCGAATCGACTCGAGGCCGAGAACATTCTGGCGAAGCATCCCCGGCCATTTGTCATCAAAAACCCGCTCTGTTCACCAACGAGCCCCATTCATACCATCTTGTGTGAAACTGTGGCGGACACGCGGGCGTGGCTGCGGCAGGTCAACTACGCTGAGGGAGTGTTTTTGCAAGAGTATCTGGGCCGGGCTGAAGCCGGTCACATCGCGCTTGTGAGCGGCGGCGAAATTTACTCGCTGGTGACCAACCAGGAATACAAATACGCCTTTAACGGAAATCTTGGCATTGTTGCCGGTGCGCCCTTGGGTGGCCTCGTGGAGCGCGACGAAAAGGATAAGTACGGCCTGGCACGCGAACTATTGCATCCGCTGCTCCCTTGGTTCCGCGCCGTGAATTATCACGGCCCCATTCAAGTGACCGCCATCAAAAGCCGTGATCGCTCCCGTCGAGCAAGCCGCGGCGTATGGCAGGTGATCGAATATAACATCCGCATTGGCGTCACTTCCGGTCCCATGATCTTGCGGATGTTAAAAAACCCTGCGGAAATCGTCTGGCGAACCGCGCGGAATGAAAAATTGAATCTGCGATTTAAGGAAAAAGCGAACTTTGGTTGCTCCCTGACCCTGGCGGGCTACGGTTATCCCTACACGCAAGTCCGCGGACCCCAATTGCCCCTGGAAGTCACGGCTCCTTTTGATTGTGACGTCTGGTGGAATGAAGCCGCCCGCAATTCTGACGGCGGCTTGTTCACCACCGGTCACCGGATTGCCGACGTCATCGCCCTGGCCCCAACCATGAAAGCCGCGATGGCAAAGGCTTACGCCAACATTCGAAAAATCCGGGTCGTCGGCAGCTATTACCGCACCGACGTCGGTCAGAGTATGTGGCCTCCCGGAACCGTTTAAAATCAACTTCCCGACGAATTTTTTGCTCAATTTTATGTTGGTTGGTGTTTAAAATGCTTTTTTACTTCAATGGCTTACGATTCAAAACATTTTCCTTTGCGCCCCGCGTGGCTGGAGATTGACCTCGGAAAACTGCGCCGCAACCTGCAGCTCATTCGACAGGAACTGCCCCCCGGGGTGCGACTGCTCGCGGTCGTAAAAGATGAGGCGTACGGCCACGGCGCGCTAGAGGTGGCACACGTTGCCATCGAGGAGGGCGCCTGGGGTTTTGGCCTGAGCACGCTGGAGGAGGCGATGACCCTCCGTGATGGCGGCATCAAGGCGCCGCTGCTTTTGTTGGGCGAGCGCCAGGAGGCTGAGCTCGAATGGTGTGTCGCCCATGACCTTACCGTTTGCGTCAACGAGCCCCATAACGTTCGCGCCCTGGCGCGCATCGCGGCCAGCCACGGGAAGCAGGTGCCCGTTCATGTCAAGATTCACACCGGTATGAGCCGCTATGGCGTCCGCTGGGATGAAGCCCTGCCGTTGATCGCGCAGGTGGCCGCGGAAAAATCCCTGTTGCTCGAAGGTGTCATGACTCATTTCTCTCAGTCGGACGAAACGGATAAGACTTTCGCCAATCTCCAGTTCTCGCGGTTTAAAGAGGTGCTCGATGGCATGCGCGCGCAAAACCTTTCCGCTAAGCTGCGCCATGTTTGCAATAGTGGCGGCTTTCTCGATCTCCCGCAAACCCACCTCGACATGGTTCGCACCGGCATCCTCATGTACGGTATTTTCCCCTCCCAGGTTTGCCGCAAAATTGAAGGCATCCAGCCCGTGATGTCCGTGAAGGCCAAAATCGCCGCCATCCAAAAACTGAAACCCGGCGAAGTTGTCGGCTACGGCATGCGCTACACAGCGGCCTCCGATCGGAGGATTGCTATTATTCCCATTGGCTACGGTGACGGTTTCCCTCGTGCGCGCAATGAAGGCGGCGTCTTGATTCATGGCCGAATCGCCCCACTCATCGGCGGGATTGCCATGGATGCGCTCATGGTGGACATAACGGACATCCCCCAGGCCCATAAGTGGGACGAGGTCGTCATCATGGGCCGACAGGGAGACAGGGAAATCACCGCGCGTGACATCGCCAAACTCAAAAACTCCGTTACGTATGATGTGCTCACCAGTTGGCGGCTGCGGATGCGTCGGAAAAGCGTTGACTCAACTAAAAAAACACTAAAAAGACCTAACTGAGAAACACTGATTTTTTCTTGCCCGTCGGTTCCTTGAGGAAGATGCCGCTGCAACCTTGCCGCGCCGATTCAATGAGGAGATCGGCTAGTTTTAATCCCGCTAAATCGGGTCGCAACCCCTCCGTGCGAATGTTGGAGACGCAAGTGCGGTCGGCATCGGTTTTCTCCATACTTGGGTGGCATGTGAAATAAGCACCCAAGCTGTCGGGTGATCCCAAGCCGGGCCGCTCCCCAAGGAGCATCAATGTGTGTCTTGCTTGTAAGTGGACGCCGACCTGATCCTGCAATTTTACACGCGCAAAGGGGACAATTAAAATGGGGCAAATGGTCCATCGGGCCTTAGTCAGGAGTGCTAGCAAAGCCGCGAGGGTGGGGACGATTTGCCGCTCCGCTGCCAGCGCAGAAAGTCCGTCGGAAACCAGCACTGCCAGATCCCGGCCGCCCCAGGTTGGGGTCTTTCCATTTAGAAAAGCTTCTGAGCCGGCCGATAGGCGACGGCCCAGATCCGGTCTTTGCAAAAACTCTGATCGTGTTGTGGCAGCTGTCGAAAGCCGCGTGGTTTCAAACCCGTGCTCTTTAATTCGTTTTTCAAGGGCAGCCGCATCGAAGTCCAAGCCGACGGCATCGCGCGCCAGGGCATGCGCCAATCGAAACTCAAGCAACGTCCCGGTTTGCCAGCTCCCGCCGGCCCTTCCGAGTGCAATACGGGCTCGCGTGAATTGTTTCAGTCCCGCCCAAGCGTCCGGATGCGCTGTCGCATGATTGGCTGTGGCTGGGATGGAAGCCGCGTCAAATTTGAGATCGGGCATGCGCAAGGAGCGGGTGGGCTCCCGCGAGAGTTTGGAGTTGGTTCTTGGGACCTGTGATAAGCATTTTTTGCAGCCATTCCTCAAATTCCGGCGCGGGCCTTAGCCCTAGAGCCTGCCGCAGGTATTGGCAGTCGTGAAACGAGGTGGACTGGTAACCCAGCATGATGTCGTCTGCGCCCGGCACTCCCATGATGTAATTGCAGCCGGCAACGCCAAGCAGAGTCAACAGGGTGTCCATGTCGTCCTGGTCCGCCTCGGCATGATTCGTATAACAAACGTCCACGCCCATGGGCAGGCCGAGCAGTTTTCCACAAAAATGGTCTTCGAGCCCCGCCCGGATTATTTGTTTCCCGTCGTACAAATATTCCGGCCCGATGAAGCCGACCACGGTGTTGACCAGCAATGGTGAAAAACGTCGCGCCACCGCGTAAGCGCGGGCTTCGCACGTTTGCTGGTCCAGGCCCAGATTTGCACCCGCAGAAAGCGCCGAACCCTGGCCAGTCTCGAAATACATGACGTTCCGTCCAATCGTCCCGCGTTGCAGCGACTGCGCGGCCTCGTTTGCCTCTGCCAGCAGGGCGAGATTAATCCCAAAGCTCTTATTAGCCCGCTCGGTTCCAGCGATTGATTGAAAAATGAGATCCACCGGTGCGCCCTGGTTCAGCGCCGCTATTTGGGTGGTGACGTGCGCCAGCACGCAGGACTGGGTTGGGATTTCATAGGTCCGGATCAGTTCATCAAGGATTCGCAACAACACCGTAACCGACGCCACGCTTTCTGTGGCGGGATTGATTCCGATTACGGCATCCCCGCAGCCATACAGCAGGCCATCCAGAATCGAAGCGGAAATGCCCCGTGGATCGTCCGTCGGATGATTAGGCTGCAGCCTCACTGACAACCGGCCAGGCAGCCCGATGGTGGACCGGAAGGCCGTGACCACCTGGCACTTTTTCGCGGCCAGAATCAGGTCCTGGTTGCTCATCAATTTTGCTACCGCGGCCGCCATTTCCGGGGTGATTCCCGGTGCCGCTTCGGTCAGTGCGTTTGAGTCGGTTTCATATCTCAGCAGCCAGTCGCGGAATCCGCCAACAGTCAATGAAGACAAGGGAGTGAACGCTTTATAGTCATGTTGGTCCAAAATCAGCCGGGTGACCTCGTCGGTTTCGTATGGAATCAATGGCTCGGTCAGAAATTGCTGCAAGGGTAGCTCCGAGAGGCAAATTTGAGCCGCCACCCGCTCCTCGGCGCTGGCTGCGGCAACTCCGGCTAGTTCATCACCTGAACGTCGCGGGGTCGCTTTGGCCATCAATTCGGCAAACGAATCGAACTGGTGCGAGCGAGCTCCGGTGTTGCAATGCCATCGAGCCATGAACTAAAAAATAAAAATGCTTCCTTAATTTTCGAAATCCCTGATTCGGTGACTTCGGCTTCAATTAAATTAGCATCAGGCGCGCCAGGTTTCCAGCGTCAAGTGATGCAGGGATGGCAGGAAATAAACTGACCAAGCGGCGGTCGCCATGGGAGGGCTCCTTATTTCGGCAGCTTGAAAGCAATGTTTTGCCAGTCGGTCGCAATAGCACGATATGCTCAACTATTCTGAGCTAACAGGATACAAACGAAAAAATTGACCGGTGCCTGCGGCAGGCAGGGTCACGAAATTGGTGCTTCCCATGGTTACGGGAACATTCGCCGTCATCACCCAGACGCTGCTTGGGGATAGTTGCCCAACTGTTTCAAGCACGTAGTTTGACGCCAAGGCAGGCCAAGTTAGCACGACTTCAGTCCCGGCACCAGCGATGTGCAACCAGGGAGAAATTGTGATTAAAGTTGTGTAAGTCTGGTTGTCAAAGCCCACGGTGCCCAGCGCGCCACCGAACCCCGCATCAGGCGTGTCTTGGCGGCTGCTGAAAATGTTGTTGATCCGGTAGGTCTTGCCGTACTGCAAAGTGTTAGCCGGAATGTTGGTGGTCATGGTCGAAGGATCGAGGAAATCAGCATTGTAGGGCTCCGTGCCGGCGTTTTGATCATAAATATCAACGAAAGTGAAGGCTGAGGTCGTGACCGAAGAAGGCACAAAAGAATTCCAGTTCAGCGTGAAATCTTGAGACGGGTCGGCGTGTTGCATCGCAATCCAGCAATTGGTGGTGAAGCCCGCCACGTTGGTGGCATAAAAATCCTGGTCGGGGATGATGACAGAACCCGTGTCGGTAAAAACTGTTCCCGCCCCGAAGTTGGTGCGGTCGACGAAGAAATCATATTCTCCATTGGGGTAATCAGTATCAAAACTGGTCTTGTCCGCATAGTACGGGCTGCCAAAATTGAAATAATTGGTCGCATTTTCATTAAGGTAAATCGGCACTTCGAGATTAGCCGGATCAGTAAAGTATTCGTCAATGTAGTCAGATGAATCGGCGGTGCCATATTGGGCGCCGAAGAAGTAGGCGTTGGGATAATCTGGCGCGGTTGGAATTGTCCCATTGGTCTGCTGATAAACGGTTACCTTAAAAACACTGAAATTGGTGGTTTGTGCACCAAGGGAAATAACCGCCAAAAATGCCACCAAGAGAATAACTTGCTTCAGGATTGATTTCATGAATTATAGCACCAAACTTAATTTTTACATAATATGCCTTAATGACAAGTTACGATTGGGTTAATCCTAATTTTTAAGCGCTGACACCAGCTTCTCCAGCGGTCCTGAACCATAAAAACCCTAATTGGCATGGAAACCGCTGATTTCTTGTGCCGTTTTAGGGCGATCCTGACTCTGAATTATCGGCAAACAACATGTTAATGTTCGACAAATTAATCTCGGGCCTCGCGGTTAATCCGGCTTGTCCCCGCTGCAAGGCGGAGATTCCTGTTGAGGATATCAATGTGGCCAAGGATGTTGCGTATTGTCGGCACTGCAACCTGGCCCTGAGCCTTTCGGCGCTCGCCACAGGCACCATGGCCTATGAGGATGTCGACTTGAGTCGCCCGCCCGAAGGCACTTGGCTCCGGCGCGAGCCCGACGGCTTGGTGTTGGGAGTCAGCAACCGATCTCCTGGCGGGGCTTTTGGTTTACTTTTTTTCTCTCTTTTTTGGAACGGCATTGTCTCCGTTTTCGTATTGCTGGCGTTGTCGGCCACCTTGAACCACCTGGGGATCGCACCCCCTTCGTGGTTGCCGGCTGCCATGTCCAAGTCCGGCAACATGCCTTGGGGATTCATTGTTTTTCTTTGGTGCTTTTTGATCCCCTTCGTCGCCATCGGTTTGCTCGTATTCGGTTGCTTTCTCAATTGCCTGGGAGGTCGGGTGGAAATCCGGCTGCAAAATGGCCATGGCGTTCTCTTCAAGGGCATAGGTCCGGTTGGTTTCCGCAAACGTTTCGAGGCCGCCGAAGTTCGAGATGTTCGCATGGAGGATCGTCGCTGGCGGGATGGTGATGGGGATCCCCGCCATAGCATTCACATTACGATCGAAACCGCCACAGAATCCTTTCAATTCGGTTCAATGCTCAATGATCAACGGCGTCGGTTTGTGGTTGGTGCGCTGAGGAAAGAATTGGTGCGGCACTAGGCTGGTTCGGCTTCACCAGCCATTCCTCAATGGAGATGCTCGAGGATTTTCTCCTTAACCAGTGGGTACTGTTTCCAAGGTAGAAAATGGTTCATCCCGGGTATCCGGATGATTTCCAACGGTCGGGCATTTGTCATCATGCGCTCTGCAAAGTCGGCGTTTTCCGGGGGCACAAGGTTATCCGCCAGGCCCTGCACCACCGTGACCCGCTGATGAATTTTCGGCCAAAGCGGCATCATCTCGGTCAGGCCGCCCTTGAGCGGGCGGATCTCACGATTGGCCATAAGAAGATCGGCCGGCACCAGCCAGCGAAAAATCCACCATTCCGCCGCATATTGGTACCACTTGGTGTGTTCCTGCCCTGGATCAATCGAGCCCGCCAGGATAATCAAATCGGTGACTTTATCCGGGTAATCCATCGCCAGCCGGCAAACCACCGGTCCCCCGAAAGAATGTCCGACCAGCAGCAAGCGTTGTCCCGGCGCAGCCCGGTCAAGCAGCGGCGCGATGTCTTTGCATTGCTGCTCCAGCGAACGCTCCGCGTTGCCCGCGCCAGAACCGCCGAAACCGGGCCGGTCCACGGCGATCAATTGTGCGCGTGAGCTGAGATCCGGGTCGCTCAAGTATTGCGCCCAAGCCTTCCAATCTCCGGGCGAACCGTGGATAAATAAAACCGTTGGAACGGGTCCGTTTGTGCCCGCCTCCACGAAGTGCATGGTGCGACCATCAATGGTGTAATCCTGAAAAGCCGAGGGGTTCTCACGTCGAACGGTCTCCGCCTGTGCGCCCAGTGTTGTTTCAATATTGCGGATTTCCTTCGGCATAAAAAGTTTGCATCCGCCCAGTGCCTCACAAAGCACAATCAATCCTATGAGCAGAATAACTCCTCGGAGCCAGAATGTTTGTTTCTTCACGGTCTTTGGGGCCATTGTCCTTCGGAACATGGGTGCAAGATTCAGTATCTCAATTCGCGGGGCAAATTATTATGGCAGCAATTTTGTCCGTCCGGATCAGGACCGGCGTCGCAAAGCGGTGCAGGTGTTGGGTCCATGAATGCCCTAAATCAAAAGTCTGACTGCCGGAGTAGGAAAGAGCCGGCTGGAAATAGCGAAGTTTATTCGAACCCCTTTTGTGATTGTTTCACTGCCAATCACGCCTTCAGTTTTCTCAAGGCGACGCTAAGCGAAAGAACTGGCTGAAATTGGTTCCCGGCAGGGTCATCAGGAAAAGTCCGCCTTGATTGGTGGCTATGCCCGCTACCGGCAGCCAGATCGGCGAAGCCAGATTGGTGGCGCTGAATAACCCAAAATTGCCTGCGGATGATGGCCAGCTAAGGTTTAAGGTATTTGTATTCCCGTTTGCGGCAACTGCGAGAGCGGGTGGACTATCAAAGATCACCGGTGCCTGTCCGGCCATTATGGATTTAAGTCCCGTAATGCTCGCGACATTGTTTGACAGATCTCGCTCCTGATAAATGCTCCAGTTCGGCGGCAGGTTAAAAATTGCACTTGAGTTCGGATTCCAGACGATGTACCCGGCTGGATAACCCAACCTCTGCAAACCTGCGGACCAGGTTCCGTTTGAATCAACCGCATGGGATGTCATCTGTGCGCCCAGCAGCCAGTTGACCGTGTTGCTGTAAGCGATGCCTCCTGGAGCTGGCGTTTCGCTGGGCGGGTTAATGCTCAACGGCACCTGAAATGTATGGTTTACGTTGGTCAATTCCCAGGCGTACCAGTTCCAGTTTTGGATGTTTTGCCACCACCAAAAAAGGTAACAACGCGCGACAATCCCCTGGTTTTGTGAGTCGTTAATGCCGATGTTCGGCGCCCCTTCGGTACACCAAACCGGCAACGAATTCCATGGCGGATAGCGCGACAACAAATCCCGAACTCCGGCCACCTCGCCGAGGCTGTCTTCGGGCACTGACGTCGGATAATCGTGAAAAGTCATTATGTCCGGGGCGGGGCCTCCCGCTTGGATAAACTGTTCCAGCCATGACAAACCGCCCAGCGTGATGTTGGGGCCAAGTATCTTGGCGGAGGGATCAACATTCGTGACCACCGTTCGCGCAATTTGAGCCATCATCACCATGTTTGAAATCGCGCCGCTGTAGAAACCCTTATAATCAGTCTCATTCCAAATCTCATAATATTGGATGAATCCTTTGTAACGGATCGCCACCGATTGGACGAAATTGCTCCAGTCATTCATATCCCGCGGCTCGGAACTGCTCCCGTTGGTGATCCCCTGACCGTCGGTGGCGTTCGTATTCAACGCCGCCCACAATGGTGTGCTGCCGAAGGTGAAAAGCACCTTGCAGTTCGGATTGTTAGTATAGACCACATTGGTGCAGGCATCGAAGTGCGACCAGGTAAACGCATTAGTGTTCGTTTCGATCTCGCTCCATTTAAGGCCGACGTCCCAGAAGCGCACGATGCCCTGTTGCAAGGGCGGCCAGTTTGTTTTAGCGGTCAGCATGTTGACGTGCATTCCAAAAAAAGTGGCGGGCACGCTCGAAGTGGTATTTGCGGGCAGGGCATACAGGTAGTTGGAAGTGACATCCACTAGGCTGGCCTCGTTAATCCAGTTGGTTCCATTGCTTAGAAATACCACGGCGAACTGCGCGTTCGTTCCACCCTGAAATCCTCCGCTAATTGTGACCTGCTGCCAGTTCGTGCTCACGCTCACCACACTGCTGGCGCCGGCTTGGAAACTATTGTCGGCATCGCGCAGGGCAAATTGCACCAGTGAATTGCCGGCTGAGCGCAGCCACAGGTTTGCCTGATAAACGTCCCCGGCATTGAACTTGAAAGGTTGGTAAAATAAGGCGCTGTTGGTGGCAGTCAATCCATTGACGATAACCTTTTGACAATTGCTGCCACTATGGACATTTACCGTCTCCTCCGAACAGAGCAGGTTCACGCCAAAATAGGCGTCATCAGTCCAGTTTGTGGCAATCTGGCTGGAGCCCACCTTCACATAAGGAGCCTCCAGATTGGTGTTCAGCAAAATCTCTGTTTGGGCCTGAAGCTGAAGCCAGCCACAACCTACCCATAAAAAAAATATTGGGAATAATGCGATGCTTTTCATGAGGTAACGGTTCGTATCCAGACCGCGATAGGAAAATGGAGCCTTCGCTGAATCTCAAGGCACGGCCAGCCCGAGAAATCTTGCTGTCCGCACGCCCGGTTTGCTGAAAGCGAAGTCTTTTTTTGACTGCGAATTTTGTGTCCAGCTTCACCCGCTTTACAATGGCCACCTTAAGCATCGCATTAAATCGCTTAAATGCCAATTGCGAAACTCCCGATCTTGGCTAAGAGCTGTTGGGTTTTGGCATTTCACATGCTTCATTAAGTGCGAAATTGTTGGATTGCAATCATTGATGATCCTGAAATCTGAACAGACTATTAATCAAAATGAAAACTAAAAACATGAGAGACAAATTAAGCCTAGCGATTGCGGCATTGGCAGTTATGGGCCTGCTATCACTGGCGTTGCCAGCCGCTATTGCGCAACAAAGTACTCCACCACCCGCGGCCGGTTCGGCCCCCCATTTTGAACGGCATCCCGAAATCCGCCGCGCCATTCGTGCCTTAGAAGCGGCCAAACACGATTTGCAGGCGGCCGATCATGACTTTGGTGGTCACCGGGTGGATGCCCTCAATGCCTGCGATAATGCCATTGCTCAATTGAAGCTGGCCCTCCAATACGACAAAAACTAACTTTCGAAATTGCCTGTGCCCGACTGGGATAGACCATTCCGGTCGGGTCTTTTTTTGCCGGTTGAAATCATGAAAAAGCTTGCACCGGTTCTGGCACGATTTGTTTTTTCATTGATTGGGTTGGGCTTTTTCCCGGGTCTTTCCGCGAGGGCTCAAGTCCCCGCGGAGTTCACGAATTTATATCAGGTAATGGAAGCTGACCTGACTAATTTTGAGGCAACGCTGGACGCTGGTTGGAATGGAACCAAGACCAACTGCCAGTTTGCTAGCGTGCTCCTTCCCGCAACCGATGGTGGGGAGGGGGCCGCGGCAACCAATCCAAACTATCTTAAAAACGCCGTCCTACCGTTTCTGGCCGGCCTGACCAACCTGGGCATCAGGACGGTAAAATTCTCGATCGATTTCCCGACCCTTTACCAGCCGTATTACAATTCCAGCAGCGGCCTGAACAATCCGGCGGGCTACACCAACATGCTGGATTTCTTTACCAACTTGGTCGGTGTGCTGCGGCAACAAGGGTTGAAGATCATCATCCCCACCCAAAATGTTTTTCCCATCGAGCAGCCTGCCATCAGTAATTATTACAGCTCCCTGACCTTCGCCCAATACACCAACGGCCGCAGTGAGATGATTCAACTTATCGCCGGCGTTTTAAAGCCCGATTACTTGATGATGCAGTCTGAACCCATCACCGAGGTGGATAATCTAGCAGGAGGCAACCCCGCTTTGGCCAACGATCTTAATGACCCGGTGACGGACACCAACATGCTGATGGGGTTTCTCAACGATTTGCAAAAAGCCGGTCTGCGCAACACCAACGTGCTGATTGGCGCTGGCATGGGCACCTGGCAACCTGACTTTGACACCTACGTGACCAATTTCGTCAATCTGCCGATCGATATCCTTGATGTGCATGTCTATCCCATCAACACCACCACTAACAGCGATGTCGTGCAGGACTTCCTGGGGCGAATTCTGACCATGGCCGATGCCGCGCACTCCCATGGGATGAAAGTGGGGATGGGCGAGTGCTGGCTCCAAAAGGAATATAATGATGAACTGGCCAATCCGCCCAGCCAGTTGGTATTTCAAGGACGAAATACCTACAGTTTCTGGTCCCCGCTGGACGAGGAATTTCTACTCTGCATGGTCAAGGTGGGTTACTACAAGCAGTTTGAATTCATTGACCCCTTTTGGACCGATTATTATTTCGCCTACCTTGATTACACGAATGAACAAACGGCCATTTCCGGCCTGTCCCCCAATACGGCGGCAGGTGTATTAAACTCGAACGAAAATGCCGCTGTTTACATGGCGCTGGGTGTCGGCGCCGTTACCAATACGGGCCTGGCTTTTCAGGAATATAGCCAAGCGAATCCTCCCTTATTGAGACTAACTCAGCCAAATCAGGGCATTTTGGATCTCACTTGGACTCCCGTGGCTGACCATTATGTGGTGGAGCAGTCCTACAACCTGAGAGCCCCAATCTGGACGTCATTAACAGTTCCATCGCGCACTTTGGGTGCAGATTATTCTGCAACCGTTGAGACCACGAACAATGTCGAATATTTCCGGTTACGCTTGCCCTGAAACGCCAGCGGCTTGGCCGGTTCAGGGCTTCAGCTGACTTTCCCATTCTTTCACCAGTTCAAAGGATGCGGCGCGCGTGGCTCGACTGTTCGGTCCAATGAACACCTGGAACTTGCCCGGCTCTGTATCCGCCGTCATGTCATCGCGAAGGAAGCTGAGTTCTTTTTCCCCGATCAAGAAGGCCACCCCCCGGCTTTCGCCAGACTTGGGTTGGATTTTTCGAAAACCTTTCAGTTCGCGCACGGGTCGCGTCACGCTGCCAACGAGTTGACACAGGTATATTTCTTGTAGTTATTAAGCAGACCTTTGTCCCCAACCATGATTCACCACAGCAATGGCGTAAAAAAGAATACTCGTCGTTACTTCTTTCGGTACCGCCGCCGGCATCAGGTAATTCATGCCGCCGGGGCGTTCCACTTTGGCGCTGGCTTTGTCAATTTGAGGTTGAAGTTGGTCAGCCAACTTGGCTGCCAGAGTCAAACCGGTTCTGGGGTCGGAAGTGATCAATGATGGAAGTATGATGTTCATAAATCATTAAATATGTTTATCGGGATGGTTGCGGTTGATGATTGCGTCGAATGCGGGCGAGGAACGCCGAAATCCCAACCATCCACTTGGCGGAAATACCAAGTCGATTGCGTTGTTTCAGTGAGGCGCCGTGCGATTTCAGTTGCTCCACAACGCTTGCTCGGCCGAACATCGCGGCGAACATGAGCGGAGTCATTCCGCCGCCGTTGTCCGCATCAATATCCGCGCCATGAGCCAGGAGCAGTGCGACAATTTCCTCGTAACCTTTAAAGGCCACCCCGCCAAGTGGGGTTTGGCCGCGACTGTTGCGGCGATCGACGTCCGCGTCATGTTCCAACAGCATTCGGGCAGTTTCCACATTGCCGTTGTAAGTGGCCAGCATCAGCAGTGAATTGCCTTTGATGTCAGCCAGGTTCACCGGCAGTCCATGCCTCAGCATCGAAGCCAGCGATTCGGTATCACCCTGTCGGGCAAAATCGACCGCCATTTGCTGTAACTCGGCGTAGCGCTTTTGTTCGGCTTCGTTAATGATTGTTTGCATGTGCTTTTGTCGGGCAACGAGTTCACGTCACCCTGCTTGTTGAATGGCTACTTTTTTCCTGTTGCGCGGTTCTTCACACCGAGCGCCTTCGAAACGCCAGCCGCATAAGCCGGATCGGCGTTGTGGAAGTGAACCAACTGGCGTTGCACAATTTCCTCTGGCACACCGGCCATCGCGGCAGCAACGTTCTTGAACAAGCGTTGCTGCTGGTCAGGTGTCATCAGGCGGAATAAATCTCCCGGCTGCGTGTAATCGTCATTACCATCGCGATGATTGTAGCGATCGGCATCGCCCGCAATCTGCAGCGGCGGTTCGGCATAACGCGCATCCTGCACCGGTCCCCCGAAACTGTTCGGTTCGTAGTACGCGTCCGTCCCTTTGGGTGCATCGAAGCGCATTGGTCCATCGGCATAATAGGTCCGCACAGGAACTTTCGGGCGGTTGACCGGCAGCATTTCGTAATGGGTACCAATGCGGTAGCGGTGCGCGTCGCCATACGAAAAAACCCGCGCTTGCAACATTTTGTCCGGCGAGAAACCGATGCCCGGCACAATGTTCGACGGGCTGAAAGCCGCTTGCTCCACCTCAGCAAAATAATTTTCCGGATTACGGTTCAGTTCCAGCACCCCGACCTCAATTAAAGGATAATCCTTGTGAGGCCAGACCTTGGTCAGATCGAACGGATTCCAGCGATAAGTTTCTGCCTCCTTCTCTGGCATGATCTGGATACAAAAACGCCACATGGGGAACTCACCCCGCTCAATGGCCGCGAACAAATCGCGCTGGGAACTTTCACGATCCTTGGCGACAATGGCTTCAGCTTCCTCGTTGGTCATGAATTGGATGCCCTGCATGGTCTTGAAATGGAACTTCACCCAGAAACGTTCGTTCTTCGCATTGATCAAACTGTAGGTATGGCTGCCGTAACCGTTCATGTGACGCAGCGTCTTGGGAATGCCTCGATCCGACATCAGGATCGTCACTTGATGCAGCGACTCCGGCGAGAGGGACCAGAAATCCCACGCGGCCGTGTTGCTGCGGAGATGGGTCTTTGGGTGCCGTTTCTGGGTGTGGATGAAATCCGGGAACTTGTACGCGTCACGGATGAAAAAGACCGGTGTGTTATTGCCAACCAAATCCCAATTACCTTCTTCCGTGTAGAACTTCAGCGCAAAACCGCGCACATCGCGTTCGGCATCCGCGGCCCCGCGCTCGCCGGCCACCGTGGAAAAGCGTAACAAAACCTCGGTTTGACTGCCTTTTTTAAACACGGCGGCCTTGGAATATTTTGAAATGTCATGCGTGATCCGGAGCGTACCATAAGCGGCAGTCCCTTTGGCGTGAACCGTGCGCTCCGGGATCCGCTCGCGGTTCTGGTGCGCGAGCTTTTCGAGCAGCTGATAATCCTGCATCAGCAGCGGCCCGCGCGGACCGGCGGTGATGGAATTCTGGTTGTCAGCGACAGGGTTGCCGCCGGTTGTTGTCACTGTTTCAGTCTTTATAGCCATAAACATGCTCTCATTTGAAATGAATAAACCATTTTTTAGCTATAGTTGAAATACTTGTTTCCTTGTGTTACCATAGGTATAACCTATGGAAATGCACCAGCTTCGCTACGTTGTGGCGGTCGCGCGGACGGGAAACTTCTCCCGCGCCGCCGAACAATGCCACGTTTCCCAGCCCTCACTAAGTCAGCAGATTCTCAAGCTAGAGGTTGATCTTGGTGAACGCCTTTTCGACCGCATGAAGCGCGTGAACAAACTGACCCCGTATGGTGAGGCGTTCCTCCAGCGTGCTGTGCGCATTCTCCAGGAGGCGGAGGCGGCGCAACGCGAGGCCGCTGAAGCAAAGGACCTGTTGCGCGGTACGGTCGGCATCGGCGTTTTGCCAACCATCGCGCCCTATCTATTGCCGGATGCGATGGTTGAGTTTACGTCGATGTATCCCGGCGTGGAGACCATCGTGCAGGAAGACACCACGGCTCAGTTGCTCAAAAACACCCTTGCCTGTGAGATAGATTTTGCGCTGGTCAGCCGGCCGATTAATGACGAACGGTTGTCAGTTCAGGACTTGTTTGCTGAGGAATTATTATTAGCCCTGCCGCCAGGGCATCCTCTTAAAAGCAAACGGCATGTAACCATAGCGGACCTTGCTGGCGAACGGCTGATCGTCATGAAGGAGGGCCACTGCCTGGGCGATCAGGTACTGGGTTTTTGTGGACGCGGTGATTTGCGGCCCCAAATCAGCTTTCGCAGCGCCCAGCTCGAAACCATCCAGGCCCTCGTGCGGGCCGGCCTTGGTATTTCACTGATTCCGGCCATGGCGATTCCGGGAAATCAAGGAGACCTGCTGGAATATCGCTCCCTGACCTCACCGCGCCCCCAGCGCAAAGTCGTTGCCATCTGGCCGAAACACCGCGTGCCGGGCAAGGCTGCCAAAGAGTTGCTGAAGGTTATTTCAAACCGGTTTGTTAAAGCGATCCACTGATGACTCTCATGGTTTCTTCGGCAATAACCGACCGCTGCTCCAGCCGGCATTATTTGCAACCAATCGAAAGAACTGCCAGGCCAATTCCCTATCTTTGCGGAATCGTGACAATCCCGGCATTGAATCCAACCACATGGCTTGTATTTTCCCAGGGGGCGAATGAATTTTGAGTTCCTTGTTTTTTCCGTTTCGATTTCAGCCCTGCTCGCGGGTTGTTCCACCGTCTCGCCTACTGCCGGGGTTCGGATGAATCAGATACAGGTCATCGGTACCCACAATTCGTACCACCAGCGGGCGCATGATTCTCTCATGAAATTAATCGCTTTGTACAAGCCCCAGGCCGCCCGCGATTTGGATTACGGGCATCCCCCTTTGCCGGTCCAGCTTTCTGAGTTTGGCATCCGCCAACTTGAGCTGGATTGCTACGCGGATCCTCAAGGGGGAAGATTTGCCCATCCTTTGGGACCGGTGGCAGCCGCGAAGCTAGGATTTGCCCCGGTACCCTCCAATGATCCCAACGGCGAACTCCTCAAACCAGGCATCAAAGTAATGCATATTCCGCACATTGACTTTGGCACGTCGGTTCTGACATTGGTGGACGGTTTAAAAGAAATCCGCGCCTGGTCACTGGCTCATCCACATCATATCCCGATCTTCATTTTGATTGAATTAAAAGGTGAAACCTTGCGTCCGGATTTCACTCCTGTCCTGCCTTGGCGAAAGCCGGAACTTGCGGAGTTGGAAGGTGATATTCTCTCCGTATTTCCCCCCAACGCCATTATCAAGCCGGATGATATCCGGCACGGAGCACAGACATTACCGGAAGGCTTGCGGGAACACGGTTGGCCGCTGCTGGACAGCGTCCGCGGCAAAGTGCTCTTCGGACTGGACAACGATGGGACCGAACGTGATCTCTACCTGCAGGGGCATCCCGCCCTCGAAGGCCGCCTTTTGTTCGTAAACGTGCAGAAAGGCAGTCCGGCCTTGGCTTGGACGGAGGTCAATGATCCGATTCAGGATTTTGCGCAAATTCAGATGCTGGTTAAGGATGGTTTCCTGGTGAGGACTCGTGCGGATGAACCGACCGAAACCGCCCGCGCTAATGATGTGCGGATGCGTGATCACGCCCTCGCCAGCGGCGCGCAATTTATTAGCACAGACTTCCCCGTGCCGAATCTAACATTTTCCCCATACTGCGTTCAGCTGGAAGGAAAAATTGTCGCCCGGAGTAATCCCGTGAACGGATCGGCCAACCTTCTGGGCAGGGATCTTGAGAAATAGCATGCTCTGACAAGGCACTTCCCAGATGGTGAGCCTGGGCGCTTTCAAATTACGCTTTCAACTTGCAGAATCTAAAAAACAGGGGCGCGGTCAGCGGAAAGATCATTATTTGGAATGATTTAGGGTCATGAGCAGGATGCGTCCTTCCTGTTTGATCAACGAATACTGGGCGCCACCCAACAACTGCACTCCATTGGGTGCCCAACTCGTCAAACAGGCATAGACGGGGCCATGGACGCTTTCGCGGTAGCCGGATTGGTTGAAATGGGTTAGCCGCCTTTGGTTTGTGCCGTCGGACTCCATGATCCACCAGTCAGTGCCTCCATTATGATTTCCCACATTGCTCATCCAGACCAGTTTCTTCCCGTCCGGGGAATAGCTTGCATGCTCATTGTAACCCTGGCCGTCAGTCAATCGTTGTAAATTGCCTCCATCAACTGCGTCCATCGCATAGATTTGGGAATGCAATGCGTTCTGGCTGTCGAAATCGCTGCAAAATACAATCCGGCGGTCATCCGGTGAAAAACCGTAGCCCTCATAAAAGCCGCGCGCTCCGGGCTGAAAGGTGCGGATATTCTCCAGCTGAGGTCCATTTGGCGTCTCAATAAAATCGGCCACTTTGATGACCCAATCACCGAACCACGCCCGGGGTTGCAACATTTTCGGCGCGCCAATCCGTTCAGTCCACGAGAGCTTGGTTCCGTCATGCGAGAATTTGGGAATGATCACGCCGTCATTCCTCGTATTCCCCGTATGAGTTAACTGCCAGGCTTTGGAGCCGTCGGCCAGCATCACCCAGATATCCGAACGTCCGCCAAAACCTGGAATCGCTTCAATGCTACCGCCTTGGTGTTCCTTCTTCTCGGCGGCGAACGCGATATATTTCCCACTGCGATGCCAGGTGGGCGAGCCCGCGTGCCGGTGGGGCAGCCCATTATCAACGCTGGTCAGACAGCGGTCGCCTGTCCCGTCCGGGTTGCAAACATGAATGTTATAGTATCCATCCTGATGCTTGCAGTCATACGCCACCAGCTTTCCATCCGGCGACCATTCCACTCCTTCTCCTTGAAGCCGAAACAGTTCCAGCCCGACACCGCCATCAACAACCGGTTTTGGCAGGAGCAGTTTATCCGTGGAGGGCACCATTGCCCCCGGCACCACGTTTTGGGCGACGCTAACCAGTGCTGGTTGACCAAAGCTCACGAGCGCACAGGCCAGCCAGCAGAAAAAAGCCAACTTGCAGCCCGACCAGAATTGGGGTGGGTAGAGAATCATTCGAAATCCTTCCTAAAATCTTTTTTCATTTGCAAGTCCAAAAACCGCATGCTTCCTCGTCTAGGATTAGGTGTCCCACCCGTTTTCCGGGTGTGGATTGAGACGGTGGCCTGAATAAATGGAGGCTGATCCCTCATATGGATTACAACTCTTTAGCATCAGGGCGCCAGCTCTACTTATTTTGAAAACGGCTATCCGAATGCCAAATCAACTTCCGCGGTGATAAGGTACCCGCATCAAAAAGTTGGCCTTTTGGTTCTCCGAATTCAGATCGCCAAAAAGTTTGTTGTCGCAGTTTTAATTTTCCTTTTTTGCTCAAGATGTAACCACGCGATAGAACCTCGGATTGAAGCTCGCACTATTTGTGTCAGTGAAGGTGAACAGGCCTCCGCTACTGGCATTGTTTGATCTGCCAACCAGATTCTGCCACTGGGCTGGGGCGAGTGTGATGTTGCTGGACATCTGCACATGATAAGGGTAGTTCGGCAGCCCGGCATAAGTCAGGGTCAATGAATTTGGGCTGTTAACCTGCGCCACCAGGTTGGTGGAAACGGAAACGGGTGCCAGTGTGAACTGGACGTAAACGCTCTGCCCGGGACCGACCGGGACTGTCAACGGAACTCCGGTATAGTTGAGATCCACGTCCGCCGGATTTCCATTGGCGTCAATTTGCCATTCAGAGGCCCTGGCCACGGGAACATACGGTCGCAAGGTGACCATGGCGAAGTCTGTGTTGGTGATGATGGCCGGATTGATGGGGTCTTTGTAGACGCCATTGTCATGCACCAACTCGACCACCCAACCGGCGGCATTCCGGTTGATCGAATACTGGATGGGATCACCGGAAACCGCAATCGGCAGACAGGTGGTCGCTAGCTGGGTTAGGCGCCAGTTCGGAATTGCGGCCGGCCGGCCGGTGACTGCATTGGTCCACATGGGCAACACTTCCACCGTACCCGCGTTGGTGAGCGTGTTGAAGGCGCCCCCGAGGGCATCACGTTGAGCGGGCTGCATCAGCACCCGGCTGCCATTCTGCAACGCCTGTTGCAAGGCGGAAACAAACTGTGCCCCAAACGTCATGTCCCCGGCCAACAAAATCACCGGGTAGGACTCCAGATTGGTCGCCGAGTTTGAGGAAAGCAGGACATCGTACATCTCACCATAAGGCGTTTCTCGCAGATAGCCCAACTCTTGATCCCCTGGAAATGGATTATAATGGATGAAATCTGAGCCCGGGAACAACTGGTTTACAAACAAGTCATCGATTTGCAGGTCTCCGGCAGTGAAGGGCAGGGTGCCCCAAGCCAGATGGGCATAACCGTCGTAGCCAGCGTATTCATCCAGTACGATGCCAACCGGTGTGTATGGAATTCCACGGTCATGGGCATTGATGAAGGAGTAAAGTCCCGCCAGGGCAACGCCCCAGCTATTCTCGCCATACTCGGGCAGCTCGTTGGTAAAGATGATGTCGGAGCTGTTCTCCGGCGTCAGCCAGGCGGCCCCGGCGAACCATCCGTTAATCAACATTCTTTCGTAGAGACTCAACGAATGACCGCAATTGATCGTATGCCAGGTCGTCTCGTACCCATTCCACCACCGACTCATCTGCACCGACCAGGGCGTGCTCCATTATCGCGAGGCACCGCGGGCAAAGGCGAATTGTGACCGGGTAAAGGCAACGTTTTCACTCACCTCAATGCCTCCCATTCGGCACCCCCACTCGTCGGCGTAGATTTCGTAGTGACTGTGGCCGGTCACCGAGTTAGCCCAACCCAACCGGTACGTGGCCGTCTGTTGCTGATAGGCACATTTGAGAAAGTTATAGCAATCCACTTTGTTCGTCTCTTGCACCGGGTAGCCGTTGTAAGGACCGTAAGGCATGTCCACATGAAAATGATACCCCCACTCAGCAAACTGAACGCTCGTAAACAATCCGGCGCCGTCCATGGTGTCCAGCAGGCTTAGGTCGCTGCTATCGATAACATTGGTTAAAAAATGACGGAATAGGCAATGGACGGATAACCGTTGCTCGCCAGCCATTGCCACTGGTTGGCGTTGTAACTCCCAAAGAGGGCCCGGGATCGAAAGCGTTTCCCAATCCTTTCGGTGCGTTGGTTTGCATGGCGTGGACGTAGTCCTCATAACCGGACAGGCCTGCCCCGCCGCTGGTGTACATCGTCATCAGGGTTTTCGCGCTGCTGGTCACAAAATGTACCGCGCAGGTTCCCGGAATCCCGGCCGGCACTAGACCGCCGGGCGCATTCTGACTTTGAATCGTGTTCGTGGACGCTGTCACCATTATGTTGTCCACGTAATTTTGCTCCACACCGCCGCCGGTGACCTGATAGATCTGCAGAACCATGGCGCCGTCAAAATCTTTTAGCTGCAGCGCCGCAGTGGTGTATTGCCAAAAGACGGTTTGCCCGTCGTCGCTCGTCAGGCTGATCGCCGCCCCGTTGTCGAAAATATCAACGGTAAAATGATAGTAGGTGAAATCGGCGAAGACGTTGCTGCCGGAATTGGCCGAAAAAGGGCCCCCCGAGCCACTTCCGCTGGTTATCACCTGCTCCCCGCCTTGCGCTGAAACCTGGAGGCTGGCATTATTTCCCAGAAGTTGCAAGGTCACCGGTGAGTTGCTGCCCGAACGGGGTTGAAAACCAAGATCTACGTGCAGATGCATTCCTCTGGTCACCGGGCTGAGCGATATTATATTGCTCGCCTGGATGCCCCACGGTTGTGCCGACGCGCCATTTGAGGATTCCACATGCAAGACAGGCCGTGTCTCATCCAGAATTCGGTCGTTTGCCAGGTTTGGGTACCCCGTGGCCAGGGCGACGCAATTGCTGCCCGGCCCCGTTCCCGTTGGCGAAAAAGTATCGGCAAACAACACCGTATGCGCATGGGGGCCGGCGCCACTCACGAATAAAAGGAAAAGGATCCCCAAGATTTTGTGAAACAAGTTTGGTATTTGAATATTGTGGGCGGTTGGCCGATTGTGGCATAGTCCGTAAACGGTTATGGTTCCTGCTACTTACCTTGGTTAAGGTCCGAGTCTTGTTCAAAGGACGCGCCAATCCGCCACTATTCCTTGGTTTTGCAAAAACACGTCCGAAAACGGGTGATTTCAACTCTGATTCCAAAAGCAAGTTCCTAGCCATGGTAAAGTTTTGGGGCCCCAAATTGACATGTTGCGTGCAAACCGCTAATTGACTCCTATGAACTGGGAAGAAGAATACCAAAAAGGTAAAGTGTTTTGGGACAAAGGCGCGCCTTCACCCCCGATGAAGCAATATCTGGAGCGGCATGTGGTGCGAGGGCGCGCCCTGGTTCCGGGGTGTGGCCACGGGCATGAGGTCGCCCTAGCCGAGGAATATGGCCTGGATGTGACCGGGCTGGACATTGCGCCGAAGGGCGTGGCGGGGGCGCGCGCCCTTTACCCAAAGCTGGCCGACCGCTTCATCGTCGGCGATTTGTTTAGCCCGCCGTCGGAAATGCGCGGCGGGTTTGATGTGGTGCTGGAGCATACTTGCATGAGCGCCCTGCATCCGTCGATGCGGGCCGACTACCGGCGTGGTATCGATTTGATGCTTCGACGCGGAGGCTTGTTGATCGGCGTATGGTATATCAATCCGGACCTGGATCCAGGTTACGAAGGGCCTCCGTTTCCTTTCAGTGTGCCTGACCTTACCGCTCTCTTTGCGGAAGACTATGAAATAATGGATGACTACGTCCCGGATGTTGCCTTCCCTTCTCGCGTGGGTCGAGAGCGCGTGCGCGTGCTGCGTCGGCAGACATGAAATGGCGGCGCTTCATGAATTTAATACGAATGGTTTTTGATTGATTAAATCATAATATTGTTTTAAAAAAGGGTAAGTTCCATTCGCACCAAGAGTCAGCAAATGCGGCCGCCGCTGTTGGCTGGATTTGATACCGGTATCAACAAAAGCTGCCAAGTTACTGCTAATTTGTCTGCATCTTTTTGCGGGTGTGTGATTTTTCAAGCTCGGGTGGTTCAGTCAGCAACTGAAACGTGTTTAATCGCTTATGAATACCTGCCAATCATTCTGCAAATCCTTTTTGCCACTGCTCGTAACAGGCACTATGCTGGCAGTCAAACCACTCACCGCCAATGCGACGGGCGTGGTGTATGATACTATCCCTTACTGGTCTCCCGTAGATGCTGTAATCGGCGGTTGGGGGCCGGGTCAATCGTCAACTTTGGGTGAGACCTTTGTGGCTCCTGCTGGTGCAGGTGTTTCGTTAAATGATTTTAGTTTAGTCGCTGAATCTTATGGAGGCATAGCTAGTCTGTCGATCAAGCCGTTTGTTTACAAATGGTCAGGCAGCATGACTGGTCACGGCGGCGGCGCGGTCGGCAATCCGCTTTATCTCGGTACCAGCTTTCTTTTTAGCCCTCCCGAGCGTCCAAACGGATGGGTGCCCTTGACCTTTAACTTTGGGGCCAACGGCTTGGTTCTTAACCCCGGAGATCATTACGTGGTTGGATTTACCATTTCGGATCCCGCCGATTACGCCGCCTCTCATGGCTACGTTGAGTTTCAGGAGGTGCCAAACCGGAATCCTTTTTATGCGCAACTGCCGGCTGGAATCGACGGTTATGGAGGCGCGGTGTATGACAATAATGGTAATAATTTCTCGGCTTTAAACACCACGGTTTGGGACACTGGGGGAGACACTGGCGATTATGCATTCGAGGCGGATTTTACCGTGGTTCCTGAGCCAGGTTCACGTTTTGTTATCTTTGTGGGCGTTTTGCTTTCCGTGGTTTGCGCTTTTCGCCAATTGTCCATGCGGTCAAAAAGTGGCAGTAGCCGGGTATAATCGCAATTACTGGTAGCAGTTTCCACCGGCTGAAGAACTGTAGTCGGACTTTAATTCGGCGACAATACCTTGTGCAGAGTCTGTAGCAGGATCTCCGCAGTATAAGGCTTGGAAATGAAAACCCTGCGGTCAGCTTCCTCCGCCGCATTGGTGGTGCTCTCTGTCTCCAGACCGCTGGCGCTAATGATCTTTACTTTCGGCTGAATCATCTTGAGGGCGGCGATGGCGGCATTACCGTCCATGACTGGCATCGCCATGTCAATGATCACTGCGTCAATTTCACTTTGTTGCTGGCGGTAAATCGAAACTGCTTCGGCTCCGTTCGTGGCCGTAAGCACCCGGTAACCAAAATGCTCGAGGGTTTTTTGCCCCACATCACGAATGGCTTTCTCGTCATCCACGACCAACACCAGTTCGTTATGTCCGCGCGGCAGTCCGGCTGGCCTGAATTCTGTGTGTCCGGGCGATGCCGGTTGGGTATCCGCCGGCAGATAGACTTTGAACGCGGTCCCTTTGCCCGGCTCGCTATAACAATCGATAAATCCACCATGGCTTTTGACGATGCCCAGGCAGGTGGATAATCCCAACCCGGTGCCCATGCCGTGTCCCTTGGTGGTGAAAAAAGGTTCAAATATCCTTTCGCGAATCTCGTTCGGGATGCCAGTACCTGTGTCCGAGACCTTGATGACCACATACAGACCGGGCTTCGCCTCGAGATACATGCCGGCATAAAGCTGGTCGAGCAGCACGTTTTCCACCTGGATGCACAATCTGCCGCCAAGGGGCATGGCATCACGCGCGTTGACGCACAGGTTCAAGAGCACCTGGTAGAGCTGCGTGGAGTCCCCGGTTACGTTCCAAAGGTCGCCCGGAAGCTGTTTTTCAAATTCCACAGACTTGGGAAAGGTTTCGTGGATGATCTGTTCCAGCTCGCGGATCACCAAACCCAGTTGCACCGATGTCCTATCCCCATTGACACCGCGGCCAAAGGCCAGAACTTGTTTGATGAGTTTTGCTCCGCGCAACACATTGGCTTCCAGGCTGCTCAGCAACTTTTGTCCGTCCTTATCGTCAACTTTGTTCTTCAACAGCTGGACGGACATGAGCAGCGGGGCCAGCACATTATTGAGATCGTGGGCTATGCCGCCGGCCAGTGTGCCCAGACTTTCCATCCGTTGCGCACGCTGAGCCTGGGCCTCGAGTTTTTTCTTTTTGGTGATGTCGGTGCTGATGCACAGAATTGATTTTGGGTTTCCCTGGATGTCATGTACCAAGGTCCAGCCCGTCTCGACAATCAAATCCTGTCCAGTCCTTGCCCGGATCCGAAACTCGCCCCGCCACTCTCCTTTTTCCAACGCAATTCTTTTGGCTTCAGCATGGATGGAAGCGTCCTGGTGCAAAAGCTCCGCGGCATTTTGTCCGGCAGCCTCTTGAGCGCTCCAGCCATATATGCGCTCGGCGCTGTTGTTCCAATACAGAACGCGATCCTCCATGTCCCGCACGATCACCGCCTCGTGAACCAAATCCAATAGCCTGGCCTGTTCGCCAATCCGTTCCTCGGCGCGCTTGCGTTCGGTGATGTCGCGGGAAAGACCGAAAATGCCGACGATCCTTCCTTGTTCATCCCGTAAGGGCAGCTTGGTGGTGGAAACCCAGCTGTCCGGCTGTCCCCACCAGGTTTCTTTTTCTTCGATATCCATCAACGGCTGGCCGGTGCGGACGATTTCCTGTTCCGCCTCATATGCGGCTCGGGCGTGTTCTGCCGAGAAATAATCAAAATCCGACTTGCCTAAAACGGCGGCAACATTCGGCTCCCCCAAACGGTTCGCCAAGGCCCGATTGGCCCGGATAAAACGACTATTTGTGTCCTTGAAATAAACCATGTCGGGTAATCCCTCCATAAAGCTGCGAAAAAGGTGTTCCGTTTTGCTGGAAACGGCTTGAAGTTCGTATTCCTTCGCTTCCACTTGCGCTTCCATTCGTTTGCGCTCGTCTATTTCCGACTGAAGTTCTTCAATTGCCCTCGTAAGATGGGCCGTCTTCCGCTTAACCTCGGATTCCAATTCACCCTTTATCCGACGCTCTTCGGCTTGCGCCCGCAATCGTTCCCTCAACAAGGTTTCCAAGTGAACCATGCCGGTCAGCAATAGCAGTGAAATGAGCGTATAGACCACTTCAAACTCGGTCCCCAGCGTGATCGCTGCATGGAATGGCGTAATGGTTTGGGATAGATGAAGTAATGCCAGTAGTGAAAAAGCCGAGAACAATGACCAACCCACGCGAGCTGTTCCGAAGAGCCGGTTTAGTCGCAAGGCGTAACCGGCTACGATGAACTGCAATAGGTCGGCAACCCAGCCCATATATTCAGGAACATTCATGCAAACCTCACTTTTCTAATGAGAGGAACCACGCCGCTGGCATTTCCAGCGCGTCTTAAACCAAGACACTGAGTGTCTGGATCGCATGCATTTTCTCCCATAATTCTGTTTACATTAAGTAGGCGCTTTAATAAACAGCATTTAAGAAGCCAGCTGAAGACAAACACTAAGACCAATGATTGAGAACTCTCTTAATCGCAAGCACGCATTAAGGGGAAGCCACCTAAGCCACCTATTGGATGCCACGCGCCGAAATGCTTAGAATTCATGTCAGAGACTCGGCAGCATCACGACTCGATAAAACCTTTGCGAAGTAGTACCGATTGGCTCGGAAACGCTTACCATGTTCCCGGTGGCAGTGACCGGATTCCCAACGTTAGTCCAGCTGGGATTTCCCTGGTTGATCGCCGATTGGACCTGGTAAGAAAAGTTTGGCAAGGCACTCCAGGTAAGAGTAATTGAGCCGCTCGTCACGGTGGTAGATTGAAAAACGGCCTCGGGAACTTTTTCCACCGTTACATCATCGAGCCCAAACGCTCCTGGCACATCATTGAAATCAAATTTCAGCGTCGCTGTCGAAGCCGTCGACGAAACGACAAATTGCAGATTCGTCCAACCAAAAGCATCCAGGTTGGTTTGCGCGAAGAGTTGCAATCCATTCCATTTTGCCGAAAAGTCATTCGGGCTTGTTGCTCCCTGATAAGGAACGCTGGTCAACCAAAAGGATACCAGCAGTTGCTCGCCCGCCGTCGTGGACACGGTTTGGGACAGGGAACCGTCCGCGGGCCACTGTCCTAGATAGGCCCCGTAAAGTCCGGAATGTACGAATAACTCGTCCGCTTCTCCACCCAGCGCGCTGGTTCCGGCCACGTCCACATCATCGCCCGCCAAAGCAAATGAGAGATTGGTGTCGCCGGTGTAAGTCCAATCGGTGAAGTCGCCGGTTTCAAAGCCTCCGTTGCCCGCGTATAAATCAAATTGCCGGTTCTGGAGGGTGCCGGCTGTTGTGTTCGCAATCACAATATTTCCACTCTGGTGTGCGATTAAAAAGCTGCCGGCCTGCGCACTGAGGCTAACCGTCACGGTCGCGCCGGGGCCACCCGGATTTAGCGTGCCTGAACTCGCCGAAACGTTGAGCCATTGGGAAGTGTTCACCAAACTCCAATGTAGTGGCTTCGAGCCCGTGTTCGTCAGCGTGTAAGTCTGGGAGGTCACGGTGAAAGGTCCGCCGCCGGGTCCAAAGGAAGTGAACCCCAAAGGCGGCGCGATACTCAGGTTCTCCACCGGCGGTGCCAAAAGTGCCTGGATTAAATTCGCGCCGTTCATTGTTCCCCACCCGGTGCAAAGGTCATAACCGGCTGTTGCACTGTATTTTGCGGGACTGCTTGCGCTAAAATTGTTTCCGCTTGTGATGTCGTGAAAGCAGGAGTTGTAGTTGGTACTTTTTCCGATGGCGTAGAGCGCCGGATTCGCAAAGCCGATGGGCGGCTGGCCATTGGCAGCTGCCTGTTCATTGACCAGCGCCATGAAAGCTGCCCACAGTGGCGTTGAAAGGCTGGTACCGTTTACGATGAAGTCAAACGACTCCCCGATGGCGTCATTCCCAAAAACGAGATCAATGTTGTCGGAAACCAGCGCAACATCCGGCAGGTTACGCATTGTTGTCGAGCCCTGGTTGGCGGTCATACTAATGCCCTGTTGCCACCACGGAATATCATAAGTCAGGCTGAAACCGCCGCCAGAAGCCTCTTCCGGCGTGTCTCCCAAAATGGGATCGATTGAGGCGGGTGTCAGCCACACCGTTTCCGAAGACCACAAACCTGACGAATCGACCGACAACGAAGTTCCTCCCACCACGGTCAGGTAGGGATTGTCAGCTGGCTCATCAATTGACGCCGGAAACGCCCCGGAATCGCCGCTAGCCTGGAAGAAACTCTGGCCTTGCGCTGCAAACTGCTGGAAAATCTGCATGGTTGAGAGGTTTACATCCATCTGATAGGAACAGCTCAATTGCTTGGCTAGGTTGTCCGTCGCCATGCGATTGAGCACATCATTGATCTGGGCCGTTGTTGAAGAATACTGGATGGCGTTGGTGCCCAGCGGCGCGGTGTAAAGTGGCGTCGGACCTTCATAAACCAGAACGCTGTTCAGATTCGGCGCCATCGAGATGGCCATTTCAATGTCCGCTGTGGCCTCGACCGCATAATCTAGGTTATCGTCATCGCCGTCGAAACCGTCAATCAGGATGTTCTGCAGCGGAACTCCAGGTAAGCCGGTCTCGCCCAGGTAATCCGATATGTCGCTGGCTGCATAACCGGTCAGCTCAAACAAGCCGATGGACTGTCCTTCACCCATGATCGTAACATTTGGCGCATAGGCTGTTAGAAAATCGTAACCAAAATAACTGCCTCCGCTGCCCGAGCCACCGCTTCCTCCTCCCCCGCCTGTTCCTCCCCCCAAAGGACGGATCGCAGGATTGAGCAGCGGGTGCAACCGCGGGCGTGGCCGCACGTAATCATCCAGCCCGCTGATTGCCAAAACCGGAGTCGTCAGGTCCAATGAGGGTTCAACATCCGGTGCATAAAAAGTCCGTGCTTCCACCGGATGTTGATAGACCTGCATGTGGATGTGAAAAGCTCTTTCGATATCCGCCACCGACCCAGTGACATCCACCAACGTTCGATTGCGATGGGTGCCCTGGATGCTGAGCCCGTGGGCTTTGGCGAAAGCAATTACCGCCTGATAATCCGTCACGCTCGGGCCAAAGCTGTTGGCAAACTCATCCGCCGTCAAAAAGTGCCGATAATTGGGGCTGGATGGACGGTAGAGTTCCTCAAGCAGGTTTGTCAGTTGTTCCGAGTTTTGCAGGGGTAAACCGATGGTCAATTGCAATTGCACACCGCTCTCCAGCCGGCGGAGAGGCTTGAGCTGCTTGGTGATGTGCGGTACATGGCCGATGAGGACTTGTAGCGCCGCCTGTGTCGGCGATGCGAACGCAAGCCAGCACGTCGCGAAAAGCAAGAGCCTGCACGAAAATCCCCCGGCTTCTGCCACGCTGGCAGTGCTGATACGAAACACCGCCCGAAAGCAGAGCAGTGGGCCGAAACAGTTAGAAAGACATGAGCGCATCTGAGCAGCCTAACAGCAAATCAAAAAAGTTTCAACTAAGACACCAACGGGCTCGCATTCTTTCATACCTGTGGTATACTTCTTGGAATTGAGGGATAAGGGAGGCGCATCAGAAATTGTCAGGCTAAAAGGAACCACCATGAAAAAACTTAATGCTCTTAACATTAATGGTTTGACCATTACAATAGGACTTGTGCTCGGCTTATACTCTGGAGCGGCCTTTGCCCAAACTAATTTGATCATTAATGGAAGTTTTGAGTCCGGAGGAGCTGCCGAAGGTGTGTTTCAAGGATGGGATTGGACTGGTCCTGCCGGCAATAATAGTGATTATGGTGTTGCCCAATCGACTATTGCACCTGACGTGGCGCAGCAAGGCGACTTCTACACCTATTTTCACGGACACCCCAACGACGGAACGCAAGACTGTCTCGGCCAAAGTGTTAACCTGACCGTCGGTGCGCAATACAACATCACCTATTATCTCGGGACTGACGGCACTACCCTCAACACGAATGCAGCCATGTGGGTGGTCATTGGCTCTTCCTTTGCCATCGATTACTCAGTGGATACGCTCTTGACCGCCTATTATCCAAATTCTGCCAATGCCTTGCCGTACCAAAAATTCACCACCATCTTTACAGCCACGAACGCCAATCCGATTCTGTCGTTTCATGGGGTTGACCCCTTTAGCTCCATTCTTTTGGATAATGTCTCGATGACGCTCGTCGTGCCGTCGCCGCAATTGAACGTCACCGTTTCGCCAACCAGCAAGTTGGTCTTCACTTGGAATTCTTCAACCAGCGGTTTTCTTCTTCAAGGTAACTTGTCGCTTCTCACGACTAATTGGGTGACGTTGACTAATCAACCAGTTACGGTCGGCTCCAGCAATCAGATCATCCTTCCCGCGCCTGCCAGCAATTTGTTTTACCGTCTCACGCTACCGTAGTTTACCCCGGGTTCAAATACTGGCTGCAGGGCGTCACACTCGGCGAAATGTATTACACCTGTGAGCCATTCTCTTTTACTGTGATTTACTTTGAGTAGCCATGGCGGTTTTCAAATCAATTTTGCGCACAGTGCCAAACCGCCATTGTTATCGTGAGCTGAGCGAAGAGCCATTCGGGGTTTGAAATACCAAGGTCATGATGGAATGCGCAGGGCTGGTGGTGGTGGCTGCATTGCCATCGTCCCAAAGAGAAAATGGTTGCTCCTTGTCGGTGAGGTTCAGTACTACCACTGAGATTTTTCCATCGGGATTTAAAAACGCGGTGGCCAACAGATCATCGGTCGTAGAAGAACTGATGATCCGCCTCGCCCCGGGCCGGATAAACTTCGAAAAGTGCCCAATATAATAGTAGGAATCCATGTAATAGAGTTTCCCTGTATGGGTGTCGGCGTGGATGGGCGCAAAACAGAAATTGTTGACATGATTCGGGCCCCCGGTTGTATCCAACAGCACATTCCAATCGGTCCATCCGACTGCGCCGTTGTTGAAATCGTTGATCATGGATTTGGCATAGGTCTCCCCCCATTGCCACTCTCCGATTCGCGTAAAATCAAACGGACCAAGGCAGCCTTCTGTCAGCATGAGATTAATGTCAGGAAAAGCCTCCCGCACACTTCTAACGTTCGCGAAATTATCACCCACGTACCAGTGGAACCCCATTCCCCAAACGTATTGTTTGGCAACAGGATCGTTCAAAATTCCCTCCGCCCGTTGAAACATCATGCCGCGGTTATGGTCCCAAATCAGGATCTTCTTGTCCTTGAAACCGTTTTGTTCCAAGGTGGGTCCAAGGACTTTCACGAAATTACATTCCTCCTGGGCAGTGTAAATGCAGGACTCCCATGTCTGGTTAGCCATCGGCTCGTTTTGGACCGTCATTCCCCAGATGGGAATACCTTCTTTTTCATACGCCTGGATGAACTTCACGTAATAATTTGCCCAGGAATCGTAATATTCCGGCAACAAGCTTCCGCCATGAAGCATGTTGTTGTTACTTTTCATCCACGCCGGCGGACTCCACGGGCTAATGAATAAATGAAAATTCTTGCCGGCCATGGCCAGCGCCTCCTTGATGAATGGAATTCGAAACCTTTGATCATGCGAAATATCAAAGCTCTTCAGTTCCCGGTCACCCTCCATCACATACGTGTAACTCTCGCTGGAAAAATCACAACTATTGATATGTGTGCGCCCCAGCGAATAACCAATGCCGGACTCGGGGTCAAAATAAGCGTGCAGCAATTCCTGTTGTTTTTCCTTCGGCAACTTGTAAAAGGTTTCTGCGGCGGCGTCGGTCAGTGCGCCGCCGATGCCCAGGAGCTTTTGAAAAGTGGACCCGGGATCCACAAAGATGCAAGGTTGCTTTTCGGTGGGCTGAGGCATCGCCACAAAGTGCAAATCCGGCACTTGGGCTAGCAACTGACCGGTATCTCGGGCGGTCATGTAGACAGTCACCGGCCCGTCAAGATTCGCCGCGGCGCTGATCATCGAACTTGCGACTACTAATAAAGCAGCAATCGGTCCCAAACTGCGATTAAGGCTTTTCATACGGAATGATTTCATGAGTTGGCTCACGGCGTAACGATTCCAGCAAACCGCTGGCCACCCTTCTGTCCGGTGCTTGATGGAATCCATGATAGTCCCCATTTTTTGGCCGTCAAAACCAAAAAATCAATCGCAGGCTTCGCCCAAGGCTCGATACTCTTTCCGCTTTTTGCGGTTTGGTTCAAACAGCTTGGCCGCATGAAAAGTTCTATCCCGCTGTCATCCAGATAACATTCCCCGTCAAAATATGACGACTTCTCGTTACCCGCCAAGCGAGGGCATTGCAGTAAGACTACGGCTTCGCGAGTTGGCCCGGATTATGCGTATAAAATCGCCATGAATGCAAAACAGCGCGATTTCATGTTGAGTGTCCCATTTCAGTGCGTTCGTATGATACTTCCGTGTAAACATTTACGCACAGCCAGGCTTGAATTCCATCGCGCTGACGGCTCGGTTGGATTTTTATGGGTCAATCGGTCAGTTCCCAACGAGGCGCCTCGACGCCACGCTCCTTGCTCCAGAGTCGTTCAACCACTCCTGACGGCTTAAACGACATTCGCTAGCATCCAAGCTTTTCGATTTAGTTGTCTTTTGGGTTGCCCCTCACTAAATTGCAATGTTTCCGCCGCCCTCCTTGATGGGGTTGTGGTACTCCTGACTGCTGCCCACATACTCTGCCCTGAGCTTCCGCATTTTGACACATTCGATCGTCGCCCGTCCGATCAATTCGCTTGATGCTCTTGAGTAGTCGGGTAAGACCCCATAGCCGAAAAGCTTAAGATGCAGGAGAGTCTCAACTATGAGAATCATTCTGCTGATAATTTGCACTGTCACGTTGCTCGCCACTTCCGGGTGTATTTTCCCGGGCGGTGGCGGAGGAGGCGACCACGGTCATTGGGACCATGATGACCATGGCGGCGACCACCATGATGACGACCACCATTAACCCTCATTCGATCAGGTTCAATAATGAAAACAATATTCTTGTTTCCTTTGGCTTGCCTGCTCTTGACCGGTTGTGTCACGCGAACCGAAACGGTTATTACGCCGCCAACCGGACCCTCTTTGGCTGAAATCCAGGCCATGGTACGGTCCCATGTCAGCGATCAAGTCATCGTGAGCCAGATTCAAAACTCCCCCACTCGCTATCTATTAACGGCTGACCAGATCATCGCTCTCAAGACTTCCGGTGTCAGTGACACCGTACTCAGTGCGTTGATCAACACCGCTGGCAAACCTCCGGTTCAAACCACCACTACGGAAGTGCAAAGTTCCTATGTCTACCCCGATGTGTATGTTTACCCATGGCCATTTGTCTGGTGGGGAGGAGGGCCCTATTACTATGGCGGTTATTACCATGGCGGTGGATATTATCACGGCGGTGGCGGATATCATGGCCATTGAAATGTGCCGTGCAGTTTGGACGACGCCCTTGCTGGATAGGACGGGCCTCGCATGAAAATGCTGCGCGCTCACTCCTGATCATGGCAGTTTTAAACCATTTAAAAACTCACCCAGCCTCACCGGTCTTTCAGGTCGCAATCGTGGTCGCTGGAGTGATCGCACTGTTTGTTGCGGTTAAAATTGGCGGAATCATTTTGAAACTGTTATTAGGGCTGGCGGTCATTGGGTTTATTTTGTGGTTCTTTGCAAAATGATTCAGTGAGCCACTTTTGCCTCGTCGTCTTTATGATAAATTGCGCTTCATGGCAGGCATTCCCATTTCTATTCGCTGCACCAGTTTAAATGACGCATTAAAGTCACCGTGTCGAATGCCCGACGCCTTACTAGTCCCTCGAGACTCCCGAAAATGTGGGTTACAGGACAACATTATCATATTGTGTTGAAAAAAAGCTACTTATGAATCAATCGGTTCCGCGCCAGGTTCATGGCATGCGTCATGCAAAAGGAGTGCTATCGGGCGACGCAATGAAGCGTTGCCTTAACGAAAAAAGAAATAAGTATGAAAATTAAAATTGTCCTCTTGAGTGCGGTTGTTACCGCGTTCGCATTCAATTCCTTTGCCGCTCAACCGCTGTTTTCGCCGCGGGCCCAAGGCAACCAGATCAAAGTAATCAATGCGACGGACGCAACCCCGGCCTCCGATGTTACTCACGAAGATGCCACGACCGTGCTGCTTTCGCCGCGCGCTGCAGGGAATAGAATCAAGGTTGGCGGGGGGGTGGACACCGATGCCAGCCGGGTGTCGGCTTGCCAGAAAGAAATGACCGCAAATTCGAGAGCCTTGACTGAATGCATGTCGCATGCAGCGCCGCAGGATACGGCGGTTACCGTTAACAAATTCCAGTGAACAATCCGGAATCACCATTCGCACTTGGCCATCCTTGCCTTCGCCGATTTCCACTTCTTATTCGGACGATGGGCAGGGTTTGCCAGGCGCCGCTTGGTTTGACCACCCGCATGGTTAAGTGCTCGAAGTTCGGGCAACCAAAACACAATCGCTTTACTTTCCGCTAATGGCAACTGCAACTAAAAGCTTGAGCGCCACCGGCAAGGTTATTTACACCTGCCCGATGCACCCGGAAATAATACAGGATCATCCAGGAAAATGTCCGAAGTGCCGGATGATTCTGGAGCCAAGAAATGCCTCGACGATCGAAGCGGATAATCCGGAACCATCTCGGCGGCAAATGATGGGTGGCTCCATGGATAACAATCTTCCCCACGGCAAGATAATGTACACTTGTCCGATGCACCCGGAAGTGCAACAGGATCGTCCGGGAAAATGTCCGAAGTGCCACATGTCGTTGGAGTCAGGGATCGGAGCGAAGGTGGAAGCAGGAAATCCGGAATCATACCGGCGGAAAAGCATGATCGACCCCGTCGATGAAAGCACACAGGCTGGCAAGGCTATTTACACCTGCCCGATGCACCCCGAAGTACAGCAAGATCATCCGGGGGACTGTCCGAAATGCGGTATGGCGTTGGAGCCAGTTACGGTTTCAGCGGTCGAAGAAGAAAATCCTGAGCTGGCAGACATGACTCGGCGGTTCTGGGTAGGAGTGGCGCTAGCTCTGCCGGTCTTCCTGCTCGCGATGGCGCACTTGGTGCCCGCGCTGGGTCATACAGACTGGGTTAGGGGGGAGGTTTCGCGCTGGATTCAATTTGTCCTTGCTACTCCTGTCGTGCTGTGGGCGGGTTGGCCATTCTTTCAGCGTGGCTGGCACTCGGTCGTCACTTGGCATTTGAATATGTTTACTCTCATCGCCATCGGCGTGGGTACGGCCTACCTGTTCAGCGCCATGGTGATGATTGTGCCGGGCACGTTTCCTGCTTCGTTTGGGTCAGGCGGCAGAGTGGGAATTAATTTCGAGGCGGCGGCGGTGATTGTCGTACTGGCGCTGCTCGGCCAAATGCTAGAATTACGGGCACGGGGGAGGACCGGTGATGCCATTCGCGCCTTGTTGAACCTCGCGCCAAAAACCGCCCGGTTGGTTCAGGGCAATGAGGAAAGAGATGTGCCGCTCGAATCAATCCACGCCGGGGCAAAGTTGCGGGTGCGTCCTGGTGAAAAGATTCCGGTTGATGGCATACTGCTAGACGGCAAAACTTCCGTGGACGAATCCATGATTTCCGGCGAGCCGATGCCCGTGGAAAAGGGCGCCGCCGACAAGTTGACCGGCGGCACGCTCAATACCACCGGTAGTTTCCTCATGCTGGCTGAACACGTCGGTAGCGACACCGTGCTAGCACGCATCGTCAGGATGGTGGCCGACGCGCAGCGTAGTCGCGCACCGATTCAGGCGCTGGCCGACAAGGTTTCGGGCTATTTCATTCCTGCCGTGCTGGCATGTGCTGTTTTGACGTTTATCATCTGGTCCTTGGTCGGTCCGGAACCCCGCTTCGCCCATGCGATCGTAAATGCCGTTGCCGTGCTAATTATTGCCTGTCCCTGTGCGCTCGGACTTGCCACGCCGATGTCCGTCATGGTCGGCATTGGGCGCGGAGCGCAGGCGGGTGTCCTGATCCGAAATGCTGAAGCCATGGAAGTCATGGAGAAAGTAACCACTGTGGTGGTGGACAAGACCGGTACGCTCACTGAAAGTAAACCGCGCCTCACCCAAATCATGCCCACCAACGGTGTCAGCGTGGATGATTTGTTATTTGTCGCCGCTTCGGTTGAACAGAACAGCGAACATCCCCTCGCGACCGCGATTGTTCATGGTGCGAAGGAACGCCACCTAAAATTGCAACCGGTCATAGCGTTCAACTCCATCACTGGCGGCGGAGTTGTTGGAAAAGTCGGTGATCGCGAAATCGCTGTTGGTAAACTTGAATTCCTGCTGGAACGGAATGTCACAGATTTGGGAGTTATCAAGCTCGAGGCGTCTGCATTGCAGGCATCTGGCCAGACGGCAATGTTCGTTGCCATCAACGGCAAGGCCGCCGGAATTATCACAGTGTCCGATCCGATCAAGGCCTCAACCCCGGAAGCCATCGCTCAACTCCATAAACTCGGTTTGAAAATCATCATGCTTACCGGGGACAACGAGCGCACCGCGAACGCCGTCGCCAAAACACTCGGACTTGATCAAGTGGCGGCGGGGGTCGAACCGAAGGACAAACACGAGCGCATCCAACAACTCCGGCAGCAGGGAGAGATCGTGGTAATGGCAGGCGACGGCATTAATGACGCTCCAGCCCTGGCCGCCGCCAACGTCGGCATTGCCATGGGCACCGGAACCGACGTGGCGATGGAAAGCGCCGGCATCACGCTTGTAAAAGGGGATCTCCTGGGCATCGTCAAGGCCATCAACTTGAGCCATTCCATGATGCGGAACATCCGGCAAAATCTTTTCTTCGCCTTTGCATATAACACGCTCGGCATTCCGCTGGCGGCGGGTTTGCTCTACCCGTTCTTCGGCTGGCTGCTGAGTCCCGTCATTGCCGGCGCGGCCATGAGCCTTAGTTCAGTAACCGTTATTGCGAATGCTCTCCGGCTAAGAAATGCGCAATTGTGATATCACGATGCGCCTTTTAAATCCGTTGGCTTTCGCTTTGGTGTCCGTGAAACGAAATAACTTGCGGATATTGGCTTGTGTGGCGAAGCAGGCCGAGGGCAAACAATAGCCAAATGACGATGCCAACAGCCATGACAACATTCAGGCTTGTTTTTGTTTTTCGGTTCATCGGAATGCAGACATTAACCAGGCCCACCATTACGCCGATGACGATTAGTGTGCTGACAATGGAAATCAATGACATGGATTGCCTCAAGTTGTGATGAGTATTCAGCTATTCATAGCGGGAACTTAAGTCAGGGCGCAGAATGACGACAAGGAGTGTTTTCGCTTTTCCAGACTTGATGCGGCATGAGGAATTATTCCTCTCTGCCACGGAACTGCCACCGATAAGAAAGAAAAGCGGCAGCCGAGCTGGCTATTTGACGACATCCGGCTTTGCTCCTTGCTTCCTGCTGAAAGCCAGCACACACCAACCGCAGAAAACTACGATCATCGTCACCGCCGGAGCGTATTGAAGCCATGTCGAGAAAGCCATTGAGCTATCGCTTCCGTCGTGAACCATGGAAGCAAATACCATATTTAAGGCCTCTCTTAACATCGCCAAAATCACTGCCCCCACCAAAATCCATAGACCTGTCAGTTTATATCGCCGCGCCGCAATGACAGCCACGATCAAGACAGCCACTTGGAAGACCAGCCTGAATCCCGCAGGCACCAGATAACCGACAGCTTCAAAAGGATGCATAACAACTCTAAATTAGGCTGAAAAGTCCGCGGAAGCTATGGGGTGTTTTCCCCATGTAGAGCCGATGAAATTCGATAACAACTTGACGACTCACAATCGCCGTTCAGTGCGTGTCCATACTTCCCGCAAGATTGAAAAAAGTCGTTCAAACGCAGTTTGATGCCGATGTCCGGGCTCCGAGCGCCGTGAACGAGGAGCCATGGTCTTTTGCCATCAATTGAGATGAGTAGCCTCCGGATCGTTTTTCAGAAAATACCAAAAAGCTGGTGCGCAATGAGGCCCAAGGTGCCGACTCCCAGCGGGCAAAGTACGCGCTCCATGTGGTGAACAAACCGGCTTTTCGTGTTTTCTATAACGTGAGCACGCTGATGGTTATTTAAGATAAACAAAAGCGACCGTTCGTCGTGGGGACTGCAGGCTGGCAGGGGAAAACTTGCTGTTGGCTGTTTGTGTCCAGGGTCTCGTTACTTGTATGACCGGTTTTGCTGTCTCCGCACTAAAGACACCGGAATAGAAGGCTGAAGCTAATATCCCGCCTCAAATGACCGGCCATCCCTGTTTGAAAAGGCAAAGGCGGGCCTGAACGCGGGACGCAACCTCACGCACGCTCATGGTTTCCAAAACCAGACCTCAAATATATTTCCAGAGAAACCCAGCAACCAATTGAGATGTGAATGCGATCGTGAAAATCACCAAGGATTGTCGGACAACGCCGTTCAATTTAGACCTTGGAAAATGGTATCTGTTCCTTCCGGGGAATACGGAGAGGCAAACTTCCCTTCGACAACTTTCAATGTAAACCAGCTTTGAACTATATTCCGCTGGAGCACTGGATTATTTGCCCGCATTTTTGATTGCGTCAAGGGTCTTGCTGGTATGTCTCTGAATCAGGCCAGGCAATTCCCCGGATTTGCCTTCGGCAAATGTGAGTTTGTAATTCGTCAGCGTTGATCGCTTCTGTTTCAACTTGCCTTTGATGAGGTTAAGGCTGCCTTTGAGCTCGAGTTTTGTCTTGCACGTTACGATTTTGGGGTGAGTCTTATGGTTTGCCTCAAGGATTAACGAATCAATAAAACCACAATGACGATAAGGATAACGAGGCCGACCGAGCCGCCTCCGATAAAATAAATATTCGCGAGGAATGGTGAGAATAAGAGCTGCATGACGTATTTTTCCCGGGAAATGTATTCGTTGAATACTATTGATTCGTTCCTGCCGGTATGTTGGTGTTCAGATTCGGCAGATTATTGGTTGGCGGCGTGGTGGAGCCACTGACCGAGTCACTTGCCGCGATTGCAATTGAATTGGTTGATTGCACATCGGTTGAAGAGCTTGGGGTGTTTTGATTGCAACCTACCAGTACTAATGCGGCCAAAGCGGTGATTGCTGACAAGGTGAAGATTGATTTCATAATGTTGCTTTTGTGTGTGATGGCAATTCATTTGCCTTCATATACATGAATCACTTTAGTCGATGGGTTGAGACTTTCACATGGGGTATTACCCGACCCGGAATTTAGAAAACCGTTCTTAACCGGGGGGTTGAATGAATATTACCTGGCTGTCGGTTGTTAATCTCGCCGGCTGAATACTTTCAATTGGACGAAATGCTCGCGGCGATCGTCCACCAGGGGAATTGTTTTCAAGGGACACTCGTTTCCGTCGAGAAAAAGTTGATTTACCTCCGCTTTATCCGCCGTGAGTGAGGTGATAGTGATGTGGTAAACCGTTTGATGAAAACGATAGTGTATTTTGTAATGGGTCCAGTGTTTCGGCAGGCGTGGAGTCAGGCGCAATTCATCGCCTTCGCGGTTGACGCCCAGCAGGGTTTCAATCAGCAGCCGATACATCCACCCGGCGGAACCGGTATACCACGTCCAACCGCCCCGGCCAGTGTGTGGCGCAACGGCATAGATGTCGGCGGCGGCGACGTAAGGCTCGACTTTGTAGGTTGCAATCTGTTGGGGAGTGCCGCCGTGATGGATGGGATTGAGCAGCGCGAACAGTTCCCACGCGCGGTCGTGGTCACCCATGATCGCAAAAGCCATGGTAGTCCAGACCGCCCCGTGAGTATATTGGCCTCCATTTTCTCGCACGCCCGGAATGTAACCTTTGATGTAACCAGGATTGAGCGATGATTTGTCGAACGGCGGATCGAACAATTGAATTATTTTACCAGTACGGCGAACGAGGCGCTGGTCCACGGCGTTCATCGCCTGACGGGTGCGCTGCGGCTCGCCGGCTCCGCTAATGACCGACCAGCTTTGCGGAAGGGAATCGATCTGACATTCGGGATTGGAGGCAGAGCCGAGCGGTTCGCCATTGTCGAAATAGGCGCGGCGATACCAGGCGCCGTCCCAACCGTGCAACTCGATGTTCTTTTGTAGTTGCTCCGCCTGCGTGTGGCAGCGTTCGGCGAAGATTAGGTCGTTGCGTGAGCGCGCCAGGTTGGCGAATTGCTTAAGCACGTCGTAGAGAAAGAAAGCGAGCCAGACACTTTCTCCGCGTCCATCCTTGCCGACGAGGTTCATGCCGTCATTCCAGTCACCGCAACCCATGAGCGGCAGGCCGTGCGCGCCGACTTGTAGTCCGCGTTCAATGGCGCGAACACAATGTTGGTAGAGCGTGGCTTTAACTTCTGACTTGTTCGGCAAATCATAGTATGACTCCTCGTCCGGCTTGACCGGGCGGCCTTCCAGGAAGGGAATGTTTTCATCCAGAATACCTGTGTCCGCGACGCACGAAACGTAGCGGCAGGTCACATAAGGAAGCCACAGGTAATCGTCTGAGCAATGGGTGCGTACGCCCCGGCCAGCCGGCGGATGCCACCAGTGTTGGACGTCGCCTTCAAGGAACTGGCGCGCGGCGGCACGAAGCAGATGCTCGCGGGTCAGCGCCGGTTCGGCATGCACGAGCGCCATTACGTCCTGCAACTGATCACGAAAACCGTAGGCGCCGCCCGATTGGTAAAATCCCGTGCGGCCCCAGAGCCGGCAGCTTAAGGTTTGATACAGCAGCCAGCCGTTCGCCAACACATTGATCGCGGGGTCGGGTGTATCGATATTTATGGCACCGAGCGTCCGGTTCCAATAAGCCCAGACGCCCTCGAGCGCGGCCCGGCTGGCGTCGGTCCGGCGAAATCGCCGGATGAGAATCTGAACGTCCACCTCACTTCGGCCCACGCCGAGGCGAAAACTGGTCTCGCGCTGCTCGCCATCCGCCAGATTAAAACTGACTTGCACGGCGCCGCACGGATCCAGTCCCGCCCCGACTTTTCCGGATAACCGTGCGCGCCGCAAGGCCACCGGCTGGGCCAGGCTGCCGTTGCGACCGATGAACTCTTTCCGGTCCCCGGTGAGCGTCCGGGTGGTGTCATTCACGTCGAGAAATACGATCCGGTCGGGAAATTCCGTGTTGTAATAATTACGTGCAAGCAATGCACCGGTCTTCAGGTCCACTTCGGTTTGAACATGCAATAGGTTCTTGCTCCGGAGGTCGCCCAATACCCATTCCATGAAACCCGTGACGGACAGGCGACGCGAACGGCCGGAAACATTGCGCAATTTCAAAACGGAAAATTTCACCGGCGCGTCCATCGCCACATAAACCCACAGCTCAGAGGTGATGCCAAATTCGGTATGCTCAAACACGGTATATCCAAAGCCATGGCGGATGACATAAGGCGTTGCTCCGCGCGCGGGCGTCGGCGTCGGCGACCAAAATTGCCCGGTTTGATCGTCGCGGATATAAAAAGCCTCGCCCGTGGTGTCCTGCACTGGATCGTCGCTCCAGGGAGTCAGACGAAATTCATGGGAGTTCTCCACCCAGGTATAGGCCGCGCCGCTTTCGGAAATTACTGTCCCGAAATACGGATTGGCCAGCACATTCACCCATGGCGCGGGTGTTATTTGGCCGGGTTGCAGGGTGATGACATACTCGTGACCGTCGCATGTGAAGCCGCCGAGGCCGTTGTCAAAAATCAAATCGCGTAGCGGCAGTGGTGGCGGCAAATCGATGGCTCGGAAGCGGCTCGTTCGCAATGGCGGAACGGAAGGCTCCAAAATACTGCGGTGCTCGAGTTGCTCCGCGAGCGTGCCTTTCTCATCGTCCAGGACAATGCGCGCCGCCGCCTGCAACAGCCAGCGGTCGTCGTTGGGTATTTGTTCAAGTCGCCGGACAAAAATGCCGCCCGGTTTGTCGAGCATTTGCGCCTCGATGCCGGACGAAATCAGCGTGGTGATCTGGTCCTGCAAGGACTGGCGATAAACCGAAACATCCTCGTTTAAGATGACGAGGTCCACGGTCAGTCCTTTCATGCGCCAGTAGGAGTGAGCTTGGATCAGCTGCCGGACAATTTCGATTTTCTCAGTGTCGCTGATGCGCAACAGCACGATGGGCGAGTCGCCCGAAATGCCGTAACTCCAGAGACCGTTTTGGCCGCGACGGTTGTTGAGCAGCACGCCGTGATTTGCGCGGCGCGCAGGATCGGCATAAATCAAGGCACTTGCCAATTGTCCATAGACTTGCGCTTCCGCCTCGGTTACATCGAGTTGGTGCAAGGTGACCTGGCTATGCGTCCACGCCAGATCAAAGACGCGGTCGGTCATGCGCGAGCTTTGGTATTTTTCCACGAGCGCGAGCGCGGTTTCCCGGCTCTCGGCCGCGCCCAAAACAAAGTCAACGATGGCCGTGCCAAATGGCGGCAAAGTAACCGTTCGCCGCAGGGCGGCGATGGGATCGAGCACGGAGCCGGCAGTGTTGGACAGTGGCGAATTGGTTTGCAACGCGGCCGGATTGGCGAGGCTGCCGCCGCGTCCGACAAAGCGGGAGCGGTCGGTCTCGCAGGAGGTCGCTCCCGAACCATCACCCTGGACTTGCATCAGGTGGAGCAACCACGGCGGTTTTTCCTCCTGGGAACGGGCGCGCCGGGTGCAGAGAATGGCGGAAGTGTCTCGCACGAATTCAGTTTGCACGAAGAGGTTGCTGAACGCCGGATGCGCCAGGTCGGCGTCGTGCCGGGCGAGCACCACTTCCGAGTAACTGGTGAGTTCAATCTGCCGCGTCACCGGCGAGCGATTGGTGATGGTGATGCGCCGCAACTCCACATCATCTTCCGGCGAGACGCTGATCTCCGTGTGGACGTCCATACCTGCATGACGATGGCGAAACTCCGCACGCGCCTGCGTAAAAATGGCTTCATAGCCTTTCGTCACCTTCAACGTCGGCTGCAAGGCGGTGGACCAGAATTCTCCTGTTCCTACGTCGCGGAGATAGACAAAGGTCCCCCAGCAGTCGCGCGTGGCATCTTCGCGCCAGCGCGTCACGGCGAGTTCGCGCCAGCGACTATAGCCGCCGCCTGCGCTGCTGATGACAACGTGATAGCGGCCATTGGACAGTAGATGAACTTCCGGGGCAGGCGAAGTCGGATTGGTGAATACGCGCATCACGCTTTCACCTTCTCCGGAAGGGATGCGCGCCTCTTCCAGTTTTAAATCCTCGATGAACACGCTGGCGGCGGTTTTTGGCACGCGCTCTTGCAGGAGCAGTCCCGCCGCCTTGAGCATCGGGCAGGCCATGAACCGCCTTTGCATCGGCCAATCGTGCAATAAATTCGCCAGCGCGAGCAGGCTCATGCCCTGGTGGTGCGCCATAAATGATTTGATCGTGACGCTCGTTTCGTCCGGCGGCAAGCGTGCCACCGTATAATCAATCGCTTCGTAGAAGCCATAAGCTCCGGCTCGTCCTTCGGCTGCCAGGCGCTGTAGATTTTCGCATGCCGCCACCGGGGACACCATCAGCGCCATCGTGGTGGCATAGGGTGCGATCACCAAATCTTCGGCCAGCCCTCGTTTCAATCCTAGGCCGGGCACCCCAAAAGCGCGATATTGATAATTGAGCTGAACATCGGTCCGGTTGTAGCCGGACTCGGAAATCCCCCATGGCACACCGCGCAGCTGGCCGTACTCGATTTGTTGTTTCACCGCTGCCAGGCAGGTATGGTCAAGCAATGTGTGTTCATAGTTCGGCATGACCAGCAATGGCATCAAATATTCGAACATCGAGCCACTCCACGAAACCAGGATGGGCTCACCATGCGCAGTGACGAGGAGCCGGCCCATCGAGAACCAATGGTCTTGCGGCACTTGACCCAGAGCAATGGCGACATAGCTGCACAAGCGCGCCTCCGAAGCCAGCAGATCATAAAAGCCGGTGTCGAACCGCCGTTCGGTAACATTGAACCCGGTTGAGAATAAGTCCCGTGCAGCGTTGAACAGAAAGGTGAAATCCATCGCCGCGAGTTTGTCGATTTGCTTCGCCAGGTTTTCGAGAGTGTGCAGTCGCTGGCGGGCGTGCTCTCCGGCTTCGCGCCGGCAGCGTGCGAGTTCCTCATTGCCATCGGCTAATGGGTCAGGCGATTGATCGCACAAAGAAGTTTCCTGCAGCGTGAGCGCCTGGTCGAGCTGGACGAACTGATCCGCAAGTTTTGTAGCAGTCAATGTGGGTAAGTTCCGGTTGCTTTCCGGGGTTTTAGCCAATGACAGCCATGGCGCGAGGAACCGCAATTCTTCCAAATGGGCCTCGCACTCTCGTCTCAATATTTCCGCCCACTGGCTGATTTCTTTCGCCTCTTTCGCCAGCGTCGTCGCGATTTGATTGGCGTGGTATGCCGTCCTTTTCAGTAAGGCAAACGCGGCGCGCAGACCGGTCGGGGCTTCCGCCAGATCGGTATCAAGTTCTGCGAGCAGTTTATTTTCGGATGCCAGGTCCCGGAGGACTTTTACCGTGTCGCGCAGACCGGCAAAAATCTGGGGCGAAAAAATCTTTTCGCCCGCCTGTTCCCGCAAACCGGCGGCAAGCGTGAGCAAGTGACCTGCAAGGTTGCCGCTGTCCACGCTGGAAACGTAGAGCGGCAGCAGCGGCTTGAGCGTCCGTGTCTCATACCAATTATAAAAATGGCCGCGATGCCGGTCGAGCCGCTGCATCGTGGCGAGTGTAGCTTGCGTGCGTTCAATCAGGCCGCCCCCCGAAAGATAACCGAAATCGCGCGCGGCCAGATTGGCCAGTAACGCCAGGCCCATGTTTGTGGGTGATGTGCGCGTGGCAATCGTCGGGGCCGGATTGTCTTGGAAATTATCCGGCGGCAGCCAATTTTCCAGCGCACTGACAAACGTGTCAAAAAAATGCCAGGTCATGCGCGCGGTGCCCCGCAGAAAAGTCAGTTGCCCGGGCGTCAAATCCGGCGTCACGGATTCGATCGGCTGGCTGATCCACCAGGCGATCCACGGAGCGGCCAGCCAGACAAACAGGAGCGGCAGTGCCAATGCCAGTTGCGCCGGTTGCCGGAAGCCAAGGAAGAGTCCGGCGGCCAGCGCCAGGCCAGGTGCCACCCACATACTCGCATAAAAATCAGCGAGGTCGGCTCGCAAGGTTCGTTCGGAGTCGCTTGACGTTTGCCATTCGAGGAGCCGCTTGTGCGTTACCAGCAGGCGCAGCAGCGTCTTGCTGATGGCATCAATGCTGATGAACGCATCATAGGCCAGAAAGGCCAGCGTGAGAAAAATCTGGCCGAGCTGGCGACTGCCGGATACACAAACCCCGTGCAGATGTATCTTCCAAGGTAGGTCATGCGGTTTACACAAGGCGCTGACCAACACTGCCAGTAGCCCGGGAAGCGTGATAATGCCAAGCACCAGCAGCAAACCGATTCCGCCTAGCCCAGGTTCGAGCAGCCAGCTGCCGAGCAACAAAAGTAACAACGCAATGGGGACGAGGCTGCGCCGGAGATTGTCAAAGATCTTCCATTGCGAAAGCACCGAAAGCGGATTGGCGATGCGCCGGGCATCCGTGCCGGGCACACGCGGCAGGAGCCACTGCGTGATTTGCCAGTCGCCTCGAATCCAGCGGTGGCGGCGGTCCACGTCCACGTTGTAGCGGGACGGAAATTCTTCGTAGAATTCCACGTCGCAGACCAGGGCGGAGCGCGCGTGGCACGCTTCCAGCAAATCGTGGCTGAGGATGGTATTCTCCGGAAAACGACCGGCCATGGCGCGTTCAAACGCATCCACATCGTAAATGCCCTTGCCGATGAATGAGCCTTCGCGGAAGACATCCTGATAAACATCGGATACTTCCCGCGTGTAAGGATCAATGCCCGCATCGCCGGCAAACAGACGAACGAACCACGATCGCCGGGCGCTCGGCAGACTCACGCCGACGCGTGGTTGCAGAATACTATAGCCATCTCGGACGGTGCCGTGCGCGGCGTCGAACACCGGCCGGTTCAACGGATGCGCCATCGTGCCGACGAGCTGCCGGGCCGCTTCGCGGGGCAACTGGGTGTCCGTGTCGAGTGTAATGACATACTTGATGCCCGGCAGAATGGTCGGGGTCCCGACGATTTCGGAAAAGCAGTCGCGAGCCCTGCCGCGCAGGAGCGCGTTGAATTCCATCAGCTTGCCACGCTTGCGTTCGTAGCCCATCCACAGCTTTTCACTGGCGTTCCAGCGGCGCGGCCGATGAAACAGGAAAAAAAGATTTTGCCCGGCGGACAAATACTTTTTGTTCAATGACTCGATTCCGGCTCGGGCGCGTAGAAGTAATGTCTCATCTCCCGGCATGACCTCCGCCGCAGCGTCGCGGAAATCGGTCAGCAGGGCGAAGTGCAAATATTGATCACGGTTCGCGAGATGATGGATCTCCAGGGCTTCGATCAGCCGATCAACGCCAGCCACACTCGAAAGCATCGTCGGCATGACCACCATTGTGCTGCAATCCTCCGGGATGCCGGCCGAATAATCCAGGCGCGGGAGCAGGCATGGATTCACCAGCAACGTGGCCAGCCAGTTCATTAACGACACGGCCAGCTGGCTTGCACATAGCAGAGAAACCAGCGTGAAGAAGATAATTTTCCAGCCATGGATATCCAGAGCCAGCGCCTGCCACACAAATCCGAGCGTAGCCAGCAGCGTCAATAAACCGATCCCGCCGCCATAAAAAGCCAGTGGGAACCGGTGAATTCCGCGTTCCAATATGGTCTGGCAGGGCCAACGGACTTTTGTCAGCCGTGCGAGTTCGGTTTGGCCCTTGTCAATCAGGTAGAAGCCAACGTGGGCCGCGCGAGCGTTTTCTCCATGTTGGCGCGAGCAGTCGGCGGCCAGTTGGATGGCGCGCTGCGCAATGTCCGCCTCGGAAAGTTGGCTTTGCCGGGCCAGAAATTCGACTGAATGCCGGTAGCGATCGCGGGTTGCAAAATCCATCGCGTCGTAAACCCCGGTGGGATCGCCGCGCAAAATCAACTCGACCTGGCTCAGGTTTTCCACAAACTCCTTCCAATCCATGGCGCCCAAGAAACGCAGGCTGGTGATGCTGTGGCTGACGGAAACCTGGTCGGCTGCCTGATTCTGGCTTTCCAAATGGACGAGCTGCTCGATGGACAGGGCTTGCTGGCCCAGCCGTTGTTCGAGCCACCCGCGCGCGAGGTGAAGCACCGGACTTTGGCGCGACAAACGCTGGCAAAATTCCGCCACAAATGAGCTGGACAGAGGCAGCTCGGATTTCGCCATGTCCGCCACCACGATGACGAGGCGGGACGGATCTTCCTCGGCCATCTTCTGCAAACGGTCCACCCAGGAATTCGCCAGGTCGCGATCCTCCCGCGCAATGTTCAGCCGGGTCGTTATGCGCTGGAGATTCTCAATCAAACCGAGACGTAGCATGATGGGAATGGCCCATAGCTCTCCGAGTTTCAAGGAATGCACCGTTTGATAGGCGGCGACGAACGCGCTGAGCGGTTCTGCATCAATCTGCGCGTCCGCATGCGAAATCAATTCGAGCACGATGTCATAAACCCTCGGCAGTCCTGCTCCAGCTCCGTTCAAGAGGCGGGGCAGTTCCCGGCTGTAGCCGCGCGGCAAATGCCGCTTGGCCATCTGGATCTGCTCCTCAATCAGGTAAAAATTATCGAGCAGCCATTCGGCGGCGGGGGTGATGCGTCGGCCAGGTTTGACGCCGAGGGTCGCGCGGTTGAATGCCCTTAGTATGTCCTCGTTTTGCCCCAGCCTTGAAAGCAGACTATTTGATCCCTGCCGCGTGACCACCTGATGATGGGCGGCCAGCGCCTTGGCATGACGCGCGAGTTGTTCCATGCTGAACAACTCGGCCCGCAATGGAGGTTCACCCATGCTTGGGCGCGAACGCGCCAGGTCGGTCACCCAGTTCTGGAGGCGCGATGGCAGTGTCTGCATATTATCCATACTTCCGATCATGATTCCTGCAATTATTTGGCCGCAGAAAGCCATTAGAGGTGTTTTTGCCATCTCGCCAGGCAGCTGTTGGGCCAGATTGGATAATCTTCAATTCAGGCACGGCGCTGATCATGTTCAGCAAGAGGATTTAGCCCTTATGGAAATGATCTCTCCCGTAAGAATCCGCTATTGGCAGGGCTGATGATATGGGGTGTTAACCCCATGTTCGAAGGTCGCAGGAAAGAAAAGACTATGAATAGGGGCTCGGTATGTCGCGTTCTTGAACTTGATCTGAGTGACTGAAATGACTGCCGGAGGCGCACGAAAGTTGGCCCGCTAAACCCATTTGCTTGCTATCCACCTTGATTCCCGTCACCGATGGCTCGTCATCAGTGCGATCATGCCGGCGACGGCCAGTCCTGCCAGCACGGCAAAGAAAATTTTTACCCAGCTTTTGGGATACTTGCCCGCAATGACCCCGGTGTAGCCGTTAATGACGACTTGGTAATTCGTCGTCCCGTAGTTGTAGGTCAGGAGCCAGATTGGCGCGAGAATATGCTTGAACGTCTGGCCGGAATAGTCGTCTTCCACCTGCAAATTGCGCTGGGTGTCGCCGGGCACCTGCGCGCTGCACAGAGCATGCATCTTTCGGTCTATCTGGTCGCGCGAGGTTTTGGCGGCAGCCACCAGATCAATTTGATATCGTTCCACCACCCACCCTGAAAGATAGCCCGCATTATAGGGCACCAGTTCTTTCGTCGTCGGGAATGGCTCGATCTGGCGCAACATCTCGGCTTGCACACCGCGCGAGGCGGGCACAAGTTCGTCGTCAAAAAAATGATTGAGCTGGCCGGCGCACGGCACCCAGCGGACTTTCTGCACCTGTCGGCTCTGCTGACGGCCGTTCGCGTCGGTGAAATATTCCGTCTCGTAATAAAAATAGCCGCTTTCCGCTGTCCACTCGGCATGAACCTGGGCGTCGAACGTCCAATACGGAATGTAAAGGCCCTTGACCGTATCGGTCAGTGCGGCGTGTTTGAGCTTGTTGGGCGCAAACCAGCGGCTGCCATACCATTGGCGGATGGAATCGCGCACCTGGTTCTCGCTGATTTTCATCGGCAGCAAACTTTCCGGGCGGAACGCTTCCTTGATTTCCTCGTAGGGCACCAGCGCGGACGAACCGCAGAAATCACAGCGCTGACCTACCCGCGTGGCGTCGAAGACGGAGATCGCTTGGCAGCTTTGGCATTTGACGGCAGTCTTTGCCGCTTGCCAGCCGCGGGCGGAATCCGGTATGCCGCGCAAAGCCGCGACGAGATCGTGCTCGACAATTTGCTCCTCTCCCGTGGCGGTGAGTTCTGCTTGCGCCGGCGACGTGGTGCCGCAAAACGGGCAGACCAGCAATTTCTTGGCCGGATTCCACTGCGCCTCGCCGCCGCAAGACGGACACGAGAACTTCTTATTCGCGGTGGCTTCTTGGTTAATGGGAGGTTGGTCGGACATGAATGGATTCAGATTTCCGTCTTAATCATTTCCGCCATCGCAATCACAGTTGCTCCAGACTCCGGTTAAGATTTCAAAAACTCATCCAGCGCGGCCTTGGTCACCCGCCAGGTCGAACCGATTTTTTTACCCTTGATATCGCCTTTTTCCAGCGAGGCCAGCACGTCCGTTTCACTCACACCCAAAATGCGTGCCACGTCACCGGAACCGAGCAGTTCAGGCAAAGTGCCCGCCGCTGTTGGCATTGCTGCAGGCACACCGCCTGCCGCCGGTGGCGTGGCCTGCGGTTGATTCATCGCCGCCATCATTTGCTGCCCCATCGTCAAACCGGCACCGAGACTGGCCGCGGTTCCCGCCAGGTTTCCACTTTCGCCGCCTCCTTTGGCCATGCCTTCGGCCATCTGGAATTTGATGTAGTCGTTCAGATTGCCGACCGCGGCCATGCTGCTGCGCTTGTCAATGGCCGCTTCCACTTCCGGCGGCACGGAAACGTTCTCCACCACAAAACTCGAAATTTCAATGCCATATTTCGTCGTGACTTGCGGATTGATGATCGGCAATAGTGCTGCGCCAAGTTCGGTGTAGCGGGAGGCCACGTCCAGCACGGGCACTTTCGTCGAGGCCAGCGCATCGGTGAACACGCTGACGATGCGCGAACGCATGGTGTCGGCAAACTCGTCGAGCCGGAAATGATCGTCCGTTCCCGCGACCTCCTTTAGAAACACTTTCACATCCGTGACTTTGAAATCGAAGATCCCGTAGGCTCGCGCGCGGACAATGCCGAAATCAGCGTCGCGCAACATGATGGGATTCGCCGTGCCCCATTTGTTGCCTGTAAAAAGGCGCGTATTGACGTAATAAAGGTCCGCTTTGAATGGCGAGTGCAGTCCGTACTTCCAGCCTTTGAGGGTCGAGAGGATCGGAATGTTGTCGGTGGTCAATGTGTACTTCCCAGGCCCGAAAGTGTCGCCAAACTGTCCTAGATAAATGAATTGCGCCGTTTGCGATTCACGGACGATCAACTGCGCGCCGTTTTTGATTTCCTTGTCATGGTCGGGATAGCGGAAGGAAATCGTGTCCCGGGAGTCGTCCTGCCACTCGATGATTTCGAGAAACTGGGTTTTGAGATAATCAATGAGTCCCATAAAGTTTTATGCGATGGTTGATTGCTTGGCCTGATCTTATTCAGCTCATCATCCCCGCAAACTTGAAAACTGTGAAGTGTAATTTTAGAGAAAAATTATAATTGGAATCCAAAACCAGGTGCCTCACAAGCGCGGCAAACTTAATTTCGTGTCCGCCTTCCACACTGGCTCACCCGGCATAGGCGGAATCGGCCAGAAGGAGCAGAGCTTGTCCGCAATCACGATAAAATCTTGGATCAGTCGGCTGCGGCGCTCAAGAAGAGCATTTTTGAATGACGCCAGACTCCACACAACCTCGGGACGAAGGGCGGTATACTCGCCCAGGAATTTGAGCAACACATCCACATCCTGGATGCGTCCCATTGCCTGCTGATAAGCGTCCATGGCGGAAAGCTGGACTTCTGAAGGTCCACCCAGTATCGGTGGAAGTGATTCAACCATGTAGCGGAATTTCTTGAAGGCCGTACGAACTCGATGGACAGTTGAAGCATCGTCCGGACTGATGGCACACGCGCGCAGCATCACTTCATCGAAGGCATGTTGGGTCGCCCCGATGATTGATTCGCCCAGAACCGCCTTGGTAGCCAGGCGGGCGGTGGTATTCTTCAATTCATCCTGAATAATCTCCAATCGTCGGCGCAATTTTCCCATTTTGAATTCTGACATGAACCGCGAAGACGGTTGGATCAATTCCCGCTCACGACCACCAATTTCAATCCATAAACCACCCACCTCAGGGTGTCGAGGTAGTTCAGCGGCAAGGATTTCCTTCTGCACCTGCACATCCCGCAACGCACCCAACAACTTGAGTAACCGTTTCAAATGTTTTCGCGTTGCTTGCAGGTTTGTTAACGACATTGCCATCTCAATGAGGACGAGCCTGGCGATCAGCCTGCGACAATGCACCCGGACATCATGAACTGCCTTTTCAGAAAATTCGAACCGGCATCGCCGCACCATTTTCTCGAACCTTAGCAATTGCTCGGCTACCGAGTCAGACAATTCAAAACAGATCAAAAGATTCTGAGGCGTAATACCCATGACCGAGACGATCCGCTCAATTTTGAGCTGGGTGACCGAAGGGCTTGGCAAAACGCGGAGGCAATTCGGAGTCGGCGCGCCGTAATCCGCGGATGCCAATGAAGATGGCTTTACCGTGGACTCGCCCAAAGCGGTTCCGGCTTTTCGTTTTTTAAGCGCGATCATACTGTGTCGGTGGGGTAGGGGGTGTTATGGGCCGGGCATTGCACGGTAAACTAGATTCAAGCCGAGACGGTCTTTGGCAGGACTTCGTTGCTGAACTCCTTTGGTTGGCCCGGGGGGCCGCAACTTGCATCCGCCGCCCGGGCTTCCGGAATTTCTCCACCGGGTTTTCCGGTCGATGCAGCCTTCTGGAGTGTCCTTGCCAGATCCCTGATGGCGTCGTCTAGGCAAGACTGCAAATCGGCCTGGGCCACTCTGGCCTCTTTGACGGCCTGTTTGGCTGACTCTCTGGCCTGTTTATAAACCTTTCGCGCGCGCTTCATCTCTTTCCGGAGACGGCGCGCCTCATCCTCTGCCAGCTGGGCGGCGCGATCTGTTTTTTGGGCCAGCAAGGCTCGCCGCTGAAGTTCTTCATCCCGGCTGAGGTTCGCGGGCGTTGTTTTTTGCTCGGTCATAAATATTTCCTTTTTCATGACTCAAGACGGTTGAATGGCAACCCATCTGCGTTGGCTGCACTTTTTGCTGAATCGGCAATTTCAGCCGATCCCGTAACATAAACGTAACCAAACCCACACGATGCGCAAGAGCTTTCAATTGGAGTTGGGAGAGCGACGGCAATTAGCGCCGTTGAAAAGCTTCAACCTCGCTCAGCCGTTTGGCAGAGGTTTGATTCTGCACCGCTATAATGCACCCCGGCGAGCCTTCGTTTCGTTCGGGCTGTTATTAATTCCAGTCTATCGGCTTATTGCTTTGACAGGCTGAAACCAAGGTGACCAAAAAATTTTATTGCGCAGATTGTGTCTGGCCTTAGTATCGCCAAACCCTATTTTTGAACCGATGTCCTGAACCGCAACAGGTCCCTTTGGTGGATATCGCAAGCATCCATGGCGGTTGCATTTGGTTTTTTTCTCGGCGGCCGCGCATCCGGCGCTTCAAGAGCATACAACGGAAAGCCTTTTCACGACAGCGTCTATCAGGGAGGGCCGCAAAAAATACCAGGAAGTGTGCAGTGCGCTTACTACGATCTAGGAGGAGAAGGTGTCGCCTATCACGACAATGACGCAATTAACCACGGCAGCGGCGGACTCAACCCGCGGGACGGGACGTATCTAAACGAGTTTCGAATGAACGAAGGGGTCGACACGTCTTACACCAAATTCCATGATGCCATCGACAACAATCCGTATGATTTGGTGGTCCCGCCGAAGAACCAACTCTACGTGGGATGGACTGAGCCCGGGGAATGGTTCAAGATCACGGTTGCCGTCGAACACTCCGGGATCTACACGATTGACCTTTTATATACTTCGAATCGGGGAGGGGAGATTTCGCTCGACCTTAATGGCGGGCCAATGACACCACCGATCAACCTGGTATCAACTAGGAACGATGCTGACTCTATTGCCTGGCGTCAGTGGCACCATTGGAACTTGATGAAAAACCTGGCCGAAGTCAAACTACCGAAAGGTATTTGCGTTCTGACCTTTCATATTCTCACTGAGGGAAATATGAATCTGGCCTGTCTGGATTTCGAGCCAAAGACCGGGTTGGCTTCCAGGAAATGAGCGCCGATGCTGAGTGGTCCTTTTGCTGATTAGATTAAATAAATCGTCAGTTCTTTTCGTAGCCTTGTTCCTAAAGCTGGACGCGTGAGTTTGGAAAAGCATTTACCAGTATTTTGCTCTGGCTGGCACTACCCAGCGAACTCCCCCACGAGGATCAGCAACATCACCGTTGAATCTGGGAATGAGGTGGATGTGAGAGTGCATGACCATTTGACCAGCCGCAGAGCCTTCATTGATGCCGATGTTGAAGCCGTCAGGTTTGTATTTTTCAATCAGCAGCTTCCGAATATGAGCTACGAGCAACCAGATTTCGTTCAAATCGTTCTCCGGCAATTCCAGCAACGCTCCAATATGTTTCCCGGGAATGATGAGGGTATGACCGGGGGAAACCGGGAATTTATCCAGAATTGCGATGGCCGAATCCGTCTGCACCCAGATTCGGTCGTCTGATAAATTACAGAGAGGGCATTCGGTTGCGGTCATGATGAAATATTAAACTCCCACGGTTTCAATTTGCTCGTAGGCGCTGCGCAGCCAGAGTTTGACGCGCTGGCGTTCCAACAATCCTAGCCCTTTGACTTCGGTGGTACTTTTGTTCTTGGCCGCCCAGAAGCTGGTGCTACCAGCATCAATTTTGTTGATGACCGGTTCGTGCAGACGCTTGAGGGTGATGATGGTGGCATTGAATTGCTTGGCATGCTCACGTTCGCCTGACTGGTAGAAAATGTCAAAGGTTTCGCCGCGCAATTGATTCAAAACAATCACGTAATTGAGCCGCGCACCGAAACGGTCAAGAAGTTTTTTCAACAAGTCGACGGAATCCTTGCCGGAATCCATCACATGCCAATAGCAGAATGAAACCTGTAGTTCGTCTGCTGCCTCGAGCACGCCGGAATCATCCATCCACTTTACCAGCGGCTCGTGGGTCTGTGCCGCGAGATCCACCAGCACGCGCTTGTCAGGATGCTGCGCCGCGGCTTCGACGATGGTATCCAGACTTTCGTAACTGTCCGCCACCACCGGCGAAGCGTAGTCCGTGTAAAATCGCAGAAGCGATCCGTGGGATCGATCCGTGTCAAATCCGATGAACGGAATGTTATTGTCTATCATGTATTGGGCCACCACCCGTGCCACCACGGATTTACCCACCCCGCCCTTTTCGCCGCCGATCAGATGAATTTTGTTCATTTTTAATAAGGTTAAATTGTTTGTTGCCAAAGAGGATTATTGGGCTTCGCGCCCGGTGCATTTGCATCCTCGCACTGCGACCGACAGCATACAATTGAAACGAGTGATGGCATATAAATAATTGTCAGGATATGAGAATGCTTGCCGGGTTGCTCAGCTTCGAGTGTTGTCTTTCAAGCATTTGGAAGAATAAGCAGCAACAAAACCGATGCCCATCAAGACAAATGGGGGCTTGCATTCGTGCGCAAAATACTCCCGCGGAAGAATGAGGGCAGAACTGCCGAGTGGCCGGAGTGAGCCGCTGCAAAATAAATGTCGCGAACCGGCGGGCAACTGGCAAAATCCTCCCACTACTAACCAGAAGTTATGGAAATTCGCAAAGCCGTGATCACCGCTGCCGGCCCCAGCCAGCGGACCCTGCCGCTGCAAACCTTGGTGGACCGCGACGGCAAAACCAAAACCGCTTCGGCCATCATCGTGGAAGAAGCTTTGAATTCAGGTGCGGAGGAAATCTGTGTGGTGGTTTTTCCCGGCGATGCGGAGGCTTATCGTGCCGCCGCCGGAACGCACGGCAAACGGCTGCAGTTTGTTGAGCAGGAAAAATCGCTCGGTTATGCCCACGCCGTCTGGAACGCGCATCAATTTACCGGCCGCGACCCTTTCTTGCTGCTCGTTGGCGATCATCTTTACTTGAGTCGCGAAAATCGCAGCTGCGCGCGGCAACTCGTTGAGGTCGCCGCCGCGGAAAATTGCGCTGTGTCCGCCGTGCAGGCCACTCACGAAAGCAAACTGCCTTACTACGGCGCCATTGGCGGACGCCTCGCGGAAAATCGCAAGGGGCTTTACCTTGTTTCCGAGGTCTTGGAAAAACCCACGCCGACCGTCGCTGAACAACGGTTGATTGTGCCTGGCTTGCGCGCGGGAAATTATCTCTGTTTTTTTGGGATGCACGTGCTCACTCCGGCGGTGATGGATTGGATCGGCGCGGAGGTGGCCGGCAGCCGGGCAATCACCTTGAGCGAAACGCTCTCCCGCCTTGCCTCGCGCGAACGCTATCTCGCCTACGAAGTCCCCGGCCGCCGCTTCGACATCGAACTGAAATATGGTCTGCTCAACGCCCAGATTGCCTTTGCCTTGAGCAGTCCCGCCCGCGCCGAGGTGCTTGCCGGACTCGTCGAACTATTGGCCCTGGAACCTCGCTGAAAACTCCCATGGCCAATCCGCTCCTGGAAATTATCACGTCGGCGGATCCAAAAATCCGCAACCAGTCGCTCGACGCCATTTGCGCCCGATCCTCGGCCGCCGATTTGCTCGCCGTCTGCGCGGAACTGGATGCCTTTCGTCGCCGCAGCGACAATCTTTATGAACGCGTTCGCGCGTTATTCTTCCTTTACGCGCTTCACCGGTTTCATCTGCCGAATAAATTGCCTTCCGGTGCTGGCGGCATGATCCCGTTCAAGGGCTTTGAACATCTCCTCCAACGCCGCTTCGAGGAGGCTTTGGAAAATTTTCTTCACGTGCAGAAAAAAGCCGGTCCAAGCGATGCCATTTCCAGCGCACTTGCGGCGGTGTTTCAGCGCATTGGTTTCCAAACCCTTGCCGACCAAGTGCGCCGCAGCGTCCGGTCCGTGCGCGGCAACCAATGGATGTTTCGCATGGGCCATCCTACGGATCATCCATTGCGCGTGCGGCCCGAACTCTTGCAGCGCGGTGGCGATGGCACCTATCCCGTTCTCCGCGAACGCACGCCGGTGCGCATGGACTTGAGCCATTCAGGCTGGAGCGATATTTTTTTTCTCGGCATGGATTTTCCCGAAGGTGCGCGGGTGCTGAATGTTTCAATTGACCTGGGTGTTCATGGCCGCGACCGCGCCACGCAGCCGCCCGTCGAGGCGTACCTGCGCGTCATTGATGAACCGGTTTTGCGTCTCACCAGCGTCGATCTCGGTGCCAGCGCGGATGTCAGAAGCCTTGAGGAAATGTTTGATTTTGCCCGCGATTATCTTGGCCTGCTGAAAGCCGCGGTTATCGCGGCTGGCATTGTTCCGCCAGGCATTGAAGGTTCCGGCCAGAATCTCGCTGATCTGCTCGCCCGGCTCGTCGGGCCCGGCCACGGATTGGAACTCGTCAGCCATGTCAACGACATCCCGAAAGGTTCGCGCCTGGCAGTCTCGACCAATTTGCTCGCGTCGTTGATCTCCGTGTGTATGCGCGCCACCAGCCAGGCGAAATCGCTCACCGGCGAACTCGCCGAGGACGAGCGGCGGCTCGTGCTCGCCCGCGCGCTGCTCGGCGAATGGCTCGGTGGCTCCGGCGGCGGCTGGCAGGATTCTGGCGGCGTTTGGCCGGGCATCAAATTGATCTGCGGCACCATGGCGACAGCCGGCGATCCGGAATTCGGCATCAGCCGTGGTCGCCTCATGCCGGCGCACCGGATTTTTGATCGCAGCGATGTCACCGCCGAAACGCGCGAGCGCTTGCAGCAAAGTCTCGTCCTCGTTCACGGTGGCATGGCGCAGAACGTCGGGCCGATTTTGGAAATGGTCACGGAAAAATATTTGCTGCGTTCCACCGCCGAATGGGCGGGCCGCCAGCAGGCCATCGGGGTGCTCGATGAGATTGTCGCCGCGCTGCGCGCGGGTGACCTGCGCAAGCTCGGTGAACTGACGACGAAAAATTTCCGCGAGCCGATTCAGACCATCATTCCCTGGGCGAGCAATGCATTTACCGAATCACTCATCGCCGCCGTGCGTGCGGAATTTGGACAGGATTTCTGGGGTTTCTGGATGCTGGGCGGGATGTCCGGCGGCGGAATGGGATTCATTTTTGAACCTGGTCGCAAAAAACAGGCGCAAAAGCGCTTGCAAGAGATCATGTCGCAGGCCAAAAGCGAACTCCAGCACGCCCTCCCATTCGCCATGGAACCGGTCGTTTACGATTTCTCCATCAACGAACGGGGTACTTGGGCGGATTTGCTGCGCGGCGGAGACGCCCTGTTGGCGCGCGGCTATTACGCCTTGCATGTCCCGCGCTGGATCCGCATCGCATCGCAATCACTCACCGCGCCGCAACGCGCGGAACTGGACCTATTCAGTGCCGCCTGTCGCGCGCGTCCGGAATTTTCTGGCATGATGCAAACGTTGTTTGACCGCCTGCTGCCCCGTTTTGGAACGGGCGAGGGCAAATATCAAAGTCTCGCCGAACTATTGGAACAAAATGGCTTCGACCGCGCGCAGCACGAGCAGGTGCGGGAAGATTTAAAGAATGGCCGCATCGGCCTCGCGCAAAATCGTCTGCCCGCCAGCGTGGACATCATGGACGTCCTCGACGCGGATGTCGTGGATGCCACCGCGCCGCCGGCAGAAGCAACGAGGGAAGTCGGCCTTGCGGCGCTCGCGCGGGGCGAACTGGCCATCGTCACCCTGGCTGCCGGCGTGGGCAGCCGCTGGACGCAGGGTGCCGGCGTGGTGAAGGCGCTGCACCCGTTCTGTAAATTCGGCGGTGTGCACCGAACCTTCATTGAGACGCACTTGGCCAAAAGCCGGCGCATCGGCCAGCTTGTCGGCTGCGCCTTGCCGCACATCTTCACGACGAGCTATCTGACGCACGCGGCCACGGAAGAATTTTTGCAACTCAAGAAAAATTACCAATATCCCGGGCCACTATTGCTGTCGCCGGGGCGTTCCATCGGCCTTCGCATGATTCCGACGGAGCGCGATTTGCGGTTTCTCTGGGAAGAAATGCCGCAGCAACGGCTTGACGAGCAGGCGCAAAAAGTCCGCGAGAGCCTGCGCGCCGCGCTGCAAAACTGGGCGCGCACGGCCGGCGAAGGCGACGATTACACGGACAACCTGCCCCCGCAATGTCTGCATCCGGTCGGCCACTGGTTTGAAGTCCCGAACCTGTTGCGCAACGGCGTGTTGGCGCGACTGCTTGCCGCGCGCCCGCACTTGAAACATTTGATGCTCCACAACATTGACACGCTTGGCGCGAACGCCGACCCGGCGATGTTCGGCCTGCACCTCGCCCAGGACAACTGTCTCACGTTCGAGGTCATCACGCGTCGCTTGGAGGATCGCGGCGGTGGCCTGGCGCGGGTGAATGGCCAGGTGCGCCTCGTTGAGGGCTTGGCCATGCCGCGCGAGGAGGAGGAATTCAATCTGCGTTTTTACAATTCCAACACCTGCTGGATTAACCTTGACCGGCTGCTGGAAGTTTTCGGCCTGAGTCGCACCGACTTGAATCACGTTGAAAAAGTCGCCGCCGCTGTCCGCCGCATGGCCGCGCGAATGCCTACCTATATTACTATCAAGGATGTGAAAAAACGCTGGGGCCATGGTCAGGAGGATGTGTTCCCAGTCAGCCAATTTGAGAAACTGTGGGTGGACATGACCGCCCTGCCGGAGGTCAAAACAAGTTTTGCCGTCGTACCCCGCCTGCGTGGACAACAACTCAAAGACCAGGCCCAACTCGACAGTTGGATGCGCGACGGCTCGGCCGGTTTTGTGGATGAACTGTGTTGTTGGTCATAAATCCAGGGTCTTGGTCAGCTCATCATTTCAACATTGCTCTGGCTTTCGCCTGAGCTCTGGCCTCAGGCTTGCGAGTGTTTGTCACAACGTATTAAATAATGTTTTGCCGTCGCAGTGGGTGTTGAAATGGAAGGCGTCGGCTGGACTTTTTCCGCGCTCATTCCCAACTCCCCGGCTATGAAAGAAGCCGGTGGAGGTGCATTTCCCCTAGGCCCGCCGTCGTCGCCATGGTCCGGCACCCTCCGGAGATACCATACGCCGCTGCCTGATCATGCTCTTATGAATTGAGGGAGCACAGCTGTCGTCGGGCCGCCCAACTGGGCCATTTCCTCATTTATGAGTGAACCAAAACGCAGGATGATCTGCGCGAAGCCTTTGTGACCGACTCGCATGCGTAATGCGGAACGCGCTTCCCGGCGGCGCACCGAATTAAAGAAGGCCCACGACAATCCCAACGCTTGCGCCTGTAAAACAGTCCGGGCCATCGTTTGACCCGCTTCCAACCAGCCGTGTTTGTCGTCCGTCTTCGTTTTCACCACCGCCAGGGTCGCCGCAGAAACTCCCGCCGATTCAACCGGGTCATTTGTCGCACGGAAGCTGCGACCACCAAAACCAGAAAGCAGTCTCGTTGGCCGCCTCACTAACTCGGTTTGCATCGGTTGTGCCCGCGCGAGGTCAAAGGTCATCCACCATTGCTGGCCTCCCATCGTTATTTTCACCACCTCTTGCCGGTTTGTGTCTCTCTGAACAAAGTCCAGCCAACCGCGCTCCCCGGCTGCGGCATGACCAAGCGCCGCAACCATCGTTTCGGAAATCGGGGTGTCTTCAGGGGATGAAAAACTGACGCGGCTGCTGGTCATGGCCTCGAATAGAAGTTTTTCTCGCGTCTCCTGTTCGCAGCCAAACCCCGGGTAAACTTTAGCCACCAGCGCCGGGTCACCGAGATCGGGGAATAAGACCACCCGGCCCAAGCATCCGAAATGTCGCAAAGCAGTTTTCAAATACACCAATGCCACCCCACATTCGATTAGCGCCTCACGACCGTCCGCATCAATCGATCCGGGTGTTGAGTCGTCTTTGGCTATCAATTCCAGATGGGTGCTCGATATCCGGAAATCCCATAGCGGCCATTGGCTCTCCCTAGGAGCGAGCGCCGCATACATCAACGCGAACTCCATTTTTTGCTGTGGCGATCCATTCGCAGGAAAATCCGTTACAATTGGACTCCGCATTTTGTTCGCACTAATAGGATGGATTTTCTTGGCCATTCAATCAAAATCTGAATCATCCAACCACGTTAGTCTTAGACCAACAAAGCTGGCGGCTTCGTCGACATTTTGTCGCGTTCCGCCATGCCATTTTGCTCAAACAAATTCAAAGCTGCGCGGGGTTTCAAAAGAGTTGAACAGGGATTTCCCATTAGGTTTACTACCCGCGCACCCTAGGGGTACCGATTTTGTGATTCTCCTCCTGCACGTCAGGTTTGCAAGCCTTTTCTTAAGTCTATGCTTATTTAGGGTCGGCTTCCAATGTGCCCGGCTCCTGGCTGGAGGATTTGTAGATGATCTTCCAAGCCCAGGCCGTTGCTTCTTGGAGCCTCCGTTTTGACCCTTGTGCATGGCGGTTAGTGGTGATGCTCCGCTGGGTTGTCCCAGTTCACACGTTTACCCGATTCCTCTACACGAAATCATGGCAAGCCCAAATTTATTTTCCAACCGGCTTGGGCAGCGCAAACGCAATATAGGCATCGCCATACTCGTCCGGTTTCCCAACCTTGTTGCCAGTCGAAGTGATGACGACGTATTGTCGACCATTCACCTCATAGGTTGAGGGCGGTGCAATGCCCACCCAGGGCAGCTTGCCCGACCAAAGTTCCGCGCCGGTATTTTTGTCAAACGCGCGGATTTTGGAGTCACGGGTTCCAGAACAGAACAGCAGTCCGCCGGCGGTGGCAATCGCCCCGCCATAATTTTCTGTTCCGGTCTTGGCAAAACCCTGTGCCGCAAGCTCGGGATATTCGCCCAGCGGCACGGACCAGACCAGCTTGCCGGTGTTGAGATCGAGGCAATTCAAGGTGCCCCACGGTGGCTTGTTGGCGGGATAACCCTCGTTGTCAAGGAACCGGGGATAACCGGTGAAGTTATACCTCGGACGTTCGGACCTGGCTGGCGCAGGCCGGGTGGTCCGATCCCGCAATAGCAGATAATTCAGGAGCGCCTGAAGGTTGGATTCACTTAAACTGGTTCCGGGATACGCCGGCATTCCATTTTTTCCGCAACGCACCTGTTTGATTATTTGTTCATCCGAAAGCCGAAAGCGCAATCCGCGTAACGGGGGTGCCACGCCCAGGCCCAGTCGGTCTGCCCCATGGCAGGGCTGGCACAAGGTTTCATATACTTTTCTGCCAGGTGTCTTCGGAGCAGATGGTTCATCCGGCGGATCATCATCACGGAAAATGGAAATCATCCAGCCGACATGGTTCGCGGTGACATACAGCCGGCCGGTATCGGGGTCGATGCATGAACCCGACCATTCCGCACCGCCATCCATCCCAAAATAGAGATTGGGGTGTCCCAGACTGGCTGGCCGGAAAAATCCGGTCGTCACGCTCTTAAACCGGTTCGCCGCGAATTCAGCCGCTTCCGGCGTCCGATCGGTAAGGTCGGCGGCGGTGAATTCCATTTTCGCAAATCGCTCCGGCAATTCCAGATCCGGTTGGTAGGGCGCCGTCACTTCACCGGGCAGATCGCTCGTGGGTGCCCGGCGCATACGGAAAGGAAAAATTGGTTTGCCCGTCACCCGGTCCAGCAGCAGGGTGTCACCATTCTTCGTGGTGACTGCGACCACGTCCACGCGATTGCCGTCGCGCGTAATCGTGGCCAGATTGGGTGGCGCGGAAATGTCCCGATCCCAGAGGTCGTGGGGGATTTCCTGAAAATGCCAGAGGCGCTTGCCGCTGCGCGCGTCCAGGGCAATCAGACAGTTGCCAAAAAGATTGTCACCTCGATGTGTGACGCCGATAAAATTTGGCTTTGCCCCGGCCGTGGCGACGTAAGCTATGCCGCGCACTTCATCCATCGCCATGCCTGTCCAATCATTGGCCGCGTAATTTTCCGTGTGGTCCCAGGTATCGTATCCATATTCACCGGGTTGGGGCACCGTATGGAAGGTCCAGAGTTGCTGGCCGGAGACAACATCAAATCCCCACACGTCTTTTTCGAATCCTGGCACCACGATTATATTTTCAAAGATTGTCGGCCCGGCCGTGGCGGCTCCAAACTCGCCTTGTGACCGGCCGGGCAGCGCCACGTGACCGTCCTGGCCGAATGGCTTGATCACCCGGCCGTTCTTAGGATTCAGCGCATACAGATATTGCCCGGCGCAAAACAGGACGCGCTCACTCGTGACCAGATTGCCGGGCCAGTAGATCAAACCGCGAAATGCCGGACGGCTTGATCCTTCCGGCTTGAATCGCCAGCGCTCCTGTCCAGTCTCGGCATCGACGCCGACGATGCATTTGCCCGGCGTGGGTACAATCATCAAATTGCGCACAATGATGGGATTGCACTGGATCGCGTTACTGCCGTCCTTGGAATGATAAATCCAGGCCACTTGCAAATTGGTCACGTTTTGGCGGTTGATTTGGTCCAGCGCGGAATATCGCGCGCCACTGTTATCGCCCTGAGAACGCTCCCAGGTGAGAAAAGTGTTACGCTTGGGATATCCGTTGGCCGGCGTCAATTCCTCCGGTTTTGCCGCCGGGATCGAGAGGTACAATGGCAGCTTTGCGCGCGCGGCGGCGTCCTCAACGGCCCAATAATTTTGGTTGATGAAAGTATCTGGTGGGGACTCGGAAATTGAATCATGAACCGCTGAAGCTGGCGACGGATCCGGCCTCGTGGTCGTGGCTTGAGTAGCTGAAGCGACCGCAATGGATATGGTTAACAATAGATCGGTCAAGAGCTTGGCACTTCGCCGGCAAGGATTTTTGCTCAACGCTTTCATGGACATTTGTTAATTGGGCTAAGGTTCAACGCAGGTCATTTTTCACTGGTAAGAGCCCCGCCTAACGACTGAAAAACGCGGTGGGCGGCCTGCAGCCAAATAAACGCCCTCAATGCCACCAGGCGAGGAAATGGTGAGCCATCGTAAAGACCCATTCGTGACGTTTGTTTAATAAGGCTTTCCACTTCCAATATTGGGCAACGGCAATTACCGGAAAGAAAACAGACCAGACAGCCGGGGCATAGTTTGAAATGTCTTGAACACAACAATAAGTTTTACGGGGTTCGGAATGCTAAAGTTTATGTGTCCGGCCAATATTCTGAGTTTTGATCTCGCTACTAGTCATCCAATCCCTTTCCCTTGAGAATTTGCGGCATGCATTTTTCGATCCTTGACTCCCGGGTCTTAGATTGTTTAGCTGCGGAAAAAAAGAGGTTGTAGGCTCTTTGCCGTCCCGGCGTCAATGCTTCAAATGCAGTCTTCAAAGCAGGGTTTTTAGATAACTTTGTGTGAAATTCTTCAGGAAATACCAGTTCTGTATGCTTTTTGTAATTCACTTTCAAACCGGCTTTTTCTAATTCAATAGCTTCCTGAATATAGGCCTTTAAGTTGGATTGCAGCTTCACAATTTCCCGGACATTAGTGAACCGAATCTGGCGGGCTGCCTGCACATTCTCCGTTTGTTGAATTAGAATACCTTTGGCATCTTTTAACAAGGCACCCTTGAAAAACAGCAGCGCACAGTATTCATTAAATCCGTGTATTAAGACGATGTTGCTGTTATCGAAAGTGTAACAAGGCTTGCCCCACTTCAATTCCTCGGTCAGTTGACAGCCAAGAACGATTCCTCTCAATTTCTTAAATTCTTCCTGCCACTTGCTGGTTTCCCTTAAAAAAACATCAACTTTTGGATTTATTCTATTCATAAAGCGATATTTAGAAATAAAATGAGCTTATATTTGCTTGCAACGTCTTCTTCTTTTGCTTTGGCTCGCACAACTTAACCCCCTCCCGCAGATCGGACAACCCTGAAAAAGGCTATTTCCTGTCATTTTTGATGTTGATACCCATTCACCTTCCGTCCCTCTGTCTTCTGCGTACAAACTCACTCGGACTGTCGAATCTCGGGTTCAAGTCGATGCCGTTGGCGGCTTGATCGGTCGCCTGATGCATTTGATCCTCGAGCGGGCAAAGCTTGAAATTCGGCAGCCCGACTGCGTTGTCGTTGACGCGCGGAATCGCGTTGAGAATAGTGGGTTGCCAAATGTTCTAAAAGTTCCGACCACGGTCGCCAATTGAGTCTAGGATTTATGTGCTCGGCACGGACCGTGCTAGGGAAACTGGCAAAATGATCTCGCAAAACCCGAAGAGGCTGAGTGGGTTAAAATCAAGGTGGAATAAAACCTCGTCAGCCCTTGTTGCTAAAGCCTGCGGAAATAGTTCATCCAGAACAATTTAAAATTTGTAAATAATAATTGAATCGCATCTAATGGTGCCAAGCCATAATTGATAAAATGTTGATATGATTGGATTAAGATTGCCCGCACTTTTCTATAATCGATTTAGGAGCATTTTTCTGGACATGGTTGGATGCTTCCTGGGCGCCAAACAGGCGCGGAGCAAAGTGCCTGCAACCCTTCCACGACGATGGCCAGTTCGTGCCGTTTCCCTTAATCTGGTCGTCGGGATTGTTTTTATGCTTGGCTTGCCTGGTTTGCTGTCGGCCCAGAGCCTTCAGCACCGTTACAGTTTTACCACAGACGCTTCGGATTCAGTTGGGGGTGCCAATGGGACATTGGTTGGCAATGCTACCATTAACAATAATGCGCTTTATTTGCCCGGCGGAGGCACTTCCGCGAACCCGCAGGGTTATGTTGCGTTGCCCAGCGGCCTGGTTACGAATGACACTTCCATCTCGGTGGAATGCTGGTTGACGGATAACGCGGGGCTGGTTTGGGCGGAGGCTTGGTGTTTCGGCGATAGTGCTGCCGGTCCGGGACAACCTCCCACCAGCGGAACGGCTTACATTTCGCTCATACCCCACAGCGGCGAAAACGATTTCCGGGCCGCTTTCAATCTGACGGGGGGGGACGAAATCGACGTGGTTTATCCTGGCGGTCCGATGCCAATGAATGTGGAGCAATACGCCGTGCTAACTTATGACGCTCCCGGCACCACGGCAAATCTTTACCTCAATGGCTCTCTGTTGGCGAGTGCCAGCATCCCAAGCTACCTCGCACCTTCGAATTACGGAAATACTTTCGATAACTGGTTCGGGCGTGACGAGTTTGGCGGTGATCCGATGTTTGCCGGCAGTATCGACGAACTACGGATATGGAACGGGGCAGTTTCCCCACTGTTTATCTTGGTTAGTTCGGTGGCCGGACCGGGTGTTTTGGTGACTAATGTGACGCCGGTATCGGTCAATATCGGCGTGACCAATACATTCTTGATTCAAGGCCAGAATCTTCAGGCAACGGTTAGCGCAAATTTTTTGCAAGTTACTAATGTCCCGATGGCCGGCTTTGCCACCAACTGGAGCAGCAGCAACACCAATATTCTCACGGTGGATGGGAACGGTTTTATCACGGCGGTTAGCCCAGGTACCGCCACCGTTAGCGCCTTGGTCGGAGGCGCCCTTGGAATCAGTCCCAAGCTGACAGTGCCAGGCCCGAACTTTCCTGCGCCGGTGGCCTATTATTCTTTCGATGGGGATGTCCTCGATCATAGCGGTAACGGCAATAACGGAATAAATAATGGCGCAACATTTGTCACGCCGGCTTACTCGAGTCCTGAAGCGGCTCAGTTTAATGGCGCTAGTTATGTGCAAATTCCCAAGTCCGTCGGTATCACGGGCGCGGGATTTACCATCGCGATGTGGCTTAAAACGACGGACACAGGCGGCGGCCCGGGATGGTACTCCGGCGAAGGACTCGTGGATGGTGAGGTGGCGGGGGTCACGACCGATTTTGGCACGGCACTCGTCGACGGATATTTCGCTCTGGGCATTGGCCAGCCGGACACAACTTTGGTTTCAACGAACCTGGTTAATGACGGAAACTGGCATCACGTGGCCGCCACTTGGAACATGAACAGCGGGGCGATGAACGTATACGTGGACGGCACATTAAGCGCCAGCGGCGTCGGACCAACCGGCTCCCGGGCGGCGCCGCCGAACTTGCGAATCGGGAGCATTCAGACCGGGGCAGCCGGAGGATTTCTCAATGGCACCATTGACGAGGTCTTGTTGTATACCAATGAATTCACTGCCCAGCAGGTTGCCATTCTTGAAAATTCCTATTTCGCCGGACCGCAGGTCAGTATGCCAGCCGCTTCGCCTTCGAACACGGTTTTTTCTGGCACCACTGTCACATTGAATGCAGTGGTCTTGGGTCAGACTCCGTTGAGCTTCCAATGGCAAAAAAACGGCACAAACATTTGGTGGGGCACGTCAGCGTCGCTCGTATTGACGAATGCTTCGGTTCTGGATTCCGGTAACTACAGCCTCATGGTTGCCAATGCCGCGGGCACAAACAGCAGCGCTCCTCTCTTGGTGACAGTCACGGCACCCAGTCCGCCTTTTTTCGTCCAACAGCCCTCGCCGGCAAATGTGACAAATTACGTGGGTGGATTTGTCACTTTCACAGCGTCGGTTAACGGCACGCTGCCGATCCAATTTCAATGGCAGCAAAACGGTGTTAATCTTCCCAACGGTGTTAGCGCCAATTTGACCCTGGCGTCCGTGCAATTGACCGCGACGGGCAGTTACACCTTGATGGCTTCCAATGCCTTCGGTGTTACCAACAGTTTGCCCGTGAATTTGACAGTGCTCCCAATACCTAATCCTTCTACCCAAAACGTTTTGACCTATCACAACGATAATACCCGGCAGGGAGCAAATACGAATGAAGTTTTGCTGACCACAGCCAACGTGAATACGGCCACTTTCGGCCGGTTGATTCAATATCCAACTGACGGCTATATCTATGCCCAGCCTCTTTATGTGTCCGGTCTCGTCATTCCTGGAAAAGGCACCCATAACGCGGTTATCGTAGCAACCGAAAATGACACTGTTTATGCCTTCGACGCGGACAGTGATGCGGGGACTAATGGCGGAGTGCTCTGGTCCACTAATCTGGGGCTCGCCGTCTCGAGTTACAACGATGAGTTTGGAAATCGCTATCAGGGGACGTACTACGGGGATATCGTTCCAGTGGTTGGTATCACGGGCACGCCGGTTATTGATCCCTCGTCCGGAACACTCTATGTTGACGTCCACACGCGCGAAGTCGGCGTAACCACCAATTATTTTCATCGCATCCATGCGCTTAATATCACGAACGGAGCCGAGCAATCCTACAGCCCTGTTGCGGTGACGAATTCAGTTCCTGGCTACGGTGTGGGCAGCTCCCACGGCGTCGTTCAATTTGATCCACGGCAGGAAAACCAGCGTCCCGGAATGACCCTGGCCGGAGGCATGGTTTATGCCGCTTACGGCAGTTACGCCGACACCGAACCTTATCACGGATGGGTTATCGGTTTCAAAGCCACCAATCTCCAAACCTCCGCTAACAACGCGTTTTGCACCACCCCCAATGCCACCGTCGCAGCATTTGGTGTAAACGCCGCTGAGGGCGCCTTGTGGATGGGTGGGGACGGACTCTGCGCCGACGCCAGCAACAATCTGTACTTCCTCACGGCTAACGGTTCATTCAGCCAGAACACCAATGGCGGAGATTACGCAGACAGCTTCCTCAAGCTGTCCACCACCAACGGCTTGGGCGTGGCAGATTATTTCACACCCTACAACCAGGCCTCCCTTTCCGCTAACGACACCGATTTGGGCTCGGGCGGGGACATTTTGTTGCCGGATTCCGTGGGCAGTGCGGCGCATCCGCATCTGATCGTGGGCGCTGGAAAGGATGGTACGCTCCGTCTGGTGGATCGCGATAACATGGGGCATTTCAACGCCGCCAATGATAATCAAATTGTTCAGGAGGTCCCAGGCGCTATCGGCGGTGCTTGGAGCACCCCCGCATTCTTTAACAACCATATTTACTATCAGGGATCCGGTGACGTGATGAAGTCCTTCCTCATCACCAACGGAGTGATTGTGGGTGCCCCTGATTCCAGAGCCACGACCAGCTTCAACGCTCTGGGGGGAACCCCCTCGATTTCAGCCAATGGCACCAATAATGGTATCGTGTGGACGCTCCAATCCGATGCTTTTGGTAGTGGCGGACCGGCCGTGTTGCATGCCTATAACGCGACCAACCTCGCAATTGAATTATATAACTCCAGTATGAATCTCGCGCGCGACAACCCCGGCTCGGCGATTAAGATGACCACACCCACCGTGGTTAATGGCAAAGTGTTCGTTGGCGCGGCTTATGCCGTGTCGATTTTTGGTAACAGCCTTTTTCTTGCTACCCCGGTGATTTCTCCGGCGGGCGGTCTGTTCACCAATTCGGTCCTGGTCACCCTCTCGGACGCCACGCCTTCCACTTGCATTTATTACACACTGGATGGTACGACGCCGACCACCAACTCGGCGCTTTACGCCGGCCCGGTTCTTCTGACTAACAGCGCCCTGGTTCAGGCGGTGGCCGCCGCACCGGGAGCGGTCAATAGTGCCGTGGCTGCAGCCAGCTTTATCAACAGTGCCGCCTTTGGCAGTGGCACCGGTCTCCTCGGTGCTTATTACGCCAACCATACTTCGGCCAATCCTTATGTCGGCCTGCCCACACTGACCCGCACCGACGCCGTGATTAATTTTAATTGGAACACTGTCGGCCCTGATCCGAGCGTCGGGCAAACCGATTTTACCGTGCGCTGGACAGGAACCGTGCAGCCACAATTTAGCGGTCCTTGGACTTTTTATGCCACGGCGGATGACGGTGTACGCCTGTGGGTGAACGGGCAGTTGCTGATCGATGGCTGGATTCCTCAGTCGCCAACGACTTACCAGGCCACCATTTCGCTCAGCTCCCAGCAGCTTTACAACATCGAAATGGACTATTTTCAAGCAACTGGCGGTGCGGAAGCCATGCTGGCGTGGAGTAGCACCTCAACGGCGCAGGCAATCATACCGCAGACACAGTTATATCCGTTTACCAACCCGCCCCCGACGGTTGTCCTGACTGCGCCGGCCGGCAGCGCAACCAATTACACGGCTGCCGCCAGCGTGACCATCAGTGCCGCCGCCGATGCGCCATATAATCCCATCGGCTTTGTCAGTTTCTATGCGAATGGCAATTATCTCGGCAGCGTGACCAATCTGCCGTATACCATTACGGCAACCGGACTGGCTGCAGGCAATTATGCCTTGGCTGCCGTGGCGGTGGACGGCAGCGGGTTGAGCAGCACTTCGGCGCCAGTCAATATTACCGTAGCTAGCGGCAGCGGACTGGCCTACGGCCTGACCGGCAATGCCAAAGTGAACGCCTTTCTCAACCTTCCCACCACTTACAATGGCACCCTACCGGCATTGCTGTCGGGCACCGGCGCATACAGCAACACCACCAACCGTACCCCGGCAGCAGGTCTGATCCAATATGCGCCGAATGCCCCGCAATGGAAGGACAATGCTTTGAGCAGCTGGTTTATGGCTTTGCCCAACAATGGCGGGGTCATTACGCCTGGCGAGCAGATCCAATTTCAGCCGACCAACGCCTGGACTTTTCCGGCTGGCAGTGTATTCGTGAAAAACTTTGATCTCCTGGTCAACGAAACCAATGCCACCGTGCGCCGGCTGGAAACGGAGTTGCTGGTGCGTGACAACAATGGATCGGTCTACGGCGTGACTTACAAATGGCGGCCCGACAACAGCGACGCAGATCTGCTTTCGGGTAATCTGTCCGAAGATATTCTGATCACCAACGCCACAGGAGTGCGGACTCAGACCTGGTATTATCCAAGCCCTTCCGATTGCCAGGAATGCCACAATTCTGCCACCGCCAGCAATCCATCCGGCATTAATGTGCTGGGGGTTAACGCGCGGCAGCTCAATAGCAGCCTGACCTATCCCGCCACCGGCGTGACGGACAATCAACTGCGCACGCTCAACCGGCTGGGTCTGTTCAATCCCGCCATCAATGAGGCAGCCATCGGCGTTTATTCGAAGCTCTCCGCGATGACAAACGTCAGTGTCTCACTTCAGGAACGCGTGCGTTCCTATCTGGATGTGAATTGCGAACATTGCCATCAACCTGGCGGTCAGGGGATCACTTGGGACGCGCGTTATGACACGCCGCTGGCACAACAGGACATCACCAATTACCCCGCCGCATTTTCGCTCGGCATCTCGGATCACGCGTGTATCGTGAAGAACGGAGACATCTGGCGCTCAGTGCTGGTCTCGCGGCTCAACACGCTGAACCAGGACATCCAGATGCCAGACTTCCGCAATCTGATCGACACGAACGCGGTGGCGGTGATCACCGCTTGGATCAACAGCTTGCCCGGCACGCCCGCGCTTGCACCGCCGGCGATCACCCCGAACGGCGGCAGCTTTTTGGCACCGGTCAAAGTCACGCTGACGGCTCCAGCCACCAACGCCACGATTTATTACACCTTGGACGGATCGCTGCCCACAACCAATTCACAGGTTTACGCCGGTGTCTTCACCATTGCCACTAACACCACGGTTTCCGCCAGCGCCTTCGCCACCAATTGCAACAATAGTGTGGCGGTCAGCGCACTGTTTCTCGTGCAGCCGTTGTATTTTTCGACGGTTGGCTTCCTGCCCAACCAGCAGTTCCAGCTCGGTCTGGTCGGACTTCCCGGCAGCAACTATGTCCTGTTGGCCACCACCAACTTCCTCAATTGGGTCCCCGTCAGCACCAACTCCGCTGTCGCCAACCCCGTCCAGCTTCTTGACCCACAGGCCACCAACTTCCCAAGACGCTTCTATCGCGTCCGTCAACAATGATGCCAAGTGGGAAAAATCTGTATCGTCGAACGATCGGTTTCACCCGGTTTGAATTGGTGATGATCATGGTAATCATGGCAGCAATGCCCGGTCTGGCACAGAGTAATTCAGTGCCGGTTGAATCGGGTTCAAATGCACCGGTTGGCAGCTACCAGTTGGCCAGGCAGCGCGCCGAAAAAATCCGCGAGGACTGCATCGTCAACCGGCGAATCATTTGCGGCAAAATTCTCAAAGTGCTTCCCGGCGGGCTTGTGGTGGAAAGCGGCTATACCGATCTGCTTCGTCCCGCCTTGAGCCGCTCTTGGCTCGTACCCGCTGCCGTCGTCGCCCACCGCCCGGCCAACCTGATTGAATCCACACTGCCTGGATCACCCTGTGTTGGAATGGTTTTCCTCACGAACCTGCCGCGCGTTCGCGGTACCGGTCCCCGGCCTAAGCTATACGATTACGTCGTGCTTCTCGGCTATCCTACCGGGCAATACACCTATACCTCCGTCGGCATCGTGCAAAAAACCGTGCGTCGGTTTTCCGCCGACCTTGGCAACGCCGTGAGTCTGGATTTTGCCACCCAGGAAAAATCCGACTCGCCCGCCCCCCAAGTGAAATGACACGGTCAGTTTTTTGCCCAAAGATGAAATTTCGCGGCGTATTATTCCTTTGGTTTTTTCGCGCCGGCGAAAATCTTCAACTTTACGCACCCATTTGGCAGGAATTTGAAGTTTGAATCTTAACTCGACGACCATCGAACTTACTTCTCTATTAAATCACGCGTTACTCACGCCCAATCTCACTTCTCACGCACGTCGGCGCTAGATGTGCCGTAGGAGCAGAAGGCTACTGGTATTGAGGTGACCGCAGCGATGCATTCAAAGAAATCCGGCACAGTACGAATCGGTTCCGAGTGGTATAGTGGGCGGGCGTTTTTGAGCAGGTGCGTCAGTGAAAGTTGGTGGTCCAAATTCTCGCCGCCGGCCAGCGGAAACCGCTCCACCCAGCGTGGCTCTTCCAGCAAAGGAGACCCTACGAAATAGCGCTCACACCATTTCAGCGACAAGCCCCGCTGAAAAACGTCGAGATGGCTGATGAGTAAGCCGGACAATTGGCCGGTTGCTTCGAGCGCATATCGCAACAGTACGGCGTCGGGATGGCCACGGCGAAAGGTGCCCTGCCAGCCATCCCCGCTGTTGTGCGGCTCGGGCAGAAGGTCGTCCAGTGATTGGTCATGAGTCGGCAGCGGGCCAGAGCCATGGCGGGTAAGATAAGTGCGAATGACTCCAAAGTGTTCAATTGGCGACTCAATTCCAAAACGCGCGGCAACGCCATCGACAGCCGCAGTATTGATCGAACTCCAGGTCGTATGCGGATGAAAGCCGCGCCATTCATCAAGGAGCACACCTTGGGCACCTTCGAACAAGGCGCAACCAGCTTGCCTCAACTGGCTTCGGATCACTTCGAGTGATCCTGGTGGGCAATGACGGGCCAGAGCGCGAGCGCGCGTCAGCCATTTTTCTGCCAATGTTTCATCATTCAGTGTTTGAAACTCGGCGATTAGTGCACCGCCGCCACCTTTGGGAAATTGCGGTGCAAACTCAGCCAGCAGTGTCTCTCGGATCGCTTGCAGCCGGTCAAGCAACGTTCGTGGCTTGGGCGTATTGCACTGTGGCAGATCGGCATAACGGATTTCCTGGTCTGGATATTCCAATCCGTGACGGACCGTTTCACCAAGGCCGACTCCGCAAGTGCCGTGCGCGGCTGCGCCCCGCAGCAACTCGCGTAACCGCCCCGCAGCCTGGTGAAAAGGGGTGGTAATTCGGCACTGGGCGTCGATTGTCAACCGCGATAGCGCGTCGTTTACGCCAGTCCCGCTGAGAACCTCAGCCTCGACGAGCAAAGCGGTTGGGTGAATGATCATTGGATCCACCAGTACCGTGCGCACACCCGGCACAAACGTCCCGGCTCCGAACTGTGTAAAGGTGTGATGCCGGGAAGGTGCGTTCGCCTGGGCAGGAGTTACCACATTGTGACCGGCCTGCGCGCCACCATTGAATCGAACAACCGTATGCGCCTGCCAGCGACGTGTCAGCGCGTCAATAAAATGGCCTTTCCCACAGTCGCCAAAACCCAGCCCCAGCACGGATGCATAGCGCGTCCTGCTCATGTGGCCAAATCGTTATTCAAACAACCGCTTCCACCATTTGCCAACTGGTGCTGCGGCGGGACTGGAGTAATTGGATTGGGGCAGCTTGAGCAAGGCCGCGTAATCCTGCAGGGCACGAATGGTCGACCCGACATGCTGGCGGTCAAAGCCGTTGGCGGACAGAATGCCGGCCAACGCATCCAGATCCGGAATGAGTTTCTCAGTCAATCCCACGATTGCCGCCGCTACCGCGCATGTGTCCGCCGGCGCTTCCATGCAAATGGTATGGTTGCCCAGGAGTTCTCGCCAACGAGCCTCGCATCGCTTGCGACGCCCCAGATCGGGTATAAGGAAGAAAACGTGATAGGTTTCGGCAGCCGCGGCGACCACCTCCTCCACCGGAATGTCTTCATCGAGTTTTTCACCGATTAGTGCGTCAATGTGATGACGTGATACCGTCGGATACGGGAGTTCGTCACCCGTCATAAACAAGTACCCCTTCTTCTTCCGCTTTGCCCAGTTATCCATGTCGGTATGCTGGGCAGCCATGTATAGCGCAAGCTCATAACTCTCTTGCAGGCCTCCGCCGCCTCTTCCCTCGAGGAAGCTCCAGGTCAGCCACTGGTCCATCAGCTCCGCCGTGCTTTCAAATTGGCCGACTTGCAGGGCCGCTTGGTCCGAATTTGCGTCGCCAATTGCCATGAACATCAGCTGCGGATGGGCCACGCCGCACGCAGTGAGCAGCTTCATGAAGTTTGGCAGCTCCTTCTGTGCCAGCAATTGCGGTATATCGCCCATCGAGCCGGTCTCATCGAGCGCGAAAACGATTCCGAGAGAATCGGGATGGGTTTCGCTGTCGCGACATTCACGAACTTTAAGCCCCTTGGGATTCATCAGCGGATGGCAATTTCTCTGTGCAAAGACTTGCGACCCGCCCTTGTGAGCGCGACCGGCGATCAGCGCGGCATGTGCCGCCGCCGAATAGTTTCCGTAGCCCATATTTTTGTTATTGGATTAGTGTTCTGGTTGCAGCGTTAAATTGTAAGCGGCACAAACGACGGCGGCCCGAACGCCGCTTTGGCTTCGGCCAGCAGCAGCGTATCCAAACCCTTTGCGCCTTGCGAGCGGCAGAAATTCTCATCAATTGTGGCCCTGGTCACCAGTTGGGCCAGGCCAGTTGGGACACCATGCGGAAGATCACCTGAACCGCTGGCTCCGCACAGTAAAACCTGCATTACACGCGCGCTTCGGCTGAGATCCCCGGCTTTGTCGTTTTCCCCGGCATCTTTCTTCGCAGACGACCAACCTATGAGTCTTACGCCATGATCTTTTGGATGAACCAACGCATGTTCCGGTCGCATATTGCCGTGTGACCAGCCGTGGCTGTGAATGAAGTCCAAAACCTCAAGTATGCGCCGCCAGATCCAGACCGCATGTCGCGGATCGAGACCGGAGGCGAAGTGTTCGCTTAGGGCAGCCAGACTTCCCCAAAAACCGCTGGGATGCCGCAGCACCAGAGCCTGCTCGCCATCGTTTCCCTCCACGGCTCCCTGCGATATCAACTCCGGCATGAGTCGTGAGAAATATGCGCCGACACCCTCGCCATCCAAGGCTTGTAACTCCTGCAAGACCTGTGCCTCACGGGAATAAAACGCCGCGGCCCCTGGCGCGGAGGAAAGTTTGATCGTGGCCAGAAAAGGCAGCGAACCAATGCGTCGTGCCAAATAAACTTGGGATATTTCGCCGGCTCCCAGCTTCTGCATCAAGTGATAACGGCATCCACCACATAACAGCGCGTCTAGATCGGCAGACTTCTCTCTCGCTCGCTTCAATGCCTGATGGAACGAGTCGCGTGTGACGACTGATTCCGTTTTAGCAATCAGAGAACCGCAAGAACCACATTTCACGGATCGCCAGAGAGCCACGCGCGGCAACGGGGTGCCACATTGCGGACAATTCAAGGCCATCCATGCCATTACCAGATCCCCCCATTGAGTTTTTCGCCTTCAAGCAATGGGCAAAGCGCTGCTGACGGCACCCATCCAAAAGATTGTCTTCGAACACCTGGTAGGATCGTGCGCAGGTTCATACTTCGGATACTCTCCTTCTGACGGTGGCCGACTGCTCCGTTAAATGCAATACTTGAATGTCCTGCCAACCGGAAAAAACGCTGCGAGCGCCACTTGAACCGTGCAAAGAAAACCCCGCTTCGTTTGCCAGGGCGGTTTACGAAATATGAAGGGTTTTTATTTAGGCTTTTGGGCGGCGGAACTGGCTGCGGAGCGAAACCACAATCATGCCCAGTCCAGCCAGGGCACCGTAGGTGGCCGGTTCGGGCACGACTTGCACGGAGGCGGCTCCGGTGAAGGCATAGACTTCGTCGACATAGTTAAAGTCTGCGAAACTCGCCGGTTCATCTTCAAAGCCGACATAGGTGGTATTTGCCAGACCTTCATAATTGTTGACCATGTAAGCATGGACAGCCCCGTCCGAGTTCCTTGAGCCCGGACCATCATACCATACGTCTCCAGTGGTAAGAACATCCAATCCGAACTCAAACTCCGTGCCAGCGGCATAGGTCCCCAAATAATAAGTGGTTCCATTTCCCGTCGAGTGATTGTCCATGAATAATCCGTACCCGGTGTTGGGCATCTCCACGAAAAGCTGTTCATCATATCCCGCTGCAGTCGGCCCCAGATCCGTGACATAAATAGGCCCTCCAGATGCGAATAATTCCTGGCCGCTGGTCACGGGAACACCGGTGGTGCCTGAAGGCGTCGGGTACCAAGGCCCACTCGGATCCAAGCCAGTTGGAATTGGAGAGGTGGGGGGCTCAGGCCCGACGGGAACTTGTGCCTGTGCTGAGACCGCCAAGCCGACGGCCATAGTGCTGATTAATAGTTTCATAGCAAGGTTCACTATTTTACTGCTCTTGGTTTTTTTTATTGGTCAGGACGTACTACATTTTAACCAAACTCAAAACATAAATCACTATAATTAATGTTATAATTTATTATTCCACGCGGCGTGAAAGGTGAGGGTCGGTGTCGCTGAGTCTATAACTGCCACTGTCGGGACTTCTGCCGAAAGCAGCAATGAAAGCCAAACAGTGCCAATATGCCCCCCCAGCACTGCGTCCGGCTTGGACATCGCTGCTTGTCCCGCCTTAAGGCTTAGTTTGTCTTTGGTGTGACAAATCATTTGTAAGTGTTTGTGAAGCAAGTGCATCGGATAATTCCTCATCGCTTAGATCGCGAAGCGAAGGATTCATTTCGAACGCCACCGCCAAGTTGAAGAATCGGCTAAATCTGTTTTCGATGCTGCTTTTCGGGCGGTTTTCAACCGATGGTTCAAGCTTTGATGTGCTCATATTTTGACGCTTAAACAACGCCTTTCATAGTTTTAATTATCAATCAACGAGTTGAACTAAACCGCTTCGCGGAGAGTTTTCGTTCGATGGCTTCTAACAGTTTCCAGTTTTTCCGGATGGGACGAGGGTTGTTGTCTTATGACAACTTTACGTCAA
>Ga0302319_10000321_pt1 | contig 105911 bp, 82 predicted proteins | sample Bog_T0_2_FD_203319 | JGI IMG/M metagenome (GOLD analysis project Ga0302319, IMG submission 203319) | Peat permafrost microbial communities from Stordalen Mire near Abisko, Sweden - Bog_T0_2 | ecosystem: Environmental > Terrestrial > Soil > Wetlands > Peat | place: Sweden: Abisko, Stordalen...
TGCGCAGCAGTTTTAAGAGCATTCGCAATCGTCGCGATCATGTCCGCGCGTGGAATGCCCTTCTCTTTCTCCATGTACTCAAGGACGGAAAGAATTTCGCTGCTCATAAGGTTGGAATTGTGGGAAAAAAAAAGCGGGCCCCAGGGCCCACTTTAGACAAAAGTGAGTGTTATAACGAACTGTTACAATACCCCGCGGCACCAAACCTTGTCAAGCCCACCGCCCTGGCGGTTCCGAGGCATTTTCAGGTTCGGAGGCGGCTTCGCCGCCCTCGACGCCGAGGCATTGCACCAGGCCCTATGCCAGCGGCCGTTTGCGCAGTCGCTCCAGGATCTTGAGCGGTGAGCGGGACGGGTCCTGCATCGCCGATAGCGGAATGCGCACCGTCTGCTCGAACTGGTGCTGCCCGGAGAGCGCCGCGTGGGAGACAGAGTCGGCGTAGCACACCCAGATCGTGCCGGGGGTGAAGAGGACCGGGGTCTGGCCCACTGAGGCCTGGTAGCCGTCGTCGGCCTTCATGGCGTCGTGCATCTTCAGCATGACGAAGTCATACTCGGAGCGAAGGCCCTTCGTGATGTGGAGCATCTGCTGTATCCTCGCGCTGCCCGGGAACGGGCGGCCGATCTGCGGCAGGAAGCGCTCGGCCACGGCCTCGAACGGCTCGCCGATGCGCCAGACGCGCGGCTTGCCGGCCGGGTTGATGTTGCAGAAGACGCGCAGTATCCGGTTGCCGTTCGTGGGCTGGGAAGGGAAGGCGTCCACGTGGAGGCGCGTGTCGTCCTTTCGCCAGGAGCTCTTGCGGCCCGCGATCTCCGCCGGGCGCAGGCTGGTCCTGAGCAGCTGGAACTTGCCCCGGTAGGGGGGAAAGAGGGCCCCCATCAGCTCGCCCGCGAGCTTGGAGTAGCGGGCGATCAGGCTCGTCAGGACCTCGGCCTCGTGGCCGGTGCAGCTTGTACCGCCGATCTTCCCGTTGGCGGGGTTGTAGCTCACGTTCTTGGCCTTCGCCAGGATCCTCGGGTCGAGGAGCTTCAGCTCCTCCTGGGAGAGGGCGAAGTTCATCCCGGGGATCGAGATGACCTTGCCCGTCTCCAGCGCCGCCGTCAGGTCCAGCTTGAGCGTCTCCGCCGGCACCTCGGCATTGGGGAACGGGGGTATCTCGAGGATCGCGGATTCGTAGGGCATGCGCATTGACCTAAGGCCAGCACGGGCAAAAAGACAAGTGATCAGCCCTGTCGGCAGCCCTGGAGTATAAGTTGGCGGAGGAGGAGGGATTCGAACCCCCGGTGAGCTTGCGCCCACGTCTGATTTCAAGTCAGGTGCCTTAAACCACTCAGCCACTCCTCCGGGAAGGCGGGTTCGAGGCTGCAACGGTGGTCGCCAAGGTCAACCGATTAGCCGGGGGCCTAGGGTCTTAGATGCCATTGGGAGGCATCTGTACGTAGTCCCCCTACTCGCCCAACCGGGCTTCATGCACGATCCTGTGCGACAACGGAATACCGCCCCGTGCGTCAACCGTACCAGCACACGCCACCATGCACCCCGAAGCCACACACGTGATCGACCGCCCGGCGAAGGCCGCGGTGCCCTCGTGGCTGGAGTGGAAGGGCTCGGGCGGCGTGCTCGTGGTCGACGATGACGAGGCCGTGCGCCTTGTCCTCCTGCGCACGCTGACGAAGATCGGCTTCTCGGTCACGGCCGCGGCCGACGGCGCCGAGGCCGTGGCACACATGGAGGCCGATCCTAACCGCTACCGGCTGGTCCTCCTGGACTTCAAGCTTCCCGGGATGACCTCAAGCGCCGTCTTTGCCGAGATACGCAACAGGAGGGTCGACCTGCCGGTCATCCTCATGAGCGGCTACTGCCGGGAGGACGCCGCCGACCGCTCGACCGGGATGGACTTCGCCGACTTCCTCCACAAGCCCTTCACGATCGACGTTCTCGCCTCCAAGGTCCGCCAGGCGCTCGGGGCCTAATTCCTGCGGGAAAGGACCGAGAGGAGGTTGAGAGCCGCGCCCATGAATGCGGCGAGATACGTGAGCGCCGCGGCGTCAAGGACCTCGTTGACGCCGTGCATCTCGTCCTGGTCGAGGATCCCGAGCGAGACCAGCTGCACCTTTGCGCGCTTGCTGGCGTCATACTCGACAGGGAGCGTGATCAGCTGGAAGACAGTGAGGATCGCGAAGACGACGATCGCGACGTCGAGGAAGATGCCGCCAACCGAGCGGCTAAAGAACATGAGCCCTATGTAGATGAAGGGCGCGAACCCGGCGGCGATGCGCGTCGTCGGCACGAGCGCCATCCTGAACTCGAGCATCTGGTAGCCCTCGCGGTGCTGGAGCGCGTGGCCCGCCTCGTGGGCCGAGACGCCGACGGCGGCGAGGCTCGTGCCGTGGAAATTGTCCGAGGAGAGGACGAGGGTCTTGTGCACCGGGTCGTAGTGGTCGACCAGCCGGCCCTCGGTCTCGGTGATCTCGACATCGGTGATGCCAGCCCTGGCCATCACCGCGGCCGCCACATCGCGGCCCGTCATGCCGCCGCGTGAGCCGATCTGGGAGTTCTTGTTGTAGGCGCTCGACACCTTGATCTGCGCGTAGAGCGAGAAGATGATCACGAAGACCGCCATGATCATGATGTAGCCCTGGGGAATGTAGAAATATGCGAGGTGTGCAGGCATGGAAATTGAGTCCCCCATTATCTCCGGATGTGCCGCATTTTCAAGTCGCGAGCCCGCTGCGCTCGAGGAGCGCGTTCAGGTCGGGGTCCCTTCCCATGAACTCCCTGAAGAGGTCCGCCGGGTCTGCCGAGTTGCCGCGGCTGAGCACGCTGTCGATAAACGCGCGCCCCACCTTCTCGTTGAAGAGTCCCTCCTTGCGGAAGCGCGTGAAGGCGTCCGCGTCCAGGACCTCCGCCCACTTGTATGAGTAGTAGCCGGCCGCGTATCCGACCGGGTCCGAGAAGAGGTGGTTGAAGCGCTTGATGATCGTCGGCGCCGGGGGGTTGGTCGGGATAAGGCAGGCGCTGATCGCCGCGTGGAGCGCCGGCTCGACATCCTTCGCCCCGATGAAGTCGCTCGGGTGCATGTGCAGCAGGAGGTCCATCTCCGCCTGGGCCGACTGGCGGGTGAGGGCAACCGCGGAGCGGAAGTTCTTGGCCGCCGTCATCTTCTTGAACAGCGCGTCGGGGATTGCCTCGCCGCTCTCGTGGTGCCTCGCGAAGAGGTCCAGCCCCTCGCGCTCCCAGCACCAGTTCTCCATGATCTGGGAGGGCAGCTCGACGAAGTCCCAGGCTACATTGGTGCCGCTCAGGGACTTGATCTCCACCTCGCCCAGGAGGTGGTGGATCAGGTGACCGAACTCGTGGAATATGGTCTGCACCTCCCTGTGGTTCAGGAGCGCGGGCTTGCCAGGGGACGGCGGCGTCATGTTGCCGCAGATATAGCCCATGTGGGGCTTGCGCGTGCCGTCCGCCTGCGGCCCGCCGGTGATCAGGGCCCCCATCCATGCCCCTCCCCTCTTCGACTCCCTCGGGTACCAGTCCGAGTAGAATGAGCCCACGTGGCGCTCCCTCGAGTCGAACATGTCGTAATACTTCACCTCCGGATGCCAGGCCTCGGCCTCGGCGCCGGTCTTCTCGACGACGCGGATCCCGAAGACCCGAAGCACGATCTCGAGGAGGCCGGCCATCACGCGGTCCATCGGGAAGTAGGGCCTGAGCTCCTCCTCGTCGAAATTGTAGTCGGCCTTCCTGAGGCGCTCCGCCAGGAGCCCGATCTCCCAGGGAGCGGGGTGCCCCGGCTTGGTCCCGTACGCCTTCGACTTGTAGGCCTCGAGCTCCGCGCACTCGCGCTGGAAGGCAGGCGCGCAGCGCCTGCGCAGGCCCTCGATGAAGGAGAGCGCCTTGTCTCCGGTCTTCGCCATGCGCCTCGAGAGGACCAGGTCCGCGAAGTGCTGCTTGCCGAGGAGCTTCGCCTTCTCGGTGCGCAGCTCGAGGATCCTGATGATGAGGGAGGTGTTGTCGTTCGGCTCCGCCGCGCCCACGGCCTGCATCGCGCGCCACATCTCCTCGCGCAGCGCGGCGTCCTCGACGTACGTCATGAAAGGCTCAAGCGAGGGCATGTGCAGCGTGAAGCGCCAGGCCGGCTTGTCGTCGGTCGCGAGTTCCTTTGCCTTCGCCTGCGCGAGCGCGCGTGCCTTTGCCTGGGGCGGAAGGCCGGCCAGGCGGGACTCGTCGGTCACGACGAGCTGCCACGCGTTTGTCGAGTCCAGCACGTGCTCCGCGTACTTCTGGGTCAGCTGCGAGAGCTCAGTCTGTATGGCCTCCAGCCTCGCGCGGCCCTCGTCCGGCAGGTCGGCGCCGGCCTCGCGGAACTCGGCGACGGTCTCGGAAACAAAGCGCGCGCGGATCGGGGAGAGAGCAGAGGCCTCGGGAAGCTCAGCGAAGGCCTTGAGCCTCTTCCACAGGGCGGGTCTCAGCGGGATCTTGGCGAAGAATGCGGACACTTTGGGAAGCGCGGCGTTGTGGGACTCGCGAAGCGGCGGGCTGTCCGCGACTGCCTGGAGGTGGGTGACGCGGTTCCATGCGCGGTTCAGCTCCTCGGTGGACTCCTCCAGCGCAAGGAACGTGTTCTCGAACGTGGGCCTTGCGGTGTCGGACTCGATGGCCACGAGCCTCGCCTCGGCGCGCTCTATCCCGCTCTCGATGGAGGGGACGATTATCGCCGGCGTGATCTCGCTCCAGCGGATGTGAAAGGAGGGGCCTAAGAGGGGATTTTCCATCCCCCTACCAACCGTATGTCGCTCCAAAAGACAACTGCCGGCGCGACGCCGGCACAGCGGGTACGTACTGGAATGCGCTGTTCCACAGGTTGTCGACCTGGAGCGTGAACTCGAGGTTGTGGCGGCCCGCCGGGTGCCAGGCGAGGCCGAGCGAGCTGTCCAGGGCGTCGTTGCCTCCCTCGGTCCTGAGGGCGTCGGCCGCCTGTATCCGAGCGGCGTTGTCGAGCCGCAGCTCGAGCGTCGGCGTCAGCGTCATCGTGAAGGCGGCCGTGAGGCGCTGCCTCGCGTAGTTAAGCGCGTAGAAACTGGCCGTCACCGGGGCCCCGAGGTAGCTCGATTCCTTGGTGAGGTAGGTGTAGCCGACCACCATAGTCACGAGGCTCCAGGAGTGGCGGCCCTCGACCTCGATGCCCTCCGTCTGGACGTTGATGGGGTTGGCGGAGCGGCCGAAGACGCCGTCAAGGTAGGTCCAATCGACCAAATTGTCGTCCCGCCTGTAGAAGACGGCCGCCTTGGCTGCCCAGCCGAGGAGGTTGCCGGAGATGCCGGCCTCCGCGTCGCGGCTGACGGTGCGGCCGAGGTCCGGGTTCCCTAGGAAGAGCCCCGCCTTGGGGCTTGAGTCGAGCGCCGTGTAGTCGGGCATCTCGGTCGTCGTGGCGAAGCTGGCGTAGATCCTCTGAAGTCCCGGCGAGTTCCAGACGCGCGCGATCTCCGCTATCGGGGAGAAGACCCCGTCGGCGCGGTTCGAGTCGTCATAGCTGCCGCCCACCTTCAGGGAGGCGAGGCCACCGGGGACCTCCCATTGCTCCTCGGGCACGATCGACACCTTCTCCAGGCCACGGCTATGGTACGGGCCGTAGATGAGCGACGTCGAGTGCAGTGAATCCGTCGTCTCCTCGGCGTGGTAGTTGATGAAGAGACCGGCGAACTCCTGGCGGCCGCCGACGGAGGCGCCGTATTCCCAGGTCGTGTGCTGGTAGGGATGCAGGACGCCGAGAGGGGCAAATCGGTTGAAGGCGTAGTCGTCCTTGTTGCGCCGGTAGAAGGCGCCGGCCTCGAAGTACTGCCCCTGCCCCAGGTCCTCGCGGTTGTTCGCGGCAAGGAGCACCGTCTGCAGGTTCTCCGTCTCGTCCGAGTCGAAGGGCGTATAGAGGTTCGGCCAGCCGAAGAAGCTCGCCTGGTAGCCCGCGAAGACGTCGGTCTGCGAGCCGGGGGCTATCCACTCGGCCCGGGCGTCGGCGCGGTCGAAGTGGAAGTCGCCGAAGGGCACGGTCCCGTTGCCCGAGGAATGCGCCCAGTCGGCGTCGGCCGAGAGGTGCGAGGCTCCCGAGCCCGAGTAGCCCTGGTACGCCTCCTCGCGCTCGAGGGCGTCATTGCCGAGGGCCCCGGAGACGAAGCCCGCGGTCTGGATCGGGCGCCACTGATAGGCGACGGCGCCCGCAGTTGAGTTCATGGACTCCGTGGCCTGATCCGCGCCCGTGATGACGCGCGGAGCCCCGAGCATGACCGGCGCGATAGGGAGCTCCATCAGGTAGTGGCCCGTCTGCGGGTCGAAGATAGAGAGGGCCCCGACCTGCAGGCCCGTGTTCTCGAACGTGTCGCCGCGGATCGTGACGTCCGACTGGGCCTCGGCCATGTTCCTGGGCTCGATGTCCACCAGGGGCTCGAATCGAAGGGCTGAGACCGGCATCGCGAAGGTCCCCGCGGGCGACTGGTTCGCGACGCTGGGCGAGTACACCGTCACCTGCGGCAGCACATCCGCGTTCTGCGCGGGAAGGAGCGGCGCGCAGAGCGCCGCAAGGAGGGCCACCGGGGATGCCTTCAGGACACGATTCATCGACTGCCACCCGTAACACGACGAGGCGGAAAAACAAGCCTGTCGTTAACGTGATTCCACATGCCGGTTAACAAGGGCCGGCGGCCCGCAGATTGACCGCGGCCTACGGCTTGTCGCCGTCTTCGCCGATCGCCTCGACCGGGCAGCCCTCGAGGGCCTCCATGCAGAGGGCGATGTCTTCCTCGGTCTCGGGCTGCTTGTGGACGTAGGAGTGGCCGCCCTCGTCATTGCGCGTGAAGAAGTTCGGGGCCGTCTCACGGCATAGGTCGCAGTCGATGCACTGCTGATCGACGAAAAACTTGCCCGTCGCGTTCTGCGCCCACTTGTCAGCTTTGTTGGCCATAGGTGCAATAGAAGGGACAGTGCCCCGGCCCCTCTGTCAAGGGGGTATCTCGGTCGGCAAGCACCCATTTTCGACGGGACGGCCGGGCTACCTTCCCCGCCGCCCCCGCCAAGGCTCTCCGGATAATTGCGGCTAAGGCGGCTTGTGTTCGGTCACGCCGCGGTTACGATCTGGTGATGCTGGAGGACCGCCCCTACATGCGCGACAGTTACGACCGCCAGAGGACGAGCATCCTCACGTGGCTCATCTCGCTCCTTGTGGCCGTCTTCGTGATCCAGAGCGTCCTCGTGCGCCTGCCGGGGATCCACAGCGGCCTGGACATGGACCTTGGCCTCTCGTCCTTCGGGCTCAAGGAGGGCCACCTCTGGACGCTGGTCACGTACGGGTTCCTGCACGACACGGGCAACCTGCTTCAGCTGCTCGGATACCTCATCGTCATATTCTTCGTCGGGCGCGAGGTGCTCCCGATACTCGGGACCCGGCGCTTCGCGGGCTTCTACCTGGCGGCGCTGGTCGTCGGAGGGATGGTGTTCACGGCCGTCCACTGGCAACATGCGGCGCTCCTGACGGGCGCGTCCGCCGCCGTCTCGGCGCTGATCATCCTCTACGCCTGCTTCTATCCCAACCGGGAGATCACGCTGCTGCTCTTCTTCATCCTGCCGGTGAACGTTAAGCCGAAGTACGTGGCGTACGTCCTCCTGGCCCTGGACCTCTGCGGATTTCTCTTCTACGAGATGCTGGGTCTCCCCTCCCCCTTCGGCGCCGCGCATTCCGCGCACCTGGGCGGCATGGCCGTCGGCTGGGTGTACTTCCGCTATTTGCACGACACGGACTGGAGCCTCTCCCAGGGGACCGCCGAGATCGAGCTGCCGCGGTGGCTCAAGCAGCGCAAGGCCGTCAAGGCCGCGGCGCCAGCCCCGGCCTACAGCGTCAACATCGGCGAGAAGGCCAACCTCCGCGCCGAGGTCGACAGGATCCTGGACAAGATCAACAGCCACGGATTCGGCTCCCTTTCCGCTAGCGAGAAGAAGGTCTTGGACGACGCTAGGGACCTGATCGGGAAGCGCTAGACGGGGGTGCCCCTTTGCACCGTGTCGGCGGGATTTACCGAAGAATCACGGCCAAAGTGCCGATAATGTTGGCAAACTGCCCAACCTCCTTGAATTCCACCCCCTCCCGTGAAACAATGGTGGGGATTGGGCGTCTGAAAGCCATCCCGTCCGTACTATAAGCATGACGAATTCCTCGGTCTCCCCCTGCCGGCTCCTCGCGCTCTTGATGGTATTTGCCTCGGCCGCCGTGGTCCGCGGCGCCGACCAGGTGGCCGCCCCCCTCGAGCTGCCGCACCCCGACCTGAAGTTCACCACGCCGGACACGCTCTCGACCGAGGCCCAGACGCTCGTCACGCTGCTTGAGCAGGCGCACTACAACAGGGACGCGGTTCACAGCGGGGACTATGCGCAGGTGATCCCCGACTACATGACGGACCTGGACGGCCAGCACCTCTTCTTCCTCGACACCGACAAGTCCGACTTCGTGGCGCGCTACGGCCGCAACGTCTACTACAACGTCGACTACCTGGGGAAGATAGACGCCGCCTATGACATCTTCTATGTCTACAACGACCGCGTGACGGCGCGCATCTCCTGGATCTTCGCGCAGCTGAAGGACAAGATAGACTTCACGGCACCGGAGAGCTTCCGGGTGGACCGCTCCAAGTCGCCTTGGCCGACGAACATGTCCGAGGCCGATGACCTCTGGAGGAAGCGCATCAAGTTCGAGGTGCTGGAGGAGCTCCTCAACAAGAAGACCCTGGCGGATGCCAAGGACACGGTGCGCAAGCGCTACGAGCGCATGCTCAAGAACGTCGGCGAGACCGAGGGCAACGAGCTGGCCGAGCGCTTCCTGGCCGCGGTCGCGGGCCTGTACGACCCGCACTCGACCTATTTCTCGGCTGACACCTACGAGGACTTCGGAATCCAGATGAAGCTGCAGCTGGTCGGCATCGGCGCCATGCTGGGCCTCGAGGACGACACCTGCTCCGTGAAAGAGATCGTGCCGGGCGGCCCGGCCGACCTCGGCCACCAGCTCAAGCCCAACGACAAGATCATCGCGGTCGCCCAGGGCGACGCCGAGCCCGTCGAGGTGATCGGGATGAAGCTCAGGAAGATCGTCGACCAGATCCGGGGCACTAAGGGCACGAAGGTGCGCCTGATCGTGCAGCCCGGCGAGGCGACCGACAGCTCGGTGCGCAAGGAGATCGATATCACGCGCGACGTCGTGAAGCTCGACTCGGCCCGCGCGCGCGGCGCCGTTTTCCAGGTACCGACGGCAGACGGCAAGACCGTCCCGCTCGGGGTCGTCACGCTCCCGGCGTTCTACGGCCCGGCCGACGAGGGCGACACTGACACCGACAAGACGAGCGCCACGGAGGACGTCTCCAAGCTCGTCACCCAGCTCAAGGCCGCGAACGTCCAGGGTATCGTCCTCGACCTCCGGCACAACGGCGGCGGCTATCTGAGCGAGGCGATCGAGGTCGCCGGACTCTTCATCCACCAGGGGCCCGTGGTCCAGGTGAAGGGCTACGACGGCGAGATCCAGGTAGACAGCGACAAGGCCGAGAGCCTGACCTACGACGGCCCGATGGCGGTCCTCGTTGACCGGTTCAGCGCATCCGCCTCGGAGATCGTCGCCGGTGCTCTCAAGGACTACGGCCGCGCGGTCGTGATCGGCGACACGTCGACCCACGGCAAGGGGACGGTCCAGGCGACTTTCGAGATGAAGAAGATCTCCCGTGAGCTGGCGCGCTCGCCCGCAAAGACGGGCGCCGCGAAGATCACGATCCAGAAGTTCTACCTGCCGGACGGCTCCTCGACGCAGCTCAAGGGCGTCGTCTCCGACATCGTGCTGCCCTCGGTCGACGAGTACCTGCCGATCGGCGAGTCCGACCTGCCGCACGCGCTCGTATGGGACAAGATCGCGACCAGCTCCTTCAAGGGCGCCCCCATCGACCCGAAGGTCCTGGATGTCCTTCGCAAGGACAGCGAGGCCCGTCAGACCGGCCTCCCGGAGTTCGGCTACGTGCGCAAGTACGTCGAGTGGTTCAAGGACCGCGAAGCCGAGAAGCTCGTTTCGCTGAACCTCGTCGAGCGCCGCAAGCAGAAGGTGTCCGACGACCAGTTTCGCAAGGAGATCAAGTCCGAGCGCACGGAGCTCGCCAAGGCGGACTACCCCTACAAGGAGTTTCGCCTGGGCCCTCCCCTTCCCCCGAAGGTGCTGCCCGTGAAGCCGCCGGTTGACCCGAAGGCCGTGGGTTCCAAGGACGCCTCCGACGACGACGACAGCGACCTTGCGGACAGTGAGGACGACAACGGTGACACGTATGGAAAAGTCGACGTGGGCCTCAGGGAATCCCTTAGGGTGCTGGACGACGCCATCGAGCTCGGCCGCAACCACGACTACTGGGCGTCGGACCACGCCCCACTGACCGCGATGTCGAAGGGCTGAGCGCCCCCCGGCGTCAGCGCCAGGCGAGGAATATCCGGTCGCGCCCGGTCAGGTCCGCGACCGACTCGGTGCGCGAGAATCCCGATGCCTTCGCCGCCTCCGCCGCCTGCTCGTGGTGGCCTATCCCGGTCTCGAGCGCCAGAACGCCGCCGGCAGGCAGATGGGCGCCTGAACCGGCAATGATGCCCGCGATGTCCGCGAAGCCGTCCGACTCCGCCGCGAGGGCGCCGGCAGGCTCGTGGTCACGAACCTCGGGCGCGGCCTCCGCGACCTCCCTGTCCGAAAGGTAGGGCGGATTGGAGACAATGACGTCGAACATCTCACCCAGCGGAAGCTTGTCGAACCAGCTTCCCTGGACGAACCGCACCCTTCCGGCAAAACCAAGGGACAGGGCGTTTTCGGCGGCGAGGGACAGAGCCGGCGCGCTCTTGTCGACGGCGGTCACCGTGGCGTCGGGAATGGCCTTCGCGAGGGCCAACGCGATGGCACCGCTCCCGGTGCCGAGGTCGAGTATCCTGGCCGGCGGCGCCGTTAACCGGGACACCAACGTCTCGACCAGGAGCTCCGTCTCCGGCCTTGGGATCAGGGCGCGCGCGTCGACCTTGAGGCGGACGCCGCAGAAGTCCGCAAAGCCAAGCACATACTGAAGCGGCTCCCTCTTGCCGCGCCTTCGGACCAGCTCGCGAACGAGAGCCAGCTCCGGATCCGTCAAGGGTCGCTCGAACTCGAGGTACAGGCGCATGCGCGCAAGGCCGAGGGCGTGGCCCACGATCAGCTCGGCGTTCAGCCTCGGGGACTCGATCCCCTTCCCCGCGAAGAATTCGGAGGTCTTCTTAACGACCTCGAGCACGGTCAGCATGCGGCTCAGCCCAGCTCGGCGGAGGGCCTCACAAGCTCGTACGAGCGCCCCTCAAGCGCCGCCAGCCTCTCCTCGTAGTGCGCCTTCTGGAGCGCCTCTATCAGCGGGCCGATCGCGCCCTCCATGATCTGCGGCAGTCCGTGGAGCGTCAGGCCGACGCGGTGGTCCGTGACGCGGTTCTGCGGGAAGTTGTAGGTGCGGATCCGCTCGCTTCGGTCCCCGGATCCGATCTGGTTCTTTCGCTCCGCGGCGTAGCGCGCCTTCTCCTCGTCCTCCTTGAGCTTCAGGAGGCGCGAGCGGAGCACCGTCATGGCGCTCGCCTTGTTCTTGATCTGCGAGCGCTCGTCGGCGCACTTGACGATCAGCCCCGTCGGCTTGTGCAGGATCTGCACGGCCGAATCCGTCGTGTTGACGCCCTGGCCGCCGGGGCCGCTCGCTCGGGCCACCGTGATCTCGAGGTCCTCGGGCTTGATCTGGATGTCCACCTCCTCCGCCTCGGGAAGGACGGCGACCGTAATCGTGGAGGTGTGGATGCGGCCGCTGGCCTCGGTGACCGGCACGCGCTGCACGCGGTGCACGCCGCTCTCCCACTTCAGCTGCTTGTAGACGTCGGTGCCGGTGACAAGGAAGCTCACCTCGCGAAGGCCGCCGCGGTCGGAATAGCTGCTGCTCATGGGCTTCACCTTCCAGCCCTGGGTGTCCGCGTACTTCTGGTAGCAGCGGAAGAGCTCTGCGGCGAAAAGCGCGGCCTCGTCGCCGCCGGTTCCCGCGCGGATCTCCATCACAGTGCTGCGCGAGTCGGAGGCCTCGGGAGGGATCATCGAGAGGAGTATCGCCTCCCTGAGCTCTCTCGCGCGCTTCTCGAGTCCCGGGATTTCCTCGGTGGCCAGCTCCCGAAGGTCGGCCGGACCGTTGCCGTCCTTTGAAAGAGACTGCGCCTCGGCGAGCTCGCGCTCGACGGTCGTGAAGGTGCGGTGGTCGTCCACAAGCTTGCGCAGCTGCTGCTGCTCGCGGGTGACGTCAGCGGCCCTGCGCTGGTTAGAATAGAACGAAGGCTCCGCCATCTGCGCATCGAGTTCCTCGAGGCGTCTCTGGAATGGGGAAATGTCGGGAAGGGCGTCCATGGCTGCTATTTGCGAATTGCGCGGGCCACGACCGGAGGCTTACCATGCCGCCTCACGCACGCATGGCCGCTACGCTCTTCACACAGAACATAATCGCCTGCATCTGGGATTTCGACAAGACCTTAATCCCCGAGTACATGCAGTCGCCGCTCTTCCGGCGCTACGGAGTCGACGAGTCGACCTTCTGGGCGGAAACGAACGCGCTGGTGGAGAATTACAAGAGGCGCGGCTACACGCTTTCCGGCGAGATCGGCTACCTGAACCACCTGCTGACCTACGTGCTCTCCGGCCGAATGGCGGGCCTCAACAACGCCGAGCTGCTCAAGCTCGGAGCGGAGATAAAGTTCTATCCGGGCCTACCCGAGTTCTTCAGCGCCTCGAAGTCCTGGGTCTCCGACAAGCAGGAATACAGGAAGCACGACATCCGCCTGGAGCACTACGTGGTCAGCACGGGGCTCGCACAGATGATTCGCGGGAGCGCAATCGCGTCGCACGTGGACGGCGTCTGGGGATGCGAGTTCATCGAGAACCCGCTCCAGCCCGGATTCCTGCAGCAGAAGGAGCTCGAGCTGAGCGCCGAGGCCGAGATTGCGCAGATCGGGACCGTCATCGATAACACGACGAAGACACGCGCCATCTTCGAGATCAACAAGGGCACCAACAAGAATTCCGCGATCGACGTTAACTCCAAGATCACGGCCGAGGACAGGCGTATCCCCTTCCAGAACATGATCTACATCGCGGACGGCCCGAGCGATGTGCCGAGCTTCTCCCTGGTGAAGGGCAACGGCGGCACGGCCTACGGCGTGTACAACCCGGCCAAGCCAGAGGAGTACGCGCAGAATGACAGGCTCAGGCAGGTGGGCCGCATCGACCATTACGGGCCGGCTGACTACACCGCGACCAGCAGCACGAGCCAATGGCTGCGCCTGCAGATCCATGGCATCTGCGACAGGATTGTCAGGGACAGGGAGGCTGCCGTGGCCCAGAAGGCGGCGAAGCCGCCCCGCCACCTCAACCCTCCGCCGCGCGAGGACGCAGCGGTCACCGCGCGCTCGGCGCCGGAGCAGTCGAAGTTCTTAGACTAGGCCCTGGCCTAGCGCGCGTCGGCCAGGACCCTGCTGCGGTCGAACTCGGCCGCGAGGTTCGCGGCGCGCGAGGCATAGTCGACGGCGACCGCGGGCGGGTGCCCATCGGTCACGGCGCGGATGCCGCCGTTCCAGGCGAGCGCGATATTGTAGGGCGTGACGGGAAGCCCCCTTCTCTCAAGCTCTGACTTGATCCAGTCGTAATGCTTCACGGCTACCGCATCGGAAGACCTGCGGTCAAGTGCCCTGCTGAAGGGAGCCTGCGTGTGCATCTTCCAGGTCTGCTCTCGGAACTGGTAGGCGCCCAGCTCGCCGAGGCTGCCGGGCGTCGACTTGTCGCTCGGGTTCTCAAGCTGGTGGATCGCCTCAAGCGTCGCCCAACGTTCCGAGGCCCTTGAATTCTGTACGATGAAAAGTAGTACAACAAGGAAGGCCGCCGCCAGGCACACGGGGTGTGCGCTCGCGCGGGAAGTGTGCGTGGGCATGGCCTTCATGTCCCGTGCAGACATTTGGCCATGTTCCCATGTTCTGCAGGGCGCCGATTTAAATCCGACAAATAGTCGGAACCCAGAGCCTCATGCCCTTTGCAAGATCGATTGCACGATGCAGGGCCGGTGCCTCAAACCCGTGTCACTCAGTGTGTTCCTCTATGAGCCTGGCAACCAAAGCAGTCCACCCCGTCTGGTGATTTGCCCCTAGCCCGGCCCCTGTATCCCCATTAAAATACTCGTGGAACCACAGGAGATCGCGCCAATGGGTGTCCTTAGTGAACTCCGGGGTGCCCGCCAATGCAGGTCGCTGGCCATTGGAATCGGGCAAAAATAGCGAAATCATGCGCGCGGCGAGCTCGTTCGCGATTTGGGCCAGGTTCAGTTTCCTCCCGCTTCCCGTCGGAAACTCCATCATGAAGCTGTCGCCGTAAAAAAGGTGATAGCGCTGCAGCGCCTCTATCAGAATGTAGTTGAGCGGGAACCACACGGGCCCGCGCCAGTTCGAGTTCCCGCCGAAGAGCCACGTGCGCGACTCAGCCGGCTCGTAGTCGACGCGGTAGTTCTCGCCGGCAAGGGCCACCGTGAACGGCAGGTCCTTGTACGCCTTGGAGAGCGACCTGATCCCCTGCGGGGAAAGGAATTCCTTCTCGTCGAAGACGTAGCGAAGCACGCGCTCGAGCCTATCGCGGGTCGGGATCGCCAGGAGGCGGCGCCCCGGGTCCTGCCCGTCTCTGGCCATGTAGGAGATGTGCTCCGTCAGGTCCTTGCGGTTCTCAAGGAACCAACGCGTGCGCTTCGCGAAGCCCGGCAGCTTGTCGAGGCGGCCCTCCTCGATGAACTCCACGGCAAAGAGCGGTATGATGCCGACGATCGATCTGAGGCGCAGCGGAACGGGTGTCTTATTGTCCGTCATCAGCTGGTCGTAGTAGAAGCCGTCCCCCTCATGCCAGAGGCCAGAGCCGCCGAGGCGATTCATGGCGTCCGCGATAGCGATGAAGTGCTCGAAGAATTTTGAGGCGATGTCCTCGTACACCGGGTCCTCGTCGGCGAGCTCAAGCGCCATGGCGAGCATCGTGCTGCAGTAGAATGCCATCCAGGCGGTGCCGTCGGCCTGCTCGAGCTGGCCGCCGCCAGGCAGAGGCCTGGAGCGATCGAAGATCCCCACGTTGTCCAGGCCCAGGAACCCGCCGCTGAAGAGGTTGCGGCCGCTGATGTCCTTGCGGTTCACCCACCAGGTGAAGTTGACGAGCAGCTTCTGGAACACCCGCGCCAGGAACACGCGGTCCCTTTGCCCCCTGGGCGCCGTGATCTTGTAGACACGCCAGCACGCCCAGGCGTGGACCGGGGGATTCACGTCGGAGAAGTTCCACTCGTAGGCCGGCATCTGCCCGTTCGGATGCATGTACCACTCGCGCATGAGGAGGTTCAGCTGGTCCTTCGCGAAGCAGGGGTCTAGGCGCGCCATTGGCAGCATGTGGAAGGCGAGGTCCCACGCGGCGAACCAGGGATACTCCCACTTGTCCGGCATCGAGAGAACGTCGCGGGAGAATACATGGCCCCAGTCGCTGTTGCGCCCCGTGAGGCGCTCCGGAGGCGGCGCCGGGGTGTTGGAGTCTCCCTTCAGCCAGTCGTCGATAACGTAGTGGTAGAACTGCTTTGACCAGAGGAGCCCCGCATAGGCCTGGCGCGCAACGCGCCTGTACTCGGCGTCGGTCGGCCCGGGAAGCGAGGCGTAGAACTCGTCGGCTTCCTTCCTTCGGGCTGCAAAGGTCTTCTCGAACGACGGGCCAAAGGGTGCTCCGGTCGTCTCGCCGGAGCGCATCCTGACGCGGACCGAGCGCTCCTCTCCAGGCTTCAGGTCAAAGACAAAGTACGCCGAGCACTTGGTGCCCTTCCTGGCCGGGTTGACGGCGTCCTTTCTTCCCGAGACCACGAAGTCGTGGATCGAGTCCTTCGTGTAGCGCGACGCGTTTTCGGACCCGAAAAGGAGGGAAGCGTTGTTCTCGTTCTCCGTGAAGAGTAGCTCGGACTTGGCTCCCGCGACCGGTTCGACCTCCACCATGAACCTGCCGAGCGTGTCGTGGTCGCACTGGATGCTCGTGTCCGAGACCGCGCGCAGGGAGGGCTTGAGCCCGCACCCCTCGTGCCTGCAACCCCAGGACCATGTGTTGCGGAACCAGAGGGTCGGCAGCAGGTGCAGGGTCGCCTGGTCGGGGCCCCGGTTCGCGACCGTGATCCTGATGCAGATGTCATCCGTGTCGGCCTTCGCGTACTCGGCCGTCACGTCGAAGTACCGCCCGTCCGCGAAGATCCCCGTGTCCGAAAGCTCAAACTCGGGGTCACTCCTCGTCCTGTTCCTGGACTCGGCACGGAGGCGCTCGTAGGGGAATTCCGCCTGCGGGTACTTGTAGAGCGCGCTCATCCACGAGTGGGTGGGAGTGGAGTCCGTGTAGAAGTGGCACTCCTTCACGTCCTCGCCGTGGTTGCCCTCTGCGTTGGTGAGCCCGAAGAGCCTCTCCTTGAGGAACGGATCCTTTCCGTTCCAGAGCGCCACGGAGAAGCAGAGCCGGCACTCGCGGTCCGTCATCCCAAGGAGGCCGTCCTCGCCCCAGCGGTAGGCCCTGGACCTTGCGTGCTCGTGGGTGAAATAGGCCCACGCGTCGCCGTCGGCGGAATAGTCCTCCCTCACGGTCCCCCACTGGCGCTCGGACAAATAGGGGCCCCAGCGCTTCCAGTTCTTCTTGCGGACATCGTCGTCCGCGAGGCGTGCTCTCTCGGCAATCTGGGTCGGGCTGGCCATGGGGTTCAGCCACTATGCCTCATCCGGCCAACCAAGCAATGCTGGGCGGGAGGCTTCAGAGGAGCCTGCGGAGGGCGGCGACGCCGGCCGTGCTCGCGACGGCGTAGTCGAACCTGGCATCGGACCAGACGGCGGCGGCGCCTCCGGCCAGTGCGACATACGAGGGGCCACTCGCCACGGCGTCACCCAGCGGACCGTCCCTGCGCGTGACGTAGAAATGGTACTCGGCCCCGTCCCGCGCAAAGCACACCTCCAGGAGGTCGTGCCCAGCAAAGTTGAGCGTGCGGCAGCCCGTGTCCCTCAATTTCTCGAAGTCGATCTGGTCGGCCGTGGGCATCTTGGAGCCCTCGGTCTGGAGCTCGGACACGAGTGTTCCTGCCGGCTCACCCTTGCTGCCGTGCTTCGCGTTGAGCATGTCGTCGATCGCAAAGCTCGCGAGGGCCGCGGTTGCGGTCTGCGGATGCTCGCGGGACCTGAACGAGATGACCGCGACAACGAGACCAGCCGCCACGGCCAGCCCGGCTGCCCAGCCCCACGCCGGGCTGCGGGAGCGGCTCGACTGCCCTGCCCTGGCGCCCGCGAGGATCGCGTCGCGCAGGCCTGCCGGCGGCTGGATCTCGGCCAGCTTGGCAGAGACGGCGGCGTCGTGGGAGCGGGACTGGGCGAACCATGCGCCCAGCCCCGGATCCTCTGTGGCCATTCGCAGCGCGTCGGAGAATGCGGGGTTGCCCGCATCCCCTCCGCCCGGCCGGTAGGCCGCCAGGATGAATTTTGCCTCTTCTGTTCTCATAGTGCTCGGTTTCCCTTCGTGTTGCCGGGGAATGGAAGGACCTTGGACCCGCTGGTGGCGGCGCCCTCAACGGCCAGCCGCAGCTGGGCCTTGCCCCGGGAAAGGCGCGACATGACGGTGCCAATCGGCACTTCCAAGGCCTCCGCGATCTCCTGGTAGGACATGTCCTCGAGGTAGAAAAGCGTCAGCGGCGCCCTGAAGGTCTCATCAACCGACTGGAGGGCCACCATGACCGAGGCCGAGTCTATCTTGGCCACCCGGTCGACATCCTCGGCGACCGGGTCCTTCTCGCCCGGGGGCAGGTCCTCGAGGAAGGTCGACCTGGAGTCCCGGCGGCGGCCCCTCAGGAACTCCCTGTAGAGCGTCGTGAAGAGCCAGGACTTGGCCTTGGAGAGCTCGCGCAGCCCGTGCCCCTTGGTCGCCCAGATGAAGAAGGTCTGCTGCACCAGGTCCCCTGCATCCGAGGCATTCCGGGCAAGGCTGAGCGCAAACCGGTAAAGGGACGAATAGTTAGCGTCCACCAGTTGTGCGAAGGCCTCGTTGTTCATTGGGTTGTAATGGCTCAGAGCCCCGGCGCGGTGTTTTATTCCAATTCTGTCCGAAGATTGAAAGCATTACGGGAAACCCCCTTGCCCGCACTCCTATTACACCTCCCGCCCAATCTCCCCGCTGCGGCGGCGCGCAATGCCGTCGCCCTGTGCCTGGAGCTGGACCCGGCGGTTGAGCCGCCGGACACCCTGATCCCGGTCCTGGCCCTCCTGCAGGGATGGTGCGGCACGCCGAAGCCGCCCGCCTTCATCCAGGTAACCCGGCAGATGCTCAGGGACTTGGCCGTCGCCGCGGATGGCCAGGAGATCTTCGTGGAAAACGGCAAGGCGACCCGCTGGATCCATTGGGACCTGCTTCAGGACCCGAAGGCCGAGACGGCGGCTCCCAAGGCGGCGATCCCGTCCCCGGCGCCAAGGAGGAAAGACAATGTCCCGCGGGAGCCCCTGATCGTCGACGGGACCGAGCACTATCTCGCCGTGACCCTGCCTTCCCGCGAGGATCTCCGGTATTCCTCGGTCCTTGAACTCCTGAAGCTCTCGGGCTTCATCCTCGAGCCCTCCAACCGGAAGTGGTGGCTGCGGGACCGGCACAAGACGCTCACCTTCCTCGCCACCCACGGCGACCGGTTGAGGGGAAGCCTGGGTGCCGACTTCACCGAGAACTTCATGAAACGAACGGAGCACCTGCTGCCCGCGGAGATAGCCTCCGAGGTCACGGGCTCCGGGGGGGGCTGGGACGTCGCCCTCTCGCTCAAGGCTGGGAACGCGGCCGAGTCCGAGATCAGGGACGCCCTGGCCTCGGGTCGCAGTTACGTCGAATCCCAGGGCAAGGTGATCCTGATTGACCCGGCAAAGGTGCGCAAACTCGGGGACGCACAGAAATCGCTCGCGGACGGCGACGCCTCGTCGGCGTCGGCCAGGCGAGTGACGAGGATCGCGGCCGCCAGGGCCGCGGAGGTCGAGGGGCTACTCGAGGAGCTTTCGCCAGGGTTCATGCCGCCGGAGGAATGGAGACAGCGCACGGCAGCCATCCGGAACCTGTCCCGCCTTGAACCGGCGCCCGTCCCCCAGGCGCTCGACGGGCTCCTTCGCCCGTACCAAAGGCTCGGGGCCGCGTGGCTATGGCACCTGCACCGGAACAACCTGGGTGGGATCCTTGCGGACGAGATGGGCCTTGGGAAGACACTGCAGGCCCTGGCGCTTCTTTGCGCAGTGCAGGCCGGAGGCTCAAAGAGCCTCGTCGTCTGCCCGGCGTCACTTGTCGAGAACTGGCGCCGCGAGGCGGCGCGCTTCGCACCGCACCTGAGGGTGTTCATTCACCACGGTGATCGCAGGCTCGGCGCGGCGCCTGACCTGGACACATGGGATCTCGTCGTCACCTCCTACGGAACCCTGGCCCGGGACAGGGAGCTGTTCGGGGAGATGCAGTTCGCCTGTGTCGTGGGCGACGAGGCCCAGCACGTCAAGAACCGGCGCTCCCAGAACGCGAAGGCCCTGCGGTCCCTGAGGGCCAAGGGCCGCTTTCTTCTTACGGGAACGCCGGTTGAGAACTCGCTCGACGACCTGCGCTCCCTCTTCGACTTCATCCTGCCCGGGTACCTCGAGAAGGTGCCGGACGGAACAAAGCGCGAGGAACGCGCGTGGTACGACGAGCGCCTGCGCGCAAAGACGGCACACTACATCCTTCGCCGTACGAAGCTCGCCGTGGCCCCCGAGCTTCCGGAGCGAATCGAGCAGGTGGTCTGGTGCGAGCTCGATCTCGAACAGGCCGCGATCTACCGCTCCTTCCAGGAAAAGTCCGAGCGGGAGATGATAGACCTTGAGGCCTCCGGGGCCGGAGAGAACAGCCTCAGGCTCGCGGCCCTGACGCAGCTCCTTCGCCTGCGCCAGATCTGCTGCGATCCCCGCCTCGTCCGGAAGGCGGATGCCGACCGCGATCCACTCGCGGTCCCCGAGGCCTTCGAAGGCTCGGCGAAGCTGGAGTCCTTCAGGGAAATCCTCTCCGAGGCCGCCGATGGCGGACACCGGCTCCTCGTTTTCTCGCAGTTCACCTCGCTCCTCGCCCTGCTCCGGGAGGAGCTCGAGTCCCAGGGACTCGCACACTGCTACCTCGACGGCTCGATGACTCCCAAGGCAAGGCAGGCGGAGATCGACCGTTTCCAAGGTTCTGCGGACATCCCGGTTTTCCTCCTTTCGCTGAAGGCGGGCGGATCCGGTCTCAACCTGACCGCAGCCGACACTGTCGTTCACTTCGACCCCTGGTGGAATCCCGCCGCGGAGGCCCAGGCGACCGACCGCGCGCACCGCATTGGCCAGACGCGTGTCGTCACGAGCTACAAGCTCGTATGCTCTGGCACCGTCGAGGAGAAGGTGCTCGCGCTCCAGGACGAGAAGCGCGCACTGCTCGCCGGGGTCTTCGAGGCCAGCGACGCGGTGGCTGAGAAAATCTCGCTCGCGGACCTGAAGGCGCTCCTCAGCCCCTGATGATGCCAAACCTGCGGCGGCGCAGGAGGACGAACCCAACCGCGGCAGAACCGCCGGCCAAGAGGGCCCACGTGGAGGGTTCGGGCACCGGGGTGAAGTCGAGGTAGATGTTGTTGCTGCCCGAAGCCAGGGAGAAGCTTCCGCCGTTCAGGCTGTTCGTGAACGCGGACGTGTTGAGCGTGAAGTCGTTCGGGCTGTAGTTCGACAGCGATGTCGCCGAGAAGATTGTCCACTGGTAGCTCGTGCTGGAGTTGAACGTGGCCAATCCCGGAAGGCCGGTGCCGGAATTCACCGATTCAAGGACAATATTGAACTGCGCCCCTGGTGTGGCTGAGACAAGGAGCCCACCCGAGCCGACCACGTTGATCGAATCGTATCCGGTGCCGGCGGCGCCACCGGCGTTCACGACGTCGAACGTCGCCGTACCTCCGGAGGCCAGCGTCAGCGACGAGCTGGATCCGACATTGAAGTTCATCGATCCCACGTAGGCGTTGGCGGCCGCCGTGCCCGGGGACACCATGGCGCTGCCGCCGACCGAGAACCCACCGGTCGTAGCCGTGAAAGTTCCCGTACCCAGAAGCGAGCTCGAGGCGCCGTCGGTTATCGATGGGGCTGAGAACGTGCCTCCGCCCAATTGGATCGTGCCATTGTTCGCAATGGCGTTGGTGGCGGCGAAATTCCTGTTCGAGAGAACCTCAAGAGTACCGTTGTTGGTCGTTATCCGTTGCTCAAGCGTCTCGTAAGAGGGGCCCGCGCCCGACTTCGTCTGGATGGTCGAGCCCGTCCCGTCGAGAACCAGCGTTGCATCGTTTGTAACGATCGCGTTGGACGTTCCCTCAAAAGAAAGCGTTCCTCCCGATTTCGCTATCCAGGTTCCCCCGGTCAATGTGTTTCCGGAAAAGTTGGAGACGGTCGAGCTGGCTGAGCCGATGTACGTTATGCCGGCACCGCTCTGCTCGATGGTACCCGTGTTGTTGAGCGTCGTGCTCGTCGTGTCCGCGAGATAAAGGTAGGTATACCCGGACCCGGAATTCAGGTTTTCAATGATGCCTGTGTTGGTCACCGTGGCCGAGTAACCGCCGCCGATGTACATGTAGTCGTAGCTTGTGCCCGTGGCGATGCCCGTGAGTGAGCCGCTATTTGAGACGGCGTCGCCAGAATAGTTGGCGATGCTGAGCGAGGCATTTGTGCTGGTGACGGTGCCCGCGTTCGTGAAGGAATAGCCCGTGTAGCCGCCGCCCCCAAAGGTGCCCCCGGCAAGGGTCATCGTTCCCTGATTGAGGAATCCCATGCTATTGGCCTGCGCGTAACTCGTAAGCGTGCCGCTATCCGTCCAGGTGTAGGCGGGACCAATGGTGAGGGCGGTTCCCGGGGATCCCTCAAGGTCCACGATGTTTGATCCTGACAGCGTTAAGTTCCCGCCGATCGTGGTCCCGTTCTCGACATTGAACGAGCCACCTGTGGGGATCGCGAAGTTGCCCGACATCGCGACCCCGTCAAGGACCCCGGCCGCGGCGGCAAATGTGAGGGCTGTTCCGGTCACGGTGCCGCCGACGATGGTGCCGCCACTAAGCGTGTAGATGCCCGTGTTCGGGGCTGCAAGGGTGCCCGAGTTGTTGAGGACGCCCGACAAGTTCACCGTCCCACCCGCCGCGTTGATCGTGCCCGCAGTGAGCGTTGCGTTCGAATAAGTGCCTCCCAGGATCACCACGCCGCCAGATGTCGCCTCGATGGTGCCACCGACATTTGTCCAGGTCCCGCTTCCGTTCGGGCTCGAAATGTCGACCGTGCTATTAGCGCCGTTGGCCTGGATCGTACCCGTGTTTGTGACCGTTGTGCTGGTCCCATTGCCCACGTAAACGCTGATCGAGCCGGTACCGCCCGACGAATCGCCCTTGATTGTGCCGGAATTGCTCACCGTGGCGCTGGAACCGTCGCCTACATAGAGATAGGCGGTCCCTGAGCCGGTCGTGCTGGCGAGGATGTTGAGGCTATTGTTGACCGACGCGCTGGTTCCACCCCCAAGGTACATGTAGGAGTAACTCGAGCCGGTCGCCAGGTCGTTGATCGTGCCCGAGTTGACCAGCGAGTCGCCGGTGTAGTTTGCGATCGTGAGGGATGCATTCGTGTCGGTGACCGTACCCGAGTTGTTGAAGATGTATCCCGAGTAGCCCTGGCTCCCAAAGGTGCCCCCGACAAGGTTCATGGTACCCTGGTTGGAGAGGGTCAGACCGTTTGCCATCGGATAACTGGTCAGAACGGAGCTGTCCGTCCATGTCGTTCCGGACGGGATCGTGAGGGCGACCCCGGGCGTGCCCGCAAGGTTGATCGTGTTCGAGCCATTGAGCGTGACGTTTCCGCTGAATGTGGTGCCGTTGCCGGTCGTGAATCCTGCCCCCGCCGGCACGGTGAAGTTGCCGACCATGGCGACGCCGTCGAGGAATCCATCCGAAGAGCCAAAGGACAGCGCGCCGTTGGCGGAATTCACGGTGCCACCGATGATCGTGCCGCCGTTGAGGGTGAAGAGGCCGCTATGTGGCGCTGCCAGCGTTCCGGAGTTGTTGAGCGTGCCGACGATGTTGACTGTGCCCGTGGCTGCGTCGATCTGGCCAGCCGTCAGCGTGGCGTTGGTGAACGTGCCGCCCAGATTCACGACCCCAGAGTTGGTGGCCTCGATCTCGCCGCCCACGTTCGTCCATGTCCCGCTCGAATTGGGATTCGCTACAAAGAGAACGCTGTTGGTGCCATTCGCCTGGATCGTGCCTGTGTTGGTCACCGAGGTTCCGGTGCTGTCGCCAAGGTAAACATAGGTTCCGCCGGTGCCCTGTGAGTCACCCTTGATCGTGCCGGAATTTGTCACCGTCGCGCTGCCGCCATCACCCGCGTAGAGGTAGGCATACCCGCTGCCGGTCGAGGTCGCGAAAAGATTCAGGCTGTTGTTGACGGAGCCGCCATTGTTGCCGGCCAGGTACATGTACGAATAGTTTGTGCCGGTCGACAGGTCGTTGATCGCGCCGGAGTTGACCAGCGAGTCGTTGGTGTAGTTCGCGATCGTAAGCGATGCATTCGTGTCGGTGACCGTGCCCGAGTTGTTGAAGATGTATCCCGAGTAGCCCTGGCTGCCAAAAACGCCCCCGACAAGGTTCATGGTGCCCTGGTTGGAGAGGGTCAGCCCGTTTGCCGTGGAATAACTGGTAATCCCCCCGCTCTCCGTCCACGTGAGGCCAGGTCCGATCGTCAGTGCGACACCCGGTGTACCCGCCAGGTCGACGGTGTTGCTTCCAGCCAGCGCGACGTTCCCGGTGAATGTCGTTCCGTTTTCAACGTAGAAGGAACCGTTCAAGGGAACGCTGACGTTTCCCGTCATCGTCACGCCGTTCAGGTAGCCCGGCGTGCTTCCAAAAGTCAGGTTGCTGGTGCCACCGTCAACGGCGCCTCCCGTTATGGTGCCACCCAGGAGCGTGTAGACGCCGCTCGTCGGGGCGGCCAAGGTCCCCGTGTTCGCGAGCGTGCCCACGATATTAACCGTGCCACCTGCAGCGTTCACCGTGCCGGCAGCGAGGCTCGCGGACGTGAAGCTGCCTCCAAGGTTCACCGTGCCACCGCTTAAAGCCTCAATAGTCCCCGTGTTGCTCCAGCTTCCCGTTCCCGTGCCCAGGTCCAGCGTGCTCGACCCTCCGGTGGCCTCAAGCAGGCCCGCGTTTGTTGCCGTCCCGCCGCCATATCCGAGGGTGACCGTGCCGCCATTCGCGATGATCGTGCCAGTCGATGAATTCGTGACGGCGTCGCCCGACCCGTTGCCCAGGTAAAGCGCACCCGCCGTCGCACTGATGGCGCCATTGTTCGTTATGGTAAACCCGGTGTATCCAAAATAACTCCCGCAGATGCTGTTGCTTCCCGATGTGTTCGTGAACGTGCCGTCGTTCGTGAAGTTCAGGCTGGTGGCGTTGGCGTAGATCGCCACGTTTCCTGTCCACGTCGCCCCTGAGGCGATCGTCAACGCCGTGCCGGGATTACCATTGAGGTAGGTGTAATTGTTCGTGAAGGTGGTCGTGCCGCCCGTGAAGATGGTTCCGTTCGAGGCGGTGAAAGTCCCCGAGGTGGGGTCGGTGAAGTTGCCCGACATTGTCACGCCGCTAAGCGTCCCTCCGCTGCCAAAGATGAGCGCCCCGTTTGAAACCGTGCCATTCGTGATGGTTCCCCCATCGAACGTGTAGGCCACGCTGTCGGTGGTCTTTCCCAATATCGCCGAGGTATTATTGAGCGAGCCGGTGATCGCGACAGTCCCCCCGGCGCCGTCAATCGTGCCGCTTGTCAGGTTGGCGGTCGTGAACGCTCCGCCAAGGTTCACCGTGGCTCCGCTAAGTGCCTCGATTGTCCCCGTGTTGGTCCAGGTTCCCGTCCCGGTCCCGAGCGTGAGTGTGCTCGCCCCTCCGGTGGCCTCAAGCAGGCCCGCGTTCGTGGCCGTCCCGCCGCCGTATCCCAGGGTGACCGTGCCGCCATTCGCGATGATCGTGCCAGTCGACGTATTGGTGACGGCGTCGCCCGACCCATTGCCCAGGTAAAGCGCACCCGCCGTCGCACTGATGGTGCCATTGTTCGTTATGGTGAACCCAGTGTATCCAAAATAACTCCCGCAGATGCTGTTGCTTCCCGACGTGTTCGTGAACGTGCCGTCGTTCGTGAAATTCAGGCTGTTGGCGTTGGCGTAGATCGCCACGTTCCCAGTCCAGATCTCGTCCGAGGCGATCGTCAACGCCGTGCCCGGGTTCCCATTCAGGTAGGTGTAATTGTTCGTGAAGGTGGTCGTGCCGCCCGTGAAGGTGGTGCCGTTCGAGGCGATGAAAGTCCCGGAAGTTGGGTCGGTAAAGTTGCCCGACATTGTCACGCCGTTAAGTGTCCCTCCACCGCTGCTGAGCGCCAGGCCGTTTGCACTCCCGTTTACCGTGCCTCCAACGATCGTGCCGCCATCGAGCGTGAAATTGCCCGATGCCGGAGCCGCCAGCGTGGCAAGGGTATTGGTGTCCTTTCCGGTGATGTTCAGCGTGCCCCCTGCCCCGTAGACCGTCCCCAGCCCCGCCGTAGTGAAATTACCCCCGAAATTGACGATTCCCCCACCCGAGGCCGTGATAGTCCCAGTGTTGATGATCGAGCTCGCGCCACCATCCAGGTAGAGCGTTCCCCCGTTCGCTGTGAGCGATCCCGTGTTGGTGACGGAATCCGCCGCTCCGTAGCCGAGGTAGAGGGCTCCGCCTGTGACCGTGACTGAGCCGGCATTGGCAAATGTCATCCCGTTTGCAACGCCACCATTGCTATAGATGTAGTTCGATCCGCTCGTCGACGTGATCGCCACCGCGTTGGTCAGGGAGGTTCCAAGCAGGGAGCTGTATCCTATGATCTCCGCACCTCCGGAAAGCTGGACGGCTCCCAGCGTGAACGCGTCAACCCCGGCATTCGCCTGAAGGTAAAGGTAAGTCCCGCTTATCGCCAAGGTGGCGTTCGCAGAATCGAGAGTGAGTGTCGCTATGTCGCCGGAGGAGCCGCTCAGGGTCACCGTGTAGGCGCTGCCGGTCGCTGCAATGGTCGTGATCGTGGTGCTCCCGGGGACCGTACCAGGGGACCAGTTGGTGTTTAAATTCCAATTCCCGCTGGTGGCAGATCCCCAGACCTCCTGGGCGTGCAAGGATCCCTGCAGGCATGCACAGGCAGCTCCAATCGCACACAGACGCAAAAATGGAAACGCGATCCGAAGTCTGGAAGAAACCGCCGACATCATGTCTATGCCGATCGAAACTGGGCTCCAAACATGAGGCAAGTAATTTGCATCAAGTTTTGCCAATTGTTCAGCAATCGTCTGAAATCTCACATACTGGGTCGGAATGGATCCTGGCACCGGACTTGTAACAGGCTCGGATCACAAAATGACTGAGCTCCAAGATGTTATTCATGTGGTCTTTATGAAATAACCAAGCCCCTTGGGTCAGTTAGTGCTGTTCGCCGTGCGAGGGAACGGTGAACCAACGCGCGGCACAAAGAAGTACGGCCAACAAGGCGTAAGCGGATGCATAAGAGAGCGCAGGGAAAAGATCCTGGTTGCCTGCCGACCCCGTCAACCGGTCCAGAAGCGGAATCGAACTGATCGTGTCCGCACCGGCGAATCTCCATGAGTGCATGAGACCAACCAGGCTCAGCACGGCGGCCGCGAGCATCCAGCCCGCAGCCGCGAGCAGGCGCCTCTCTATAATCATCACTGTTGCCGCCGCCAGGATCAGGGCCGCGAAGAAGGCCCCTTGCTCCACCGCGAATCCTCCATCAATAAAGGTGCCGGACTGGTTGAAGCGCCTGACGACGGCATCATTGAATTCGAACGGCGTTCCAGCGGTGGCGATCCTCACGCCATTCTTGATGCTGAACGTCACCCAGGAGATCATGACCGGGATCATCCCCATGATCACCGCCGGCCAGTGTTTCTGCGGTGTAGTCTCGAAGGCCTGCACGGTGATGATGAGGCCGATCCAGATGAAGATAGCCATGCCCGCCTGCACGGGAATAGCCCAGCCGATCGCGGCCAGGGAGCCCGTGAAGCATACGGCCGTCATGAACACGGCGTTCAACGTGGAATACCCCGCCCTCGCACCCATCCGCTTCCAGGCCGGGTGGCCGATGTAGATCGAGGTCGGAAAAGGCGAGCCGAAGAAAGCGGAGGCGAGCGTCGAGAGGCCATTGGCCACCAGCGACGGCCGCAGCCCAAAGGAGTCCCCTGCCGCAGCCGCCGACTCCACGCACTGCATTGAGGCCAGGAGGTTGAGGAGACCCATCGGAATTATGATGGGAAGGTACGGCAGGAAGCTTCCGTCCCGCAGGTTGTGCAGCAAGCTTCCCCCGACGAAAGTCGGAAGGTGCAGTCCCAGGGCCCCCGCCTCGGGCCTTGGTCCCGGGGCAAGCCCCGTCCACCATGCCAGGCCCGTCCCGACAGCCAAGATGACGAGCGCGGGCGGGACGCCGCCGCGGGGCCGCAGCCCGCTGAAGAAGAAGAGGAGCGCAAGGCCAAGGGTCGTGATCCCAACGAGCGGATGCGCGTAGAGGTCGAAGACGAAATTCAGTGTCAGGAACGCAAAGCCGGCGCCCGATAGCGATGCGAGGAGCGCCGCCCTCGGGGTCAGCCTGCGAAGGCCCTCCGCGACAAAGGCGCCGAGGAACTCGATCGTCCCTGCCCCAAGGCAGGCCATGATCCCGGCCTGCCACGCCGCGGTATCCGGGTCGGCAGCGCCGCGGGAGACGGCAAGCTGGCGGGCCGGAAGCATGACAAGGAACGCATAGGCGATCATCGTCGGGGTGTTCAGGCCGAACGGGATCGCACAGACATCCGTGCGGTTCTCCCGCTGGGCCAGGCGGTGCGCCTGCCAGGCATAGAAGAGGTTGCCGGCGATGTAGGCGACGGCCACCCCGGGGAGGATCCGTGAATAGACAAACGACGGCGCCATCCCAACGACCCCGATGCAGAGCGCCGGTATGAGGAGCAGCTGGACGGTGTTGTCCAGCGCGATGGCAAAGAAGCCGTCGACGTCGCCGCGGACGAACAACTTCATGCGCGGGCGGAGAGCTCGGTGACCAGCGACACCGTGAAGAGGGCCGCTTGGCGCGAGGCGAACGGCGATAGCTTGCGGTAGTCGTTGTCGGGCGAGTTCTGGGTCAGGTTGCTTCCGCTCCTGATGCAGAGGAAGGGTATCCCGAGGTACCAGCAGACCTGGGCCACCGAGCCGCTCTCCATCTCCATGAGGTCCGGCTGCAGCTGGCGCCTGATGTCGGCGATCCTCTCGGACGTGATCCCGAACTGGTCGCCCGATGTGATGCGCCCCACCCTCACGCGTGGCACATAGGAGGGCGAGTGCTGCACCGCCTCCTCGGTCAGGTGGATGCGTATCGCGCGCTTCGCGGCATCAAGGAGCTTCTTGTCGCCCGGGTAGATGATGGGCATCTGGTCACCCAGGGGACCCTCCGCACCGAAGTAGTCCATCGCGTATCCCGCCACGAGCGAGCCAAAGTCATGGTTGCAGGTGACGGCGCCCACGATCACGTCGCCGTTTCGGATCTCCGGGTTGATGCGCGAGGCCGTTCCGGTCATGATGAGCTCCCGGGGCCTGAAGTGCGTCGCGAAGAGCATCGTTATCATCGAAGCGCAGGTCTTCCCGATCCCGGTCACGGCAACGACAGTCCGGCGTCCCGCGATCTTGCCCTCGGTGTAGGGAAAGCGGCCGAGCTTGCCCCTCTTGCGCCCCTTGAGCGCCTTCTCGACCAGTTCGGTCTCCTGCGGGAGAGCCCCGAGGACCAGGGTGAGGTCGCGGAAGCCGGGCGCGGGCTTCCTCGCCTTTGCTACAGGGATCCCGATCACGATGACCGGGGGCTTGTTCTTCATCAGGGGTTCGGTGGGCATGGTGGGATGGATCAGGAGACCAAGCAGGAAACGAACCATTGGCACATCCCGTGCTCGAGCGGAAGCATGATCAACCGCCTCTCCGTCATGGCATTCGCCTCCATTGTCGCCGCGAGTGTTTCGCCGGCAGCCGAGGCGAAAATGAAGGTCATCATCGACCAGGATGCCTTCGGACCCGGCGGGAGCAACCTCCAGTCGATCCTGATGGTGGTCCAGGATCCCCGGGTGGACGTCCTCGGCATCACGGTCGTGAGCGGCGACGGCTGGCAGAAGGAGGAGCAGGCCCACGCGCTGCGCATGCTCGAGCTCCTCGGGCGCACCGATATCCCCGTGGTCCCGGGATCCACGCATCCGCTCATCAATTCAGAGGAGGAAACAAGGCGGTGGGAGAAGATCTACGGGAAGCTCCCCTACAAGGGGGCTTGGATGGACTCATGGCCGGACTACAACACGATCAACCGCCCTCATTACCATGCGGCCGACGTCGTCCCCCCGATGGAGGGCGGCAACCCGACGACAAAGCCCTCCACGGAGGTCGCGGCCAACTTCATCATACGGAAGCTCCACGAGTTCCCGGGGGAGGTGACCATCCTTGCCATGGGCCCCTTCACGAACCTGGCCCTCGCCTCCCGCATTGACGAGGGATGCGCGGCCCTCGCGAAGGAGCTGATCATCATGGGGGGAAGCTTCAACCCTGACGGGAGCAGCGGCGACGAGTTCGCCGCCCAGTTCATCAACAGCCCCAGGGTCGAGTTCAACGACCGCTGGGACCCGGAGGCGGGCAAGATGATGCTCCATGCCGGCTGGAAGAAGATCACCGTCATCCCCACCGATGCCACGGTTGGCACCAAGTTCACGAAGGAGGTGCGGGCCAGGGCGACCGAGGGCAGCGACACGCCCGCGGCGAAGTATGTCTCCCGGTTCGGTGAGCTTGGTTTCCCAATGTGGGATGAGATTGCCTCCGCCGTCTTCCTGGACCCGACGATCATCAGGCACTCGGACCAGGTCGCCATGGACATAGACATCAGCCACGGGCAGGGCTACGGTGCGACGATCAGCTGGGCGCCGGCGAATGCCCCCGGGCTCGGCGAGCCCGTCGTGACGGTCGTCCGCACGATCGACATCCCCCGTCTCGAGCAGATGTTCGTCGACGAGGTCCGCCGGCCGCCAGTCGCGCCCTAGCGAGCCAGGCGCCTGTACTTTATGCGGTGCGGCTGGTCGGCATCCTTGCCGCGCCTGCGCCTGAAGTCCTCGAGGTAGCTCGAGTAGTTGCCCGGGAACCAGTGGGCCGTGCTGTCGCCCTCGAACGCGAGGATGTGCGTCGCCACGCGGTCCAGGAACCACCGGTCGTGTGAGACCACGACGGCGCAGCCGGCAAAGTTCTCCAGGGACTCCTCGATCGCGCGGATGGAGTTCACGTCCAGGTCATTGGTCGGCTCGTCGAGGAGGAGGAGGTTCGCCCCGGACTTAAGGATGCGCGCGAGGTGCACGCGGTTGCGCTCGCCGCCCGAGAGGATCCCCACCTTCTTCTGCTGGTCGGCGCCCGTGAAGCCGAACTGCGCGCAGTAGGCGCGCGCGTTGATCTCGCGCCCGGCCATCCGCAGTATCTCCTCACCGCCGCTTATCGCCTGGTAGATCGTGGAGTCGTCGGGGAGGGAGTCGCGGGACTGGTCGACGTGCGCGAACTTCACCGTGTCGCCCACCCGGATCGTGCCCGCGTCCGGCTGCTCGACGCCGGTGATGAGGCGAAAGAGCGTCGTCTTGCCCGCACCGTTGGGACCGATGACGCCGACAATGCCGCCCGGAGGCAGCGAGAAGGTCAGGTTCTCGAAGATGAGGTTCTCCCCGTAGACCTTCGACAGTCCCTTTGCCTCGACCACAAGGGATCCAAGGCGCGGGCCCGCGGGGATCAGGATCTCGAACTCGCTCTCCTTCTCCTTTACATTCTCCTTGAGCATCGACTCGTAGGCGGTGATACGCGCCTGCGACTTCACCCGCCTCGCCGAGACCGACTTGCGGATCCACTCAAGCTCGCGTGCCATCGCCTTCTGCCTGCGGTCCTCGGTGCGCTGCTCCGTCGCGGCGCGCGCCGCCTTCTGCTCGAGCCAGCCCGAGTAATTTCCCTTCCAGGGAATCCCGTGCCCGCGGTCGAGCTCGAGGATCCACTGGGCAACGTTGTCGAGGAAGTACCGGTCGTGGGTCACGGCTATGACCGTGCCCTCGTACCGGGAAAGGTGCTGCTCCAGCCACTGCACGCTTTCCGCGTCCAGATGGTTCGTGGGCTCATCCAGGAGGAGGATCGCGGGCTTCCTCAGGAGCAGGCGCGCCAGCGCCACGCGCCTCTTCTCTCCGCCGGAGAGCTTGTCGACAAGCTGCTCGGGCGGTGGGCACCGCAGGGCCTCCATCGCCATCTCCACCTGGGGCGACACGTCCCAGGCGCCGAGCGCCTCGATCTTGTCCTGGAGTTCTCCCTGCCGGTCGGCGATCGCGGCCTTCGCCTTGTCGTCGGCGGCCTCGTTGAGCTCGTCCCATGTCGCATCGTAGGCGGCGACCAGGTCCGTCAGGTGCTTCACCCCCTCCTGCACGCACTCCCTCACTGTGCGTCCGCTCTCGAGCTGGGGCTCCTGCTCCAGGAGACCGACCTCGTATCCCGGCTCGAAGTGCACCCTGCCCTCGATGTCCGTGTCCCTGCCGGCCAGGATCCTCATGAGGGATGACTTGCCGGAGCCGTTGAATCCCAGGACGCCTATCTTCGCGCCGTAATAAAACGACAGCGAGATGTCCCTGAGGATCTCCTTGCGCTCGATCTTCTTCGAGACGCCGATCATCGAGAAGATGATCTTGGGCTCGTCGGGTTTTGCCATGCACCCACTCAAACGCCCCGGCGTCCAGCCGCAAGCCCGGTGGAGCAATCGCTATTCGAGCGTGAGGAGAACCCTCGGCCCCTTGTTCGCGGCCGGCTGGGCGGACTTGGAGAGGAAGAGGCGATCGACCGGGACGTGCCCCGTCGTCACGAGGTAGTTCCTGACGCTCTGCGCCCTCGCGGAAGCGAGGCCGGCGAGGTCGTTCGGCGTAATCGCGATGGACTCGGCGAGCCTGCCCTCCATCTCGTCGACGGGCAGACCCGCAGCGACGGCCTTCTTCACCTCGGCCAGGTGCTCGGCGTCGCGCTTCTCGGCAGCCTCATGCGCCGCCTTCTCTTCGCGCTGCGCCTTGAAGGTGATGAAGTCGACGACGCGCGCGATGAAACCCGGGGGCGGCGGCGGGGGCGGCGCGGCAACGACCGGCGCCGCGGGAAGGGGTGTGCCGAACTGGGTGCCCGGGGGGAACTTGGCGTCGAAGAGCTTCTTCACCATGGCGGCGCTCTCCTCGGGCGTGACCTGGAGCTGGTCCGGGGCCGCGATGTTCGGGTTGGAGGCGTGCTTCTGCTCCCAGACCTGGCGGCGCACGAGGTCGGTGAGCTTACTGCGCCTCAGCGCATAGGCGTCGGCCGCCGCGTCGAAGTTGCCCTCGAGTCCCAGGCTCAGGGCCGGGCGGTTAGTCAGCACCTTGGCCAAGGTGTCCAGCTTCGGGGTCTCGGCCGGCAGCAGCGCGCTGCTTCCCGGCGAGAATTCCTGGAACGCAAGCTCCTGTCCCCCGCCGCCGAACATGGAGCCCACGAGCGCGAACGGCGAGACCGCGGCCTTCGTCAGCAGGTTCACGATCACGCGAAGCACCACCTTGCCGATGCGGAAGTTGGGATCGCCGAGCGTTCCCTGGACGGGAAGGTCGATCACGATCTTGCCGTCGACATCCTTCAGGAGCGAGACGCCGAGACGCACCGGCAGCCCGGTCGCGTCGGGGCTCGATGTCGCGCCGCCGAAGGTGAACTGGTTGAGCGTCACGACATTCGTCGCGTCGACCTTGTCGCCGTCGACCAGAATGTTTGAGTCTACGACAAGCTGGCCGCGCGCGAGCTCGTACCCGGCGAACTTGCCCGAATAGGGGCTGAGCGGCACCAGGTCGACGTTGCGGACATCGACCTTCAGGCCCACGTACTTGTGCGCACCGAGGGGATCGAGCTTCCCGCTGATCTCAACGGGGCCGGCACCGCCCACCATTCCCTTCAAGTCCACGTCGGCCTTCGCGACATTTTCCGAGGAGAGCCCGGAGATGGATCCGCCGAATCCCACGACGGACACGTGCACAGCCGGGTCGATCGATTGGTCAGAGTAGCTGAAATCGCCGCCGTCGATCACGACGCGGCCCATCTGGACCTTAGGCGCGGGACCGGCGGGGTTCGCCGCCGCGACCGGCCCCGAAGGCTTCATAATGGAGAGGAGGTTGATGGACTTGTCCGCATTGACGCGCACGCGCGCGTAGGGTCCGTCGATGTCGACCTGCTTTATCGAGACCGAGAGCTGCGGCGAGGTCGCGATGTCCATTCCGGCGATCGCGAACCAGGAGAAGCCCGCGAGCTCCTTGTCCTTGATTCCGTCCACGAGGCCGAACTTGTCGACGCTGAGGTCGCCGCTCAGCGCAACAGCGGGCTTTCCGTTGACCGTCGAAACGTGGATCGCGCTTATGGTGGAGACGGAGCCCTGGGTGATCCGCGCGTTCACGAACTGCTCCACGTAAGGGCTGAACGGCAGGACCTCGAAGCGGTTGACCGTGACCTTCGCGTCAGCCTTTAGGTCCGGGCTTATCGAGAGCGTGCCGTCGACAAGGACGGTACCCTTTGGCTCCCAACCGAAGGACACGTGCATGGGCATCACGGCTCCCTTGTCGAGGGTGAAGTCCTTGATCGACGCATCGAGGCCATCGATTGCGAAATGGGCGGGATGAACCAGGACGTCGTCCTCGACGTCCACCTTGAAGTCGCTGACGGCGACCTCGCCGATCGAGACGGTCGGCGCCGGCCCTTTTTGTTGGGCGGGTGTCGGTCCCGGGGGATTAATGAGCGCGAGCAGATTGATCGATCCGCCGGCATTCCTTCGGACCGCCGCATGACCGCCGACGATGGACACCTTTGAGACGGATGCCTTCATCGCCACCGCGTCCAGCGCGATGCCGGTGATGTCCAAGGCGCCGAGCTCCACCGCGGGCTTGGCGCCCGCGCGCTCGACGACCTTGAGACCGCGGAGGTCCAGGGCGGCGCCATTCACCTGGAGCGTCCGACCCGCGGGATCCAGGTTCATGACATAGCTTCCCTGCAGTCCCAGTTTGCCATCGGTCACGTCCGCCCGGCTCAGGCCCTCGAAATAGGGCGAGTATTTCTTGAGCACGATCCCACCGACCTTGAAATCGCCGCTGGACGAGAATGGATCGGCGACGATCGTGCCGTTCCATTCAAGGCTCTCGCCCGCCTCGGTGGTCGCCTCGAAGTGGTAAGGGGCGCCGCTTGAACCGGCGGTGCGGAAACCCGTGAGGCTGAAGGTGAGCGGACCCACGATCGTCTCGAAGGAATGCTTCGGCGTCAGGTCGACGAAGCGGACCTTGGCGCCCGTGACAGAAAGGTTGGCCACCTTGATCGGGCGGCCCGGCTTGGCGGGCGCCGATGACGGCGGGGCAAACTTCGCGAGCAGGTCGGAGAAGTTGAACGAGCCGTCATGGTTCACGGTCACGTCGGCGTGGAAGCCGTCGAGCTCGACGTCCCCGATCACCCATTCTCCCGCGATGGAGAGGAGCGCGTCAAAGCGCACGTAGAGGCGCTTCCAGCCGACGAACGAGCCGGAGCCATCCTTTTCCCGGACGTCCAGGTCATCGAGCGTGAGGGAGAGGGCGAACGGGTTGATGTGCACCTTGCCAACAGTCACGGTGCGCCCGAGCTGGGCCGTCATCTGCTTCTCCAGCTGCGCCTTCACGATGGGCGGCAGCACGAAAAACCCGACAATCCCGAACACGAGGACGACGATCGTCGCCGGCACCAAGATGCTTCTCCTGCGTCGTCGGGACCTCATCGCTCGAAGGTACCGCGGCGAAGTACCACCATCAATAACCGAACATTATCCGGTTTCTTCACGTGAAACGTCACTTTCCATGCGTGCTCGTGCATCTGTAACTTACTTGAATGCAATATCCTCGGTATCTCGCGATCAAGTATTCTAAATTTCGCGACGATTCCATGCGTCTGCTTTGACGCCGAACAATAATTCCTCCAGCGTCTGCGCAATGAAGCCGGTCAAGGTCCCAGCTCTTGAATTGTTTCTTCACGAAATGATTCCGCTCGCGAAGGCGATGGGCGTCGGCGTCGAGGTCAGCGACGACCGCGCGCTGGTTTTGACCGCGCCCAAGGAGCAGAACAAGAATTCGCTCAACACAGCATTTGGCGGAAGCCTGGTATCGCTCGCGACGCTCGCCGGCTACGGCGTCGTCTGGGAGCTGATGAAGAACGAGAAGAAGGCCGAGAAGCCGGTGTGGCACATTGTCGTCAAGGAGAGCCGGGCGGCCTACCGCCGGCCCGTCATCGGGGACCTTCGGGCCATCTGCGAGCGCCCGGCGCAGGCAGCGATAGCCGAATTCAAGGAGGCGCTCGCGCGCTACGGCAAGGCGAAGCTCAAGCTTCGCGCTTCGATCGTCGAGGACGGCAATGTCGCGGTCGACGTCCAGGCTGCGTTCGTCGTCTCGCGCTAGTCGCGGGAAGCTACCTTGCGAGCCCCTCGGCCTGCCTCTTGAGCGCCTCGTTCATCAGGACGAAGCCCTGCGCCTCCGGCTTGAAGTCGAAGAACGGGATGATGAGCCCGGACATCCTCTCGCTCTGGTAGAACGTCGTCTTGTTGGGTCCGTCATCCTCGATAATGAACTCGTGCTTCCCGCTGAATAGCCCGGGGATCGCCAGGCTCCCTGTCCAGGCGAGGCGGTTGTCGGTGAGGGCCGTGATCGTGGTTTCTCCGGAGATCGGGTCCTTGCCCACCGGCTTCACGGTCACCTGCACCTTGCTGCCCTCGGAGGCCGTTCCGTCCACCTTCACGATGAAGGGGTTCCACTTGGGATAATCCTCGAATTTCAGGAGGACGCTGCGCACGACCTTGGCCGGAGCGTTTATCTCGATCTTTGTCTGCACCGAGGTGCAGCCGGCGAGGAGGACGACACCGGCCAAGAGGGGAATCTTCATGACCGAATTACGCGCGGGAAGGCTGCTCAGATGTGCTTCGAGTCGGATTCGTCCTTCTTAACGTAGCCGGACTCCTGCCTCTGCAGGTTGACCTGGTTCTTCTTCACGTAGGCCTCGAAGACGTCCTCGGCGCTCATGCCGAGCGTTTGGGCCAGGGAGATGACGAAGTGGAACAGGTCCACCACCTCCACCCGGGCGTTCTGCTCGTCGAATTTCTGGTACTTCGCCCACCACTTCCATGGCACGGAATCAACGAGTTCCGCCATTTCCTGCTGCATTGCGCGTGTGTAGTTCAGGATCCATTTCGCCTTCTCTTCCTCCGTCGCCGGGGGTAGTGAAACGCCAATCCGGCGGTTTAGCGCGTCCTGCATCCTGAATATCTCGTCGAATTTGTCCATGGGACCCAAAACTGCGGCCGGGGGGAGCGGGCGCAAGATGCAATTGGACCTGGCCAAAAGGGTGCTTTTGGGGTTGCCGCCAGAGTGAAAATGGCTGAATATCAACCCTTCGGCGTTTGCGTCTGAGCGCGTATTCATGCGCTCCGCACCGCTGGAAAACACGGCCGCTCCCGACATTCGGTGAGCGCCATTACACAAAACAAAAACACAATGACAGATACAAACCCGTCCGGCGCATCACCCGCCCCGGCTGCCGGCACTTCGGCGCCCGCGGCCAGCGCCGAGACCACTGCCGGAACGTTCGGCAGCACCCGCGGATCGGGCCTCGCCCGCGGCAAGCGCCAGTCCGGCGCTTCGGCCCCAGCAGCAGGAACCTCGGCCAACGCCGATTACAAACCCAACGCAATCGAGGTCATCATCCCCGTGCGCGAGTACAAGAACCCGTTCGCGAGCGCAGAGCCCGAGAACGCGCCGGCTTCAGAGCCGGCCAAAGTTGAGACACACAGCGAGCCGGTCTTCGTGGCCCCCCAGCCCGCCCCGGCAGCCGCCGAGCCCGCCCGCGAGGCGGTCGAGGAGACACACGTACACGTTGAACCCGAGGCCGAGAAGTCCGAGATCAACATCCTGCCCCCCGCCGACTCGGTTCGCCCCGCCGTCAGCTGGGAGTCGCCCTCCGCCTCTCGCGAGGAGCATCAACCGTCCGATGAGGCCGAGAGGCCCCGCCGCGACGAGCGCCCGACTTTCCGCCCGGACCGCAGGGAAGACAGTGCCCCGCGCTCCGAGGGTCCCGAGCAGAACCGCCAGGACGGTTTCCAGCGCCAGCCCCGCGACCCGCGCTTCGCCAGGCAGCCGCGTGACCCAAGGGACGAGCGCCAGCCCCGCGACCCGCGTGAGGCCCGCCAGCCCCGTGATCCGCGCGACGAGCGCCAGCCCCGCGATCCCCGCGAGGCCCGCCAGCCGCGCGACCCGAGGGACGAGCGCCCGAGGTTCGAGAATCGCAACCAGACCCCGTACGTCGCCCCTGCGGCCCCGGCCCCCAAGGGTTTCCTTGGCTGGCTGAAGAGCCTCTTCGGCGGCGGCAGCAAGCCGGCGGCTCCGGCCCCGGCCCCCCGTGAGGGCGGCCATGATGGCTACGGCGGCGACGGCCAGCGCCACCGCAGGCGCCACCGCGGCGGACGCGGACATGGCAACGGGGGCCCGCAGGGCTTCCGCGGCGACGGCCCGCGCGCCGAGGGCGGCCAGCGCAGCGAAGGCGGCTTCCAGGGCGGAGAGCGCCAAGGCGGCAACCGCCGCAGGCGCAGCCGCGGCGGCTCGGGCCGCGACAGGGGCGGCAATCCGCGCAGCGAGGGCAGCCAGGGAGGCGGCGCGATCTGACCCTGAGGGGTCCGTTCCCGTTTAATCCTTGCCAAGGCGCTCCGCAAAGAGCGCATTCCAAGGCGTCCGCTTCGTTGCGGGCGCCTTTTTTTTATGGCCGATCTCGTCGTCTACGGAGGCAAGCCGCTTTCCGGAACTATAACCCCCTCGGGCAACAAAAACTCCGTCCTGCCGATCCTGTGCGCGACCCTGCTGACCGACGAGCCGGTGAGCCTCTCGAATGTCCCGGACATCACGGACCTCGACAAGCTGGTGGCGTTCTTCGAGTCCCAGGGATCCAAGATCGCCTGGGACCGGGCCAAGGGGACCATGCGCGTCGACCACAGCTCGTTCCGGAGCTCCCTCTCGAGCTCCGAGCTGCCCCAGGACATGCGCTCGACGGTGCTCCTCTACCCCGCCCTCCTGCACAGGCTGGGCAGCATCACGATCCACTCCAATGCCAAGGGATGCTCGCTCGGGGTCCGGGAGATCGACCCCCACCTGGACATCCTGTCGGCCCTGGGAGCCACGGTCGAAGGGGACGACTCGCTCGTCATCTCCGCGAAAGGCGGCTTCCGCGGGGCGCGGCACTGGCTCGACTACATGTCGGTGACGGTGACCGAGAACTTCGCCATGGCGGCCTCCATCGGCACGGGGTCCTCGAGCCTCATGAACGCGGCCAGCGAGCCGCACGTGCAGGACCTCTGCAAGGCGCTCGTGGCCATGGGCGCCAGGATCTCCGGAATCGGCACCAGCATGCTCTCGATAGAGGGCATCGGCAAACTCCACGGGGCCACCATCGAGATCGGGACGGACTACCACGAGGTGACGACGTTCCTGGCGCTCGGCGCGATCACGGGCGGCGATGTCACCGTGCTCAACTCGGTCCCGCAGCACTTTGACCTCATCACGCGCTCATTCCGAAAGCTGGGCGTCGTGGTGACGCACGACGGGACCTCGGCCTCGGTGAAGCGCGGCCAGAGCATGGTGATCGAGACGCCGCACACGGCCAACCTGCTCCCCAAGATTGAGGCCGCGCCGTGGCCCTACTTCTCGGTCGACCTCCTGCCGCTCCTGATCGCGCTCTCCACGCGCTGCGAGGGGACGATCCATTTCTGGAACAAGGTCTACGAGAATGGATTCTCCTGGATGCCAGAGCTGGCGAAGTTCGGCGCGCACGTCCTGGTGAGCGACCCGCACCGCATCGTGGTGTTCGGCAACCGCCCGCTTCGCCCCGCCGTCGTCGATTCCCCCTACGTGATCCGGGCCGCCGTGGCCCTTACGATGGTCGCTGCGTCCATCCCAGGGCGCAGCGTCGTGCGCAACGCCGAGATCATCAAGCGGGCGCACCCGCGGTTCGTGGAAAACCTGCGCTCGCTCGGAGCGGAGCTCGAATGGAAATAGTCCCCTCAAGACAGCCGGGATCCGGCGAGAAGGGAACGGGCTTCGTCACCTCGACGCTCGCGGCTCCGGTCACCGCTGCCGAGGCGGCCCTTCGCCCGCTGAGCTTCTCCGACTTCGCGGGCCAGGCGAAGACGATCGAGCGCCTGCAGGTCATGGTCGGGGCGGCCCGCAAGCGCGGCGAGCCGCTGAACCACATCCTGCTCTCCGGGCCGCCGGGCCTTGGCAAGACAACCCTCGCCTTCATCCTGGGAAGCGAGCTCGGACGCAACGTGCGCGTCACGTCCGGGCCGGTGGTTGAGAAGGCCGGCGACCTTGCGGGACTCCTTACCAACCTCGAGGAGGGGGATATTCTCTTCATCGACGAGATCCACAGGATACCGAAGACCGTCGAGGAGTACCTCTACTCGGCCATGGAGGACTTCCGCATCGACATCATGATCGACCAGGGCCCGAACGCGCGCAGCGTGCGCCTCACGCTTCCGCGCTTCACGCTGATTGGCGCCACGACGCGCGCCGGACTGCTGACGGCCCCGCTCCGCTCCAGATTCACCCTGCAGACCCGGCTCGACTACTACGACGCCGCGACCCTGGTCTCCATCGTGAGGCGAAGCTGCAAGCTCCTGAAGGTCGAGATCGACGAAGGCGGCGCCGAGGAGATCGCGCGGCGCGCGCGCGGCACGCCCCGGGTGGCCAACAATCTCATCAACTTCATCCGGGACTTTGCCCAAGAGAGGGCAAAGGGAGCGATCACGAAGGCCGTCGCCGCGGCAGGGCTCGAGCTCCTTGAGATCGATGCCGCGGGCCTGGACGAGATGGACAAGCGGATGCTTCGCGTGATGGCCGAGAACTACCGCGGCGGCCCCGTGGGAATGAGCACGATCGCCGTGGCCGTGGGCGAGGAGTCGGAGACGCTCGAGGAGGTGCATGAGCCCTTCCTGATCCAGGAGGGTTATCTCCGGAGGACGCCGCAGGGACGCATGCTCACCGACAAGGGCTATGCTGCGATCGGCCTCAAGCCGATGGGCGACGGCCAGTCTATCCTGCTCTAAGCGTAGGCGCTCAGCGAATGCTGATGCCCCGCGGCGCGGGAAGCGGGAGGCGGGAGCCGACCTGCGCGCGGGTGCGCGCGATGATGGCCATGGCAAAAGGCGCCAGGTTGTTCAGGGCCAGGAAGCCCAGGCCAATCGTGATCTGGGTTGCACCCATGACGAAGAGCCAGAGGGCACTGCAGCTATACTGGTCGGCGCCGCATTGCGGGAAGAGTGACGGGAAGGCTCGCGGCGCGATTTCCATGAGGGAACCGAAGGCCGCGAAGATCAGTGCATTGGTGGCATTCATGGGCGGGTGGCGATTATTTGGTAATCCAGGCTTCCCTGAAGTTACGCTCCAATAAGCGAAAGCCGTGCCATCGTCTCATAAAAGCCCCTATCCCCTGAATGCCACGCGCTTACGCTTATCGCTGGTGACTTGCGGCGGCCAATTCACCGCATATTGCACAAATTGGCCACCCTCCATCATGCAGGGTGCGGGATGGGGCCTTTCCCTAGCCGTTACAGGTCGCCGAGTTGCGGACGAAGGACGATCTCCTCCACGACCGTCCTGCGGCTCATCTTATAGAGGGCGACAAAGGCCTGGGCGACATCCTCGGCCGGCATCATTCGCGCGGCGGGCACCCCGCTTCCCTTCCACGAAGGCGAGACCGTGGCCCCGGGATGAACGCAACAGACACGGACTCCCTTGTCCTGGAACTCGGCCCTCATCGCCTTCGAGAGCCCCGCGACGCCAAACTTCGCGGCCGAGTACGCCGGCGCGCCGGCGAAGGCCGTTATTCCCGCGACCGAGCCCATGTTGAAGATGTCCCCGCGGCGCCGCCTCACCATTCCAGGCGCGAAGGCCTTGGACACGAGGAAAAGGCTGCGCAGGTTTGCCGAGATCATCCGGTCGAAGTCCGCAACCGACGTGGAAAGGAACGGCGAGCCCGCGTACTTGCCCGCGTTGTTTACGAGGACGTCGACCGCGCCGAAGCGCCGCCTCACGACCACCTCGAGCTCGGCCACCTCCTTCTCATCCGACACGTCGCAGGGGAAGACGCCTGGGTTTGCGCCGGCCCCGGCGCAGGCCTTGGCGACGATGGCGAGGTTCGCCGAGTCCCTGGCGACCAGCGCCAGCTTCACGCCGGCGATCTCCCTGGCGAATGCAACCGCGATGGCGGCCCCGATGCCTTGTGAGGCTCCTGTTACGACGATGACGGGGATGCGCTTCGATGTGGCCATGGGAACGTGACCACCCTAGCACACGAGCGACCCGAAATCCATGAAGTCGGCCCTGAATCCGCCCGCGACGCCCTTGCATATGACGCTGACGGCGTCGTGCGAGTGGAGGGACTCCAGGTGTGAGCACGCGATCTGGAAGTCGCGGATGCGCTTGTCCGCGTCGAACTCGCGGTAAAGAAGCCTGGCCGCGTCCTCCACGAACTTGAGGTGGGCGCCGTTCAGCTCGGCGAAGGCCTGCTCGTCCTCCCGCTTGACCATCACCTGCGTCTCCGTCCGCAGGGCGCGAACACAGAGCGCGTGCACGTCCTCGATCCAGATCTTGCGGCCCTTGGCCTCCTCGAGGACGAGCCTCGCCTTGCTGCGCTGGGAATGCGGCACGCCGTAGACGCCGCGCGTGTCGCGCGCGTGCTCGGCCAGCTCGGCCGAGCAGGGGCAGGCCGATGAGTAGACGAAGTCGAAGTGGACGAAGCGCCGGTACTCCCCCGTGCGGGTCATGACGCCCTCGAAGGCCACCTTGTAGAACTGGAAACCCTCGAGCCCGCTGCGCAGGCTCCTCTGCATGATGGGGTACGAGAACGAAAGTTTAAGCCGCGCGTCCTTGCTCTCCACGCGCCTGAGGTAGGACTTGAGGATCCTCCCGACGCTCTCGCCGGTGAACACCTCGTTCTTGTGGTCGTAGAACGAGCGCACGATCCGGCTCATGTTGATGCCCTTCAGCTCCGCCTCCAGGGAGACGGTGCCGGTGACGCTCGTCTCAAGCGTCTGGGAGCCGCCCTTCTTCATGCGGATCTTGAGCGGCAGCTTGAAGTTGGAAACGCCGACCTGCTGGATCGGGACGTGGGCGCCCTGGATCGCGTCGTGGGCGACGTCCATGATGTCCGGCATCGAACGGCGGTAGGCCGCGGACGGGCGGAACTTGGCGTCGTAGCCCCGCTTCATGCGGGCGGGCGCTCCGATCGAGGACGGATGCAGGTACATGGGGCGCTCCTTGCTCATTGCCCGGGCCCCCTGTACTCGGCCGAGTTTCGGGGCGTCTCGAACAGGCGGACGCTGTGGAGCGTGCCCGACTTGATCCTGGGCGCGATGCGCGCCCAGAATGCCACGACGAGGTTCTCCGTCGTCGGTATGACGCCCTTCAGGAAATCCACGTCCTTGTTGAGGTTCCTGTGGTCGCAGGGCTCGACCACGGCCTTCTCAACGATCCGCTTGAGCTCCCCGAGGTCGATCACGTATCCCGTCTGCGCATCAGGGATCCCCCTGACCGTGACCTCGATCACGTAGTTGTGGCCATGGCCGTTCGGGTTCGCGCAGGGTCCGTACATGCGCTCATTCCATGCCCTGCTGCGAGCCGCATTGTAAAGCCTGTGCCCTGCATTGAAATGTAACTGCCTTGTTACGTGCACCTCTCCCGTCCTGGGTTGTACCTTACGCGTCGGCATGGAGGGTCAGGTTAGCACCCAAATGCGGCTCGGGTCAACCCCGGGACGAAAAACCATTGCCCTGTCGGCGAGCGCACGCTGAATCTCTCCAGTGGCGATGAGATTCTCCATTTTGGCGAGCGGGAGCTCGGGCAACAGCGCCATCCTCGTGACGGAAGGCTCGCGCATCCTGCTGGACGCCGGGTTCTCCGCGCGGCGCCTGGGCGAGTTGCTGAGGGCCGCGGGCGAGTCCATCGAGACGATCGAGGCAGTCTTCGTGACCCACGAGCACAGCGACCATTCCTCCGGCATAGAGAGCCTCAAGAAGTTCCCGCACCTGAAGTTCTTCGCGAACGCGGCCACGGCCCGGGCCGTCCAGAAGATGCTCACGTGGACGCCGCAGTGGCAGATCTTCTCGACCGGCTCGGCGTTCCGCTTCAAGGACATCGACGTCGAGAGCTTCTCGATTCCCCACGACGCCTCGGATCCCGTTGGGTTTCGCTTCACGAGCGGGCTGGACGACCTCTTCTCGCCCCGAAGGACACTCACGTGGGTGACCGACCTCGGCCATGCGACGCCCGGCGTTCGGGAGCGCATCCGCGAGTCCGACGTCGTTGTCGTCGAGGCCAACCACTGCCACCGGATGCTGGAGGCGGACCCCAAGCGCTCATGGGTCCTCAAGCGCCGGATCTCTGGGCGCCACGGGCACCTTTCCAATGAGCGGATGAGCGAGCTGCTTTCCAGCGTGGCGAGCCCCAGGTGGCAGAAAATATACCTCGCGCACCTCTCCCGGGACTGCAATTCGCACGACGCCGTCGAGGAGGCGCTCGGGCCGCTCCGCCCGGTGCTAAAGTGCGAGTTTTCGATCGTCGCGCACGGCTCGGGAACCCCCTTCTACGAGATAGCGTAAAGGGGTCGGGCGAAAAATTGGTAAAAGACCCCATATCATTGTCACCTCCGAGCTCGCGTGGCGTCACAGAGTCATGCTCGAAATCCCGGCTTTGACCCGACTGCGCCTGATCCTCGCAGCGGTTACCCTCCTGGCAGGCGGCACCGTCCTGCGCGCGCAATCCCCCAGGGTATTCAACCTCTCGACCCGCGGCTCGGTTGGCACCGGGGCCGACATCATGATTGCGGGCTTTCAGGTGGGGCCGGGCTCGCCGGACACGATCCTGATCCGCGCCGTCGGGCCCGCGCTCATTCCCCTTGGCGTGTCGGGCGTCCTCATGGCACCCGAGCTGACACTCTTCGATTCCGCCGGCAATGTGCTGCAGTCCAACGTGGGCTGGGAATCTCCCGGGGGGACCGCGACTGCGGCCCTCATGGGCGAGGCGGGCGCCTTCCCCTTGCCGACCGCCAGCGCGGACTCGGCCATGGTGGTGACACTTGGGCCCGGCACCTACACGGCGCAGGTGACGGGTGTTAACGGCACGACGGGAATCGTCCTCCTTGAGGTGTACGAGGTCGGCGCAACTCAGTCCACGGGCCGCCTCCTGAACCTCTCCACGCGGGGCCAGATCGGCACGGGTGGAAGCGTCATGATCCCGGGCCTCACAATCGGGCCCGGCAGCGGGATGCGCACGCTCCTCATACGCGGGGCGGGCCCCTCGCTGACGGCCCTGGGCGTCCAAGGCGCAATCCTGGATCCCTCGCTCTCCGTTGTCGACGAAACCGGGGCAATTATCGCGGCCAACGACAACTGGGGCACACAAGAGTCATCGGGACCGGACACCACGCAACTGAGCGCGATTTTCAGCTCGGCGGGCGCCTTCTCCTTCGCCCTGGGCAGCCTCGACTCGGCCCTGGTCGTCACGCTGGGCCCGGGTTCGTACACGGTTCCCGTCAGCGGGAACGCAGGCACGACAGGAATCGGGCTCGTGGAGGTCTATGATATCACACCGTCCGGGCCGCCCGGGCCGCAGACCGTCACGGTCACGGCCTCCGACCCCAGCGCCGACACGAGCGGCTCCAATCCCGGCGCCTTCACGCTCAGCCGCTCCGGCGACACGAGCCAGGCCCTGACGGTCAACTACACGGTGGGTGGCACCGCGGTCAACGGCACGGACTACCAGCAGCTCCCCGGTTCGGTCACCTTCGGGGCGTATGCCACGACCGCGGCTGTCAACGTGACCCCGAACATCAGCTTCTCGTCCGCGACCTCGAGCACCGTTATCCTGAGCCTCAATTCATCGAGCGGCTATGTCGTCGGCTCGGCCGGCACGGCCACGGTGACGATCCAGAACATACCCCCCACCCTCTACATCTCGCAGATTCGGCCCACGTCGGTGGCCTCCGGGTCCACGGGCTCGGGCGTCGCGACGATCCTGCTGAGTTCAAACGGCTCGGTGGCGAGCGTGAGCGTGAGCTTCAGCAACCTCACCTCCGACGAGGTCGTCGCCCACCTCGCCATAGGCGGCGACACGAACAACGGCACCTATGTGCTCAACCTGCCGAACGGCCAGGTCTCAAACCTCACGTGGACGCCCACGGCCGAGGGAACCTATTCTACGGCGCAGGTGCTTGCCGCGCTCAAGGCCGGCGACCTCTACGTCGAGATCGACAGCTCGTCCTATCCCGGCGGCGAGCTCGGCGGGCAGTTCACGCTGGGGACGGGCTCCCAGACTTTCTCTGCGCCTCCCGCGCCTCCCGCGATCAGCCTCGCGTCCGTGTCCAACGCGGATGCACCCCGGTTCCTGACCCAGACGACTTTCGGGGTGACGAGCTCGGACATCACGTCGCTTCAGTCCCTCGGCTACAGCGGCTGGATCGCAGCGCAGATGGCCCTGCCGGAGACATCCCACCGCGCGGCGACGGATGCTGACGCAGCGGCGTTTCCGAACACAGGCCAATATCCCGTCATCCAAAACAACCGGCAGGCCGCCTGGTGGAAGGTCTCCGTGACGGCTCCCGACCAGCTGCGCCAGCGCGTCGCCTTCGCCCTCAGCGAGATCTTCGTCACCTCCGACGTCGCGTCGCAGCTTGCCAATGAGCCCGACGGGCTTGCGGACTACTATGACATGCTCGCCAACGACGCGTTCGGGAACTTCCGGACGATGCTGAACGACGTCACCCTCAGCCCGGCCATGGGCAACTACCTGAACATGCTGCGCAACGCCAAGGCCAACCCCTCCAAGGGAACGAGCGCCGACGAAAACTATGCTCGCGAGGTCCAGCAGCTCTTCACAATCGGCCTCAACGAGCTGCAGCCGGACGGGACGCTCGTCCTCAACTCGAGCGGCCTGCCGGTCCCGACCTACAACCAGAACGAGATCGTTCAGACCGCCAACGTCTTCACGGGATGGGGATACCACTCGACCGCCGCCAGCCCGAGCTTCTACGGCGCGGCCGAGGACTTTGACGACCCGATGATGCCCTACGCGTCCTACCACGACGTGACCCAGAAGACCGTCATCAACAACCTGGTGCTCCCGGCCGGCCAGGACGCCGCGACGGACCTGAAGATGGAGCTCGACGCCCTCTTCAACCATCCCAACACGGGGCCGTTCATCTGCAGCCAGCTGATCCAGCGCCTTGTCACGAGCAACCCGAGCCCGGGCTATGTCTACCGCGTGGCGCAGGTCTTCGCGAACGACGGGACCGGGACACGCGGCAACATGGGGGCCGTCATCAAGGCCATCCTGCTCGACTACGAGGCCAGGTCCCTGACCGTGGCCGCGAACAGCGGATACGGTAAGCTGAAGGAGCCGCTCCTGCGGCTGACCGCGATCTACAGGGCCTTCAACGCGACGGCCTCGGATGGCCGCTTCAGCATCTTCAATCCGCAGACGGCGCTCGCCGAGGCGGCCCTTCGCTCGCCGACGGTCTTCAACTTCTTCGACCCGGGCTACGTCCAGGAAGGCACGCTCGCGGCTGCCGGACTGCTCGCTCCGGAGTTCGAGATCACGACCGCCAGCACGGCGATCAGCGTGCCGAACAACATCTACTCGGTGGTCTACTTCGCGAGCCCGCCCGTGGCCACGACCCTCGTGCTCGACCTTTCCTCGCTGTCGGCGAACTCGGCGAATCCCACCGCCATGGTCGCCACGCTGAACCAGCTCCTCTGCGGCAACTCAATGGGGGCTCAGACCCAGGCCGAGATCGTCTCCGCGCTCAAGGCTGCGCCTACCACGACAACACCGACAGCCCTTGCACAGATGGCACTCTATCTCGCCTCAACATCACCCGACGCGGCTATCCAAAAATGAGCAACATCCACGACCTCTCCCGGCGCCGGTTCATTGGCAGGGCCTGCGCGGCCGTCGGCGCCACGGGCATGCTCTCGGCTTTGGCGCAGCTGCGCATGATCGGCGCACTGGCGGCGGACGCCGCGCCGACCGACTACAAGGCGCTGGTGTGCCTCTTCCTCTACGGCGGCAATGACTCGAACAACCTCCTGGTCCCGATAGACGCGACGAACTACGGGCTCTACTCCGCGGCGCGCACTGTCCTGGCGCTCCCCCAGTCGACGCTCCTGCCGATTTCGCCCAAGACGTACAGCGATGGCCGCCAGTGGGGACTGCATCCGTCGCTTGTGGAGGTGCAGCAGCTCTTCGGCTCGGGGCAGCTGGCCCTTATGGCCAACACCGGGACGCTCGTGCAGCCCGTGACCCTCGCCCAGTACAACGCCGGAACCGTGGCGCTCCCCCCGCAGCTTTTCTCGCACGCGAACCAGCAGGTCCAGTGGCAGAGCAGCGTGCCCGACCAGCCGTTCACGACCGGCTGGGGCGGCCGCCTCGCCGACATCGTCAACGCGCTCAACTCGAACCCGAAGATCTCGATGTCCGTCAGCGTCGCGGGCCAGAACTCATTCCAGGTCGGCAACAACGTCGCGCAGTTCGCGGTGAACCCGTCGGGCGCGGTGGTCCTGACCGGCACCAGCGGCTCGACGCTCGCCACGGCCCGCTACGGGGCGCAGCAGAACATCCTGAACATGCAGGAGCAGAACCTATTCGAGGCCGCCTTCGGGGGCACCACGTCGGCGGCGATCACCGACAGCCAGCTGCTGAACTCGGTCCTGGCCTCGTCCCCGGCGCTCCAGACGGTCTTCCCGACAACGAGCATCGCGTCGCAGATGAAGATGATCGCGCGCATGATCGGCGCCGCTCCCCAGCTTGGCCTCACGAGGCAGGTCTTCTTCGCGAGCCTCGGGGGCTTCGACCTGCATTCCGACCAGCTGACGGCCCATGCGACCCTGTTCAGCCAGCTGAGCCAGGCCCTCAGCGCCTTCTCCTCGGCCACCGCCGAGCTGGGTGTCCAGGACCAGGTCACGACCTTCACGGCGTCAGACTTCAGCAGGACATTCAACACGAACGGGACAAGCGACGGCACAGCGGGCTCCGACCACGGCTGGGGGTCCCACCACCTGGTGATGGGTGGCGCGGTCAAGGGCGGCGACATCTACGGGACGGTCCCGCTGCTCGAGCTCGGCGGGCCCGAGGACACCGGCCGCGGGCGCTGGATACCCACGTCGAGCGTCGACGAGTACTCCGCTACCCTCGCCTCCTGGTTTGGCGTCAGCCCCACCAATCTCGCGGTGGTGCTCCCGAACATCGGCCGGTTCGCGACATCGAACCTTGGCTTCATGGGCTAGGGACCGACCGGATGGGAACGCAGCGCATCAGGATGGGGATATTCGGGACCGCCCTATTGGCGGGCGTTGTCCTCCTTCTTCTTCTGTTCCCGACGCGCCTTGCGCCGATATGGCGGGGCATCGCCTCGCTCAAGGACCATGGCACGGCTGCCAAGGTCGCCACGCGGCCCTCGCTCGCGGCAAACGCGGCCGTAGCCGAGCGATCGACACTCGCCGACGACCTCAATTCCCCGAAGACAGACGTCCATTCGGACCTTCGCCTCATCAACGAGATCTTCATCGCCTACCGCGCAGCGGTCCGCGAGGAGGATCCCGTGGGCGAGAACGTCGAGATAACGGCCGCCCTGAAGGGGCGCAACAAGGCCGGCTTTGCCTTCATTCCACCCGATTGCCCCGCCCTTAATGCGAAGGGCGAACTCTGCGACCGGTGGGGCCACCCTTATTTCTTCCACCAGCTCTCCGGTGAGAAGATGGAGATACGATCCGCAGGTCCCGACGGCGTCCTTTGGACTGAGGATGACGAGGTCCTGACCCCCTAGGCCGGGCCGTTCCCAGGCAGACTCCTCGCCGGTTGACGGCGGCTCGCATTGGCGTTCATTTCGGGGAAGCACCCGAAATACCCGAATGGATCCCAGCCCTATACCCGTAACCGTCCTGACCGGCTTCCTTGGCTCCGGCAAGACGACCCTCCTCAACCGCATCCTATCAGAGCAGCACGGCCTCAAGCTGGCCGTGATAGAGAACGAGTTCGGTGAAGTCGGCGTCGACAACCAGCTTGTGATCCAGAGCGACGAGGAGCTCTTCGAGATGAACAACGGTTGCATCTGCTGCTCGGTAAGGGGCGACCTGATCCGCATTCTCGGAAGGCTGCTGAAGCGCAAGGACCGCCTGGACGGGATCCTGATCGAGACCACGGGTCTCGCGAACCCCGCGCCGGTGGCGCAGACGTTCTTCACGGACGACGAGATGAAGCGCAATTTCAGGCTCGATGGCATCGTGACGGTCGTGGACGCTAAGCATGTCTCGGCGCACCTCGACTCGGACGACGAGTCCGTGAAGCAGCTGGCTTTCGCCGACGTCATCCTGCTCAACAAGACCGACCTCGCGTCACCGGCCGAGCTCGACGCCCTTGAGGCGCGCATCCGCGGCATCAACGCCGTGGCCTCGATCACGCGTACGCACAACTGCGACGTGCCGCTTGAGCGCGTCCTAGGGATCGGCGGCTTCAACCTCGGCCATGCCACGGAGCTCGACCCGAAGTTCCTTGAGCCCGAGTACCCCTTTGAGTGGGCGGGGGCCTACCAGCTGCCCGCGGGCACGCACGACCTCGTGATCGGTCATGCCGAGGGCGAGGAGCACGACCATGACCACGGCCACGAGGGCCATCACCACCATCACCACGGAAACGAGAACGAGCTCGATGTGGCGGTGATGCCGCTAGCCTCGCTCGACGAAACCGAGACCGTCGCGGCGAGGAACGCCGCCGTGAAGGTTTTCTCGGACTGGGAGAAGCGCCTGAAGGCCGGCGATACGGTCGTGCCCGGGGCATCGCTCAACAGGCTGCTTCTCGAGGAGGGCAATGGCTCCTACAAGCTCCAGGTCGACAAGCCGGGCCTCTTCATGGTCTTCGAGGGATGCGGCGAGGAGCCGCTCCACATCCAGGTCGCCGGCGACAACGTGAAGCCGTCCTGGCAGGCCGACTACCACGGCGCCCACGAACACAACGAGGGCGTCACCTCCGTCGGCATCCAGGAGGCCGGGGAACTCGACAGCAAGCGGCTGAACGAATGGATCAGCGGCCTGCTCAGGACCCAGGGCAACGACATCTACCGCATGAAGGGTGTCCTGAGCGTGAAGGGCGCCGCCAAGCGGCTTGTCTTCCAAGGAATCCACATGCTCTTCGACGCCAAGTTTGACCGGGAATGGGGATCGGAGGCCCGCGTGAACACCCTCGTCTTCATCGGCAAGAACCTCGACCGCACCGCGCTAAACACGGCTTTCAGGGCCTGCCTCGCCTGAGAAGCGCATGCAGCTGACCAAGCACTGGGCAGGACAACTGGACGACTACGTCATCGACCTTGGGTGGTGCGCGGACAACACGATGCTCGCGGCCGCATCGGGCGCGGGCCCGGTGACGATATTCGCAGCCTCCGACGGGAAGCGGCTCCATGAGCTTTCCGGCCACGACAATGGCACCAATGCGATCTCGTGGAAGCCCTCCTCTCATATCCTGGCAACTGGCGGCCAGGACGGCGCGGTGAAGCTTTGGGACGCCGCGGCGGGCCAGCATGCCGCGACGGCCTCGCTCGGGCGGTCCTGGGTCGAGCACCTATCCTGGCGACCCGAGGGACCGGGTGCCACCTTGGCGGCCGCGGCGGGCAGGAAGTTCGTCTACCTGAACCCCGATGCAACGATCCGCCACGAGTTCAAGGATGCCCCGAAGACGATCACGGCCGTGGCCTGGCATCCCAAGGGCGCCTGCGCCGCGGTCGCCTACTACGGCGGCGTCTGCATCTGGGACGGCGACGATGCCGTTGCGCAGAAGGAGTTCCCCTACGGGAACGGGATCCACGCCCTCACGTGGTCGCCGGACGGGCGCTGGCTCGTCTCGGGCAACCAGGACCCGAGCGTCCACCTGTGGATGCCCGAGAGCGACGTCGAACTCCAGATGAGCGGCTACGAGACCAAGGTGCGCCACCTCTCGTTCGACTGCGCGAGCCGGTGGCTGGCGACGAGCGGAAGCCAGGATGCCTGCGTCTGGGATTGCACGGGGGCCGGCCCCGAGGGACGCGAACCCATCATGCTCCCCCACCCGGCCCAGGTGTGCGGGACGGCGTTCCAGCATGCTCACGGGCTCCTGGCGACTGCCTCGCTCGACGGGAGCCTGATGCTGTGGAGCCCGGACCGGAAGCAGCCGATGCGCGCCACGGTGAGGATGCCGGTGGCCGCGACCTGCCTCTCCTGGTCGCACGACGACAAGTATCTCGCGATAGGCTCGGAGAAGGGCATCATCTACGTCCTTCGATGCGAGCAGTGACTGAACTCGCCTTCATGGGGCTTTCCCCCGCCCTCTGGCAGTCGCTCGGGATCACGCTTGAATTGGCAGGCGTCACCACGCTGATCCTGGCCCTCCTGGGATTGCCGCTCGCTCATTGGCTGAACACCTCCCGTGCCCGGGTCACACCGGTCATCGAGACGCTGGTGGCCCTTCCGATTGTTCTGCCACCGACGGTAATCGGGTTCTACCTCCTTATTGCATTTTCACCGCAGCACGCGCCGGGCAGCTGGTGGGTGTCCCTGACAGGCCACTCGCTTGCCTTCACCTTCCTGGGCCTCGTGATCGCATCGACGATCTACTCCCTGCCCTTCGCCGTTCAACCCTTCCAGGTGGCGTTGAGAAGCGTTCCAAAGGAGCAGCTGGACGCCTGCGCGGCCCACGGCGCCCCGCCATGGCATGTGTGGACTCGCGTGCACCTTCCCCTGGCCTCCCGCGGCATCGCCGCCGGCCTGACGCTCGCCTTTGCGCACACCCTCGGGGAGTTCGGAGTCGTGCTGATGATCGGCGGCGCGATACCGGGAGTGACAAAGGTCGCCAGCATCGCCCTCTACGACGAGGTGCAGAACCTCAATTACCCCACCGCCCACGCGTTCGCGGCGTTCCTGCTCGTCATCTCCTTTGTCCTCATCCTGACCGCGACGCTGCTCCGGCGCCGCGAGCAGTGGCGCTGATCACGGTGCCTTGGCCTCGGTCCCGAAGACGGCGGCGGCGTAGTTCGCCGCGCTGAACGCCTGCAGGTCGTCCGGCTCCTCGCCCAGCCCAACGAACACGATCGGCAGCTTCAGTTCGCGCCAGATCGCAACGATGGCGCCACCCTTGCTGGTGCCGTCCAGCTTCGTGACGATGAGGCCCGTCAGGCCGAAGCTCTTGTGAAAGGCCCTGGCCTGCTCGACCGAGTTCGCCCCGAGGGATCCGTCGACGACGAGCCAGGAATGGTGCGGGGCCAAGGGGTCGATCTTCGCGACCACCCGCCGGATCTTGGCGAGCTCGACCATAAGGTTGTCCTTCGTGTGAAGCCTGCCCGCCGTGTCGATGATGACCCAGTCCCGACCCCGGCTCTTCGCCGCCTGGACGGCGTCAAACGCGACGGCCGCGGCGTCTGCCCCGGGCTTGGTCGCAATGAGCTCCAGGTCAAGCCTCTGCGCCCAGGACCTCAGCTGGTCGATTGCGGCGGCCCTGAAGGTGTCGCAGGCGGCGAGAAGGACCGTGTCGCCCTCCTGCTTCAGCCTCCACGCGAGCTTCGCCGCGGTCGTCGTCTTTCCGGAGCCGTTCACGCCGATGAGCACGATGACCGTGGGCTTCTCGGAGGCCTTCTTGGCAACGCCCTCCGAGCCCGCGAGCGCGCGTCTGAGCACCTCTGTCCCGATCTCGGCCGCCTGGCGGCCCTCAAAGTCCTTGTCCTTGCGGGACGCCGTCTTGATCTCAGATAGGATCTCGGCCGTCGTCTCGACGCCGAAGTCGGCCGAATAGAGCGCCTCCTCCAGGGCCGCCAGCGACGTCGCATCCAGCGGCTTTCCACCGAAGAGCCCATGCGTCTTCGAGGAGATCGCCGAGACGGTCTTCGCCAGCCCGTCCTTGAACTTCTTGAAGAGCGAAAGCACGGTCCCGCGTTCGCGCCGAGCGCCTAGTCCGAGGCCTTGCGGGCGTCGCGGCCCAGCTGGTCCTTTAGCTTGTCGAGGATGCCGTTGATGAACCGCTTCGAGTCGGCGTTGGAAAACTGCTTTGAAATGTCGATGGCCTCGTTGATCGAGACGACCGGCGGTATATCCTTGCGGTAGAGCATCTCGAAAATCGCGATCCTGAGGATCGCGAGGTCGATCTTGGCCACCCGCTCAAAGTCCCAGTTCTGGGCCAGGACGCGTATCTGGGCGTCGATCGGCTCCTGGTTCTTGATCACACCGTCAATCAGCTCCTCGCCGAAGGCGTAGTGGTCCCTGGGCTGCTCGAGGTTCTCGAAGAAGACCCTCAGGTCGTCGACCAGGTTGGCCGGGGAATTGATGCTCCAGGCGTAAAGGTACTGGAGCGCGGCCACGCGCCCGTCGTGCCGTTGTGCGTACTGGGCCTTGCTCATGTGGTAAGCTTCCTCCGAAGCGTCGCCATCGCAAGGGCCGCGTCCGCGAACTCCGCCCCCCTGTCGATCCTTCCCTTGCAGCGGACCCTGGCCTGGGCCTCGTTCTCCGCCACGACGACGCCGTTGATGACCGGTACCCGCGACTCAACCGCGACGTCCATCAGGCCGTTTGTCGCCGCCGTGGCGATGAGCTCGTAGTGGATCGTGTCGCCCCTGACTATCACGCCCAGCGCGATCACGGCGTCCGTCTTGCCTGCGTCGACCAGCAGCCTCGCCGCCACGGGAAGCTCGTTCGATCCGGGAACGCGCACGACCCTCACGTTGCGCTCCTTCACGCCGGCGGCGGCGAGCCTCGCCTGAACGCGCCCAAGGAGGGCCCCGACCAGGTCGCCATTGAACTGCGCAGCGGCGATGGCAAACCGCAGGCCAGAGCCATCAATGCCCTCCTGTGTGTGTGAATCGCGACTCATGGAACGTTGAGAAGACACCCTTGGAGGGGCTATCCGCAACATGATTTCGCTCGGTGGGCCACAAGGGCGGCTATCGAGAGCATCTTCAGGCCGAACTTCTTCTTGAACTCGATGATGTCCGGCATCCTGGAAACGGTGCCGTCGTCGTTCATGAGTTCGCAGATGACCCCGCTCGGGTGGAGGCCGGCCATCCTGGCAAGGTCAACCGCGGCCTCGGTATGGCCGGGTCGCTCGAGCACGCCGCCAGGCCTGGCCCTGAGCGGAAACACATGCCCGGGGCTAACAAGGTCCTCGGGTTTCGAATTGGCATCTCCAAGCAGGCTGATGGTCCTCAAGCGATCGTTCGCGCTGATACCGGTCGTCACGCCGACGGCGGCGTCAACGCTCACGGCGAAGGCTGTACGGAACGGATCGCCGTTGCTAGCCACCATTGGGACGAGTCCGAGCCTCGCCAGGACCTCTCCTGTAGTTGGCACGCATACGATGCCGCTGCCGTGACGGATCATGATGCCGATCGCCTCGGCGGTCGCCTTTGAGGCGGCAATGATGAGGTCACCCTCGTTCTCGCGCTTCTCGTCGTCAGTCACGATCACCATGCGGCCAGCCGCGATGTCGGCCACGACGGACTCGACGGAGTCGAATTGGGGTGGCTGGGACACGGGCATCGGGGAGACAAAATCGCCCCGGCTCGCCGGGGTGTCAATTCGGCGGGACGGCGCAGTGCCCTGCCTACTCGCTGACGTCCACCACGTAGGTCTCGACGTCGCTGGTTCCGGTTTCCAGCAAGGTCATGTGCAGCTTGAAGGTGTGCGGTTCCTTGACGACGTAGCTGGAGGCGAGGACCGAGGGACTTCCTCCAGCGGTCAGCTCGGTGCGCTCCGCGTTCGGCTGGTAATGAACGGACCACCATACCACGGCGGACGGCCGGTCCGCGGCGACGGGCTTCTTCTTGTCGTTGTAGAAAGTCAGGATGAAGTTGCTGTCCTTGAGCTCGAGGCCGAGCCAGCCGCCCTGGCTCCTCTTTATCGGGATGCCCTGGATCGTGCCCTCCTTGTCATCCGCCGCCGAGGCGATGCATGTGCATGACAGGAGCATCCCTGCCATCGCTAAGAGCAAGATGCGCTTCATGGCCGCAACCTACGACTGGGGGCGCTTATCGGCAAGTATGTTCCCCGTGCGCGGGACGAGGGCGGCCTTCATCCCAGCCCAGCGCTTTAGCCTCTCCGCAACCTGCTCCTCCGCCCCCACCTGCTTCGGTGTGTAGAGGCTTAGCGGCTTCTCCAGGTAGTTCTGGCCGGAGATGTTCTCGGGGAAGGAATGTGAGTAGTCGTAGCCTTTTCCGTGGCCCGCCCTCTTGCTCGCCTGGCCTCCCTTGTCTCTGAGATGAATCGGGACGGCCTGGACGGGAGATTCAGCGAGGACGCGGTGCGCCTCCCCAAGTGCCATGGTCGCCGAATTGCTCTTTGGAGCAGTGGCAATGTAGAGCGTCGCGTGCGCGAGCGTGAGCTCCGCTTCCGGCATGCCGACAAACTCGACGGCATGGTGGGCTGCAACCGCAAGCGGCAGCGCGTGGGGGTCCGCAAGTCCCACATCCTCGCTGGCAAGGATGACGAGGCGCCGCGCCACGAAGCGGGGGTCCTCGCCGCCAACGAGCATCTTCGCCAGCCAGTACATGGCGGCATCGGGGTCCGACCCGCGGCAGCTCTTGATGAATGCTGAGATGGTGTCGTAGTGCTCGTCCTCGTCGGCATCGTAGCGGATGCGCCGCTCGCGCGCGAAGACCGCGAGGTCCTCCTCCGTGATCGGCAGGGCACCGCCCTTGCCCAAGGCAAGAACCTCAAGCGCGTTCAGGGCGCGGCGCAGGTCCCCGTCGCAGAACACAGCGAGTCCGGAAAGCGTCTCGGCCGAGGCCGTGACCCCGAGGTCCCCAAGCCCTCGCTCCTTGTCGACCAGCGCCTTGGAAAGGACGCCCGCCACCACCTCGGTTGACAGGGGCTCAAGCCGGAAAAGATGGCTGCGGGAGAGCAGCGGCGGATTGACGTAGAAGCCCGGGTTGTGGGTCGTCGCGCCGATGAGCCGCACCACGCCCTGCTCGACGTCAGGCAGAAGCAGGTCCTGCTGGGTCTTGTTGAACCTGTGGAGTTCGTCGATGAAGAGGATGGTGCGTGCGCTCGGCTGACGCCTGGCGGCGCCCAGCACCTCCCTCAGTTCCGCGGCGTTGGACATCACGGCGTTCACGCGTACGAAGCGGCTCTTCGTCTCGCGCGCGATGGCCTCGGCTATGCTCGTCTTGCCAGATCCCGGGGGTCCATAGAAGAGGAGCGAGCCAAATTGGTTCTGCGCCACCAGGCGCGCGAGAAGGCTGCCGGGCCCGAGGATGTGTTCCTGGCCAACGACCTCGGAGAGGTTGCGCGGGCGCATGCGCACGGCGAGTGGCCGTCTCGAGGTATCGCCCTCCCCTGACGGGGCGGCAACGGCCTCCGGCTCACCAAACAGTTCGCTCTGGTCCATGGGGTGCATCGCTCTTTGGCTCAATCTCCGCCGAATCACATCGGATGAGAAGCCATATTCTTGTCAAACGGGGCATTCAGGGCGATCCTGTCAGACCACATGAAAAGCGCATACGAACTCGCGATGGAACGCCTCTCCAAGTCGGACCCCGCCTCGTCGAAACCGCTGACCGCCGAGAAGCGCGCGAAGCTGGCCGAGATCGACAAGGTTTATAAGGGGAAAATAGCCGAGAGGGAGATCTTCCTTCGCCAGCAGCTGGAAAAGGCGCTCACCGGGCAAGACGCCGACGAGGTTTCAAAGATCTCAAAGCAGATGGCCTCGGAGAAGAGCCGCCTTGAGGAGGACCGCGAGGCCGAGAAGGACAAGGTCCGCTCGGCTTAGTTGGTCAGACGAACTCGAAGTCGGCCACCACCGGGAGGTGGTCCGAGGCAAGGGAGTTCTCAATAGAGTGGCTTACGCAGCGAAGGCCCGAGTTGTAGAAGACGTGGTCGAGCACGAACGGCCTGCGGTGCCAGGTCGGCACCTTGTACTGGACCGTAGCGTAGCCAAACTCGGCGAACTGCTCCACGAGCGACGCGTGCTGGCTCACGTTGAAGTCGCCGCCGAGAATCGTCGGCATGTCCGACGACGCCAGGCGGTCGGCCACGAGGTCCCTCTGCCATGGGAACATCGTGCTGCTTGACCCGAGCATGAAGAACGCGAGGAGATGAACGTTGTAGAACTGCACCTCCCTGCCGTTGATGACCGTGCGCGCTCCAATCATCAGGCGGTCCGTCGGCGTCATCTTCTTGCCGCCGAACTCGAACTCGATGGCGGGCGAAGGGACGTCGATCCTGAACTTCTCGGCGAGAGGTGTCTTTGAGAAGATCGAAAGGCCTATCCCGAAAGGAAGCTCCCTCGGGTCGGCCTTAGGGTAAGAGAACCAGCTGTCGTAGTCCGGGAAGGCCTCCTTGAGCTTGGTGTAGTTAGGCGGGGGCTCCTCCTGGTGCCCGCCCACCTGGGCGTGCTCAACCTCCTGCAGGAGCACAACGTCCGCGTTGTGCTTCTTGATTTCTGCAATGGTGGCGTCCATGTCGATCGGGACGTTGTCCGGGTCGGCGGTGTTCCAACCCATACCAAACTGCATGTTGAACTGAAGAATCCGGAACATGTTAGGCAAAATGCCCCGTTATGTTTACGGGCAAAGTCGGGGCGTTCATATTCATTGGCGAGCCTGGGGCCATTCCTGTCGGCGCCACCGTGTTGCAGCAACTCTTTATTGGAAGTCTCATCGGCTTTTACAGGCTCCTCATTCCGGCTCCGCAGTTCCCTCGAGGACCCATTCGCGCGCCTCGGGAACCTGCTCAAGGAACAGCTTCAGGGCGGCGCTGAGGTGCTCCGCATAGCGGAAGTGGGCGCCCATGCCCGTTCGCAGCTCGGCCTCGTAGATGAACTTGTCGGCGTGCGTCGAGTGCTCGAACGGAGTCTGCGCGCCGAGCAGAAGTGAATATACGTAGGCAGGCGAGGCGCGCCCCATCAGTTCCCGCGTCAGCTCCATCTGGTCCCTCAGGAGCGCCGCATGATCCTCGCGGCGTATCTCCTCCGGAAGATAGAAGCCCGCCTGGATCACGGGCGTGTACCGGTTGCCGGTCCTGTGGCGGTTCAGGTCGCGGAGCTCGGCCAGGGCCATGTTGTTCCACGCGAAAGAGACCCTCATGCGCCGCGTCCCCTGCCCCTGCTGGCCGTAACGGTTCGAGCGATGCCTCAGGGACTCGGACACGGCCTGCGCCTGGGGAAACCACTGTGGGGCGGACCGGTCGACGCTCACCCATACCTTGTCCGCGAGTCCCTCGGTGCTCAGGCTCGCGAGGCCCATCTGCAGCGATGCCTCGAGCTCCTGGCGCGCCTGCTCCTGGAATGACTTCTCCGCGAAGCTGTGGCGCATGAGCCTCGGCGACTGCTTCATGAGTTCGTCGCGGATGAGCACGGCCGCAGCCCTTGCCTCCGGGTGCGGCAGAGAATCAAGGTGCTTCACCGTCGCGGCCCACATGCGCGAGGTCTGCACGAGGCCGACGTTGGTACGCGTCGCGAGCGGTATGAAGTAGCGCGCACGGTCTAGCGCATAGTTCTTGCGGATGCGCGCCACGACCGCGGGCTTTGCGTCCTTCGGGAAGCGGATCCTCTCCGGCTCGGCAACCGACAGCGCGTCGAGTCTCGTGTACTCCGCGTTGTAGGCCGCGAATGAGCGGGCCATGATGTCGCGCCAGCGATCCGCGAGGTCCTCGGGGATGCCCAGCTCGCCCGCCGTCGGCAGGTTCGCCGCATCCATCGTGATGTAGCGCGTGCTCGATTCCTGCCCGTCCGCCATCTGCGCTATCTCAAACATTTTGTAGGCGAGCCACATCGAGACGCCGTCAAGCGCGACCGCCAGGCCGCCCGTGAGTCCACCTATGGAGGCGTGGCCGTAGTCCACGAACTTGAGTATCCGGTCGATCGAGGCGTCGGGGTTCGACACGTCGACCTTGGAGAGAATGGCTGCAATCCCCTCGGTGCTCCTGGAGTACCTCGCAAGCACGGAGGCGAGCAGCTCGGGAGTGACCTTGGGGAGATCCGCCGCACTGGGAGGTGGCACCAATGCAAGGCCGGTAACCTTCATCATTCGTCCTAATCAGGCAGCATTTTGTTGGGGAAACAAACTGAAAGCGTTCCACAGGCAAGATCGATGCAAATTTTTATTCATTAAATACTTATGTCATTTCGATCGTCGGTAACATTTACCCATATCCGGCGTCTAATCCTTTGAATTCTTCAATCCCTACCATCATGAAACTGACCACAATCTCACTCTTCGCGCTGGCCTGCGGGCTGGCGCCCCTAGCCGCCCCCGCGGGCGTCGAAATCGGGATAAACCTCGGCGGGCCCGAGGTTATCGTCCACAGCCAGCCACCGCCAGAGCGCTACGAGGTCATCGGCACGGCGCCGGGACCGGGCTACTTTTGGATCCGCGGCCACTGGGGATGGCACCACGAGCAGTGGGAATGGATCGGTGGACGCTGGGAGCACGCCTCGCAGCCGAACTCGGTCTGGGTGGCTGGCCAGTGGGCGCAGCGCGGCAACGGCTACGTCTGGATAGAGGGCCATTATGACGTCGTAACCGCTCCTCCCCCGCCGCCGTCCGTCTCCTATGAGATGGTCGTGAACGACGCGCCCCCCGCGCCGATTGAGGAGCCAGTTCCTTATGCGCCGGGCCCGGACTACTTCTGGATCGGCGGACATTGGAGCTGGAGCGGGCGCTGGGTCTGGATCCACGGCCGCTATGACCGTCATCCCCATTTCCATCCTGGCGGCGGCTGGGAAGCTGGCCACTGGGATCGCAGGGACGGCGGCCACTACGTCTGGCGCGAGGGCCACTGGCGCTAAGGCGCAGGGCAATCCTTCAAGGGCCGGGGAAATTCTCCCCGGCCTTTTTATTGGCGCGAAACCAGGTGCCCGAGCGGGCCCTGGTAGAAGCCGAGGATGATCGAGCCCGCCGCGAGAAGCGCCAGGGCGATCCGCAGCACGATGTCCGTCGAGCACGTGGTCGCGGCACCAGGCTGCGTCTCTGAGGCGCCCGGCTCGTCCGTGAAGAAAGCCGCTCGGATCCACCCAAAGTAGTAGTAGATTGAGACCACGACACCCACGATCGCGACCACGAGCAGGCCATAGTGGCCCGCCCTGAACGCGGCAACGAAGACGAAGAGCTTGCCCATGAAACCCGCGAAGGGGGGAATGCCAGCCAGGGAACCTAGCCCGCAGGCGAGGACGCCGCTCAGGAAAGGGCTCCTCCTGCCGAGGCCCGCGTAGTCGCCCAGTTCCTGGTTCGTGTCGTCGGCGCCCGCCAGCGCCGTCATGACGCCGAACACCGCAAAAGATGCAATCAGGTAGACGAAGAGATAGAAGTAGACGGAGCCCTCGGCCGAAGGGACGGTGCCGATGGAGGCCACTGCGAGAAGGATGAAGCCCGCGTGCGACACTCCGGACAGGCCTATCAGGCGCTTGACGTTGTGCTGCTTCAGGGCTGCCAAATTGCCGAAGAGTATGGTGGCCGCGGCCATGGCGCAGAGGACGGGGCTCACGAGCCACTGGTAGGGGGCGAAGACCTTGACCAGGGAAACCAGCACCACGAAGCCCGCGGCCTTGGAGGCCACCGCCAGGAAGGCCGTGACGGGGGTCGGCGCGCCCTGGTAGACGTCGGGCACCCAGATCTGGAACGGGAAGCCGCCGATCTTGAACGCGAGGCCCGAGAGGACTAGGACGATTCCGGCGGCCGCCGTGAAGTTGCCCGGGTTGGCTGCGAGGAAGGAGTTGAGCGCGGCGAACTGCATCGCGTTCGGCGTCGTGCCCGGGAGGACTGGGCTGCCGGCCACGCCGTAAAGCAGGACGATCCCGAAGAGGAGGAGCGCAGAGCTGAGCGCGCCCATCACGAGGTACTTCAGGCCCGCCTCGAGCGTCCCCGCGTTTGAGCGGAAATAGCTCACGAGGATGTAGAGGCCGATCGTCATCGTCTCCAGCGTGACGAAGAGCATGATGAAGTTGCGGCTCTGGACCAGCAGCATGGCAGCGCCTGTGACAACGAGCACGATGTTGTAGAACTCGACGCGCGGCACCACCTGGCGCGAGAGGCTGGTGCGGGCCAGGATCGACACCAAGACCGAGCAGAGGATGAAGAAGACGCGGAACAGCTGCCCCGTCGGCGTCTGCGCGACCATGCCGTTGAAAGAGTCGCCGTAGGTCGTGTGGAAGGTCGAGAGGACGTAGCCAAGGATCCCCAGCTGCGCCACGATCGAGATCATCGGGATGCGCCTGTGCGCCTCTTTCGGCAGTATGATCTCCAGCACGAGGAGCGCCAGGGCGAGGACTCCCAGCAGGATCTCCGGGAGGATGGACCCCCAGGTGTTCCCGGCTGCAAGTTCGCGTAGTGTCGAAAAATCCATGGGGAAACCGTGTTGCTACTTGGCGGTGACTTCCGCGGACGGCGCTGTCAGCGCCGCGTTGATTGCCGTCGAGAAGGACCTCGGCCAGATGCCGACGAAGAGGAGCGCGGCCACCAGGATGAAGGCGGGCGTGCGCTCGCTCCAGCCGATGTCCCTAGGGGGATTGGCCGCGGCGACGCGCTCAAAGGCGGCGGACCTCGGCCCAAAGAAGATGCGGGCGACCGCACGAAGGCCGTAGATGGCCGAGATCACGGTGCCGGAGACCGCGACGAAAGTCAGCCAATGGGAGTATTCCCACAGGGCTACGAAGATCGGGACCTCGCCCCAGAAGTTGGCGAAACCCGGCAGGCCGATGCCGGCGAAGGTCGCCGCGAGGAACAGTGCCGAGAGGACAGGCGTGTCCTGCGCCAGGCCGCCCATCTGCTCCATGTCGAACGTGTGCGTGCGGTGGTAGACGGAAGTCGAGAGGAGGAAGAGGAGCGAGACCGAGAGGCCGTGGGCGACCATGAGCATCACGACGCCGCCGACGCCGAGCGTCGAGCCGGCCGCGATGCCGAGGAAGGCATAGCCCATGTGCATGACCGAGCTGTAGCCGACCATCTGCTTGAGGTCCCTCTGGGCCATCGTGACGAAGCCGATGACAAGCACGTTGCCGATCGCCGCCGTGCAGGCGAGGCCGTGGCTCCAGTGGGCGGCGCCGAGCGGCAGGAGCGGGAGCGCGATCTGGATCATCCCGTAGAGTCCGAACTTCTTGAGCACGCCAGCGTGGAGCATCGCGGCCGAGCTGGGCGCCGCGCCGTAGCCAAGCGGGGCCCAGGAATGGAAGGGCCAGAGGGACACCAGGACGCCGAAGCCGAAGAGGAGGAGCCCGAAGATGTGCTTCTGCGTTGCCTCGCGAAGCGGCGTCGCGGCCAGCGTGTCCCTGATCGTCATCAGGTCGAAGCTGTTCGCGCCGCTCCTGGAATAGATCGCGATCAGCCCAAGGAGGGAAAGCATCGCGCCAATCGTGAGGTAGATCGTCATCGCCATCGCCGCGTAGGTGCGGTCGCGCCCTCCCCAGATCCCGACCATGATGAACGTCGGGATGAGGGCCAGCTCGTGGAAGAAGTAGAAGAAGAACACGTCCACGCTCGCGAAAGTCCCCATGAGCCCGCCCTGCATGACAAGGAGGAGGAGAAGGTACGTCTTCATCCGCTCGGCGTTCGACTGGATGGCGTAGATGCCGGCGGCTAGGCCGACGATGCCGGCCAGGACAAAGAGCGGCAACGAGATCCCGTTGATCCCGAGCTTAAGCCCGATCCCGTAGGCATCCAGGCCCGTCGCGTAGCGGGTGACGAAGGCGTAGCCGTGGGACTCCTTGGCCACGCCCGAGAACTGCGTCCATACCCAGATCGCCATGGCTGCCGGTGTGGCGAAGCCCAGGTAGGCGAGCTTGATGACCCACGACTTGGGCGTGCCGAGCGCGATCAGGGCCGCCACGGCCAGCGGTGCCGCGACGGCGATCAGGAGGGGGTCAAAGGAAAGGGTGCTCATCTCGTTGAATCAGAGGACGCCGGCCGCGTAGGCCCACAGGATCACGATGCCCCCCAGGAACCAGTACACGTAGGTGCTGAGGCGGCCTGTGTGGAGGACGCGGACACCGTAGCCGACGATCTCGACGCTTCCCGCGACGATGCCGCGCACGATCGCCCCACCGAGGATGACGACATCCAGGAAGTTGAGTATCATGGCCAGGCGCTGCTGCACCTTGGCGACATACCAGCCGTAGAACCGGTCAAACGAGTAAAGGAGAGCCGTCAGGAAGCCGAATACGCCCGGGGCCCTTGTCTGGAGGGCGTCCGTGCCGTCCGTCGAGTAGAACGCGAGGGAGCAGCCGGCGCCGACAAGGAGGACGGTGAGGCTCGTGAGAAGGATCACCAAGTGGGACGCTCCCTCGGTGTCGGGGACCAGCGAGAAGACGCCCTCGAACACCTTGGGGTACAGGCTCCTGTAGCCGCCGATGACCGAGAGGAGGCCGAGGAGGACCAGCGGGGCCGTCAGCGAGAGGCCGCCCTCGTGGGCGTGCGAGGCCGACTCGCTCCTCGGCTCGCCGAGGAAGACGATCTTCCAGAGGCGCACCATGTAGAAGGACGTGAGGATGGCCGTGAAGGCCAGTATGGCGAAGACCGCGAGGTTGTGCTGGTAGGCGAGCGTCAGGATCGCGTCCTTCGAGAAGAAGCCCGCGAGGAACGGCAGGCCGCAGATGGCCGCGACGCCGATTGTGAAAGTGACGAACGTGAGCGGCATCCTGGAACGCAGGCCGCCCATCCTAAAGATGTCCTGCTCGTGGTGGCAGCCGTAGATCACGGAGCCCGAGCCGAGAAAGAGGAGCGCCTTGAAGAAGGCGTGCGTCGTCAGGTGGAACATCGCCCCGCCGACCGAGCCGAGCCCGAAGGCCGCGACCATGTAGCCGAGCTGCGAGAGGGTCGAGTAAGCGAGGACCTTCTTGATGTCGCGCTGCGTGATGGCGCAGAGGGCGGCGTAGAGCGCCGTAAGCGTGCCGACCCAGGCGATGACGGTCGAGGCCGAGGGCACCATGAGGACGTCAATGCGGCAGAGCATGTAGATGCCCGCCGCCACCATCGTCGCCGCGTGGATGAGCGCGGACACCGGTGTCGGGCCCTCCATCGCGTCCGGGAGCCACACATGCAGCGGGAGCTGGGCCGACTTGCCGACCGCACCGCAGAAGAGGAGGAGCGGGATCAGCCGGCTGTACACCAGGTGCGTCGAGCCGAGGGCGTCCAGATTGACGGTCCCGTTCGCCCAGTAGCAGAGGATTATGCCGATGATGAAACCGAAGTCGCCGACGCGGTTCACGATGAAGGCCTTCTTCGAGGCGTCGGACGCCGACCTCTTCATGTGCCAGTGGTTGATCAGGAAGTAGGAGCTGAAGCCCACCAGCTCCCAGAAGATGAACATCATGAACAGGTTGTCGGCGAGCACGATGCCGATCATCGAGAACATGAAGATCGAGAGGCCGCCGAAGTACCGGGACCGGGCCGCGTCGTCGTGCATGTAGCCGAGCGAGAAGACGTGAACGCAGAGGCCCACGATGCCGACGATGCAGAGCATGAGCGCCGCGAGGTCGTCGAACTTGAAGCCGATCGAGATCGCGAACGACCCGAATCGGAACCATTCCATAGAGCCCGTGAAGCGGGCGCCGCCCAGCGCCAGCGAGAGCGCGCCGAGCGCCACGATGGCCGATGCAAGGACGGACACGGCCGAGGCCAGGGCGCCCCTCCTGCCCAGCAGCAGCATGATGATCGCCGCCGAGGCGAGCGGAGTCAAAAGGACGGTGAGTGCGGTCTGGATCGGCGTCATTTACCGGGGCTCAGTGCTTCAGGGAGTCGAGCTCGTCGACCTGGATCGTCTGGCGGGCCCTGAAGAGGGCGACGATGATGGCCAGCCCGACCGCGACCTCCGCGGCCGCGACGGTGAGGATGAAGAATACGAACACGTCGCCGTCCTGCGTGCCGTTGAAGCGCGAGAAGGCGACCAGCGCCAGCGTCGTCGAGACCAGCATGAGCTCGAGGCACATGTAGATGACGAGCGTGTTGCGGCGAAGCAGGACGCCGAGGAAGCCGATCGCGAAGAGCGAGGCGCTCAGCATGACGTAGGAGTTCAGCGCGGGAGTCATTTCGAGGGGACCGCGTCGACGCGGCGGCTAAGGACGATGACGCCCAGCATCGCGATCAGCAGGAGGAAGCCCACGACCTGCACGGGAAGGAGGTAGGTCGTGAGAAGCTGGTAGGAATAGAGGCTAAGGCGCGAGCCGACCTCGTGACCGACCGGCGGGGCGCTCTCCAGGCGGCCGCGGACGGCAAGGAGGTTCAATCCGACGACCAGGAGCGCCGCGGCGATCACGCCGGCCAAGCCCTGGAGGCCCTTTATCTTCAGCTGCCTGCCGCCCTGCATGTCGAGGAGCATGATGATGAACAGGAACAGGGCCACGACCGCGCCCGCGTAGACCCAGACCAGCAGGAACGCCAGAAGGTAGGCGTGGAGCTGGATGAAGAGCCCCGCTATCCCGGCCAGGCAGAGGAGCAGGCACATGGCGCCGTTGACGGCGTTCTTCGAGAGGACAACTCCGACCGCGCAGGACAGCGTGAAGAGGGAGATGAGCGTGAAGGCGATCTGTTCCATTGCTTGCTGGACTCTAGTGGTGGCCGCCCGAGGACTCCTCGGCCGCCTTTTTCACGTCCCACTTGAAATGCTTGTCGGGGCGGACGCCGCCGATCTCATAGAGGCGGTCCTTGTGGTTCACCATCTCCGCGCGGGAGAAGCCAGTCATCGAGTACTGGGTCTGCAGGAAGATGGCCTCCTCCGGGCAGACCTCCTCGCAGAGGCCGCAGTAGATGCAGCGCAGCATGTCGATGTCGAAGGCCTGGGGGGCCTTCTCCTGCTGCACGGAGGCGCCGGTCTCGGGGGCGTTGCCGGGCGCGATGCGGATTGCCTTCGGCGGGCACACGAACTCGCAGAGCTGGCAGGAGACGCACTTCTCGCGGCCGTTCGGGTCCTTCACAAGCGCCGGGACGCCGCGGTAGCCCTGGGGGATCGCGGGGCGCTGCTCGGGGTACTCCATCGTCTCCGCAGGCCCAAGCAGGTACTTGAACGTGGTCTTCAGCCCCGAGAGGATCTGCGGGAAATATGTCCGCTCCATGAGCGTGAGGGGCTTTCGCTGTACGTGTATGACGGCCATGGCGTGTGGTGTTAGCCCTGCAGGAAGTAGATTCCGATCGTGTAGGCGATCAGGTTGACGATCGATAGGGGCAGCAGCTTCTGCCAGCCGATCTTCATGACCTGGTCATAGCGGAACCGCGGAACGGTCCAGCGCACCCACATGAAGACGAAGAGGAACGTGAAGACCTTGCCGACGAAGATCCCGATGGAGATGAGCCCCACGGCGACCGGGTGCAGCAGGAAGGCCCAGTGGGTCAGGTGGTGCAGGCCGTGGACAAACGTCGCGAGCGGCAGCCAGGGCAGCGGGTTCCAGCCGCCGAGGAAGAGCAGCGCGAAGACCGCGGAGCCGACGATCATGTTCGCGTACTCCGCGACGAAGAATAGGGACCACTTGAAGGCGCCGTACTCCGTGTGGAACCCTCCGACAAGGTCGGACTCGGACTCCGGCATGTCGAAGGGCTGGCGGTTCGTCTCGGCGAAGAGGGCGATCGCGAAGATCGCGGCGGAGACAGGCATGACGAGGATGAACCACTCGCCGCCGCCGCTCGTCCACGTGCCGCTCTGGAACTCGATCACGCGGGCGAAGCCGAGTGTGCCGGGCATCCCGGGGGCGTTCACCCAGAGGAACACCGGGAGGACGGAAAGCGTCATCGAGAGCTCATAGGAGATCAGCTGCGCGGAGGCGCGCACGCCGCCCAGGAACGGGTACTTCGAGTTTGAGGCCCAGCCGGCGAGGATGAGGGAATAGATGCCGAGCGAGGCGACGGCGAAGACGGCCAGTATGCCGACGTCCACGTTCGCAAGGACGAGCGGGACAATGCCGCCGGAGGAGTCCAGGTAGGCGCCGAACGGGACGACCGTCACGGTTGTGAACGCGGGCACCATCGCGATCACCGGGGCCAGTGTGTAGTAGAGGCGGTTGACGTGGTTCGGGAGCGGCTCCTCCTTGAAGAGGAACTTCGCGCCGTCCGCGGCAAGCTGGAAGAGTCCCAGCCTCTGCAGGACGCCGATGCCCGGGATGCCCACCAGGAAGGGAGGGATCGTACGGTTCGGGCCCGGCCTGCGCTGGATCCAGGCGGACACCTTGCGCTCGGCCATCGAGCAGGCGGCCGCGATCGGGAAGATGACGAGGATGACCGCGAGGCCCTTCAGCACCGCGAGGACGAGCGGCTCGCTGCCGATCGTGATCACGTGGTTAAGCATGGGCCGCCTCCCTTGCCGCGGGCTTGAAATGGAGCGTCGCGCCCTCGCCGAAGGCGAGGGATGACCACGCCGAGCCGTCCAAGAGGAGGCCGGTGTCCGGGATGCTGCCGTAGGCCATGGTGCCGAGGGCCTGGATCTCCGAGGAGATCGTGCCCCAGAGGACGCCGACGTCGGAGCCGAGTGCCGGGCCGCCGGCGGCGAGGACGAGCTTGGAGAGGACGACCAGGTCGTCCGTGGCGCCCGTCGACGCCGGCACGGCCTTCGCGAAGCGCTGGATCCTGAACTGCTGGTTTATGAGCGTTCCGTGCTTCTCAAACACCGTGAGGGTCGGGAACACCACTTTGGCCGCCGCGCTCGTGGCGTTGGCATGGGTTCCCAGGTAAATGACCGAGACCTTCGCCAGCTGCTCGCTCGAGAGCCCGGCCGCGGCCAGGTCCTCGCCGACCGAGACAATCGTCCTCACTGCGCCCGAGTCCACCTGGGCCGCAAGTGAGGAAAGCTTCTCCGAGGGAAGCGAGGAGATGAGCCCGGTCACGAGGGCGCCGCGCGTGTTCGGGTTCCTGTCGGTGGAGATGAGGATCCTGTCGCCCTCCCCCACCCGCGCGACCAGGTGCGCCTCGGCCTTCGCGGCCTGCGCGAGCTTCCTCGTCAGGAACTGCTCCTCCACCGAGCTGCGGCCCGAACCGACGACGGCGACTCCTCCCTTTGCGATGAGCTCGGCCGCGGCGGCGACCGCGAACTCAAGCGCGCTCTCGGCCGCGTTGACGCGGACCTGGTCCAGGCGGCCCGCCGAGCGGATGTCCTTGTAGAGCATGCGGCCGCTGTCGGCCATCCAGGTGTCGTTCACCTCGTCGTTCTGGCGCGGCGTGATCCTGTAGACCGCGCCCTCGCGCGACCAGACGACCGTGTTGGCTCCCACGCTCGACTCGGTGTCGATGCTGTTCGTCTGCTTCAGGAACCAGACGCGCATCTTGAACCTGAAGTCGGTGCTCGTGAGGGCCCCGACCGGGCAGATGTCGACCGTGTTCAGCGAGTAGTTGTTCTCGAGCTTCTTGCCCGGGTAGCAAGTCAGCGTGCTGTAGCTGCCGCGGTCGGTGAAGCCGAGGACGTCGTCCTTGGCGATCTCCTTGGAGAAGCGGATGCAGCGGGAGCAGAGGATGCACCTCTCGTCGTCCAGCATGACCCTCGGCCCCAGGAGCGTCCTCTTGGGCTTCACGTTCTTGTTCTCGATGAAGCGCGAGTAGCCGCGGCCGTAGCCTGCGGACTGCTCCTGGAGCTTGCACTCGCCGGCCTGGTCGCAGATCGGGCAGTCCAGCGGGTGGTTGATGAGGAGGAATTCCATCACGCCCTCGCGGCAGTCCTTCACCATCGGGGTCGTCGTCCTCACGTGAAGGCCTGGGGCCGCGTTCGTGGCGCAGGCGATGGCCGGCCTCGGCGACCAATTGACCTTCTGCTTGCCCGTGGCCGGGTCCATGATCGGGGCCTTGGTGGCGGGATCGACCGCCGGCATGCCGGTCTCGACCAGGCACATCCTGCAGTTGCCGACGACCGTCAGTTTCGAGTGGTAGCAGTAGTGCGGGACGTCGACACCGACCCTCAGCGCCGCCTCAATCATGTTTGTGCCCTTGGGCACGGCGACCTCCTTGCCGTCAACGTTGACGGTGACCAGTTCGGGTGAGGCGGGCTGTATCATCTTGCTGGAGTTGGGTTGGCGGGTGCTAGACGAGCTCCGGGGTTTCCGCGGGCCTCGGGGCAGCCTTGGCCTGGGCGTATCCCTTGAACTCGTCGCCGAACTTCGCGATGAAGCTCTGGGTCGGCCAAGCGCATGCCTCGCCGAAGGCGCAGATCGTGCGGCCGGCGATCTGGTCGGCCACGCTTTTCAGGAGCGCGCCGTCCTCGGGCCTGGCGGTGCCGTGCACCATGCGGGCCGTGATCTTCTTCATCCAGAGTGAGCCCTCACGGCAGGGAGTGCACTGGCCGCAGCTCTCGTGCGAGTAGAAGGCATTAATGTTGCCGAGCGCCTCGACCATGCTGACGGAGTCGTCCATGACGATCACGCCGCCGGAGCCGCCCATGGAGCCGATCATCGCCAGGGAATCAAAGTCCATCGGGATGTCCTCGACGCCCCAGTCGTAGTCGACCATGTCGGCGCCGACCTTCCTCTTGCCCTTGTAGCGCTCGCCGAACTTCAGGACCTTGGCGGACGAGCCGCCGGGGATGACGGCCTTGAACGTCCTGCCGGGCAGCGGGCCGCCGCACACCTCGTTGAGGAGCTGGCCCATCGTGCACTTTCCGACCTCGAACTCGTAGTAGCCCGGCCTCTGGACGTGCCCCGAGACGCAGAGGATTCTCGTGCCGGTGTTGCCGGGGGTCCCGATCTTGGCGTACGCTTCGCCGCCGAAGTCCGCGATGTGCTTCACATGGCAGAGCGTCTCCACGTTGTTGACGATCGTCGGGCACTGGTAGAGGCCGAGGACTGCAGGAAAATACGGGGGCTTGATGCGCGGGTACGGGCGCTTGCCCTCGAGGGACTCGATGAGGCCGGTCTCCTCTCCGCAGATGTAGGCGCCGGCGCCGCGGTGCACGTAGATCTCGCAGCCGTAGCCCGATCCGAGGATGTTGCCACCGACGAAGTTCGCCGCCTTGGCCTCCGCGATCGCCTTCTCGAGGATCTTCGCGCCCTCCGGGAACTCTCCCCTGATGTAGATGTAGGCGCACGCCACCTTGTTCGCGAAGCACGAGATCATGATCCCCTCGATCAGCTGGTGGGGGTCCTGGTGCATGATGTAGCGGTCCTTGAAGGTGCCGGGCTCGGACTCGTCGGCGTTGACGACGAGGTAGATCGGCTTGCCGCTCTTCCTGTCGACGAGCGACCACTTGACGCCGCACGGGAACCCGGCGCCGCCGCGGCCCCGCAGTCCCGACTTCTTCACCTCGTCCATCAGCTCCTCCGGCTTGCGAAGCACGGCCTTCCTGAGCACCTCGTAGCCGCCGTTTTTCTGGTAGCACGCGATGTCGTTCGTGTACCCGGGCTCGTCGATGTGCCTGAAGATCAGCCTGTGTTGTTCGGGGGCGGGCATGATGGTTTAGCGGGGTGCCAGCTCGGCCTTGATCTTGTTGCTGAGCTCGCGCGCCCTGGCTGCGTCCACTTTCTGGTGCAGCTCGTCGTCGATCATGACGATCGGCGCCGTGCCGCAGCTGGCGAGGCACTCCACGAACTCGACCGTGACCTCGCCGCCGGGCGAGACTTCTCCGAGGCCCGTGTTGAACTGCTTCTGGAACTCCGAGCACGTGCGGTAGCCACCCATGATGGCGCAGGAGAGCGTGCGGCAGACCTTGATGTGGCGCCTGCCGATCGGCTTCTGGCGGAACATCGGGTAGAATGTGACGAGCTCATAGACGTTGATCGGCTGCAGCTCGAGCTTGGCCGCGATCCACTCAATCGCCTCCTGCGAGACGTAGCCCTGGTCCTCCTGGACCAGGTGAAGCAGCGGCAGCGACGCGCTGCGCTTCACCGGGTAGTGGGTGATGACCTCGTCGATCCGGCTGAGCGTTTCGGGCTTCAGGTTCATTAGCGGTCGCACTCCCCCATCACGAAGTCGAGGGAGCCGAGGATCGACACCACGTCCGACACCATGGCCCCGACGCACACCTTGGGCAGGATCGAGAGGTTGCAGAACGAGGGGGCGCGGATCTTCAGGCGCCACGGCACGCCGCCGCCCTTGGAGACGATGTAGAAGCCGAGGGCACCCTTGGGGTTCTCGGCCTCGAAGTAGACCTCCCCGGCGGGCATCTGGGGACCCTCGGTGACGATCATGAAGTTCTGGATCAGCTCCTCCATGGATGTGAGGATCTTGTCCTTCGGCGGCGCGATGATGCGCCTCGCGTCCTCGGCGTACCACTTGCCCTCCGGGAACTGGGCGATCGCCTGGCGGATGATGCGCACCGACTGGCGCATCTCCTCGCCGCGGACGAGGTAGCGGTCGTAGCCGTCGCCGTTGGAGCCGATCGGCACGTCGAAGTCGTACTTCTCGTAGCCGCTGTACGGCTTGTCCTTGCGCAGGTCGAGCGGCACGCCGCTCGCCCGCAGGTTCGGGCCCGTGAGCCCGTAGGCAATCGCGTCCTCCTTGGAGATGACGCCGACGCCGGCCGTGCGGTCCGTGAAGATCTTGTTCCTCGTCAGGAGGTCTAGGATCTCCTCCAGCAGCGGCAGGAACTGGTCGCAGAAGGCCAGGACGCGGTCATTCCAGCCAGGGGGCACGTCGCGGGCCACGCCGCCGATGCGCGAGTAGCTGGTCGTGAAGCGGGCGCCCGTCAGCTCCTCGAAGAGCTTGTAGAGCTTCTCGCGCTCGGTGAACGAGTAGAGGAAGACGGTCCAGGCGCCGACGTCGATGCCGAATGCGCCGAGGCCGAGCAGGTGGGCGGAGATGCGCGCCATCTCGGCTGTGATGACGCGGATTGCCTGGCAGCGCGCGGGGACCTCGAGCTTGGCCAGCTTCTCGACCGCGATAGCATACGCCATGTTGTTCGCTAGCGGCGCCAGGTAGTCCAGCCGGTCCGTGTAGGGGACGAACTGGTTGTAGGTCATGTTCTCGGCGATCTTCTCGTCGCCGCGGTGCAGGTAGCCGATGACAGGGTCCGCCTTCGTCACGATCTCGCCGTCCAGCTCCATCTGCAGGCGCAGCACACCGTGCGTCGAGGGATGGGAAGGGCCCATCGAGAGGGACATCTTCTCGGTCTCGAAAAGGCCCTTGGCGTTGCGCGCCGCGGAGTCGGGAAATGAGTGTTCTACGGCCATGGGTTCAGGCGTCGGGCTTGGGGCGGCGCTCGGTCCAGCTCTCGTCCTTCGCGCGCGGCTCGGCGTCGGTCATGTTGAGCTCGCCCGAGGAGGCGACGAAGGGCCCTCCCATCATCGGGGCCGCGATTGCGCCCACCTTCGTCTCGGCGGTGACCTCGGCGTCGGGGAGCTCCGTCTCGATCCCTGCCAGGGGGAAGTCCTTGCGCAGGGGATGGTACGGATAGCCGTCCCACATGAGGATGCGGCGCAGGTCGGGGTGCCCGGCAAACGTGATGCCGAACATGTCAAAGGCCTCCCTCTCGTGCCAGTCCGCGCCCGGCCAGAGCCCCGCGGCGCTCGGGACCTGGGGCTTCGCATCGTCGGCGCAGTCCACCGAGACGCGCACGTACTCGTGGCCGGTGGTCGAGAACACGTGGTAGACGACCGAGAACCTGGGCGAGGTCCCGATAGCCCAGTCGACACCGGAGACGTCGGTCAGCATGTCGAAGCCGTGGTCCGCCTTCAGGCTGCCGAGGACGGCCAGCAGATCGGCCGCGGGCACGTTGATGGCGGGGTGGTCCAGGCTGGCGCGGTCCTTCACGCCGACCCACTTCCCCTTTAGCGCTGCGATGGCGTCCAGTGCCGTGGGCATCAGGCCGAGAGAAGTTTGCCCGCGGACGGCTCCCGCTTCACTTTTCCCTGCAGTTTGATGAGAGCGTCAAGGAGCGCCTCCGGCCTCGGGGGGCACCCGCTTATATATACGTCCACCGGCACGATGCGGTCGACTCCCTGGAGGACCGCATAGCTGCGGTACATGCCGCCCGTGCTGGCGCAGGCACCCATGGCGATGACCCACTTCGGGTCGGACATCTGGTCGTAGATGCGGCGCAGCGGCGACGCCATCTTATAGGTCACCGTGCCCGCCACGATCATGACGTCGGACTGCTTGGGCGAGAAGCGCATGACCTCGGCGCCGAAACGGGCGATGTCGAAGCGGCTGGCCGCGGTCGCCATGAGCTCGATCGCGCAGCAGGCTAGGCCCATCGGCATCGGCCACATCGAGTTGCTGCGGATCCAGTTGATCACCGCGTCAGCGCGGGAGACGATGACTTCACCCTCGATCTTGCTGTTGTAGGTCAGTTCAGAGTTGGCGGAGACCATGGTTGGATTTAGGCAAAAACCATCCAACCGTACCGGGCCCATAAGGTCGCGCAAGAAGGTTTTCGCGCACCCTGTTTTATAAGTGAGGCTTAAGCGTCCAAGTGCACGAATCCGTCGCTGCCTGCGGCCCCTCGAACGCCGTCACAGACACTCTGTTCTCACCCGGGGAAAGCGTCACATTCTGCCACCTGAAGGTGCGCGTTCCCAAGGGGTCCGACTGGGTGCCCAGCGAAACGCCATTGACCTGCAAGGTCACGCTTGGCGCGTTGGAATATACCTTCACCTCGGTGACGGCGTCAGTCCTCTCGGTAAATCTGCGAGCAGCGATGTGGAGGACCGGCTTCTCGGTCCAGTTCGCCTGGTAGAAAAAGAAAGCATCCTTCCTCACCTTCCGGTCATAGGTGACAAGGCCCTTGTCATTGCGCCCGGCATGGTCGCCCTCGTTGCGCCCGTCCGAGGCGAAGTCGAAGAGGCACCAGATGAACTTGCACCAAATGTAGGGCTTGGTCTTTAGGTCGGCCCAGTAGGCCTCGTGGTAAAGGCTTTGGTATTCCTCGGGATGAAAGGGTCCGCGAGGAGCAGGGGGCGTCGTGCTGTCGGAGTGCTGGATGATGCTGCCGCCCGCCCCGTACTCGCTCATACCGTAGCGCGCCTTCGGGTAATCTGCCCGTGTCCGGGCCAGCCACTCGGTGAAGTCCGTGACGCTCTTGCTGTACCAGCCGTAGTACCGGTTGAAGGCCACGACGTCCGAGTGCCAGTTTTTCGGGTCCTTCGCGTCATGGTTCGAGGCGTAGGTCGAGAGGCGCGTGGGGTCCTCATCGCGCACCACCGGTGCCAGCGCGGCGGCAACCGCGTCAGCCGCGGGACCGCGCGTCTCGTTGCCGATGCCCCAAAAGCAGATGGACGGGTGGTTGAAGTTCTGGCGGATCAGTTCCCTTAGCTGCTGTTTCGCGCTCGCCAGATACTCGGGCGTGGCGAGGCCGAGGCCCCACGAGGGGATCTCGGCCCAGCCCACGATGCCGAAGCGGTCGCAGCGCGAGTACCACGAGTCCGACTGCTGGTAGTGGGACATGCGCATCGCCGTCGCCCCGGAATCCATGACGATCGAGAAATCCTCGGCCTCGTCGGCATCCGATATTGCCCATCCCTTGTCAGGCCTGTCCTGGTGTCGGTTGAACCCGTGGAGGTCCAGATACTTCCCATTCAGGATAAAGCCTTTCTCGGGGTCGACCTCGTAGTAGCGAAGTCCCATCGGCTGAACGACGGCGTCCGACAATTGGCCCCTGGAGCCGTCGGCCGAGACCGGCCGGAGCTCGACATGGACCGTGTAGAGATAGGGGTCGCTCCTGCCGTTCCACAAGTGCGGGTGCGTTATCCTCATCGGCTTGAGCTCCTCGGAGGTGCCGCTGGGGTCCAGGTGGACCCTGAAGGTCGAGTCCGCCTCGCCGACCGCCCGCATGTTGTCGTCTACCACATAGATCCTCACCTCGACGTCCCGGGGGAGCGCCGTGTGGTTCTCGAGTTCGGCCCTGACGTTGAAGGAGGCGGATTCAGCGTCCACCGCATGCTGCTCTATGAAAACGCCAGGCGAGCCCATGTCCATTACCGAGACCTGAACCGGGTCCGTTGCAAGGAGCCACACGGAGCGGTAGAGGCCGCCGCAGATCGTGAAATCGGCATCGTTCGGAGGGATTCCGAGCTTCCCGTTGTCAACGCGGACCGAAATCTCGTTGTCGGCGCCTGGGCGAAGGGCGTCGGTGGCGTCGAAGAGGAAGCGTGCAAAGCCTCCCAGGTGGTTGCCGAGGTGGACGCCGTTCACGTATACATCGGCCATAAGGCAGGCGCCGTCGAACTGGAGGTAAAGGCGTTTGCCCGCGAGCGCACCATCGGGCGTGAAATGCCGGCGGTACCAGCCGGCCCCGCGTCGGTAATCGCCGCCGCCGTCCTGGCCGTCGAACCCGTTCCAGGTGTGCGGGAGGTCGACCGCCTGCCACGACTCGTCGTTCTCGGACGGGTCGGACCCGTGCGCGTCGTCGCCCGCCAGGAACTTCCATCCGGCGTTAAGGTTGATGAGCTGGCGCTCGCTTGCGGCCAGAGGGCTCGCGGCGGCGATGGCGAGCATCATGGAGAGAAGGCTGGGGATACGCATGGGGGGTACTAGGGTTGGAGGTAAAGCTCGCTCCAGTTGATGGCCGCGACCGCGTGGTCGTGCCATCCCTTCACGCTCGGCCTGATCAGCATCGCGCGGTTGGAGAAGTAAAGCGGGGCATAGTAGGTGTTCTCGGAGTTGATGGCCTCGATGCCGTCAATGATCCTGAACCTCGTGGCGGCGTCCGGGGCCCGGTCCGAGGCGTCGTAGGCCTTGTCGTAGGCCGCGTCGTTCACCCCCGAGTCGTTGTTGGGGTCGGCGCTGAAACCGAAGGAGAGCATGTCGTGCGGGTCCGGGTAGGTGGAGTAGCCCTCGAATAGGATGTCGAACTGCTTGTCGCGGTCCACTTGGAGGTAGACCTTGAACTCCAGGGGGCGCAGCTCGAGGCGCACGCCGAGCGCGTCGACCCACATTTGCTGGAGCACCTCCGCGACAGAGATCGTCAGGCCGGTGTTGCTGTTGAGCGTGAGCTCCATGTGCGGAAACCCCTTCCCTCCAGGGTAGCCGGCCTCCGCCATAAGCCGCGCTGCCTCGGCCGGGTCGTGCGGGAACCTCTCCGTCGGCACGAAGCCCGCGGTGCCAGGCCGCACGAAGGAGTGCGCGGGCGTCCCCGCGTCGCCCAGCGCCGCGCGGACCAGGGCCTCGCGGTTGATCGCGAGCGAGAAGGCGCGCCTTACCCGCGCGTCCGCGAACGGACCCTTGTGGATGTTGAAGGCCAGGAAGTTCGTTCGCTGGATCGGGAGCGTGTGCAGCTCCGGGGAGTTCTCCTTCTCGTAGGCGTCGAGCTTCGACTTCGGCAGCGTGTAGGTCATGTGGAGCTGGCCCGCGCGGAACGCGCGCTCCTCGGAGGCCTCGTCGTCCGTCGGGTAGAAGCGCACCTCGTTTATGCGGACATGCACGGCGTCCCAGTAATTCGGGTTGCGCACGATGCGCACGAAAGCATTCGGGCGCCACTCCGCGAGCATGTAGGCGCCGTTGCTGACCAGGACTCCGGGCTTCTCCCAGGGGCCGCCCCGCTGCAGGCGTCCCCCGTTCGCGTCCAGCGACGGCAGGTAGAGCGGGTAGAACGGGCTCCAGGCGAGGACCTTCAGGAAATACGGGGTGGGATGCTTGAGGCGCACCACGAACGTGTGCTCATCCGGCGCCGAGAGTCCGACCTTGGCGGGATCGCTGATGCGGCCCTCGAGGAAGTCGCGCGCGCCGGCCACCGCGAACATGTTGCCGGCGACCTCGCTGGCGACATGCGGGTCGAGGATCCTGAGGAACGAGTCCCTGAACTGCGCCGCCGTCACGGTTTCCCCGTTGGACCAGCGGGCCGCCTGCCTCAGGTGGAACGTGTAGGTCAGCCCGTCGGGCGAAATGTCCCAACTCTCTGCAGCCGCGGGAATCACGTCCTGGCCGCTGTCCGAGTACTGGACCAGGCTCTCGAAGAGCCCGCAGAGAATGCGCGCGGTCGAGATCGCGTCGTTGATGTGGGGATCGAGGTCGTCCGGCTCGTCCTTGTTGCCGATGTGCAGCACGCCGTCCCTGTCGCCCTGCTCGACGGTGGTCGTGCGCTTCACGCAACCGGACAGAAGGAGGGCCGCGGCGATGATATATAAGGCGCGCCGTGGCACGGTCGCGAGGATTCGGGCAGCGATGTCATCCGCAAGAACCATATATATAATGCGGAGCCTGCGGCCGGCTTAGCCCGAGTTCAATTGCGGCGACGGCACACTTTCATGTCGCTGGCGCAGCAGAAAAGGCTTTGCGCATTTCTTTACTGGAATTGCGCATTTCTTCGGTTGTGCGCAAATCGAAGTTCCTCTTACGGTCTTGATACCCGATTAGTTCAGAGAGTTTAGGCCAGACCCCAGCTACTTATACCCTCCGTAGGTTTTTCGGATTCAATCCGTTACGGAGCCACCAAGCCCCGGCGCGTCCACAACCGCGTCGGAATTACCCCATACCCTAATGATTAAGACAAAACGCAGTGTATTGTTCTGCACGTCCCTCGCGGCTGCCTTCTTGGCGCTGACCAGGGTCCACGCTCAGTCCAACGAAGCAGCCGCACAGAATGACAACGCCGTCCAGCTGCCGGCATTTGAAATCCAGTCCGAGAGCGACCGTTCCTACGTGGGGACATCCTCGCTGAGCTCGACCCGCATCGCGACCGACCTGTCGGATCTCCCGCAGTCGGTGAAGGTGCTGAACAACTCGTTCCTGCAGGCCATCAACCCGACGATGATGAGCGACATCCTCGACTACGTCGGCGGCGGCCAGAACGGCGCGCTGAACTGGACGCCCGGCCGCATGAACATCCGCGGATTCACTGGTGACGCCGATTACACGGACGGCTTCTCCCCGACCGCGGGATCCACAGTCGACTCTATCATCTTCGACCGCATCGAGGTGATCAAGGGCCCCTCGACCATCTTCCTCGCGGCGGACGGCAGCCCCGGCGGCATCGAGAACAAGATCACGAAGAGTCCCCAGGCGGTGGCGGCGACCTCTCTCTCCGTCCAGACGGGCCTCTTCGACGGCAACCACGTCGGCTTCGACAGCACCGGCGCGGTCACGAAAGACAACAAGCTCCTCTACCGGGTCGTCGCCGGTGACTCGTACTACGACGGCTACTACCGCAACGTGTACATGCACCGCTTCACCGTGATGCCGGCCCTGACCTACGTGTTCTCGGCGGACACGAAGCTCGAGCTGAAGGCGGAGTTGGTCCAGACCAACTGGCCCTCGTACAACGGGCTTCCCGTCGATCCGCGCACCGGCAAGATGTTCGACCTGCCCTACGACTCCTCGCAGGACGAGGACGCGCCCTACAACTGGCGCCATGACGACGTGCGCCGCATGTGGGGATCGTTCAACTCCCGCCTGAGCCAATACTTGGCCCTCAGCATACGCGGTATGAACGCCTACGACCGCGCCGACCGCGTGGAGTCGCTCACCGCGCCCTGGAACGAGGGATCGCGCACCTGGGCCTACGCCGGCGTCACGCCAACGACCTACACGGGAGGCCCCATCCCGCGCAGCACGACGGCGGACGATGCGCACACGACGTACCGCGACCTCCAGACCGACCTGAACTTCAACTACTCCGCGAAGTACTTCAACGAGCTGTTCCTCGTCGGCGCCGAGGACCGCGACCAGCCCGGCAGGACGGAGACCTACAGCGGCAACTTCAGCTCGTCGCCGTGGTACCCCTACGCTGAGGGCACGCAGCCCATCATCAAGACGAGCACGATCCCGAGCGCCTATACGGAGACGCAGTCGCTCTTCCAGCGCCTGTATGCGATGGAGACCCTCAAGCTCTGGGACGACAAGATCATCCTGACCTACGGAGCCGACCGGGCAAAGGTCACAGGCTCGAACTTCAACTACCTGACGGGCGCCCAGTCGAGCTTCGTGCCCTTCACGCTCTACAAGAACCTCATCCAGTATGGCCTGGTGATCAAGGTGCTGCCCGGCATCAGCCTTTTCACGGGCTACAACCAGAACTTCGCGGCGAACGGCGTCGGCACGTACAACGGAGTCAAGAACGTGGCGCTGCCGCCGAAGGTCGGTGAGCAGCACGAGGTCGGCGCGAAGGGCGACTTCATGAATCACCGCATCACGGCGAATGTCTCGTACTTCGACATCAACCAGAAGAACAATACCGTGCCGTCGTTCCCGCTGGACCCGGCCAACCCCAATATCCTGATCCCGGGCGTCATCTCCCGTGGATTCGACGGGGACGCCTCATGGAAGGTCAGCAGGAACCTCTACCTGATCGGCTCGTTCGCGAACTACAGCGCCAAGTCGATCCTCGGGCCTGCGGTCAATGGGAAGTTCATCCAGCCTGGCACGGGCAGTGTCGCCTACGGCTCCATCCCGGTCGACAACACCGCGGAGCAGACGGAGAGCCTCTATGCCCTCTACGACTTCGGCAACTCGGGCCCCTACAAGGGCCTATCGATCGGCATCGGCGAGAACTTCCAGAGCAAGCGCGCCGTCACGGACGGGCCCGACCAGGTCTTCTGGGGCTACGTTCCCGGAAGGACGATCGTCGACTCGTCGATCAACTACACGTACAGCAAGCACATCAAATACACGGTCACGATAGACAACTTGCTGGACAAGAAGTATATATATTCGGTGCGAAGCGAGAACGTCCAGGTCCCAGGAACGCCCCTCAATATCAAGGTCGGCATCACCTACACGCTGTAACCAGCACAGCCCCCAGGTGACGAAGCGGGTCCGAAAGGACCCGCTTTTTTTGCGCCCGAGAAACCCGAAGCCTCAGTCCTTGATGGCGTGATCGGGGGCGACGTCCTCGCCGCTCCACAAAAGCTGCGAGGTCCAGCGTGCGGCGTTCCCGCTCCAGAATGGATCGGAGGAGCCAAGCCCCAGGGGCAGCAGTGCCGCGCAGCACATATAAAGGCTGCCCGTCGAAATATAGGTCTCCCCCAGCGAGGGCTGGTGTCCGCAGAATCCGATCCTTAGCCAGCCGGACTCGTCAAAGGTCCCCGGCTCCTCAAGCGAGCGCCTCATCACGGCCGTCAGCGCGCAGCGTACCTGCGCCGGCTTGATCCGCTCGGGAAGTTCGCGCAGGAGCGCGGACTGCGCCAGCGCGTGGAAGGCGCCGAATCGGTATGCGGTCGAGCGCCCGATCGATGGGAAGCTGCCGTCGGGCGCGATCAGGCGCTCAAGGACCTCCGCGTAGCGCCGGGCCCTGTCCCGCTCCATTCGCCGCATCGGCGCGAAGCTGACGTCCCTTTCCTCGAGCACCTTCAGGACATCCTGGAGAAGTGGATGGATGACAAAGCTGTTGTAGTAATCGAAATGGAAAGCCTCGCCGTCGCCGTAGGCGCCGTCGCCCTTGTACCAGCCGAGCATGCGGTGAACGCAGGCCTCTAGGCGGTCCGGCAGTGTCGCCTCCCCCATCATGTGCAAGGCCGCCTCGACGGCCGCCGCGAAAAGCACCCAGTTATTTCCCGTGGGCGTGGCGATGGCCCGGGACGCCTTGAGTGCCGACGCGACCTGGCGGCGCACGCGCTCGTCCAGCTGGTGCCACAGCGGCTGCGGGGCCCGAAGGATACCCTGGGCGAGGAAAGCGGTGTCGACGAGCGGCTGGTCACCGATGCTGAAATTCATGAAGTCGGGCGAAGCCGGGTCGGTCGCCGCGCCAAGGCAGGCCTGCGCCATGCGGATGAAATCCTGGCGTGTGCGCTCCTCTGAGACATCCTGCGCCGGTGAGCCAAGCCACGGGGCGACGCCGCACATCACGCGGCCAAATGCCTCCAGGTGCGTGAAGCGGGACCGGGCTGCGGGGTCGGAAGACTCAACGGGCATCCGAAGCTTGAGCTCGCGGCGGGAAAGGCTGCCGAGAACGGGGCCTGCGATCCTTTGCAGCAACGCTAGCCAACAGGCGCGGTCGGAGCCGTAAATGGGCGATGCGGGACCCTGTTGCGCGTCCGCAGCCGAGATGGTGGAGCCCGCGAGTCCGGCCGCTCCGAGCGCGGTCATGGAACCTAGGAATCTCCGACGGCTCATGGGGTTCCGCTCCGAATCCATGGGCCCGACTATGGCGTGTGCTGCGGTGCGACGCCAACAGTACTTCACGCGAACAGCATCGCCGGAGGCCCAAATTCAATTGCGCACAACGGGTGTTCCTAACAGTCTTTATCAAGATATGCGCAGGACATCCCCGCGGAGGGTGGCGATACTTTGCCCGACCTCGATACCCTGGGTCTCCCTCTGCATCGACGGCATCCGCAAGTTCGCGCGCGAGCAGGGCGGCTGGCATTTCTTCAGTAGCCCGCCGTCGATGCGCGGCGCCGGCGAGTCGGCGCTGACAATACGCTCGATGCGCGGATGGAAAGGCGACGCGGTCATCATGATCTCGGACGAGCCGGACGAGCTGCGCTACGCCCGCAGCCTTCGCATACCGATCGTGAACCTCGGGGGCGGTGCGCCAAAGGCGCACGGCGTCCCCAGGATCATGGTGAACCACTTCAAGTCAGGTCGCATGGCGGCGGACCATCTCCTGGCGCGCGGCTTAAGGAACCTCGCCTTCTTCGGGTGGCAGGACCTCTGGTACTCGGAGCAGCGCCAGCTCGGGTTCATGAGGCGCATAAGCGAGGCCGGCGCGGAGTGCCAAGTCCTCCTGCGGGCCTCCAGGCATGAGAAGAACCAGAACTGGGCCCACCGGATCGCCAGCCTGACCCGTTGGCTCGTGTCGCTGCCGCGGCCCTGTGGCATTTTCGCGGTCCACGACTACCGGGTCCAGTTCCTTATCGAGGCCTGCCAGGAGGCCGGCCTGCGGGTCCCCGAGGACATCGCGGTCGTCGGCATGGACAACAATGAGGCCATCTGCGATCACCTCGTGCCGACGCTCAGCAGCATCTCCCGGGGCTCGCAGCGAGTCGGCTGGGAGGCCGCCACGATACTCGACAAGATGATGCGAGGGGAGAAGCCACCGATAGAGGACTACTTTCTCGACCCGGACGGCGTCGTTGCGAGGCAATCCACCGCAATGCAGTACTGCGAGAATCCGATGGTCCAGAAGGCGCTGGACTACATGCGCGACCACTTGGATAAGCAGTTCAACGTCTCCACGGTCGCGGAGCACACGGCGACGTCAAAGCGGACCCTTGAGATGGGCTTCCGGAACAGCCTTGGCACTTCGCCCCACAGCTTCCTGACCAAGCTGAGGGTCCAGCGAGCCGAGTCCCTCCTTCAGCTGCCCCAGAAACGCTCGGTTGAGGACATCGCCAGGGAGTGTGGATTTGGCACCACTGCGACGTTCTATGCGGCGTTCCGTCGGATGACAGGCCAGTCTCCCGCAAATTTCAGAAGGGACTCCAGCCAAGCCACAAAGGACAACCACGTGGCCGCGCGCTAGCCCCGCGACGCCTCGGCTCGCCAGTGGGACGGCCAGTGCCCTGCAGAGGAGAAAATCCTTGATATACCCGCTCAACTCTGCGCTTTTGACCATCCGCCAAGGCACTCATGGCGGAGCACAACGGAGAGGTGGCAGAGTGGTCGAATGTGCATGATTGGAAATCATGTGAATCCGCAAGGGTTCCGAGGGTTCGAATCCCTCCCTCTCCGCCATTTTATCCGAGCTTAGCCGATAACGCTTTGCACGCGAATTGACGGGCGGCACGAGGCGGTAGGCGATCACCCTATGGATGCGAGTCGTGCATCCTGCGAAAGTGAGCCAGCCGGCAATGACGACACCAGGGCCAATTAGTCCCTGGGGAAAGCGACGGCTGAAACCGCCGCCATGATTCTAGCCCCCAAGAAAGACAAAGCCACGCCAAGCAGGGAAAGCGCTGCGCCCCAGCTGGAAGCGCAGGCCGTCGGTGCCGAGGGAAACATCAAGGCGAGCGTCCTAAAGACCGGCGCACTCCAGAACGCCATCTTCAACAGCGCGAACTTCTCGAGTATCGCGACCGACGAGAAAGGCGTGATCCAGATCTTCAACGTGGGCGCGGAACGCATGCTGGGCTACACCGCCCTTGAGGTGGTGAACAAGATCACCCCGGCCCAGATCTCTGATCCCCAGGAGGTGGTTGCCCGCGCGGCCGCCCTCAGCATCGAGATGGACACCGCCATCACGCCGGGCTTCGAGGCGCTTGTCTTCAAGGCCTCGCGAGGCATCGAGGACATCTACGAGCTCACCTACATCCGCAAGGACGGAAGCCGGTTCCCGGCGCTGGTCTCGGTGACCGCGCTCAGGGACGCGGCGAGCACAATCATCGGCTACCTGCTGATCGGCACCGACAACACGGCGCGCAGGGAGATCGAGGAGGAGCGCATGAAGCTCGACCAGCGGCTGCGCGACCAGCAGTTCTACACCCGCTCGCTCATCGAGTCCAACATGGACGCCCTGATGACCACCGACCCACTCGGGATCATCACGGACGTGAACAACCAGATGGAGTCCCTCACGGGCTGCACGCGGGATGAGCTGATTGGCGCCCCCTTCAAGAACTGCTTCACCGACCCGGAACGCGCCATCGCGGGCATCAACCTCGTGCTGAGCCAGCGCAAGGTGACGGACTACAACCTGACTGCGCGCTCGCTGACCGGAGTCGAGACGCGGGTCTCCTACAACGCTTCAACGTTCTACGACCGCAACCGGAAGCTCCAGGGCGTGTTCGCCGCCGCCCGCGACGTAACCCAGCAGAAGGCCGCCGAGGTCGCCCTACGCAGCGCACATGACAGTCTCGCCGTGGCCAATGCGGAGCTCGACCAGGCCAATCGGCTGAAGGACGAATTCCTCGCAAACATGAGCCACGAGCTGCGAACGCCGCTGAACGCGATCCTGGGCCTGAGCGAGGCGCTCCTGGAGCAGATAGGCGGAACGCTCACGCCGCGGCAGGCCCGTTCCATCTCGACCATATCCTCAAGCGGCGCCCATCTCCTGACGCTCATAAATGACATCCTCGACCTGTCGAAGATCGAGTCGGGAAAGCTCGAGCTCGACCCCAGCGAGATCAACGTCACGGAGTTCTGCGAGAGCTGCCTTCTCTTTGTCCGCACGCAGGCATCCCTGAAGAGCATACGCGTGTCGTTCGCGCACGACGAGGGCCTGTTCGAGCTCACCGCAGACCCGAAGCGCCTGAAGCAGATCCTCGTCAACCTTCTGACGAACGCCGTCAAGTTCACACCGGACGGTGGCAAGATCGGGCTCACCGTCACGGCTCCGGCTGGCAGCAGCTCCGTGCGCTTCACGGTCTGGGACACGGGAATCGGCATTGCCGCCGAGAACAACAAGAAGCTCTTCCGTGCGTTCTCGCAGATAGACTCGGGCCTCACACGGGCGCAGGAGGGCACGGGCCTGGGGCTTGCCCTGGTCTCGAAACTTGTCGAGTTGCACGGCGGAAGCATCACCCTGGAGAGCGAGGTCGGCAAGGGCACCAAGTTCGTCATCACGATCCCGCAGAACACCCTACACGTTCCGGCTCGTGTGCTGATGGCGAGGCCGCATGCCCTTCCCAATTCCTGGCACAAGGTGCTCGTGATCGAGGACGACCCGACGTCGGGCTTGTTGCTCATGAACTACCTCTCGGAGCTCGGCCTTTCCGGCGTGCTCCACCCAAGGAGCAACGAGGCCATCGAGACGGTCCTTCGCGAGAAGCCGGACCTGATACTCCTCGACGTGCAGCTGCCGGGTGACAGCGGATGGGTCGTGCTCGCCAAATTGAAGGCGAATCCAGCAACCCGGGAGGTTCCCGTCGCGGTGATCACCGTCGTCGACGAGCCCGAGAAGTCGCTCTCCCTTGGCGCGTCCGCACACTTCACAAAGCCGGTCACACGCATGCAGCTGGCCAGCTTTCTGCAGAGGGACCCGGTCAGGGCCCCGGTTCCCGCCTTCCCCCCTATCCAGCCGCATCTCACGACCGGTCCGGTCATTCTCCTTGCGGAGGACAACGAGGCCAACATCCAGACCATCGGCGGGTACCTCGAGGACAAGGGCTACACGATGCACTATGCAGCGAACGGGGCACTCGCCGTCTCCCTCGCGGGCAAGCTGAGGCCCGCACTCATCCTGATGGACATTCAGATGCCCGTGATGGACGGCCTTTCCGCAATCCGAGAGATCCGCGCCAACCTCCTTCTTCGGACCATTCCCATCGTCGCGCTCACGGCGCTGGCCATGCCGGGCGACCGCGAGCGCTGCATCCAGGCCGGCGCCTCCGACTACCTGAGCAAGCCCGTCAGCCTCAAGGCGCTCCATGAGCTTGCCTTACGCCTGATCGCGGCCGCGTAGCCCACCCTTCCGGAAAGCCCAACGGGCCCCCGCCCGCCTAGGGCCTCACGCACGGCGGCCCGGCCACGTGGCTGGGCGTTCCCAAAAGGCATCCTGGCGGCCCCCGTAGTAGCCCGAGAGCACAGAATCCATCACGGCAGTCGTCCTGAGCGCAGCCGCACCCGTACCGATGCAGCGGCCCCTGCCCAAGAGGTCGTCCACAACCGACTGGATGAACGGTTGCGCAACGGTGGCCGGGTATGGAACTTCGACCTCGGCGAAGCCGGAGGAGGTGCTGATCCTCAGGGGCCTGTGGTTGAACATGGGGAACAGGACCTCCCCCTTTGTGCCCGTGATGACCATGGTGTCGTCGTGGGCATCTCCGCAAAAATTCCAGCTCATGGAACCGATCACTCCGCCCCTGGACCTGAAGGTCAGGGCCACGTTGTCCTCCACCTGGTAGGGAGAGCCGACGTTCGTCGCCAGGCCCGAGACGTCCTCAAGCGGCCCAAGGAGGAAGTCCAGGAGATCGAGCGCGTGCGAACCCACATCGAGGAAATGTCCAGCGCCCGCGAGCTGGGCGTCGATGCGCCACATGGGCCCCTTCACGTGGTGCGGCTCGACCAGCCGATACGTGACTCCGGTCACCGTGCCGATCCTCCCCGACGCCATCAGCTCTGCCACCTTCGCAATGTGGGGCATGTGCTTGATATAGTATGCGACGAAGAGAGGCAGGGAGGCCTTCCCAAAGGCCGACACCATGCGTTCGCACTCGGCGGAGTTTCTCGCCATGGGCTTCTCGACCAGTGCCGGCTTGCCCGCCGCCGCGGCCGCGAGGGCGTAGTCCGCATGGGAATCAGGCAGCGTCGCGATGTAAACGGCGTCGACTTCGGGGTCGTTGATCAGGGACTCGGCGTTGTCATACCAGCGCGGCACGCCGTGTCGCCGCGCGTAATCCTCGGCCTTTGCGCCGTCGCGCCGCATCACGGCGACCAGGCGGGACCCGTCTGCCTTCTGGAAGCCCGGCCCGCTCTTCACCTCGGTCACGTCGCCGCAGCCGATGATGCCCCAGCGCACGGCAGCCCTTCCCGAAAAGTGGCCCTCAACCGCCATCGCAACGCGCGTCAGCGCGCCTCCATCGCCCGGATGCGCCGGAACTCCACCTGGCCGTGGTCGCTCTCGAGACCGATGGGACCGTCGGCCGGCACCGGCATCGCGTCCACGAGCACCTCGCCGTTGCAGACGCAGTGCGCAAGGCCGCCCCGGACCGTGACGACGATCTCGTTCCAGTCGAGAGGGCGGTAATTCTTGAGGGTCGAGAACGGTCCCGCGATGATGAAGTCCCGGCACTGCAGCTGGGGCTCGCGGATGAAGATGCCGCTGTCCGCGCCCGGACTCGCCCTGAACTCGAGCTTGAGGACGAAGTCCTTGTTGTACTTGAGCGTGGTCCAGAGCTTCTTGTAGTCCTTGCTCGTGTGGGCGACCGTGACGATGAGGCGTCCGCTCTTCACGATGAAGCGGCCGTCCGAGGTCGTGGTCTTGCGGGTGAATATCTGGCTGCTGTCGTACTCCCAACCGGTCAGGTCGTGGCCGTCGAAGAGGCTCGTGAAGCCGTTCTCCGGCGAGAAGTCATCGGCCCATGTCGGGGCGAGGCCATTGGTCTCGAGGATGGGCCGCAGCGCGGCGGCCCATTTCCCGTAGCCGAGGATGTCCGGATGGAGCAGGTCCGGCATCTCGTCGTCCTTCGCATCGCCGTGCGAGTTCTTGAAGAGGGCGTACGTGTCGAGCACGGTGACCTGGGGCTCGTCGGCGATGGCCTTGAAGTAGAGCGCGTTCGTCTTCTGGATGACGGCCGCCGACCTCTTCATCGAGTTCGAGCTCGGCATGATGTTGCAGAGGATGACCGGCATCGCGGGATTCGCCTGCTTCAGCGCATCGATGATGAGCTTCATGTTGCCCGCGATCACCTCGGGGTCCACCCCGTCGCCGATGTCGTTCGTGCCGATTAGGAGCACAACGCCGCAGGGATTCAGCGCGATGACGTCGTCCTTCAGGCGGATGAGGACGCCCCTCGTCGTGTCGCCACTCACGCCGCGGACGGCGACCTTCATCCCGGGAAAGCTCGAACCGACGTCGCCCCAGCCCTGCGTGATCGAGTCGCCGAGGAAGACAAGGGCCCCCTGGTCCTTCTGGACGTCCTGAGCCCACTGCTTGTGCAGCGTGATCCAGTTCTTCCTGAACCAGTCGGCGCGGTGTATGGGCCCCGCTCCCGGAAGGCCATCGTCGGTCGCCGGGACATCGAAGCGCGCATCCTCGGGGGCCACGACGAGCGGGGCCGGTGTCGGGGTTGGCGCCACGGTGGGCGTCGGAGTGGCGGCCTGCTGGGCTCGTGCCCCGCAGATGAGCGCGATCGTGAGCGCGCCTGCGAGGATGAATCGATTCGGGGAAATCATGGGTTTGGGGTCTTGGGGCAGACACACTGCCAAACCAAGCCCGGCCCAATCAAACGAATACCGCCGGGCTCAGGCCGGCTTTCCCATGAGCTTCGAGGCGATGAAGCGCTTCACATCGCCGACCGTCCTGAAGGGCCGAAGCTCCTCGTTGTCGATCGAGATCTGGAGCACTTCCTCGGCGAGAAAAACAATCTCAAGCATGGTCAGTGAATCGAGCGCCAGATCCTCGGCAAGGCGCACACCATCGTCCGAGGAAACGAGCTTGGAGCGCGAGCTTCGCTCGACGTAGTGCTCGATCAGACCGTGGATGATCGCGGGTATGTACTCGATGCTTCCCGTTCGCCTGAAGGCGAAGGCCGCCTCGCGGGTCGCCGGCGAGCAGCGCCTCAGCGCGTCCCCCAGCCTGGCATCCTCGCTTGAGGTGAATGACCCGTGGGACGCAGGAATCAGGTAAGGCCCCCCCGGAAAGGGCTCGGTGGCTTCGGTCATATGGCGCGTTGGGAAACTGACTGCATTTGCAGGGTTTTGTTCGGCCAGATGGGTTGATTTTTCGTCACTTGCGGTGCCTTTTGCGGCCTCTCCGTAGCAATCCCCGTTCCCGAAGAAGGATTCGGGCCATAAATTTGATGAATGATGTTCACCCATAGGTAATTGACGCTTTCGGGGACGCTAGGTTTCCGCTTTCGGGCGCCCCTGCGCCTCCTTGCACTCCATGACAGCGCGGACGGGCCAAACCGCTATCGTCCCCCGACTCAGAACGTCAGCGTGACCGAGACGGAATACACCCTGCCGCGCCAGTCCGTGTAGGACTGCACCCCGGCTCCGGAGGGATCCTGGGCGTAGGCTGGTGGACTAGACCCAAATAGGTTGTCTACCCTCACCTGCCCCCTGAGGCCGTATCCCGGGTGCCTCCAGGGGATCAGCCGCCCAAGGTCGCTCTGGAGGTAGCCGTCGAACTGCCAGTAGGGGTCGACTTGGTCGCTTCCCTGCGTCGCCCATTCAATCTCGGGGAGTATCCGGGAATGGAAGTACTGGCCGTCGATCCCGAATCCGTAGGAGCGATTGGACCACCCCGCCCCGAAGTTCATCCTCGTCTTCAGGAGGCCTGGCACGGTCCCGTCCGGCGCCCTCAGCTCGTCGACCGTCGGGGCGTTCGGCAGCGTCTTCAGGTCGTAGCGCTGGAAGTAGATCATCCGACCGTACAGATCCAGGGTGCCCCCGAAGCAGTCGGTCCATGCATAGTCGACGGACGACGTCCACTCGTAGGAATGGCGCCACGCCAGGTTGAAGTTGCCGGTGAGGATCTCGCTGATCGGGCCCACCGGGTAGGGATCGCCGGGCTGGGGCGCGGCGCGGATCACGCGCTTCGGGAAGTACTGCTCGAGATCCAGCACCTGGTCCTCGTCAAGGTACACCTGCTGGCCGGAGGTCACGGTGTTGACGAAGTCCAGGGAGAAACGGAAGTGGTGCACGGTGCCCCTCTGGTAGATGAGCCCCGCCGTCTGCGTGACGGCGGCCTCCGGCACGAGGTTGGGGTTGGTTGCGTCCGCCACAAGGACCTCCTCCTGCTGCTGGCCTCGCCTCGGGTCGTAGACCCGCGTCAGCTGGATCGTCCCCGAGCCGGTGGTGCCGATGCTGGCATCCTGGAGGGAGCTGAAGTACGGCGGCGGGAACGTGTTGGAGGTCGCGTACGCGCCGCGCAGCGTGAAGCCGCCGGCGAAATCGACCTTTATGGCACCCGTCGGGGCAGTGTTCGCCTCGTTGGCCAGGTCGGATGCGGTGTAACGGGCGGCGATGTCGACTCCCACGTCGTGGATCCAGTCCGGCAGCCTCGCCGCCGGAATCAGCGGCGCCTGCAGCTCGCTGAACGCGCTGATGCGCTGCAGAGACCGGCCCCTCCACGTGTTGGCGGGCGCGACCAGGTCGCCGTCGCCGTACCTCAGCGCGTCCACGTAGTCCTGCAGCTCCGCGAAGCGGTAGTCGCCGCCGACGACCACCGTGCTGACTCCCGTCGGGAGCATGAGCGACGTGTTCGTCAGGCGAAGCGACGTGTCGACCGTGTCATAGTTGCCGAGCGTCACGAAGGCGCCCCTCGATCCGTAGAACTCCACCGCCTGGTCGTAGAACTGCTGCGGCGGCGCGAAGGCCTGCGTGTCCCTGAGCGGGTTGTAGACGCCCTCGTTCACCAGGTCCTGCCAGCGCGTCGTGTCGACGCCGGCGACGCCGCGGTATTGCGTGACGCTGAGGCCGTACTGCGAGTCCAACGAGGCCTGCCAGTCGTTGCGCAGCTTGAAGAGGAGCCCCAGGACGGCCGAATAATAGTCGATATGGGCCTCGTCATAGTTCTCGCCGAGCTCGGGCGTCTCCTCGTTGAGCGTCACGTTCACCGCCTGACCGAAGGGATTGTTAGGGGAGGCGGCGGGCAGCAGGAGGTTCCCTGCAAAGACGTTGTAGCCCGTGTTGTTGACCGTGCGCCCGGCCGAGAAGTCGAAGCCGGCCTGGAGCCACGGGGACACGTCATAGGTCGCGGAGCCAAAGAAGGAGCCGCTTCGCATCTTCCTCCCGTACGGGTAGTCGGTGCTGTCCGGGCCGTCCGCCAGGCCGCCTATCCTCGGCGCGAAGAGCGCGAGCTCCTGCTCCCCCTCCCTGCCGTCAAAGGCCGCGAGGCCGCCCGACCCGTCGGATCCCGGCGCGACCGAAGTGATGGCGGCGCTGCCTGGACCAAACAACGGGGAGCCGTTCGCGGAGCTCACGTTCGGCGTCGCCCTGTAGAGGGCCGATTCCGGGCTTGGGTGCTCCTGCAGGTTCGTCTTGATGTAGCCCAGCTCAGACTCGGTGGCCGGGGTCACCTTGGTGTAAGTGAGGTTCATCCGCAGGTGCAGCTTTCCCCCGAGGAGCGTCTGCCCGTGGAGGAGCGATGTCGTGAACTCGGGGGCGTCGTAGTCGGATAGCGCGTTGGTGTAGGTCGTCGTGAGCTCGGTCGTGTTTATGTCGGGCCGAAGCACGATGTTGATCACGCCGCCGATGGGGCTCCCGCTGTAGATCGCCGAGGCCGACACCGGCAGCACCTCGACCCGCTCGATGAGGTTCATCGGGATCACGTTGACATCGGACTGCGGGGCCTGCGGGCCCTCGCTCAGGCTCGCGGGCAGCGCCGTCACGACCTCCGGCAGGCGCCGGCCGTTCACGAGGATGATCGTCGCGTCGGCCCCATATCCCCTGAGGTTCAGGTTGCTGCTGCTGGTCGAGAAAACGCTGGCGCTGCCGTTCCTCTCGGGCGGCAGTGTCGTGGCGTCGCTGTCGAGGACCTCGCGCTGGAGGAACTCGTTCAGGTTCACGACCCCGCTCCTCGCGATCTGGTCGCGGTTGATGACGGTGAAGTCCAGGGCGTCGTTCTCGGAGCGCGGTTGGTCCAGGTCGCCGATGGCGGTCCTGGGGGCCGGCCCCGCGTCATACTCCACGAGCGGGCCCGCGCGCGCCGACCTCGCCTCGACGACGAATGGCTCCAGCTCGCCTGGCTCGCGCACCGGCTTCATGGTGCAGGTGTCGAGGACCACGGAGCGCGAGGCGACCACGCGGGCGTCGCTAATCTCGAGCGGCTGGAATCCCGCCGCGGCCGCCACCAGCTGGTAGGTGCCCTCGGTGAGCGAAGGAAAGGCGTACCAGCCGTCCGCGTCCGTGACGGCGTTCATGCGCGCCTCCTGAATCATCACGCTTATGCCGGCCGCCGGCGCACCCGAGGGCGTGAGGAGCCTTCCTTTCAGCGACCCGCGCCTCGGGACGGGGGTGATGACGAAGCGGCCGGTACCGTTTCGGCTGGCGATGAAGCCCGTGCCCTCGAGCAGGCGGCTCAGGGCCTGCTCGGGCTCCAGCAGTCCCTTGACCGCGGCCGAGTGGACCGTGTGAAGCTCGTCGAAGGAGAACATCAGCTCGACGTCGGCCTGGCGCCCGAGCGTCATCAGGGCCCCGTCCGCCGGCTGCGCGGGGACGTCGAACTCCACCGGCTTCGCGGCGGCCCCGGCTGCAAACACGCAGGCAAGTGCCGCCAGGAGCATCAGGGGAAATGCCCGGCAGACCCGGTGGCTGGGGAAAGGGGTGCTGGTCAACGTTTCAGGCGCTCAGGGCTCGCTGAGAAGGCTGACGCCGATGGAGCCGTCGGCCTCATGCTTCACGCGCACATCGAGTACCTGCTGTAGCTGCGTAAGGAATACGTCGAGATCGTCGAGATTGAAACGCCCGCCGAGCCTCTTGCCCGACGCGGCGGCCGTGGTCGTGATCCTGACCCCATGGTAGTGCGCGAACCTCGCCAGCACCTCCGAAAGCGGTAGGCCCGAGCCGGAGCACACGATCTGGCCGTTCCTCCAGGCGAGCGCGTCCTCGACCTCGCCCGTGGTGAGCGCCGCGAGCCGCGTCCCAGCCTGCTCGGACGAAAGCCTGTCTCCCGCGGTAAGGACAAAGGGGTTGGGGGTCGTCACATCCGCGCCCTGGCCCGGACGCACCTGCACCGTGCCCTCCTCCACCGTCACCACAAGCTCCGAGGCAGACTCGGAGAGGACGTTGAAGCGGGTGCCGGTCACCCGCACCGATCCTGCCGGGGTCTCCACGATGAACGGGCGGCTCTTGTCCTTGCTGACGACGAAGAAGGCCTCGCCGCTGTCCAGGTGGACGCGCCTTTCGGTGCGGCCATTCTCGACGAGGAGGCTTGTGTTGGCGTTCAGCTCGATCTTGGAGCCGTCGGAGAGCGTGAACGAGCGGCGCTCGCCGTTCGCGGCGGCGATCGTCTCCGGCCGGTGGGAGGCGTAGCCGTGCCAGATGAAGCCAGCCGCGACCGCGGCCAGCGCCATCGTGCCGAGCGCGACCTTCCAGCCGCCGAATCCGGCGCTCCGTGGGGCGGCGGGCGAAGGCGAGCCAAGGGCGCCCGCGGACTCAAGCTCCGGGATCGCAAAGTCGAGCCTAGCCGAGAGCGTGCAGTACCGCGAGAGGAGCTCGCGGCGGACCGGATCGCCAGCCAGCCAGCCCTCGAGCTCGGCCCTGTCGGCGGCGGAGAGCTCCGAGCACTCGAGCCTTGCCGCCCAGAGGGAGGCCTGCTCGTGGGACCCTGGATCAGAAATGGGTGCGGGTCTATTCATCATTCGAAACTCCCTTCAAGGGCTGCCCGCAGGAGCCGGAGGGCGCGGGCATGTTGCTTTTCAACGGTGCTGACGGCGATCGAGAGCCGCTCGGCGATCTGCTTGTGGGACAGTTGCTCGATCTTGCAGAGAAGAAGGACTGTCCGGCATCCCTCGGGAAGGTCCGCTATGGCATCCTCAAGAATTTTAAGTTCCTGTTTTGCAATAACCTGGTTCTCGACGCTCGGCTCGCTTGAGGCCGACATCTCGGGGATGAAGGCGTCGCGGGCGACCGGGGAAATGCTGCGGCGTTTCAGCCTGTTGATGGCAAGGCGCCTCGCTGCGGTGTAAAGCAATGCCGCAGGCTGCCTTGCAGTATTATCCGCCAGCGAAGGATATACCCGGATGTAGGCGTCGTGGGCGACATCCTGGGCCTCGCTCGCGTTGCCGAGGAGGCGCGTCAGGTAGCGCCGCAGGGGAGCCAGCGTGGTCCTGTAAAGGGCAGAGAAGTCACCTTGTCCTGGCTTGTCTTCAGGCATTGAGGTGGCAAATCGCGAAATGGGCAGGGAGGGAATGGGTTTCACACCTGCCCCCAAAGACAACCCATGCCGCGAAACCCTCTATTCGGCTCAAATCTAAATACATCTCTTGGTATCTGGGGACAGGGGCTGGCCAGGACACTCAGTAGTAGTCCCCAAAACATTGTTGTTTAAAGCGGGTGGAGCGAACCACAAATTGACCGGTCTAGCCGATAATAGAGGGAGCGCGAAGAAATCGTCCCCGCACTGCAAGACCCCGCGAACCGGTAAACCCCAATTTTTTTAAACCCCGAATCCTTTTGTCACGGAAACCCCACAGCCGCAACCTCTTCGCTCCCATGACCCCGCATTGCAGACGCATCGGCCTCGTGCCGCGCCTCGGGATCCTCATGGCCTTGCTGCTGCCGTACCTGCCTGTCCTGGCGAGCAACACGGTCGAACCGACGCCCCAGCCCACCTCGCTGGCCCAGCGCCAGCCCCTGGTCGTCGGGTCAGTCTCGGACGTCTATCCCTATTCCTACATCGACAGTGACGGACGTCTCAAGGGCTTCGCCTCTGAGATCCTGGACGCTGTCGCCCGCGCCGTGAACCTGCAGGTGCAGCGCGTGAACGGCCCGGCGGCGCAGATCCGCGAGAGGTTCGTGAACGGCGAGTTCGATATCCTGGAGTACCACGCCGTCTCCGCCCGATCGCTTCCCTACGCAGACTTCAGCATGCCCTTCCTGAGCATCCAGGGCTGCGTCTTCGTCAGGAAGGACGGCCCTATCCATGAGCTGAAGGACCTCGAAGGAAGACCGTTCGCCATGATGGGCACGTCCGGACAGGGCGAAAGGCTCCTTCGGGACAACAACATCAATGCACACATCGTCATGGAGCCTTCGCAGGAGGCGATGCTCCAGAAGGTGGCCTCGGGCGAGGCCGAGGGCTGTTTCGTGTCCCAGCTGACCGAGCTCTCCATCACCACCAGGCGCCACATCACGAACCTCAGGATGCTCGGGCGCCCGTACAACGGCTACGAGATCCAGCAGGCGTTCGCCGTCCACACGGGCGACTCCGAGCTTCGCGAGCGCCTCAACGAGGGGTTGGCCCTGATCCACCACTCCGGCGAGTACGACAGGATCTACCGCGACAACTTCAGCCAGTACGGCTCCTACATCCTGAGCGCCCAGGATCTCGAGCTCTATGCCTCGGTGGCGCTTGCCCTGGCCTTCGTCGCCGCGCTCTGGGGCTACATCCGCCAGCGCATGCTGAGGAAGGAGCTGACCGGACAGGCCCAGAAGCTCGCCGAGCAGGGCGCCCTCCTCCACGCGCTGTACGACAACATCCCGATGGCGATGACCGTCATCGAGACGGGCTCGGGGTCGCACCGCGTGCTCTCGATGAATCGCCAGGCCGTGAGCCTGTACTCGCTCGACTTCCCGAGGATCGGACACGCTCTGGAGACCCTCCAGGTGCCCCCGGACATCAAGAAACACCTGCTCGAGGCCACGGCCCGCCTGCCGGGCGAGCCGATCGTGACCACGCGCGAGACGCTGCTAAAGAGCGGCAAGCGCCTCCTTGAGATCACGGCGGTGCCCCTCATCTCCGCGAACGGCGTCTCCCAGGACAAGATCTGCCTGCTGGTCGAGGACATCACTGACCGCCGCCAGCAGGAGGCCGAGGTGGCGCGCTCGCGCAAGCTTCGCGCCGTTGGCGAGCTTGTTGGCGGCATCGCGCATGAGTTCAACAACCTCCTTACCCCCGTCATGCTCAAGGCGGGCGAAATCCAGATTTTGCGCCCCGACGACGCGGAGCTGCAGAGGGACGTCGACGTGATCGTGCAGGCAGTGCAGAGGACGGCTGAGTTGACGAGGCGGCTCCTCACCTTCGGCCGCAAGGCGGACCACCGCGCGGAGTCGGTACGCCTCTCGACGATCGCCGCGGGCTGCTTCGACCTCCTCAAGAACACCGTCGACCGCCGGATAGAGTGGGAGCACGTCATACCCGCGGACCTGCCGCCGCTCTACTTCAACGCGACAGACCTGAACCAAATCCTCCTCAACCTCCTGCTCAACGCGAGGGACGCGCTCATGGACAGGCTATCCGGGCGCAACGCCGCGAACTGGACGCCGAAGATCAGCGTCGAGGCCTCGCAGCTTCCGCCCGAGGCCCACGAGGTCGCGGTGCAGCACGCGGGAAAGACGCTCATCGGCTGGCAGCTGCTCGTCGTCCGCGACAACGGGCTCGGCATGGCCCCGGATGTGGTCGAGCGCATCTTCGAGCCCTTCTTCACGACGAAGGACGTCGGCAAGGGGACGGGCCTTGGCCTGGCCACCGTGTGGCACATCGTGAACGACGCGGGCGGCAAGGTGAAGGTCGAGTCCGCCCTGGGCATGGGAAGCTCGTTCGCCATCCTCCTTCCCGTTTGGCCCAACGCCGAGAAGGTGGCCGCGGCAGCTGTCACCCGGGCGGCGGAGAAGCCCGTGCGCATACTCCTGGTCGAGGATGAGGAGCTCGTGTCCAGGCCGATCATCCAGGTCCTCTCAAGGAACGGCCACCAGGTGAAGCACTTTGACAACGGACTGGACGCCTGGAAGCACCTGGAGTCGAACCTGGGCGGGTACGAGCTCCTGATCATCGACGTGAACCTGCCCGGCATGAACGGAATCGACCTCGTGGCGCGGACCCGCGAGAACGACTTCAAGGGCAGGATTTTCATGGTGAGCGGGCGCTTCACCTCGTCTGACATGAGCGCACTGACCCGCCTCCGGATCGACCATTCCCTGACGAAGCCCTTCAACGTCCAGCAGTTCCTGCAGGCGGTGAACAAGAGCCTCGGCGGGGCCTGAAGGGCCCCCTCCCCTTCGCAGGGCCGCCCTTGACGCAAAGTCCGGGCTGGATACCTCTATCCTTCCACCATGTCTACAGACCTTTCCGATCTGTACCAGCACGTCATCCTCGACCACAACCGCAGGCCGAGGAACCGGGGCAAGCTGCCGACCGCCAACCGCTCGGCGCACGGGGACAACCCCTCCTGCGGCGACCAGTGCGACGTGTACCTGCGCCTGGACGGCGACAGGATCGCGGAGATCTCGTTCGACGGCAGCGGCTGCGCGATATCCCAGGCGAGCGCGTCCCTTATGACGACCCAGCTCAAGGGCAAGACGGCCGCCGAGGCCCAGAAGCTCTACGGCGAGTTCCACGAGATCGTGACCACGGGCAAGGAGCCCGAGGAGATCAGCGACCTTGGCGCCTTCGCGGGCGTCCACGCCTTCCCCGCCCGGATCAAGTGCGCCACGCTGTCATGGCACGCGGCCCTCAACGCACTGCGCGGCGACGCCGCGCCTGCGACCACGGAGAGCCACGTCGATTGAGCGCGCTGCCCGCATCCTGGGATCGGATCCGCGAGCAGTTCCCGATCCTCGACCAGAAGGTGAACGGGCACCCGCTCGTGTACCTCGACAACGCCGCTACGACGCAGAAGCCGCTCGCGGTCATCGAGGCCCTTGACCGGTTCTACCGGACCGACAACGCCAACGTCCACCGTGGGCTGCATGCTCTCTCGATGCGAGCGACCGACGCCTACGAGGGCGCCAGGTCCCGGGTGGCGAAGTTCATCAACGCCGCCGCCCCAGAGGAGATCATCTTCACGAGAGGCACGACGGAGTCGATCAACCTCGTGGCGCTCAGCTGGGGGCCGGCGAACCTGAAGAAGGGCGACGTCATCCTCCTTACCGAGATGGAGCACCACAGCAACCTCGTGCCCTGGCAGCTGGCCGCGGCCAGGACGGGCGCCACGCTCCGCTACGTCCCGGTGACAGGCGACGAGGGCCTACTCGACCTCTCGACTCTCGACACGCTGCTGACCCCGGAGGTCAAGGTCTTCGCCTTCACGCACATCTCGAACACCCTCGGCACCATCAACCCGGTGGCCGAGCTCTGCGCGCGGGCGCGCAAGGTCGGCGCCATCTCTGTCGTGGACGCCGCGCAGTCGGTCGGCCACACGACGCTCGACGTGCAGGCCATGGGCTGCGACTTCCTCGCCTTCTCGGGCCACAAGATGGCGAGCGTCACCGGCAGCGGCGTCCTCTACGGAAAACGCGCGCTCCTTGATGCGATGCCTCCCTGGCAGGGCGGCGGCGGCATGATCTCGACCGTGGACTTCATGGAGAGCCGCTGGAAGCCCTCGCCCGAGCGATTCGAGGCCGGCACCCCCAACTTCGGCGACGCCGTCGCGCTGAACGCCGCGTGCGACTTCCTGGATTCCCTGGGCCGCCCGAACATCCAGGAACACGACAATCGCCTGGCGAACCTTGCGTACGAGCGCCTGGCGGAGCTGCCAGGAATCCGGCTCATTGGCCCCAAGGGCGAGCGCGGAGGACTCGTCAGCTTCTCCTTCAAGGACGTCCACGCGCACGATGTCGTGACGTTCGCCGACGAGGACGGTGTTGCGCTCCGGGGCGGCCACCATTGCAACCAGCCGCTGATGCGCAAGTTGGGCCTCACGAGCACGGTCAGGGCGAGCTTCTACGTATACAACACCGAAGCCGAGGTGGACGCCTTGGTTGCATCGATGCGTCGCACCCTGAAGTTCTTCACAGGCTGACGGAGGGACTTGCCTCGGGAGGGCCTGCCAAGAAAGGCTAGGCCATGAAACTTACCCCAATGATCGCGCTGGGAGCAGCCCTCGCGTCAGCATCGACTTCGCTCGCGGAAGAGGGCATGTGGCTCTTCTCTGCGCTGCCGAAGGACAAGATCCAGGCAGCCTACGGCTTCACGCCCGACGACGCCTGGGTCGACCATGTCATGAAGTCGTCGGTTCGCTTCAACAGCGGCGGCTCGGGCTCGTTCGTAAGCGGAGACGGCCTCGCTATCACGAACCACCACGTGGGCTTGGACGCGCTGCAGAAGATGAGCAGCGACACGAAGAACTTTGTGCGAGACGGGTTCTATGCAAAAACGCAAGCCGACGAGGTCAAGTGCCTGGACCTTGAGCTCAACGTCCTTGTCTCGACCGAGGACGTGACGGCGCGGGTGAACGCGGGCGTACCCGCGGGCGCGACGGGAGACGAGGCGGCGAAGGCGCGCCGCAATGTGATCTCCGGCATCGAGGGCGAGTCCCACGACAAGACAGGCCTGCGCAGCGACGTCGTCACACTCTACCAGGGAGGAGCCTACCACCTCTACCGTTACAAGCGCTACACCGATGTCCGCCTCGTCTTTGCTCCCGAGCAGCAAATTGCCTTCTACGGCGGCGATCCGGACAACTTCGAGTTCCCCCGCTACGACCTGGATATCTGCATCTTTAGGGTCTACGAGAACAACCAGCCAATCCACCCCGAGCACTACCTCAAGTGGTCGGTAGACGGCGTGAAGGATGGCGACGTCGTGTTCGTCTCTGGCAACCCTGGCCGCACCGAGCGCCTCTTCACGTTATCACAGCTGAAATTCTCCCGCGACGTGAGCCTCCCGGCTATCCTGCGCACCTACAAGCGCCGCGACGTGGCTATGACGGCGTGGTCCGCCCGAAGCGACGAGAACCTGCGCCGCGCGAAGCACGACCTCTTCGGGATCCGGAACTCCCGCAAGGTGCTCGACGGCCAGCTGGCGGGACTCCAGACCCCTTCATTCCTCGGCGCCAAGGAGGAGGCCGAGACGGCGCTCAAGGCCAAGATTGCCACGCTCCCCGACGGCAGCGCGGGCATCAGCGCTTTCAGCGACATGGACTCGGCGCAGATGACAATCGCGCGTATCTTCACGCGCTTTCGCGTGCTCGAGAGCATGTCCTATCCGAGGCCGAACCCCGTCGCATTCAACTCCGACCTGTTCGTCTTCGCCCGAACCCTCCTTCGAGCGGGCGACGAACGCCCTAAGCCGAATGGCGAGCGCATGCCCGAGTACACGGAGGCGAAGAAGGACTCGATGCAGCTCGATCTCTTTTCCGAGAAGCCGATTTACGAGGACCTGGAGATAATCACGCTCACCGACTCCCTGGAGGAGATGACCGAGCTGCTGGGCGGCGACGACCAGACCGTGCGGGCGGTGCTTGCCGGGAAGTCGCCGCACGAGCGCGCTTCCGAACTCGTGCGCGGCACCAAGCTGCGCGACGTGGCGTTCCGCCACAAGCTGTACGACGGCGGCGCCGCGGCCGTGACGGCTGCCAATGATCCCATGATCGAGCTGGCGCGCACAGTCGACGACGAGGCAAGGTCGCTCAGGAGGACCTACGAGGCGGCCGACGAGATCCGCAAGCAGGCCCAGGCCGTGATCGGGAGGGCGCGCTTCGCGGCCGAGGGCGCGGGAACCTATCCCGACGCCACGTTCACGCTGCGCCTGTCGTACGGCTCGGTGAAGGGCTATGAGGACGACGGAAAGGAGATCGCGCCGGTCACTACGATCGCGGGGCTCTACCAGCGCTCGGACGAGCACCACGACCATGAGCCTTTCGACCTCCCGGATACTTGGGTGAGAAGCAAGGCATCCGTAAAGATGGACACTCCTTTCAACTTCGTCAGCGACTGCGACACCATTGGCGGCAACTCAGGCAGCCCGACCATCGATCGAAAGGGCGAGTTCGTCGGGATAATTTTCGACGGCAATTCCTACTCGACGTCGGGAAACTTCGGGTTCAACGCTGCGCGCTCGCGCGCCGTGAGCGTCCACAGCGCCGGCATCCTCGAGTCGCTGCGGGACGTCTACGGTGTCACGGCCCTTTCCCAAGAGCTCGTCAATGGGCACCGCTAATACGCACTATCGTCTTCTCGGCTAAGGCGCCGAAGGCTGCCACGCACAGCTCGAGGTGCTCCTCGCGTGTATCCTCGAGCTTGTTGTGGCTGATGCCGTGGAGGCTCTGGACGAACATCATCGCTGTCGGGACACCCGCCCTTGATATCTCAGCTGCATCGTGAAGGGGACCCGACGGCAAATGGTAGGCCTTGCCCGCGGTCTCCTTGATCGATTCCTCGCAGAGGGCAACGAGCCCCGCGTCAAAAAGGACGGGCTCAATCTGCCATATCCTCTCCCACTTCACGGTGACGCTGCCCTCCGCCGCGAAGCGCCCGGCCGCGTCGCGTGCATCCCTCAGCATGGCGGCCAGGGCCGCACCGTTCAGGTGGCGCTGGTCGAGCGTGATGCGGCATTCCTCAACGACGCTCGTCACGATGCCGGGCTTGGTTGTCACGGAACCGATCGTGCAGACGCCGCCGTGGCGCTCCGCGATCCGGTAGGTCTCCGGGCTCATCTTTGCGGCCGCGAGGAAGGCGTCCTTCCTGCGGTTCATGGGTGTGCTGCCCGAGTGCGCGGCCTGGCCGCGAAACGTGATCGCGTGGCGCTCGACGCCGTAGGTGCCGAGCACCGCACCAAGCGGCAGGCCAAGGTCGAGGAGGACGGGCCCCTGCTCGATGTGCAGCTCAAGATAGGCCGCCGCGCTCTTCAGCTCGTGGCCGGACTTCTTCACTTCCTCAAATTCGATGCCGACGGCCTTCAAGGCATCGGGGAGCGTGACCCCTGCGGCATCCTTGAGGCCCCTGGCCTCCTTCATGTCGAGCGAGCCCGCGCACGCCGAGGAACCGAAGAGGCTCTTGCCAAAGCGCGCACCCTCCTCATCGGCCCAGTCGACGAGGCGCACGGTCACCGGCGGGACCCCGTCGTACTTCGCGTTCAGGATGCGGAGGATCTCAAGCCCGGCCAGGACGTTGAGGCATCCATCCAGCCATCCCCCGTTCGGCACCGAATCCATGTGTCCGCCGATGACGAGGGCCTTGTCGACCTTTCCCGTGAGCGTCGCCCAGAGATTGCCCGCCTCGTCGACATGAACCTCGACGGGCAGCTCCGACAATTTCGCGCAGAGCCACGAGCGGGCCCTCGTCCAGGTTTCCGTGAAGGCAACCCGCTGGGCCCCGTTGGCGTCCGAGGTCATCTGACGGAGCTCCTTCAGCTCGGCCACCGTCCGCTTGGGGTCTAATGGCGCATTCATCTTTTAGTGCGGGAGCGGCGAGGGTGGTCCAGTTGCTGCTTGGAAACCAGCGTTTTCTGGGAGAGATTCCCCGAGCGCAACACCTATGCCGACACTTGCCACGACCGTCGACGGCCTGAAGCTGCCCAACCCGTTTGTGATAGGTTCCGGGCCCCCGGGCACGAACCTGAGCGTCATCAACCGCGCGTTCCGTGAGGGATGGGGCGCCGTCATCGCCAAGACCGTGAGCCTCGACTCGTCGAAGGTCGTCAACGTGACGCCGCGCTACGCCAAGCTCCACAGCGCCGATGGCAAGGAGGTCATTGGCTGGGAAAACATAGAGCTCATCAGCGACCGCCCCTTCTCGATCTGGCTGGACGAGTTCAAGAAGTCGAAGGACGCCTATCCTGACGGTGTCCTGATCGCCTCCATCATGGAGGAGTTCCACAAGGACTCCTGGATCGAGATCGTCGAGCGCTGCGAGGCGGCCGGCGTCGATGCCTTTGAGCTCAACTTCTCATGCCCGCACGGCCTGCCCGAGCGCAAGATGGGCGCCGCGATGGGCCAGGATCCCGAAGTCCTAGAAGAAGTCTGTGGCTGGGTGATGAGCGCAGCCAAGAAGCCCGTGTGGGCGAAGATGACGCCCAACATCACGCACATCGAGGAGCCAAGCCGGGCGGCCCTTCGCGCCGGATGCCAGGGCGTCAGCGCCATCAACACCATTCGCAGCATCATGGGCATCAACCTGGAGACGCTGCGGCCCGAGCCGTCGGTCGAGGGCTACACGACGCCCGGCGGGTATTCCTCGAAGGCCGTGAGGCCGATCGCGCTCCGGATGGTGTCGGAGATCGCCACCATGATCCGCAATGAGTTCCCTGGCAGGTCCCTGTCCGGCCTCGGCGGAGTCGAGAGCGGCACGGACGCCGCGCAGTTCATCCTCCTTGGCTCCGACACCGTGCAGGTCTGCACCGGCGTCATGAAGTTCGGCTACGAGTGCGTGAAGCCGATGTGCGAGGAGCTCCTCGGCTTTATGGAGAAGCACAAGTTCGAGACACTGGCCGAGTTCAAGGGAAAGAGCCTGGATTTCGTGACGACCCACGCCGACCTCGTGCGCCGCCAGGCCGAGCGCAAGGCGGCTAAGAAGGCCGCGGAGACAAAGGTGGTGAAATCCGACGGCGAGTGGAGCGGCGACGAGTTCGTCAAGCAGTCCGACGCCCTTTCCCGCGAGTAGATCCCGGCTTTGTCGATGATACGGCTGGCCACTAAGGACGATGCTCCCCAGATCGCGGCGATCTACAGGCCGTTCTGCGTGGACAACTGCGTCTCCTTCGAGACCGAGGCGCCGGGCGCCGAGGAGATGGCGGCACGCATCGATAAGATCCGCGCGCGCTTTCCCTGGCTCGTGGACGTGACGGACGGACGGGTGGCAGGCTACGCCTACGCATCACCTCACAGGGAGCGCTCCGCGTACAGGTGGGTGGTCGAGGTGACCGCGTACATTCACGAGGATTACCGCGGCAAGGGTGTCGGCCGGGCCCTTTACACGGAACTCTTCAAGCGCCTCAAGGAGCAGGGCCTCTACAGGGCCTACGCCGGCATCCTGATCCCAAACCCGGCGAGCCAGGGCTTCCACGAAGCGATGGGCTTCGAGCCCGTCGGCGTCTACAAGAAGGTGGGCTACAAACTCGGCGCGTGGCTCGACGTTGGCTGGTGGGTGCTGGAGATCCAGCCCGTCAAGGATTCGCCCGCCGAACCTAAACCCCCGGCGCCAGACCCTATTTAAATGACAACCTCACGCCTTCTCCCCTGCCCCTTCTTCATAGGCGGCGAATGGGTACGCCCAAAGCTCGTCGGCACTCCCGTCTTCAACCCCTCGACGGGCGACGTGATCTCGGAATGCCCCGCGGGCGGCGCAGCCGAGGTCGACGCGGCCGTCCAGGCAGCCGCAGCCGCGTTTCCCGCCTGGAGGGACACGCCCGCCATCGAGCGCGCTAGGCTCCTCTTCCGCTACCGGCACCTGATCGAGGCGGATTTCGACCGCATCTGCTCCACCGTTTCCCTGGAGCACGGCAAGACGCTGGTTGAGGCCAGGGGCAGCATCTACCGCGGCATCGAGAACATCGAGTACGCCTGCGGCGTTCCCTCGCTGCTTTTCGGCGACACCCTCGAGAACGTCGCGCGCAACGTCGACTGCGAGACGCACCTGCAGGCGCTCGGCGTCTGCGTCGGGATCACGCCGTTCAACTTCCCCGCGATGGTGCCGCTCTGGATGTTCCCGCTCGCGATCGCATGCGGAAACACGTTCGTCCTTAAGCCGAGCGAGAAGGTCCCGCTGACCGCCATCCTCCTGGTTGAGCTCCTTGAAAAAGCAGGACTGCCCAGGGGCGTCCTCAACATCGTCCATGGCGGAAGGGACTGCGTCGACGCGCTACTCGTCCATCCCAAGGTGAGGGCGATATCGTTCGTCGGTTCCTCCCAGGTCGCGAAGCACGTCTACGACACCGGCACCAAGAACGGCAAGAGGGTCCAGGCGAACGGCGGCGCGAAGAACTACATCGTCGTGATGCCGGACGCGGACATACCCCGCTCGGTCGAGGCGCTCTCGACGGCGGCCTTCGGCTGCGCGGGCGAGCGCTGCATGGCAGGCTCCACGGCGATCGCCGTCGGCAAGGCGGCCGACATCATCGTCCCCCAGCTTGTCGACACGGCCCGCTCGGTTAAGATCGGTAGGACCGACACGCCGATGTCGCAACCGGACATGGGGCCCCTCATCACGGGCCCGCACAAGGCCCGCGTGCAGGGCCTCGTGGACAGCGGAGAGAAGGAGGGCGCCACCATCGCCTGCGACGGCCGCGACGCGAAGGTCGCCGATGCGCCGGGCGGGTTCTACATGGGGGCGACGATCCTCGACAACGTGCGCGACTCGATGACGATCGCGCGCGAGGAGGTCTTCGGGCCCGTGCTGAACGTGATGCGCATGGGGGACCTGGACAGCGCCATCGAGCTCGCGAACAAGTCGGCCTATGGCAACGGGGCCTCCATCTTCACCTCGAGTGGCGGCGCGGCGCGCGAATTCAAGCACCGCGTCAAGGCGGGCATGGTCGGCATCAACGTCGGCGTGCCTGCCACGATGGCCATGTTCCCCTTCACGGGATGGGACGCGTCCTTCTACGGCGATCTCCACATCCAGGGGCGCGAGGCGGTGCAGTTCTACACGCAGCAGAAGGTGGTCACGACCCGCTGGTTCGGAGGGTCTGTAGACGACGTCTGGAGGAAGTAGGCCATGGCGATCCTGATAAAGAACGGCGAGATCATCAACGCGACCTCCCGCGTTAAGGCCGACGTGTACTGCGAGGGAGAGACAATCACGCGGATCGGCCAGGGCCTTGAAGCCCCGCCAGGCACCCAGGTCATCGACGCCAAAGGCAAGCATGTCTTCCCGGGCTTCATCGACCCGCATGTCCACATCACGCTGCCCTTCATGGGTACGAACGCGAAGGACACCTACGAGACGGCAAGCAAGGCGGCCCTGGTGGGCGGCACGACAACCCTTATCGAGATGTGCTGCCCGGGCCGCTCCGAGAATGCGCTGGCCGCGTTCTCGCACTGGCTCGCCCAGGCCGAGGGCCGCTCGGCCTGCGACTTCACGTTCCACATGGGCGTGACGAAATTCGACGCCTCGACCGAGTCCGATCTCCTGGAGATCGTCCGGCGCGGGATAAGCTCGTTCAAGATCTTCCTGGCCTACAAGGGAGCGCTCGGGATCGACGACTCCGAGCTCTTCAGCACGCTCAGCCTCGCGGCCAAGCGCGGCGTGATCGTGACGGCCCACTGCGAGAATGAGACCCTGATCGCGGAGCGCTCACGGATGCTCCTAATGGCGGGAAAGACCGGCCCAGAGGGCCACTACGCCAGCCGGCCTCCGGTCGTGGAGGCCGAAGGCGTCCACCACCTGATGACGTTCGCGGAGCTAACGGGCGCGTACACCTACATCGTGCACCTGAGCTGCAAGGAGGCTCTGGACGAGGCGATCGCCGGCAGGAAGCGCGGGGTGAACGTCGCCGTCGAGACCCTGATCCAGTACCTGCTGCTCGACAAGACATGGGCGGAGAAGCCCGACTTCGAGGGCGCAAAGTACGTCATGTCCCCGCCGCTCAGGGACGCCTCGAATCAGCCCGTCCTCTGGGCCGGGCTGCGCGACGGCACGATCCAGACCGTGGCGACCGACCACGCGCCATTCGACTTCGAGGGCCAGAAGCGGATGGGAATGGGGGACTTCACCAAGATCCCGAACGGCATCCCGTCGCTCGAGGAACGCGTGAAGCTGCTCTACACCCACGGGGTGCGGACCGGGAAGATCGACCTGAACACCTTCGTTAACGTCGCGAGCACCCAGGCCGCCAAGCTGTTCGACCTATACCCCAGGAAGGGCTCGATCGAGGTTGGAGCCGACGCCGACATTGTCGTA